>Ga0179591_1329661_pt1 | contig 19622 bp, 32 predicted proteins | sample CZOMad2_1_08_16f_FD_182891 | JGI IMG/M metagenome (GOLD analysis project Ga0179591, IMG submission 182891) | Vadose zone soil fungal communities from Angelo Coast Range Reserve, California, USA - CZOMad2_1_08_16fungal (PacBio error correction) | ecosystem: Environmental > Terrestrial > Soil >... | reverse complement strand
CTCGAAAAGTTGCGTTTTCCCTTTTGTCTGAGATCTGCGAGACCACATTTTTTCCTCTCCGTGATCCAACCTTCAAGTTCCCCCCCCGTATCCTTACTGAGAGTGAAAAAACCTGATTTTAAGAAATCGTACCCTACCCAACCCCACTTTATCTTTGAACCCACAAGAATGAGCTCTCTCCCCTTCCAGGTAATAAGCCCGTCCCCCCCCCTGTAATGACTTACAAGCCTGACCCCCCTTTTCAGCCAACTAATTCTGGGGCAACCCATTTGACCCTTAAAAAAAAAGAGGAAAACCTTACCCTTCTTTCAACCAATCATTGTTTTCGCGATCTTTCCTTTTTCCTCTCTTTCTTTTCCCCCCGTCAAATTGAAGTTGGAGTTTTTGTTAGGTTTCAGGTATTTTCCCCTTTAGCGGAGGTTAAGGACCTCCCCCAATTAAGTGGCTTTAACTCAACTTTCCCAATTTTTGGACATTCTCCCCTTCTTTCCCCAGCACTTATCAAAGTCCAGTCCCTTTCCTTTCCCCCTCCTGCTCCAGGTGTTACTTTCCTGCAAACTCATTCCAGACCTAAGTCTTTTGAGACCGAGTTCACTTACCCATTTTTTTCTTTTCTCTCACCGGTGTCAGGATGTAGGTACTTTTTCCTTTTTCCCCTTCTCAACAATTGATTTTCCCCCATTCCCAATCTCCTTTCCGGCTGGATCGCAATAATAAGTTTTCCCCGGTCATTCCCTGTCCACTTTTTCATGCCCTCCCCTTTACACCCTCTTCACCTTGTGACCTAACCTTTTTTTTGGCGCTGACATATTTTCAAGGAGAAGCCCTTCCCCTTCCCGTGAACTTGCCCCACTAATCGACAATATTTCCCCTTCCTCCCTGCTACTGCGTGTGATTTATTTTTTGACCATGTTTGTCTTCCTTCCCCTACTCTCCCAATTCCAATACTTCCCCCCCCCAAATTTCCAGTCCCCCATCCCTGGTCTCGTCATGGGAAATCTATGGCTCTTGTCTCTTCCGTCGACTTTTTTTTCCACTCCCCCCCGCCCTTTTTTTTTAATCTTCTGAGCCCTCCAGATAATTCCTTTTTGTCTTCTTTTTTCTTTTCTTTTTGTCGAACTGAACGCCCTTATGTAAGTCCCCCCGTCTCGGATTTTGATCCGTCTTCCCTTCACTATTAATAGGCCCCTGGTTCTTCCTTCGTTTTATCAGTTGTTAGTCCCCCTCTTTTAAATCGGTCTCATTGTACCAACCATAATTTTTTCCCCCCCCTTTTTTTTTCGTGATCTTCCCCCCCTTTTTTTTCTTGGCCCCTCCTCTTTTTGCTACTCATTTCCCCAGCTGACTTTGTACTCACATTCGGTCTTTGACTTACCCAGTCTTTGAGTTGGTGTGCCTTTTTTCTTCACCACTCTCTTGAGATTTTTTTTTTGTCCCCTCTGGTGATTACCTACTCTGGTGAAAGGGCCGTTCGCCAAAAACATTTCATAGTTTCCCCCCTTCTCTTGAGGTTTAGCGGCCTTTTCCCATCTTCACCCGATCTTTTTGTCCGCAAAAAACCTTACCCTTGATTCTCTCTCCAGTTTTAAATTGCCTGGCCGTTTTCCCTCCCTTTCTTTTTGTCAAATCCCTTTCCCCCCCTCCTCCCTTCCGTCTCAGAACTCTCCTGGTCATAACCGAGTGGGTTGGCCCCACCCCCCCCAAGTTTTTTTTGAAGATGTCCTGTCCTTCCCCAAAGATGTGCTCACTCACTTGTACCTGAGTAGAGCTTTTCTTCCACTCAAATTTTATGAGGGAAGACTCTGGCGCGCAGTAGCCGAGTGCCCCACACTTCACCGTTTCTTCCCCAAAGTACTGCCGCGTGTTTACTGCCTTGATAGAAGCGACTGTCCTCCTCCTTCTCCCTCGTCGGATTCAATATCGCGGATTTCCTCCTCTATCCTCATATGTTGAGTATGATATTTTTGTCTCCCTGGTGTGTTTTTCTTCAGTGTTTTCTTTCCGTAATCTTAGTCACTATTCCTTTTTTTCAAGTTGATTGAGTTTTCTTTGTCCGTAGAGATACTCATCTTTACAGCATCGGCCCAATCCAAGGTTTTTCATTCTGGAAATTTTTTCTTTGCATGAGTTCCATGCCCCCCGTTTAATGCTTCCCCCCCCATTTTCTTTTTCGTTTAACCTTTTTTTTCCCCTACGGCAGTCTCCCGGCTTTTCCTCCGTTTTTGGTCACTCAAATCTAACGGTTTTTCTTCGAACCCGGTTCCTTTTCCCTGCTGGGCCCCTTTGCGCATCAGGCTCCAACCTTGTTCGCCTCGACAAAATCTCAGTTTAAAAGACCGTGCGACCACTTTTGCTCGCTAATTCCACACAGCGCCTTCTTTTTTCGTGGTCTAGCTTTCCTTGGAGGGGCAATTTGTCTCTGAGGGAGTGACCAGGTGAGAGCTTTGTTTCTTCCCTCCCCGTTTCGATTAGTCCCCTCCTCCTTGCGTCCAGACGCTTCGCGATGACTCCTCTTTTTTTTCTCTCCTCAAGTTGTTTTCCTTTTTAGACAGGTTCGACAGTTCTGGAAGAGCCAGGATTTTGGGAATCGCACTCGTTGGTCGAACCTTCCCTCTCTAAAGGGTAAAAGCCCTACCCTTTGTGATCAACCCCCTACTCCTTCCCCCCTCCGAATAAATTCGTGACCTCTCTTCTTCCTGCTTGGTCTTAGTTAGTTTCTTCATATTGCTAGTAACCCGTTGGTTTTAGTTAGTGGCTTCTCCCTTTTCAGCTAGAGTCACTTCCTCCCTCCCACCTCCTGGCTGTGCGACTGGGGACCTCCTCCCTCGAGCATTAGCCCAGACAGGAAGTATTTGACACCCCACCTTTTTTACGCCAGTGTCCCCCTCCTCCCTTTTCTGGGCAGGTCAGGTTTTTTTTTTTCGATCACAACTTTAAGACGGCACCCTTTCAATGTCGAAATATTGTTTCCCAACTGCATACTCAGAATTTCTATCATGGAAACAAGCCGATGTCCTGCCCCCTCTTTGGTCCCCCCCATCGCCCCACCCTTAAACAAGAGGACTAGCTCTCTTCCTCTAAATTTGTCCAGTTTTTCCATTCTCCCCTTTACACTTTTGGTGCTAGTCTCTTCCTTCTCCCGTATTATAGTACTCCCTTTGTCGATTAGTAGGGAATGGAAAACCAATCTGGCTGTCTGACTTTCGCGCTCTTTTTCCCTCTGCCTTGAGCGAGCCTACATGTCCCTTCCTTTTCCTCTTTCCCCTTTATTTGTCTTTTTATGCACAAATTGCACACCCCCCCCCCCCCTGTGCATTTCATTGTTCACCTATCTTGCCTCCCTCTTCGTGTCAAAGTTCGTTTTTTGCCCCCCCAAATTCCTTTCTATCCCCCGTTCGCCCCAAATTCCTCTCTCCCTCCCGCCTTTTCTGTTTGTGCGGACCACTTCACTGATGTCATTGTCTTGAAAAGTTGTTTTCAAGGTTAGTACAGATCACTCCAGCCCCTGTTCCCCTTTTATATCTCGCAGTCCCCCTATTTTTTTTTTTTCTAGATGAACAAGGGTATCAACCCCCCCACCCAAATTCTCCTCCTTTTTGGGGATAACAAGTAACAAAAACTTTCTTCCCGAGGGTATGTCCTCCATGCTCTCTCTTTGTCTCCAATACGGTAAAACCCCCCTTTTCTTGACCTAGACAAAGTTGCGTAGTCACTTCCCCCCCCACCATTGGAATTCAAACCCCAGGTTTTTCCCCCCCTTTTTAAGGCCATGGATTTCGGCCGTGACTCATTTCTCCACCCTAACTAGCCAAGCCTTATTTTTCCCCCCCCTTTTCCCTTTTCCAGAATACTCCTCTTCTCGCTTGACCCTCCCCCCTATCATGGTATGAGGTTTCCCCATGCCCCAATGGAAAACTCCCAAAAACGACTTCTGTAATCTCACTCTCCCCTCCCTTTCCTTTTCTTGTTCCTTTACGTCGGAAGGGTGCTAGTCTGCTTCCCTCCATATCGTTACCCGGTCCTCTCCCAGTATTATTGAACTTTTTGGAAAGGTTCTTGTGTTTGTCCTTATTTCCCTTTTTTCCGTTTCTTTCTTTCTGACCCCTTCCCCCTTACCAATGGTCAAACCCTCCCCCCCTCTTCTAAGTCCTTTTCTTTTAATATTGTAGTCGCGCTCAGCTGCCTCTTTTTTTCGTCCTAGTTCACACTATTTCCCTCCCTCCAGCCCACCATGTCTTTTTCCATGTGTGAAAAGAGTTTCAACCCCGGTCGGCCTTTGTAGTTTACCACCCACCCCATGTAATCTCTTTCCCCCCCCCCACCAACCCGTGAGAGCCTACCCTGCCCCCTTCTCACTTTCTAATTGGACGGGCAATTTTTAAAGGTCCCCTCCTCCCACTGACGAAAGCCGTCAGTCCAGTACTTTTACTGCCTCAACCACTTTAAACCCCCCCCTCGGAATTTCGAGTTACGTTCTCCATCTTCCCCCTCACCTTCCGTCAAGAGCATGGCGGATGAACACCTCCATTTCTAATTTGTTTTGCCTGTTTATACCCTTTAATCCGGTATTAGGTACTTAAACGCATAAAGCCCGTGGGCGAAGACCCTCCTTCTTCACCTCGCATCAAACCATACCACCCTAAAGTGCGAGCCAACCCCGCCCCGATCCTCGAGACTTTTCTCTTTCCCCTCTTTCTCCCCCCTGATTGGATTTGGTTACCTAGGTTTTTTCTTTTCAAATTTTAAAACAGCCTTTCAATTCATTTTGTCCCCCCCCCCTTTCTGCCTTTGAGTTGAAGAAATTAATTTTTCAATTGAGATTATCAACTGGTTTTTTTCTTTCCCTTTCCGGCCGTTGTTCCCCCTTTTTCCCCCCGTTGTGCTTCCTTCGATGAACTCTTTTTTTCACTCCCCCCCCTTTCTGTCGTGCTCTTTTCTTGCACGTGGCCATTATTTGCGGAAATTTTTTCCTCTTTAATCCCATTTTACGACTTTTTCCTCTTCTATTGATTCCGTTTTTGAGATTCTTCTCCCCCTTCCTTTCCTTTTTCGATCGTCGTCACAATGACGTCTCATTCTCCTCCTTGCCCGTGCAGCTTTTTTTCCTCGTTAGAAGGAGTTCCAACCACTCTTTTCTCGGCAAATATTCACCAACTTTCCTACCCCCCCTTCTTACCGCAAGTGCGGTGACCCCGTTATTTATTCTTCCCCCCTCGGACAGAAGTGCTTTTTCTGGTCCCCTTTTACATTATAAAACTTTTCGCTCCTTTCCAACTCCTTGGGGGACAATTTTTGACCATTACCAACCCGGAAAACAGGACCATTTGAGTAGTCCATTTCCAGCGGTTGCGTCAATGATCCCTTCGTTGCTAGGAGATGATATTTTACTTTCTAGTACGGTTGCCCCTTTTTGCCCCTTCTTCAACTGACCAGTTGTTAGTTGTTCTTTTCCCCCTTGAGTTCTCCACCTATTGAGGGGGTCCCTTCTCTCACACACCTCCTGCTTTCTTAAGTTTGTCAGCATTTTCCCACCAAAAGTTTATGTAAACCTTTTAGATCAGTTCATTAAACACTCCCCTTATACACCTCTAAATTTGTCTCTCCTCCTTCCTTCCTACATATCATGCCACGCGTGGTAGGGTCCAGTTGTCTTTGCCCCCCCAACCCCATTGTTTTGTCCCCCTCCCTCCCCTCCTCTACCGCTTAAGGTACCTTATAGTTTGATTCTTCCCCCTTGACCCACCTTTCCTCAGCATTTTCCGATCCCTGTTCTTGTCATTGGACAACTAGAACACCCTCTTTTTATTCGGCACGGATCCCCTCCCCCTGCTACGTTTACTTCCTTTCTCCGTTCCTCCTCCTTTTTGTTTTTTTTTCATTGGTCCTGATCTTGATGTTTGGCTCCCCACTTCCTACAACCCTTTCATCTCAACCATGTGTTCATAACTCGCATAACCCCCATTACACCGTGGTGAGTTGTTCCATTTTAACTGTGCCCATTTAATCCTCTCTTATTTTTTTGCTTTGGAGACGAATGACGGACAACCCCCACTATTGCCCTCCTCCTGTATACGCGACTGGAGCTATCGCCACGCTTCTTTCTTTCCCTTTCGGGTAGTGTCTGGTTTTCCTGTGTTTTTCTCTCCCTCTCCTTAACACACGGAGTTACCCTCATTCCAATTCCATATTCGTCCTCCTTTTCACTCCCTACATTTGTGTATTCGTGCCCCTGCCTACGACTTTATCTTTTTTTTACCCCCCTTCCACCTCCCCCTCTACGCGCTTACGCACAGCTTAACTAATTCTTCTCCCCTCGGTCCCATGATCATCTTCTATTCCTCCTCTCTCCTTATTTCCTGCTTTTTCGCATTCAAGTTTTTTTCGAGACCATTCTTTTCCCTTAAGACATCTCTAGTGCCTCCCCCGGATTTCCCTTACCCCCCAGCACGCGACGACTCTGTGGTCTTCTTTAATGTCCCTCTGGAAACTCCCTGACGCTTTTTTCCCCCTTTTGTATCCTCATTTCTCCTTTTGGATATCTTCTTTTCCTACCTCTTTCATGGTCCTTGTAAAAACATTTTCCCTTTGTTGCCAGTAAGTCGGAGGGCACTACTTTTCTTTTAGTTGTTCCCTCCATGTGCTAACCTTTCTTATTCCACCTCTTCTTTTGACACGTTTCTCACGCAGCGGCCTCTTCCCCCGTCTTGAGCTAGCTTTGACTTTTTCTTCCTCGATCCACCACTTGATTTGAGGGTTGGTCCTTCTTTGATTCAAATTTTTCCCAGTCCGGGCATTCCTTCTCCCTGTCATCCCTCCCGCTTATATTCGCTTCTGTCCATTTTCCTCTTTCTAGCAATGTCAACAGAGCTTTATTCCCTGTAATGCCATCTTTTCCCCTCCTATTTGTTTCTTCAAAATTTTAACCCCTTACAAAACCTGTCCATCTCCCTCCTTGACGCTTCCATATTCCCATGCCCTTTGAGACGCCTTTTTTTTTTTTCTCCTCATCTTTTTTCTATACAACACTGTCCTTTTCTCACTCTAGATTGACAAGATCACCTTGTCATGTTTCGATTTTCCACCTTTTTTCTATCACTTATTGTGATACACCTATCGGTCACGTCCCCTTACGTAACTCTCCCTTAGAAGGTCATCACGCACGTTCTACCTTCCTCGTAACTAATCACCTGCCTTTCTTCCTCTTCTCCTTGCACCCCTTCTTTCAGTCCTCTTTCCCCTTTGTTGTTCAAGGACAATAGGTTTCCACATCGTCAAATCTATCTCCCTCCCTTTTTAACTGCAACCATCTCAACCTTCATATCGCAACTGGTTCAATTGAATTCCTCTACCCTTGTCATCTCAAACATTTTATCTCTTTTTCCTGTTTGAGATCTTGAGTGCAGCGCATACTTGTTTTATTCACCCCTTTTGTTTCCCTTGTTTAAGGTTTTATTCCCCCTCTCTGAGGTTGGCTGTTGCGTTTAGGGATAGTTGTTGCCCAGACCCAGTGTCCCCTTTTCCAATATTTTTACATATCTTCTTTCTTTTTTTTTTCCGTAGTGATCTCTCTTCCTTGTACTGTCACTCCTTCTAGTCTTTCCCTTGCTCATCCCAGTTTTTCCCCGTGTTGTACTCTGTTTCAATTCTACCTCGCGATAACACCTTTAGTTTTTTTTCTCCCTCCCCCCCCTCATTGGATGGGTTCACTTGTGTGGAATCCTTTGGCCCAAAGCCCTATCTTTTTGCAGTGTTTGCCTTCCTCGTCGCCCCCTTCCTCTTACAGCCTCTTTCCTTTACCTCTTCTCCTTCTTAGGGAGTTATGACTCTACTCTCCCTTTTTTGCTTTCATCCCCCTTTCTCCCTTATAATTCCCTTACCCCCTCTCCTAACTTCCTTTTTTTCGTCATCGAACACATATAAACAAATCCCCCATCGCTTCTCTGTGTTTCTCACCGTTGTTCGTGTTTCCCTCCTCCTCCCTTATTGGTTGCCTTCGGCCCACCCTTCCCTCGTTACAATGGCTTTCTCGCTGAAGTGCGGGGAGGAGCAACCGCCTGATTGCTTCGCGCTCTCCTCCCCCAGCTTCTCCCTCCAGCGTTCATCATCTACCCTTGTTTTCTCCTCTCCGAAAACCCCACTCCCGTATCCTTCTTACCTGTGTTACGACCACATCATCTGTAAACATCGACTTTAAAAATCTTTTTAATGTTGAGGAGCGTTCTCATAGAACCTACGTCCCTTCGTGTCCCCAAATTTTTCTTCTTCTTCCCTTTTTATGACGCCCCTCCCTCTCTCTTATTCGCGTTCTGAACACCAATGGTTGTTGCCTATTTTTTCTCACGCTTCCTGCTCTGAATGCCTGATACCTGTTTTAGACGAGCAACTTTTTCCGTCCTCTACAGAGTTGTTTTGTTCTTGTTGACCTGTCTCCTCATGTCCTTTCTCCTTCCCACCGGCGAGTTAACTAGACAAACCGACCCTGGCTTTTTTTTCTTGAACACCGCGTAAGATATAACGGGCTTCCACCTAAGAAATGATACCTTTGGTTACTACCTTCTATTCCCCTCCCCCACTGAAGCTCTTTCTTGAGCTCCTTCCACCCTATGGCCTTACTCTTTTCTCTTCCACATGCGTATTTCCGCATGGAAATGAGTCGATTTTTTTGTCTCAGTTTCTTCTTTGCATTGCTCCTTCCCCTTCCTCCTCTTCTTTCTACCTTGTCTACCCTGGTCCTTCTCTGCGACATTTCCATTTTTTCTTTTTGACCCCACCCGAAGGGTGGGTGAGACGGAAGAATCCATTGAGACTTCTCTTTTCGAACTTTTCGGACTCGGTACATTTCTTTTTCATACGACCCCCTTTTCCCCTTCTCCCCTTCGGTGGTTCGTCACTATGTCCGCTCAAGGTTTCCCTCTGCTTTTGGTTTGCCTGCTACAGACTGTTGCCACTCCTTAAGCTCTCTTCTTTTGCAACCTTTTCAATTTGTTCACCCATTTCCAGCCATTATTCTTTTTCTTTGCCGTCCCCTTCCCTCCTAACCCCTCGTCCCTCCTGTCAGCTATCCATCTTTGGTAAAAAATTCCCCCTTTTTCGGCTTATTTCTCTCTCCTTCCTCTTCCTCTGTTGTCCCTCACTCCTCCAACTTCTTTTTTTTTCCATCCCCCCCCAGGAAAAACAAAAGTATTTTTCTCCCTGCCCGAAGCGTTTGACGATAGTTTTCCCCACCCCTCCCATCGATAAATTGGTCCATATACGTTTTCTGAGCTTTCACCTTTCCTTTGTTCCAACTGACACCGGGTCTCCCCTTTCTAATCCCGGCCCTGATCTTCTATGTTAGTTCCTTGTTCGAACCCCCCTCCCCCTTTATCACTCCACCACGCGCCCAGAAGCACCTCGCCCTCTCACTCTCGTGTCCAAGCCTGACCTGTTGGTGAGGTTAGCCCGATTCCGTAAATGGCTGTTTTGAAGCATCTCCTTGCACCTTTTCTGTTTTTCCCCTTGTTTCCCCCACTGTTCCCCCCCCCTTTTTTACTCCCTTGGAGGCAAGTCCTCCTCTTCTCGGAATCTTTGTGTTTACCCAAACACCCCCTCCTTAGCCTTCGTGTAAAAGGAACCTTGACGATTAATCCTTGAACACTTCCCCTATTAAGTACTACTAACTCTGTGCGGCACTTGCCAACTCTCATGAACGATTCCGTTCGAACAAGCTCCACTCCTCCTCCCTCCTCCTGATTTTTGTGCGTAATTTTTTTGTTTCTCCCCCCTGCTTTTCCCCTTTAAACTCCAAGATTATTCTCCTCTTTTCCTCCAGTTCCATTACTAACTCCCCACTTTCTCCGTTTGGTGATACCATTCAAAACCCCTAGTCTTATCTCCCCCATGGCGGGGGCTTGTACTGCTCCGACGATTTTGCTTACATTTTCTTTCTGACATTTTAGCCCCCGTCCCCCCCCCTCTTTCTGTCTCCAAACTCTGCGCTTGCTTTCCCCCCCCCATTGGACTGCACTACCAACTTCTCCCCCCCCGTTCTCTGGCTCACAGCTGTGCATGGATTACTCACGCCTCGAAGATGTAAGGTCTGTAACTCCCTCCCCTCCTTCCACATCTTTTCTTTTTCCCTTTAGCTTTTCCTCGCTAGAAGGTCCTTTCTGTTTGCCTTGTGCAATTTCCTATCCCTTTCCGCAGCGTTTATCTTCGACTTAAAAGTGCACTCCCCTCCCACACCCCCCTCGCACAACACCTTTCTTTCTAATCGTCTTCTCCTCTCGCCTTCGCATACCCCCCTGGGTTCTTCCTTTCTCCTGCGTTTAGTTGTTCGGTCGCGTTTCTTTTGAGCCCCTTCCCCATTTATTGTTTCGAGTGTCCTCTTTGACCAGTGACTTTTTTTTGAAAGGAACTGTGTTTTCTTGATACCCATCTTTCTTTAGTTATGCCTTCCAACTGTTCTCCCAATTCGCCCCCCCTCCCATATGGTCAAAAATCCTTCGATGACCCCAGTCTTCCTCTCGCTCGTCTCTTGGAATTACTTTTCGTTCTATAAACATCCTTCCTCTTTTTAGTATCCCTTTCCTCAGTTCCCCTCTATTGCCCTAAGTCAAAAGAGTTTTATTGATAAGCCTAATTTTCAATTGGTCTCTTACTCGATCCCTAACCTCTCTCCGTTCCTTCCCCACACGTTATGAGGGAGAGCAGCGTTCAACCCTTTTAGAAAGTTTTCCTTTGCCCAAATAGAACCCTTGGGAGAAAGGGGATATGACCGCCGATCCCCTGGACTTTTTCCTTCTTCCAATGAATTCTGATAAGGGCGTCCCCCCCTTTTTCCCCGTGTTCCACACATAGATTTTACGTTCCAGACCCCCCCCCCCTTTTCCCCCATCAAACATCCGTCCTATGTGAGAATGGTATGTCCTGCTTTTTTCTTTCTCACCGCCCTCCTTCCTCTTTTTTTCGACAACTGGATAAGTTTTGGCTGAGCTTCCTCCTATCGCCCTTTGATGTGTACACATTTTCCTTCCCTACGTTTTTTGGATGGCCGTTACCCTCCTCAACCGATAACCCAATCCGAACTCACACCCTCCCTCCTCCCTTATCCCCTCAAGTGATCCCTTCCCCCCTCCACCCTTATTGTAACAACTGGCGTGTTCTCCATCGCCGCCCCTAATCTTTTAGCACCTTTCTTGTGACCTAAGGTTTCATGTTGTCCCACGGGGTTATTTCATCACCCGTACCCCCCCCCCCTTGCGCTTTTCCCTGGAAACCTTAAAAGTGTCTTCCTTTCTTTAACGCGACCTTCAACTGTTTACGCTTTTCCTCCCTTTTCCCACTGGTCGTTTAATCATCAGACACCCCCAGTACCTCTTAATTTTCATCTGCCCCAATGGTCGTTGATCTTCCCCCTCAGGTCACACATCTTTTTTCCCGCCTTATTCTGTTAGATAACTGACTGGAGGAGCTGGCCCCCTCTTTTTTCTCTGCTCGTTCAATTTGTTTTACTCCTCTCCTCCTAGCCCGGACCAATCCCTCTCTACTGGTCCCGGTGACCTTCTTCCTCTCCTTCAATTTCTTTTTCTTCTTGAGATCGCGCTTCCTGCTTTTAGTTCTCTTCTCTCTCGACCCAAACTAGATCAGGTATTTCTTTCCCTTTTCTTTCGCCACGTGCACTACAGCTTTTCCGCGTCCGAATGTTTGTAAAAAACCCCCCAGATACTCACGACGTCCATACCACCTTTTTTTTCTCTTTTCCCCCCCCTGCCGTCAAGGAGGATTGTCCAATCCTTTCTTTTACCGTCTCATGCCTTCCCAATCCGAGTGAGACTTCCCCCCCCCTTTCCTAATCAACTTGAAGAGCCCCCATAGGTGGGGGCCATTTCACCCCTCCCCCCCCCAGATCCAAACTAAACTATCGAGTCCCCCTTCATGGTGCTCCCTGCTGTAGGCCTTTTCCTCTATTCATTTACATTGTTAAAGAGACTTTTGCCCGTCCCCTTGAGCGTTTTGTTTTTTTCTCTTCTTCCCCTCACATTCCTCCCCACGGTTTATTGGCCTTTTTTTTCCCCCTCCTTTTCACGTCGAAGATATAATATGATCAAGCCATGTTCTAACATTCTTTTCCCCAGACCAACAATTCGAATATCTCTTTTTTTTCAAAGAATGCTCCATTTTCCGCTCTGATTTCCCTCTTTCCTTTCCCCTTTCCCTTTTCCTCCTGTGTTAACTTTGATTGTTTCCTTTTCCCCCCGACCGCTGACCCAGTTGGATAGCCTTCTGGACACTTCCAGCGTCCATTTTCCGATCAAATTTATTTTTTTGTTTCTCTCCGTTTCCTTTCTTTTTCCCTATTCCTGTTGGTTCATGCTTTATCGCCTTTTTTGACAAACTTCTGTACCATTTTATGTTGTCCACCCAACCCCTTCACCTTTTGGCGAATAACTCCGGGTGATTGTGTATCTAATCTTTTCCGACCCTGAATTTTCAAAATCGGTCAGGCTCTTCCCACCCTGTTCCCGCAATAAATTCCCCCCTTTTTTTCTCTCTCCACGCGTCTGGATACTCTTTTGACAATCTTCTTGTGTTAGTTTTCCTGTGTCTATTCTCATCAGTCATACGGACGACCCACCCCCCACCGGTTTGTACCTCATGGAACCCCCCACACCCTCCAGTTAAAAACTCGGATCCCTTGTGTCCCAGGTTGTATCCCAGCCCCCTGATCTTCCTGACATATCTTTCTCTCTTTCGATGCCTTTCTACTCTTTGAAAACTTTTACCAGTGTCCCCTTAATTCTCCCATGCTGCCACCTGTTACAAGCTGATCCATTTCTAAGGACCGTCTTCCTCGTTCGTCTCGATTTCCAAGTCTCTCTGACTTTCCTTCCTTCTTGTGCCCCATTGCCATTCAATTTTTTTCATCGTCAGTTCCCTGGATTGTGACTCCATTCTCTACTGCAACCACTTTCCCTGTCACATACCATTATTTTGCCTTCGCGTTAGCCCTCCCCCCCCCCCCCTTTCACGTAGGAGCGGAAATGCCCCGACCTCCTCTTTTCCCCCCATCCACGCACTTTTTCCTCTTCACAGTACACACATTCCCGGTGTGTCTGTTTTCTCTCCATCGTCTCGTTGTTGGCCCCCTTTCCGACTCACCCCCCCACATTTTTTCTCCGGTTTACTCCTGTACAGCCTTTCTTACCCGTCAGGATTCCGGATTGCTTTTTAGGACCCTCTGTTCATGCAGGTGGTCTTTTCTGCGGCATCAAACCAACCTTTTTTTGTTTTCCTCTCTTCTTTCCCTCTTTGACCTTAGATTTCCACCTTCTAACCACATCTCGCCTATCGGTGTTTGAGTTCCTCTCTTGACCCCTTCCTATCCGATTTGGCTGCGATGTTAATCTTACGTCCCTTGTCCAAAGCCTGGTCTTTCCTATTCCTCTCCCCCCTTTTTTGCCCCTGGGGATGTCCCTGTCCCGACGTCTCCTTGCTTTTTTGGGGTTCATTCAAAACTGCCCCCATTCACTGATCAGAGGAAATTCCTCATGGCTGACAATCTACATTGCTTTGTCTTGGAAATCAATGTTGATTTCCCCCTTTTTCCTGTTCTTCCTTGTTTTCTTTGGCTGTGCGCGGTAATTTATGTTCCCTTCTTCTTCTCGCAGTACATTAGTGTGTACTAGCCATGCCGTACTCTCTCTTTGGACGATTCGGGCCTTAGATCTTGTCCCTCTATTTCCCCACACTGTTTTTGTTCACTTGGTGTCCCCTTCCGACCCAGCGCCGGTCTACATGCCCCTTTCCGGATTGTTGTTCCCTCTTTTCACTCCTTGGTTCACAATGGACCTACTGTTTATCCTGTACCTTTCCCACCAATGATTCTTTTCCCTTGGCCTCCCCCTAGCTAATCATCGGTCTCTATGCCCCCTATTCTTTGTCTTCTCCCTTTTTTTCCCTTTTATCTTCTTTCCTTTTCTTTTTTCTTATCCTGTTCTTTACTGCTTCCCCCAGGACCTTTTGATTCATTTTGCATATTCTGAAGACTTTCATCCAGGGTTTCCCCCCGTACAATTGGTCCGTAATGATATTTTCTCTTTGATCCCTCCCCAACAGTCCATCCTTAACTTTTGCCTTCGGTTACGGTGTTTGGTTCCGATGTTTTTCCATTACTCGTGATCGTGTCCCGGTCCTGTTACCTTCCAGAGCTTTGATCGAACGGTCTTTTCAGTCCCTTTCATTCTCGGTCCGACTTTCCTCCTGCCTTAATCATCACTGTTTCCTCACCCTTTATCCCCTTTCTGAAGGACCGCGCCTGACCCCCTCTTTTCAGCATTCATCCGAGAAACAACTGATCCTCCCCTCCGATTAACCGAACTTTCGTACCCCTGTCCTCCTTCTCTAACTTCCCAACCCCTTGAGTCCCCTTCTTCTGTCTCTGCGTTTTGCCATTGGAGATATTCTATGCGAAGCACCTTTTCCTGAGCTTACTCCCCTTGTTCCATCCCTGTCCCTTTTTAGTGAAATTTTTTCCCGTGATGAGCGTTCCTCTCCGTGGCCCCCTTACAGAAACTTGTCCTTCCCCCTTCCCCCTTTTCCGCCTTCCCGTTTCTTGTCAGTCTTCTTTCCGCATTTCCACGATACGTCTGATTTCATGAGCAGCGAGATTTCCCCCCCACCTCTTTCGGTTGCCCTGAGATCGCCTACCTTTTGTTAGCTGCGCATTTTAAGCGATCCATCCTCTTTCCCCTTCGTTTATCAGTCGTCCAGACCCACTTTCGCCAAAACTTCCTATTCTCTCACTGATTTTTAAGTTAACCCCCCCCCGCACTTTCGTAGCACCTTGATTTCCCTATTTCCCCATTTTTTCTTTCCTAAACCCTTACAGATCTCTTCACCCAGTTTTTCCACTTCTCAGTCGCATTCGTGACTATTTTTCGTGTTTGCCCTCGTTTCACAGATCTAGACTAAGTTTTTGGTCTCCCTTGTCACATTTGTATTCTGTTTTAACCTCCCCCACGTCACGACTCCCTTTTGTGATCTTTCCCCTCGATAACCACTCTGTTCTCTATTTTTGCGCGGTTGCTGCTACTTCGGGCCTTCTCCCTAAGGACTGATTTGAAAAAACTCTCTTCTCCTCTCTCAGTACCTATCCTCTTCCCGAACACCTCCTATTACCCCTCTCCTTTTTCTCCCTGTGAGACCCTATCCCCTGTTTCGGGCTGTAACCCCGTGATTTTGAAACCATCTTCCTACGTTTATCTACTCCGTTTGACAACATCAATCTTACCCTTTTTTTGAATTCTTTTCCCTTGTCTCATCACTGAACTAGGTCCTCTCTTCCTACTTCTCCCCCGTCACGTCCGCCGCCTTCCTCGGAACCCTCCCCCCTTTGCCCCCGCCTGTCCTTTCCCCCCCCCCCGTTATTCCACCCCTCTACTCCCTCTGTCTGTTCAACATTACCATAAAGAGACCAAATATCCATTCCCTCCCCTTTTTGCTGAGGTTTCTTTCTGTCCCCACCACGCCATCTCCCTTTTTCTGTTTAAGTTCTTTCTTCCCTAGATACATCTGGCATGTTTCTAAGATTTCTTCCCTTTTCCCCATACTTCTCTGCCGTATAAAGCGGAGACCTGGGGATGTCCCTTGATTCCATTGGAAAACCCTTTGGTGGGTCTTCTTTTCCTCTGTCAATTCTCCCCCTGTCTTTCTTGCCCCCGCCTCGTCTGTTAACTTTCTGTTTTTTCCTTTCTTCTCGCCTCTAATTTCCCTTCTTGTTGGACTTCTTTTTATTGATTTTTTCCTCTGAGTCATTCTTGATTCCCCCCCTTTCTATCCCCGATTTCCTCGGTTCTTTTGTAGTCCAAGGTCTTCCTCCTTCCTGTCCTCGAGACCTCTTTGGAACCTGTTGTCCCTTTGTTCTTCAGGACCACACCACAAACTCCCTATTGTATGTTAAACCCCCTCTCTTAGGTCCCCTCCCCCCCCCTGTCTATGAAGCTTCTTCCTCCCTCCGTTTCCTTTCCCCCCCCCGGATAGTATGTCTCTCTCCCCTTGTTATTTGATAGTGAATTCCTTTGTTCTGAAATTGGTGTTTAGGAACATAGAATCTCCCTCCACCCCTCTCCCTTCCCCTTTCCCCCTTTCCTTCCCTTGCCCCCCTTTGCTCCCCCCCCAATTGGAGATGTTTTTTGCGTTGTTTCCCGATTCCTTTTTCCCCTGCTGTTGTAAACCGATGATAGCCCTACTGATTTCCCCGGTAAGATCCCTCCCCCCTTATACTTATCTTTATTTTGTGGGTTTTTTTCCGTCCTCCCCTTCACAATCAAGAAAATTATCAGTTTACCCTCCGGCCTCGAAGCTTCTTTCTTTTTTTTAATTGTACCTTTCAGATTATACCCTTCAGGTACGCCCACCACCACCTTCCCCATTGCTTCCATCTCCCCCCCCCCCCGACTTTTTTTCCTTCTTTCTTTATAGTCACATTTCCATTCACCTTCCCCTTGGTTTTTCTGATGGTCTTATGCCCCACCCCCCCCCTCGTTCCATTTTCGTATTCCTCATACCCTTTTCCCCGTAAAAGTTCCCATCCTTTAGGTGATTCCATCCATTCCCGCCCGCCTGTCTTTTCCTCACTGACCTATTTTGTCCCCTCCCTTTCGCCTGCCCCGTTTTTTTTTTCATCCACCTATTTGCTCTTAATTCCTGTATGATGGCTGTGTTGACGATGACCAACCTGGCAAATCCCCCCAATCCCCCCACCTTCAGTGCCAGTTGCTAATCGAAAATCCCATTTCCTTTCGGGTTTATCCATAGAAGTTAAATCTGTATCCCTCAGATCCCCACTATCTATTTCCCCCCTTTCTCTCACTCCACCTGTACACCGTGATTTTGTTGTTTCTCTGATTCATTTCGTGTAGGGATGCCCTTGCCAACGGTCAACCACCCCAAAATATGGCAACAATCCCCACCCTTCCTTTTTCTTCCTTCTCTTTTTTTCGCTCAAGCCGAATATTAGCCTTTCCCCAGTTTCAAAATATTTTACCGCCCATAAATTTCCCCCGATCTTATTCTACCCCCCTTTTTAACGGTCTCACCCGTTCTTTTCCCCTTTTTTTTCTTTCCTTTCCAAAACCTTTTTTCTGACATCCTTCCCTCACCTTATGCGGGTCTTTTCCTAGGTGACCTCTGGATTCAACTTTATATGGGCCGGCATCGAAAGGGGGTCCCTCCTTCTCAGCAGACACATTACATTCCCCCCCGCCTTTCCCCCCCCCTTGTATTGAGATCCCCCCTCCCCTTCAACTTTCTCCCAGACCTTGGTCGAACAAACTCGGAGGTTAAGTTTAAATCCGAGGTTTTTGCCAATCCAACCCTCCCCCCTCCACTTGGTTCATAATGGTGGCAGTTTCTAAGGTCCGCTAGAAGTTGGTCGTACAGGATCAGTTCTCTCCTTTCTCCTTTTTTCCAGGGCTGTCACAACGTTCCCCTTTCCCGTCCTTTTTTTCGTTTTGGCTTTCAAATCACCACTTGAACGGTAGTCAACTCAGCCAGAAGCTCCCCCTCCCAACCCCCCAACTACCCTGTTTTCCCTGCATCTCTTTCCCCTTTCTTTTCTGGTACCTTACCCCCGTGCGCACCCGATTGTACTCCTCCCTGTTTCCCTTTTTGTACTTTTCACACATTGTAACCATCCGTCCTTTTGACTTTTCGTCGGTTCTGACCGGCGCGTCCTCCCACTTTTTTTCTTCTTTTCCCAGAGACGTCCTCCTTTCGGGCCTATTTGTTTCCCTCCCGGTTTTTTTTTTTCTTTCCGATAGTCTCCCCTATTTGTTTTTAACCTCATAGTAGTCTCGTAGGTGTCCCCCCGTGTCCTGTGATACTTGCCCCTTTTCCTTCTTCTTCCGAAGATTTTCGAAGCTCCCTTCTCCTCACCTAGTCCGTTTGTTTCTTTGCTGTCGATTTGGATCTCTTTTTGTCGTTACTTTTCTGATATTCTAAGCGAGTAACCCCCCCCAATAAGATTTTTCCTCAGAATGGTTCTATCTCCTCCTTCCCTTGTTCAGCAGATCGGTCCCCCCCCCCTTTTTTTAAGCCACGACTTTCATTTGGATCTTTTTCCACAACCCTCGGCCGTTCAACCGTTCCTAGAACTTTTCACATAACTCAGGCCGGGCAAAAAGTCCCTGTACTACTCACACCCTCCCTCTACAATTATCCTCATCTTAATTTCATATATTTCCCTTTCCCCCTCTCCCCCCCCTCCTTAACAAGAAGCCCTCCCACCGATCCACGACCAGCCATTCCTTTTAACCACCCCCTGAAGGTCTCCCCATGGGTTCACCTATTGACAAGTTTCCCCCCCTAGGAAAATCTATTTAATGCTCAGGAGTATACCTACTTCGGGTCCTTTTTCACCCTGTCTAGTGTTTATTTCTGTCTCTCCTCATCTAAATTTACTGTTACCCGACGCTTTCGGGCACCTTCTTTATATCCTGACTGCCCCCCCTTTTTGCTGAGTCTTTTCCCTTGTACTTTGCTCCTTTGACTACTTCCTTCCTTTAGCTATCTACCCTTTCCCAGTTGTGGACCAGCCCCTTTTAAAACGCTTCCTGTGTGACCACTTCCCATGTGTGTCATAACCTTCAAAAAAACCTTTCCCCCTGTCTACATGTAGTTCTTAAGGCACCTCCCCCTTCTCTCCCGTTTCCTGCCTTGATTCCCGTTCTTCCTGACCCCCCTCTCTTTTTAACCTCACGGTTTCAGGTCTTCCTTTCCCCTTCGCTGAACAATGTTGTTTCTGAAGTCTGACTCTTCGACAGTTGTTCCCATTCGCCCTTCAGCTCCCCACGCTTTTCATGAAAGTTCCCAATTTTCAGACATACATCTTTCTTCCTTTCCTGTGCTCCTTCTGAGCGTACATCTTCAAGCTTTTCCCCTCTGCCCGGATATTTTTCCAAAAATTTGTACTTAAACTTCCTCACCTCCTATTTTTTTACATAGATTGCTCGTTTCCTATTCGTCCCCTGTGGGACCTCCCCTCCCCTAGCCCTCCCTGTGGCCTTTGCTTGTACAAGCCTTCTATACTTTCTTGCGTTTATTCTTGCCCTACTTGCCGAAGCCAATTCTATTTCCACTTTTCGTGATACTCCGACTCCCGACTTGTTTTAGTCCTAGTCTCTGTTCCTCACCATCATCCCTAATAAATATACATCGTCCGAAAAAAGTGTCCCTCCTGTACTCAAAATATCTCTCTGTTACTTTTTTTTTTCCAGAAATTCATGTCTCCTTCTCTAGCGATATTTTATTCGTTGCCCGTTCCCTCGTCTTCCTCCCGTTCTGGACTTCCATTCCTACAACAGTTTTCTTTTTCAAATTTTTACGGTTCCTTTTTTCCCAGATTCTGATCCAATCCTACCTTCCTGTCGCCAGCATTTTTGGGAGCCTTGTCCTAAGCCCGTCCGAATGAACCCTTTTTCTTCTTCTGTTTCCACTGCTGCATTGCTCTCTCCTTAACTTTCCTATTTCCCCCTCCCATCAAATACGCGTGCCTTCCTCTTTTACCCGCCGTCTTCTTCCTTCTGCGCCGTTTGCTTTTACTTCCTTTATCCTTAGGTTACCCTTCCTATACCATCCCTCTC
>Ga0179591_1266103_pt1 | contig 19626 bp, 20 predicted proteins | sample CZOMad2_1_08_16f_FD_182891 | JGI IMG/M metagenome (GOLD analysis project Ga0179591, IMG submission 182891) | Vadose zone soil fungal communities from Angelo Coast Range Reserve, California, USA - CZOMad2_1_08_16fungal (PacBio error correction) | ecosystem: Environmental > Terrestrial > Soil >... | reverse complement strand
CCTATGGGCCCCGGGTCCATGAAAATGGGGTGGCTGAGGCTCTTCGAACGAAGCCTCCCGTTCTTTAAGGCCAAAACCCCATATCCGGGAGAGTAATTTTCTCTCGGCCACCCAACAGATAGCAACCCCCTATTCTCTTTGATTGGTGGTCCTCCGCTCCCCTACTCCCCGATTGTCCTCTTTCTATTTTATTGATACGGTCTTTCAATGGCCCTTTTGTCGACCTCATTGCGGCCCCGCAGCTTGTGCCTAGTTTTGTTTATGGCTCTTTTGGACCCCTTTCTTCCCGTGTACTAAGATCTCCCTGCTGAACCCACCGACCCAAGCACACCCCCCCCCCCGACTGATGTAAGGTGGGAAGCCCCTCTCGTCTATCTGGTCTTGAAAGATGGATCCTCTTTTCAGCACGAGCTGGAAGATCCTCTGTGTCTCCCTTGTAGGAGAGCCCAAACTTTTTCCTACTGACTATAATTAGTCCTGATTCTCGCCCTTTAGTCCAGGGAGTCAGGAACTCCCTTAGCCCGTTGAAGAACTTTTTTTCCGTTAATGTATGGATTTCTTTTCCGGGTTTGTCTTCTACTCCCCCAGTCCTAAAGGAGGGGGATACGATTCATGAGAGTCCCCTCGGGGGTACGGCAACGTAATAATTTCCTTCTTTCCTTTAGTACCCCCATCGCGGAGAAGCGTCTACGGAACGCGGTTAGTGGGCCACCCCACGGTTGAAAGCTCTTCCATCTCTTCCTAGATCGCGAGGTGTATAGCCTCCCTCTCCTAGCGGAAGAGACCCGCCCTTCTCCCCCTAACATCTGGATGCCGCGGAGCATATTCCGGAGCGAAGATGACCTTTAGTCTGCTTCTTGGGTCCTAGTCTCGAAGACCCTCAGCCGTTTGACCCTTTTTCCCCCCGCTGATGATTCCTTTTCTTTGCTCGGAATCACCCTTTTTCCTTCTCCTACTTTTCCTCAATGTTTGTGGTGAGATCTCTCTTCTTTCCGCTCTTTTCGTCCTAATCCCAATAATATGACTCGTCTCTTCACTTTCCTCGTAGTCGATTACGAGGACTTCGCCGACCCAGACTGCTCTTTTCCGCCTCCCTCGTCACCCGAGAAACATCCGCCACCCGGGCTGCGTAGACCACGAGCTCTATCCCCGAGGTTTCTCCTGTCTCTCAGCCTACATGAGCTCTCACAATTTGCCCCCGATGGCTCCCGTGACCGTCCCTCTGGCCCCAGGAACCCACTCCTCACTCTTCCTATAGCCGGAAGCCTCCCTTCCCCCTAGATCCCCCCATTGATGTTGAAGGTTTCCCAAAAACCCTCATCCATTCCCATATAGGACACCCTGAATATTATGGTACTTCTAGACCACTTTTCAGTCACTTCTGACTGCCCTTACGGTATTCTCCCACCTTGAGTCAAATCCCTTCTCGCGCGTTCCTTCCTGGAGGAAGGATTCTTATTACCCGAGGAACGCTGTTTTCCTCTAGGACTCTTTCTCCCCCTTAGCCCTGAGTACCATTTTGTGCTCTCCTCCCACGGTTCATCTCCCCCCCCCCCAGACTTCGAATTATAGTTTCACAAATTTCCCCATCTGCGAGTTTTTTCCCTGGATCCGTGGTGCGCTCACCTCTGAATGAGAGCATCAAGACTTTTTTGCCGGCTATGACGACTTCTGAGCCTTTTAAGAACCTTCCTTCGACCTTACCCCCGACATTTCCCCCCTTGATTGGAGATTTTCCCTCACTGGGCAAGATTTGCGCTCGATTTCCTCTGCAAGACCACTCTACGTAATCCCCCTCCGGAAAAATGACGGTGTGAAATGAAAGACTTTTCTCACGTTCCGGTCCCCCTTCCGGGTGGATTTTTCTCCCCCAGCACGCTTCTCCCGGTTACCTTTCCCTCCCCCCCTATCAAGAAAATTCTACTGATGTTTCATCTCCATCTCGCCAGGGACTCTTCTGTCTGTCGACTTTTCGCGACGAACCCCCCTCCTGAGGTCGAGCCCGACGTCGCTCCCCTAAGGACAACTTCCCGTCCGTCTTTTTTTTCACCTCCCTTTCTAGAAAGCTCCCCCCCACCAAACCCCGCCGGGGGTTCTTCGAGAAGAGAACGTCGGTTACAATCACCGTTCATCTGTAACCCCGAAAATTCAAGACTACTTCTACCGACCCGCTACCTTCTTAAGATATCGATTCTTTCTGAAGAATCTCCCTCATAAGTCCCAACAAAAAACCTACCTTTTCTTTTTTTCAGTCCCTTCGTTGCAACCAGAATTTGAATACTCTCTTCTCTTTCCCTTTCCTCTGGCGCCCCTCTGACCTCGAAAGGGTGTCTTTCCTAGGCTTCCTTTTTCTGTGCCAAATAAGGAACTTCTCTCCGTCTCTTAGCGACAAGCGCGCTGGAAATTTCTTCAAAATGACTCCTGCGTCCCGGGTTCTTGCACCCCCCCCCCCCTTCTAGTTCTGTGCCTTCCTTTTCTGCGCCCTCTGAACGATGATATAGGTCGTTCAGCAGGAGAATATTGGGTTTCTCACCGGCGCCCCATTTTCGATTTTCCGCCCCCGCTGTTTCTAAGAAACCTGGCCTAAGATCTGTTAGCGACCTTTCGACTCTCCGTCTAATTCTTTTCCCCTCGTACAGGAATTTGAGTGCGGTCCCCCCCCCAGGGGGACGTTCCTCTAGACACCCCTCCCTCTTCCTCTGGTTCCTCGGCCAGAGATCGCTTGATTCTCCTGCCTCTGCGGCGCCTCCACTTTGACCACCTCGAAAAGGCTTTCGACCCCCATGCGCGCCGGTCGACCTTTTTTTCTCGGCCCCCTTTTTTTGCGTTTCTTTTTTCCCCAGAACCTTTTGGCTAGGATCCCTCTTTCTCCCCCCTCGCTCCATCTACCACCCCAAGAAACCCTCTTAAGTGTGGCTCAGCCCTCCTCCTGGGTACACAACTCCTGGCATAAAACCTCCGCACGAGCGGACGCGTTTCTGGAAATCTGTAGACTTTTTCTCGGGATTTTTTTTGTTTTTCGGAACGATAGAGAATTAGGACCCCTCTGATTTACACCCCCCCTATTTACCCCCCCTCTGGTAATTCCTCCCCGACACCCCGTCTTTAGGATGTCCCGGCCCCTCTTCCACACTTACGCGCTGCACTCCTTTTTTATAAAAGGTCCCTCCGATTGATGCTCCTAACCCCTCCCTTAAAGACTCCTCCTTGTTGAGTTGCCCGGAGCCTCCCGGGATGTTGGTCCTTCCCGGTGCCTTCTCCTCCATAATGGGAGCTTCCACCTGCGGGGCATTTTCTTGATCTTTTTCTCCCTTTTCCCCCAGGTCCATAAGAACCCTTGATAACTTTCCCATTCCTTTTGACTTTTCTTTTTCCGCAGATCATATCTGAAAGTGATTGCTCCTCGATGCGGCGCGTCGCTGACGCTAGAAGACAAACGGCCGAGTTTTTCTCCTCTGACCTTCGTTTTCTCTTCGGGAGTCCGTAGAGATCTCCTCCCCCTTTACCCGAGTCGTTCTTTAAGAAGGCGCCTGAGCAAGACCTTCTTCCCCCTCCACTAGCACTTCCTTATCTTAGTTTTCGATTATGTCAACTTCTCTTTAGACCTTTTCAATTTAATTATCACCCCTCCGCCTGATGCTTCCGGCCCCCCATCTTTTCTGCGCCAATTACATTCTCGACCTGAAAGGAACCCTGTGCACCCGGAATCTATCTCTTCTCCTTTTGTTGTGTTGTAGCTCTCTTTCCGATAACCTTCCCAGGTCGAAAGTTCCTTTCGATCGTTTCCCGCCCCTCGTTTGCAAGAAGGTAGCGGCTTAGTTCTTTTATCCTTTCAAGAATACTTCTGACCCTATGAATAAAATCACCTACGTCGTCTATTGATTTTCAGAATTCCTTTTTTTCCACAATCAAATTCCCCTCACTTAACCCCCTCCCAAATCCCTTGTTAAATTTGATGAAGATAACGACACTCATTACAGAAGTCTTTTTATACTCGTTTAATCTGGTGGAGGAGTTAACTTTCTCCTAGCGAATCTAAGTTCCATTCCCCTTCCCCCCTTTTGATTTTTGACTCTTCTTTCCCCTGGCCTCTTTTGATGGTGGAAAAGGCCCCGGGAGATCTTCTCCTCCGAGACCCCCCCCTGATCAAAACCAGTCAAAGACTGTTGCTTTCTCCCCCCCCGGCTTGCCCGGTATGCCAGGCCTGTGTCTTAGGGGGACCCCCCCTTTTCCCGTGGCCTTTCCGCCCAAAAGAAGGCCCACAAATAGGCAGTTTTCCTGGAGCCTTGAAGTAGACACCTGAAGAGACCGCCCCCCAACCCCCCATTTCATGCCCCTTGCAGCGCGTCCTTGTGGACCGTAACCTCCCTCTACGTGCAGTCATGTTGAGGAAAGATCGCACCTTCTTTTCTAGGAGATCCTGGTTGGCCCTCCCCTTTTCCTCTCGCGATCTCTAGCCCTGGAACGATTCTTTCCAAGTTCTTTCCCAGCGCTTGAGGGAGAGTAGCTTTTCTTACGCAGAACAGCTCTTCCCCGGTTCGAGCTTCTCCGAAACTTCGGGTGAGTCCTTTCCTAGCCGCTCGTACAGAATTTCATCTCTCTCTCCCCAGACGGACTTGTTCACCTGTCAGTAGGAAAAAGAACCTCTGTCAGAGAAATTTTTCCCTCCCGTCGCGCCCCTTTCGTAGAGATTGGCTCTGGTTCTCTGGAGGCGCGCTCCGAGTGCGTGCCTGAACGCTCTCTATCGGCGGCCGCGCAGGATGCCTTCGGGAGTGACAGGAGTTGCGATTTCAAGTCCCCTGTGCCCCGGCCCTACCGGTCAGAGGGGAAGAGACCCGTAGACTTCTCTCTCGACACTTTCATGTTCCCCCCCTTTAGTGTTGTATTCTTTTCTGCCAAGAGTTTTTTGGGGGCTTTTGACCCTTTGAGGTTGGGGGATTATGCCCCTAGCTTCTCCCGTGCCCCCCCCCCTCTCCCCAACGGCGCCATTCTCCTCTAAGAGAGTCGTGCCTGTCAGTCCTATCCCTTTGCTCGAAAGGCAACTTCCTATTGATCCCCTATTCCCTTGCTTGCTTGTGCCATTCTATGAAATATACCTGCGTTGCTTCTCTTCGTCAGCGCTGTTTTGCCTGATTGGCCCCTTCTCCAGCAGAGACCCCAGTTTTTTTTTTTTTCTTTCCCCATGGCGAAGATTCCCAGCTTCCGTTAATCCCTCCTCCCGCGATTGCGGCCTTTCCCCTCGTCCTAAAGTTGCCTTAGAAACAGGGACTGAAGGAACTAGTGTTTCTGGCCTCTTTTTCTGGTTCTTCAAGCATAGCGGAATCCTGCGCGTGTCGCGGTCGAGAATCTAGGGACGGTTTATTTTTTCCCTATACGTCGGTGCTTTTATAGGTCTTGGCTTTGTTCAACCCCCCTTCTTGGGGTCCGTTTTGCAGTTACCGATGTTCTCCGACGTTTTAAGGGGTCTTCGGTCCCTCTTTATCCGACTAGTTCCCCGTTTCGACTAGAAATGACCCTCTCCTGTCCTCCCTATTCTCGTGAGCTGTTTAAATCGGATACTACATTGGAGGGAATGGAGCGGAGTCGCGGTTGTTAAAGCGCCTGCGCTCCTACCTCCAGCCCTATTATAGCTCCCCCCGTGAAGAGGTTCCTTTCCACTCTCGTCTTCTTCAAGCACGATGACCCTCGCGCCGCTTCACGAGTCCTCGCTCATGTTAGAGAACCCCCTCTGGAGTTTTTCTATCCCCCACCCCTCAACCGTTGAGAGGTTTTGAAGCTCTCCGACTGCGGAGCTCATCCGCTTGCCGACTGAACCGTCCTCTTTCTATTGACGCACTGACGTGCCCCGTCCTCTTCTTGTTCCAAAGACTCTCCCTTCCCCCTCAGAGTTCCGGGTTTTTCATCAGAAGAGGAGTGCGTTTGTTTTCTGACCTGGTCGCCATCCCCTTTCCTGATTTCTTCACGGAGCCACTTTTTCTCTCGTAAGGTCCCCGCTTGTAATCGAAGAAGACCTTCTTCCTGATTGCTCTCCTCTACTGGATGTAAAATAACCAGAATCCCGCTTCAAAGTGTAGAAGGATTGCAGCTTTTTTCTCCATCCATGAAATACTTCTTCTCCTGGCCGATTGGCTTTTTGTAGGGTTTTTCCCCAGTGCACAGAGTAAGTCCATGTTAGTTCCCCACCCCATTCCCTCCCGAAGGTCAAGAAAGTTTGTGTTTAAATGAGTCGGATCTCCTTCCCCAGATAAGTCCGATCGGCGACGTATCCTCTCTCGAATCGAAGAGCGAGATCTCCGCTACCTCTTTCCCATTTTTCCTGAGGTGGCGCTGAGTTGAATAGAGGACCTCTCAGGGTTTCGCCCCAAGTAACCTCCTTCTCAGATGAATTACTTGCGACCGTCTCTCTGACTTTACTCTGCACGGCCAGGCTTTTGAAACCTTCTTCATCCTCCTTGTGTTTTGAGAGAATTTGCTCCCCGTGCCTCTCTGTCACTCCACCTAAGCACTTCCTAACGGATTAGTCGACTTACGTATGACCCTTGCTCAGACGAAAGCGTGTCTTTTGGGACGCATCCTCTACTGCCTGAATCGCAACCGTTAGCAGACCTAGTCCCCCAGTAACGGTTCTTGGACCCTTCTTTCGCACCTCGAGATCTGCCTCACCACCCGATGACGATCGGTCCTCACTCCCTTTCCAGCCCGATCCAACCTACGCGGGCGCTCCTGGTTTATTTTTTCTATTTTGCCCAACTGACTTTTCCGCCGTTTCCTGGACCCACCCCCCCCGACGACCTTAAAACATCGCCTTCCACCGCCTAGGTAATGATTTTCTTTTCCTACAAATTCCTGAGAAACTTTCGTTGGCCTCTTCCTTTGGTTGGGTCGAATAAGCCGATCCTGAGTTCATTCTGAGGGGAATTCTTTTTCGATTGTTACAAAGAGGTCTGCTTAAGACTCCCGGCGCCACTCCCTCCCGGCGGACCTTCCGAGTCTGTCTCCCCCGTTTGTCATAAAAAGATTCTCGATAATTCTTTACACAACAGGAAATATAGATTTCTTCCTTCCCCCCGGTCCCTCTCCTGCTTCGTTCATGATTTTCCAATATACAATAGGTCACGTTTATATTTGTGACCTTCTTATTCTCTCCTCCCCCCATTAATGTTCCCCCCCCCCCGACCGCGACACTTTCTCGACCTTCAGATGGGTATCCCACGGTTCTAGACTTCGCCCTCCTACCGAAGGTATCCCTTGCCCCACTAAAAGACTCTACATCTCTTTCCCCCCACTGCCGTGATTTTTTTGTTAATTTCCCCGATATCAAGTCTTAGATTTTCTTTTCTTCCTTTGCGCAAGGCCTCGTCCTGACGGCCGACAAGAATCCCATTCCAATGTTCGGGAACCTTCCTCCCGCATGACCCCCCTCTGGATCTTTGTTAGATGTTCGAGTGTTAATTCCCTCCCGAGTTCTAGCCTCCCTGCGATTCTTGCAAGGCACCTCCGTTTTGCCGTCCCCCTGACCCCCTTTGGTTCCTCCCCGCATCTCAGAGGAAATCCGTCTCGTTACCCCTTTCCCCCGTCATTAAATTTCTTTGACAACTCCTCCCCCCCCCTCCCCGTCCGATTTCTAGATTCATGCTGACGCTCCTTCTCCACACTTAACCCTAGAGGAATTTGTTTCTTCTCTCCTTTATCCCGCTCGTTTCCCACTCCTCTCCCTTCGGCATCTGGGACACCGGACCTAGAAAGGGGCGCTAGGTTCCTTTTCCTCATCAGAACCCGGCGACGCGAGAATCGCGTGCTTTTCCTCTTGGTTGCCCCTCCCTGCAAGACTCTCCAGGGAGATCTTTCTGAGACCTCTCTGAGATTTGTTTCCGCTTCAAGTTTTATCCGGCCTCGCTAGCCTTCAAGAAATTTTTTTCTCGTTTTTCTCCCCTGCCTCCTCCTTTTTTCTTTCGAAAAGTTTCCTTCCCCCCCATAGGTCTTCAATCCGACCCTGATCTGGGCTAAATCTCTTCCTCTTTCTTCGACTTATGGACAATCCTGGATCTTTAACTTCTCCTTCTCTCTCTCCAGCGTTCCTTTTCGGGTCCCTGCCCCTTTGGGAGTTCTTAAGACTTCTCTTTCCTCCCTTGAAACTTTCTCCCCCTCCGATCCTTTTCTTCGAGTGCAAGGGATAAACTATTCTTGCGCTCCTTCCCCTTTGAGTACCCTCTCCCTTATCGGCGAAACCTTTTTCTCTGACCTGCTCATTTGATAGCCACAGTCTTTTTTTTTTCTTTTCTTCGTCTTCCCCTTCCTCTTCCTTCTCTGGTGTAGAGGATCGCCAAAGTCCCTCTAGCCACGGGAACCCCCAAGTCAAAGTGACGTGTTTCGAGAGATTCCTTTTTCAGCTTTATTTTTTTTTTTCTCCGGTCTCGCCCTCACGCGATTCTTCGACCTTCTCCCCCCGATTGGTCTTGGGTAGTTGAAGATGCCGACAGTCAGTTACCCGGCCCCCCCCGATACCCCTGAACCTTCTCTTCTTTCCTGAATTCCCCCCGGAATGATCATGAAATTCCCCCGCTACTCACCCAGGACGCTTGAAAACCTTCTACCTCTCTTCTCTGACTCTGCTACATCACTAGCAAAGTAATTACAGAGCTTGTTTCCTCTTGTGCCCCTGGCGCAAAGGGTCCGACATCACCCCTTGGTTTTTTTGCACTTTTTTTTTTCTCCCCGAAAACTGGGAGTCTCGACCCCTTTTTGTCTTTTCTGTTCGTTCCCTAAGAATCGTCCCTTCCCTATCCGTTTCCCCCACAAGAAGATGCCGGAGTCAGTATATCCCCTCCCTTGAAAGTTCTGCTCCTATAGATTTTTTGAGAGAGTAGACTTTACCTTTCCGCCTCCCTTGACCCGTGAAGTCCCGACTTTCCCGGAACAACTTCCTCGTTTTGTTTTCGTCGAAATGGAAATTTTCTTTTTTTGATCCTCCTCTTTTCTGGGACCCCCTTAACATACTAATAGCATCATTATTCTAGTGACTTCACCTTTGACCCTCCCCCCCTCTGAGAGACTTCTTATGACGGGCCTACGCCTCCCTCCTTTGCTTTTTTTTTCCCAAGCTTTTTTTCGCGTACGAAATGAATCCTTGTGATACGCATCCCCCCCCTTTTTCTCTTCTCCTCCTACTTTGTGTTGCTGAGATTTCTCAAACCGTCTGCCCTTTTCCCCTTTCTCCACTTAGGGCGCTCCTCCTAATTTTTCTGTGCACGAGGCCCGGTCGTTTGTAGGTCCCGTTCCCTGATCTCATTCCCCGGTTTTTTCCCCTTTAACCTCTGAGCTAGTGTGATTCCTCAATTTCGGACCCTCCCTTGCCCGTCCCCTCACCATTTAACTAGGGTCCCCGAGGACCTCACCCCTCCCTGGCCTTCCGCTTAAGAAGTGATCGCGACCGTCGTTCTGTTCACCGTCAGTTTCCCTCGTCCAAGAGGCAAGTGCCTGTTCATTTTTTTTCTTATCCCCCGCTCCTCCCGGTAGCTAGATTGTGGAACCGGATTTCCTTTCCCTTTCTGCTTCTTTTCGACTTGATGACGAGAAACCCCCCCCCCCCCCCCCAGGCGCCAGGTTGCCTGATAGAACTGCTGGGATGAATTCGTCCCTTTTGTATTAGGGTCGCAACATTTTCGCCGAAAATCCGTCCTCACCGCTGTTGGAAGTGCTTCCTCCTTTTCGCATGACATCGAAAGGCCTTGAGAATGAGGTGCTTGAGAGTCTTTTTTTCCGTATTCCCTCCCCCTGCCGATTTACGTTTTTTCCGTCAAAGATCGTCCCCCGGTAATGATAGTTGCTTTTGCTTTGGATGATGTCCCCTCACCTTCCCTCGATTCACTTTTTGGTAGGGAGAAATCAAGTATCGTCACTCTTAGCTCTTTCTCGGCTTTCCTCTTCCTTTGAAAAGCGTTGGAAAGGCGTTCGAGTGCTCCCCCCCCCTTCCCTTTTTGGCATTGTTAAAGTGCCCTGAGAGTTTTTAAGTGCAGATCTCCTCGTCGCCACCACCAATTTAATTGGAGGTGGACTCTCGCCTCCCCCTTGTTTTTTTTTTTTGAACCGATTGGTATCAAAACGCCTTCTCCTCCGGGTCGCCTTTTCCTGGCGAGTGTGGAAGCCTTGGAGGACTCATAGTGAGTAGCAATATCCACCTCGGCAGTTCTTCCCCTCTCGTCCCTGCCAGAAAACCACCCCCCCCAAACCACACAACCAACCCCCCAACCCCACACCCACCAAAAACCCCCACCCCCCCCCCCCCCACCACCCACCCCCCCACCCCCCAACCCCCCCCCAACCCCCACCCCCCCCCCCCCACCCCACAACCCGATGCATGTCTTCGTAAATCTCGAGTCTTGAATACTCCTTCCTCCCCTTTTTTAAACCTTTCCCCCCCCGGAAAGTGGTCATAGATGAATCCCCCCGTTCAGAAGTATTGCTTACCCATCCAAGGATCGTACACAGATGTTTCCTTCAAATCTCCTTGGTCTTCACCTCTTCGCTGCCTCCACAAATATTCTGGCGGCGACCCTCCCCCAAGAGAGGTCCCTTCTCGAGATTCCCTCATGAGGTGACCGGAAACATCTCCTATATTACACTCTCGCCTTATCCTTTTTAATTATTTCTGATCTCTTCAGCTGAGCTCGTCGAGAAGGTCGATCGCTTTAGGCCCCTGAATTTTCCCCTCTCCCCCCTCCCCTTGCAGAGTACGTTCTTCCCAGAGGACTGAGACAGCTCCTATCTGATGTCTTCTTGGCGAAACCTCCAGAGCCACTTTAATTAAGGCCTTTGGTCTGGACTCTGAGGCTTCTTTAGTCTCTTCATCATCCGCGCTCCCCTTCGCGATCAGGGCTAGGAAATTTTTAGCCGAATTTCCTTAGTTAGTGGTCAATTTTTCCAGGGTTACTTTTCTCCTTCTCTGGGCAGTCCCACCCCGTAGGGTTGTAGGCGTCCGATCTTCGTTCCTACGGCCTTGCCTTGTCTTTTTTTAGGCATCTACCCCCCCCAGCAAGGCTTTTAGATAGCTACCATCCCCCCCCCTCCCTTTAGCTTTGCGAGATGGAAATGTCCCTCATGGGGAATGGATTAGAGGTTGCCTTCCTATTAGTATTTCTCCTGCATTCCTCCATCACTTATAGGATTTTGATATAGGTAATTCCACCCTCTCTCCCTTTGGGAATCCTATGTCTCGAGGGTCTAAACTCCCCTCGTCGTAGTCAAATCTGCCGAGTGATCCCATTCCTCCTTGGAGATCCTCCCCCCGACTCCTTAATTGTCCCTCTCAGTTCCATGGAGAGCGTTTCTCTGTACCTTTATTGAGAAGGAAGTTTCCAGCTCCTCTCGCCCCCAGAGATCATTCGAGGTAGGCCAGGGGTTTTGGGATATCTACACTCTTCTCTCTCCCCCGTATTGGTGATTTACCTTGGACAACATTTTTCTGAGCCTTATCTTCCTACCCAGGTCTAAGTGAGCGATGCTTGAAGTTTCCCCCCTCTTTTTCCTCTCCTCTACGCTTCATTTTTATGATATGCTCCCCGGATGTCGCACACGAAAGGACTTTTGAAGTTTTTTTGGACGTTCCTCCGACTTCAGTGACTATCTGTAGAGACCCTCCCTCTCTTGGTTCCGCGATATTTTCTAGTATGGGTGGGTCTTTTTTACAACCTTCCCTTCTTTTTGTTGATATTTCCATTATTTTTAGCTTCGGCAGCTGTCTAGGCGTACGAACTAAAGAGCGTAGTGATGCGCCTCTTCTCTCCGTGTCCCAGACCGAGACTCTAAGCTATCTTCTCCAACTGTGTAGGCCTGCAGATAGAGGTGTGAACCCCGACGTAGGTTGGCGCCTGCTCCTGCCTCGCTCTTTAAGCGACTCTTTGGCCTCCCCTTCTTTAGATTGATTTCGTTCCCCCTTTAGGGTAAAGTTCAATATCCATATCCCCCTCTAGTTGTTGTTTTCTTCTTCTATTTTCTTTCCCCCCGCGCGGCTTCAGCGCCCCTCTAGAACCCCCCCTTCCCTTCTTACGGATTAGAGTTCCGTTTGCGTTTAGTCTGAATCTTCTGGGCCCCCTGGGCGGTTTCCCTATTATCCGCTCCCCCCCTCCCCCCCAACCTTTCTTTTTTCTCTTGCTATGTCCCAGCGGAGTCTTGCTGGCGAGAACCAATCGAGCACTCCTAGCGACTTTGCCCCGGGAAGCTCCTTTACAACATTACCTTCGTCCCCAGTTCCGCTTTCTCTTGACTCTGATCGACATGATTCGCTTTGACCCAAGACTGACGCTCACAATATCGAGGCTTTCCGCTATTTTCATTGGTCTCTCTCCCTCCCTTCGCCCGGCCGGACCACGTTTCCCTTAGTTTCTCCTTGCAGTTGAGGACATCCCTTAGGCAACGGCCAGGCGTTTTTTCGAGTTGACCCCTCGGTTCCTGAATCCTTTCCCACCTTATGCGGACATCTCATTGCTTCTAGGGGTACCTGTTTTTTGGGTGCCCGGCGTCGATACAGGTATTCCCCACCAACCCGACATTCTCGCTTTAGGTTCCCTTTTAGTTTCTAGATGCTTGCATACTCTCCTCAAACCCTTCATGCCCTGACGGCGGTCTTTTCCTCCTTCCCCTCACATTACCTTCTGATCCAAATCCCCTGCCTCTGGATACAGCAGGCGTTCGATTGGCCTCCCCTCGGTACGCTTCCAGCCCCCGAGGCATTCTGCCCAATTCTTCTTTTGTGAACTCCCCCCCCCCGATTAGCACTTTCGCCCTATACTCCCTTGCTTCTTATGTTAGACAACCCTCCTTGCCCCCCTCCTGATACATAAATTTTTTGCCAGTTCAGCTAGCTCCGCCCCTTTCTGAATGGGTTTTTTCTCCCCCCCTTGGATGTCAGTAAATAAAAACCCCCTTCGGTCCCCCGAGCCCGAACCTGAATTCTTGAAAACGGCCTTCTTCTTCCCCTCCTCCCCAAGCCTCCCCCCCCCCACCCAGAAAGGTTTTCCCGTGACCCTCTTACAACTATTTTCCAAATTTTCCCATGTATTCAACTAATGTTTTCCCTTTGATGTGCACAGCCTCTCTCCTCTGATTCCTTAAGAAGTCCCCCCCCACCATGCCCCCCCCAACCGGCATTACGCTTCTCTCCGAAGTTAGGCCGTCGGGACTCAGTCTACTGCTTGCTCGTTACTCTAATCTTCTTCCAGGAGTTGCTTGATCTCCTCCGCTTTCCACCCTTGCCACCCTCAGCGCTTGACGCTGATCTTTTAAACCCCCCGATTCCGCGCAATGGCTCTTTCTCATCTGAGATTTCCGTTTACTTTCCTGAATTTCTTTTCCCTTACAGTTCCCTCTCTCTAGTGTAGCTGGCTTCCCTATTTTTCGCTCCACTTCCCTCCATCATGTAGTTCGAAGATTCTTTTTTTTTCTTTATGGAAGAACATAAGTCCTCACTGTTTGGAAAAGGGCGCGACTCTCTACTGGCTCCTCCTCGCGACCCCCCCTCGGGAATTTCTTTCCTGTTCCCACAAGGGCTGCCTGCACCAACTGATCTTTGCGCTTGTCCCCTGGTCAGAATGGAGCTTTCCGCCTATTCTCTCCTCTCCTCTTTGAACAATTCTTCCTTTAAAAATGCCCACCCCTCCCAAAGGTGTTCCTTTCTCCACCTTCTTTTTTCCCTAAGTCTTGACTTGCTACGGTCCAATCTCCTTTCCTCAGAAGTTAGACAGTCCTTTGTTGAGCTTCTGATCTTTGCACGTTCTCCCTCCTCGTCTTTTCTTCCCACATCCCCCCCCCTTGCTTGTTTTCTTTTAGACCTCTGGTCTTTATGCTGCATCTCATGCGACCGCGAAAGAGCGACGGTTTGGAAGATCACCTTTTCTTGTCGTCGCCTTCCTTTTTTCTTCCCCTTTCTGGGTTCGCCATCGTGACCCGCGATAACCAAACTATCCTTTAAGTGTTCCCATCTGCTAATCAAGAAAACGGTCCCTTCTTCTTTTTTTTAATGGGTATTGGCCGCCCTTTCACCAACCGTCCCTCCCGGTCTGAAAAGAATCTCAAGGTCCTCCCCTCTGAATGCGACTTCTCTCCCCTTAAAGCTGCCCCTTATGTTCTTCGGATTTGGTGCGGAGCCCACGGTCTTTTTTTCAGAACTAAACATTTCTTCTACCCTGCCCTCCTGGTGAGAGCGCAATGCTGTCCTCTTGTCTCAACAACTTTCGTCCATCCATTCAGATCACTGTCCACCATCCCCTCCTTCTTAGTATAGTCTCCCCCCCCCCCCCTTTTAACGGGTCTTCGGGCTATGGATTCCGTTCCGCTACCTTACGACGTCTCGATGAAAGTCTGACACTTCCCCCTTCGATTTTCTTCGTCAAGCCCCGTTTGCTGGTCAGAAGTGGACACCATTTGACTTGTGCCGAACTTCTTAACCTCAACTAGTTCTTTTTGTGCACCTGAAATTAGATTAGGTGTATTTCAGGATCGGTACCCTCTCCCTCCTCTCCCCGTCGGAAGATTCGTTTTCCTCTACCGGAGGCTCATTTTTTCTTGTTGACCTTTTTGAATTCTCTCTATTTTAATAATTCTGTTGTTTCTCATAGAGCTAAACTAGGAATTAGGTCGTCCTTTCGGTGCTCTATCTCTAATCTTGTCGTTCTCTTCGGTCGTAGTAGGTCCCTCTTCCGACTAGAGACTCTGTCACTCCGGCAATATTAGCTTGGTTAAGCAAATAAACGTTCCCGGATGAACCTTTCCCCTCTCGGGTCATTTCTTCCTATCCCCTTTTCTTCCATCAACTCCCCCCTCGGTATTGACTTCCTAGAGAAGTCTTTTTCTGTGCGTCTTACATACCGTTCTCCCCGCAGAGGAGCCACCCCACCCCCCCATCCCCTTTTTCTTCTCATAATAGTTCGGACTAGGAGGACCCCTTCATCTGCTGGTCTATGCTAGGAATGTTTCGCCGACAACCCCCAAGGCACCTTTGGCGGACTCCCCTGCTTCGTGACAGGAGACCGTTTTTCTCTTTTCGGAGTTTGGCAGACACAAAGGTCCGCCTCCCATCAGGGAAGGGCGTAACTGTCTATTCAGTCCCGCATATTGAGAAGCTATCGTGAAAGTTTTCCTTTCTTGTCCTTTTTTTCGCGGTCCCCTCCCCCCCTTCCCTCTTTTAAGGCGTCTGCCAGATGACGACAGTCATGCAGTTCTCCGGTGTTCAGCGCTTTTGTTCAGTACGTCTTTTCCGACACCAAGAAGAGCTATGGGTTCCTTAAAGGTACGTCCCCTCTCGCGTTTCTCTTAGATGGAGATGAAAAGAGCTTTTCTTTTCGCTCTTCGCCCCCCCCCCTGCTTTTGATTTCTTTGGATGCTAGTCGAACGTGCAGATATCCCATGCACCCGACGGCCCTTCCTACACTCCTCCTCTCCAAAGACTAGAAAAAGTCGTTCTCTCCAGAGGGTAGTCCTAGTCACCTTATTCTGGTTTTTTCCTGATATGGAGGCCCGCACGACAAACCACTCAGAATCCTGCCCTCAATAGGAGCTTTCTCGGAAGAGCAGTCGCCTTTTTTGGCCGATCTTCCCTCAAATTGTTTTCCAAGGCACTCTGGCGTCTTTTTTTCTTTTCTCCCGCCCTTAATCCTTCCTCCAGTAGAGTAAGTACGGTCCCATAAAGGTCGCGCGTGACCTCTATGCAAATCAGTCTTTCTGAAGGTCGTACCCATAGCGCCGTCTAGCACAAGAGATCTTCTTTACAGATTCCAGTCCACTTTCCCCCGCCTCAACGTACCATAGAGAATCCCATTTAGAAATTGCTGTCCAGTCTCATGATAGGAACTTTCAACCCCGAGTCTCCTTCCTCTCTCTTCTTCTATTCAATTCTGGATTCAAGTAAGATCAATCCCCCTGTACGAGGCCTTTCTTGACTTATCCAGAGAGATTTCAGTATGCCTCCCCCGTACGACTTCCCCTTTACCGAAGGGAGAACCCCCATGGACCTGCCTGAACGGTTTCCGGCCATTCGTTGAGTCTTAGTCCTAGAGATCTGCGCGTCGTTACGTCTTTTCTCCATTAGTTGACTTTGAAGCGTTGTCCTTCTTCTAGGTGATTCTCCGGGCACGGACACATTCGGTGTTGGTTGTTCGCCCGGTTGCCTATACCCGGACCTCTCAGTTCCGTTCCGTCTCTCTTGCAGAATAGCTTTTCTTTATCCCCCTTCCACCTCTGGCTCGCGAGCGAGATGGCCTTTCCCAAAAATTGTGGTAATTGATCCGTCTTCTTTTTCTTCCCGCCCGCTCATTGCGAAGCCTTCTCCAGCCCTCACTTCTCGCGGACAGGTTTTTTTTTTTTTTTTTTGGTGTCCCCTTTCAGGTAATTTACCCCTCTAGCATTCGGGCAGAGCTGTGCCTCTCTTTTCTTTCCCGCTTCCCTCTCAGTCGTATATGCTTTCTTCGCCACCTCGTCAGGGAGATTGCCCTCTCGAGTCCCCTCCAGACGCAGCGCATGGAATGTTCTAATTAGGTCTTTATGAGTCCCGTCTTTTCCTCCTGATGCGACAAAGTTTTCCCCCCTTCGTCAGAGTTCGGTTGTTTATATGTACCGCTCTCGTAGTGTGAGACAGTGGATACTTGATCAGCATGAGATTCCCTCCTCCGCCGAGTTTGTGGTCTCTTAAAAGATTTCCTCCTTCTGAAGAGAATTACTCCTGATCGGCTGGATCTCCAAGAAAGGAGTAAGATCCTGCCACGGCCAGCCTTAGGCGTTCTGTTTAGAGTTTGTTTGGTCCTCAATGCCTGAGGGGGCAGAGACTACTTTCATCTTTCTGACGGTGCTTTTACGCACCCAGTTTCTTCTTATTCGTTCAATGGAGTCCCCCCAACACTTCTGACTTAGAGGACGACGTTATTGGTTTCCCCCGATTAGACACCGATCACGCGCGGGTTGGCGAGGAGGTTCTTTTCGCGTAGTTTTCCGCCCCGACGATACTCCCTTCTGCTCAAGGGGTGCGGTTTTTGTCTTCTTAGAGAGCCCCGTCTTGTCAGGGCCGGAGAAGGCCTGCCCGTCCCCCCTTTCACTAAGCTTCTTGAGAACGTTTCTTCTCTGACCGAGGTCCCAGAGGCGGTCAATCCCTCTCTCTTTATTACTCACTGTGTTTAGACGATTATTTCCTCTGCTTCCTCGGTAAGAGAACCACAACCCCCAGAATCTCCCCAAGCCATTAGTTCCTTACGATACGTCGCCCGCACCCCTTATGTTCCGACTAGGATCCGCAAGACCCGCAATCCGCCCCCCTTGTAGCGAGCTTCTTTTTCTCGCGGGTCGTTATTGACACGCCTCCGAAAGAGCCTTCTAAGCTCCGTTTTCCATCTTTATGGCCCTCCAGAGGGAAACCCCTCGCCCAGTCCGGGCGCCTCCCCCTGTGGACGATCCTCCTCAATCCCTCACTGTGTCCGGAAACCGTCAGACACCCCATATAGCGGCACAGACGGGTCATGGATTCTCTACCGCCTCGAGCTGATTTCCCAGTTCTTCGTATTACCGGGATGGCGCACCAAAGCGCATAGGCGTCAGGCCGTCTTATTCGAGGAACTCTGTTATCTCGACCTGATCTAACAGTAGCCGTTCGGCAATCCTCTCGTTCAAAGTTCATAACAGCCTTGCGATCTCGGTTCCCCGTCTCTTCCCCCACCTAAAATCTTGCTAGGATACCGTTTCTCCTCTGACTATCCCTTTGCCCCCCCTTTCATTCCCCGTTGAAACCTTGCTATGCACGAGGCTGAGGATTCCGCACACCTCTATCCCAAATTAGACCGCTTTTTTTTCCTTTTCTCACGACCCCGGGCCTCCTCTTTTTCTCCGAAATTTCCTCTCCTTCCCCCAGCTTCCGCAACCAGACTCCGCATATATGTAAAATCCGAGCGGTTTAACTACCGCCTCCCTTTTACTGATATACTATTCCTTTTCTGTATTTTCATGCTGCTCCCCGCGACCTGTTCCCCCGAAACGCCCCGATAATTCACCCCCCAATGCTTGCCCATTTACAGCTGCTCTCGCGACCGGCGCGTTATTTTCGATGTCTCTCTTCCAATCACTGCGATTCTCCGTTTTTGCAGTTTTTCCAAACGGCCACGTGTCTTAACTCCTCTTTCCGTCCCTCTCCCCCCCCTGACTGTGAAAAAGGACGAGGACATCACGGATCGGTTTCCCTTCCACGGCTAACTAAATGGTATCTACCCTCGCTCGCGCTCTCGCGCTCCCGGACGAAGACTACCTTCCCGGCCCCCCCTCCCATTTTCTCCCCCGCTTTCAACTTCGCATGACCGGCCATTCTCTGCCTCGGTCATATTGCCCTTTTTTCACTCGCCAGGGCCGTGTCGGCTCTTGCCGCCACGGCAACACAGGCTCGACGAGCGCACTCTCTTGGAGAAAATATCTGACCCCAAGCTCCCGTTCTATCTCTATACTCGTCGAGTTCTAGCCCGATATTTACGGAAGCGCCCTACTCCCCTCCTTGACGCCGTTCTTAGCTATGGTGAGTTCCCCGGCAGACATCTCTTTACGAACCTCGTCCCGGAAGAGTGCCTTTTCTGTGTCCCACGACCTATTTTAAGGCTTTTTCCTTCGTCCCCTCGCCTTTGTTTTCCGGTCCTTTCCTGAAGGACAAACTCGTCTTTCCGTTACTTCAAGCCTGGCGCCTGCTCCTGGCCACCCCCCCCCCTTTCAGCATCTGCTGGCGCGCTCCCTCTTTCAAACGTCCAATGTTTCCCCTGATGAGCGACTCGACTTTTTTTTCGGCCCCCCAATGCTGTTGAGATTGCCTCGCAATGCCTTTTTTTTTTCGAGCTCTTTCCTTTTTCAAATTTCTCTTTTTCAAAAGTCCCCCCCCCAACCGTGCCCTGTGTCCTCTCGAAACGGTTTCCTTTTTAGGCAACAAGAGACGTGCGCGACGCTTGCCGTTCCTGATGGAGCCGAACTGTTTTTTTCTTTTTAGTTACTGCCTACTAGGACATTGATTTCCACCCGATCTCCTCCATTCTTGTCCTCCTCCGACAACCAGCCATGCATGGGCTTGGAAGCTACGGCAACCCGAACGACGATGCCCCTCATTTCATTCACCTCTTAGCCCGCTGAGACCTCCCACAAGTACCTACTCGACGAGTTTCCATTGAGGAGAAAATTTTCTGTGGTTCACATCTAGGCGCCTGCATACCTACATGCCTTTTCTAGCTTCCTCCTTGTTTCGCTCTGTACATCAATTTTTTTAGATCCCCCTTCCCCCCCCCGAAACCCTTTCTTCCCCATACGCCACTTCTCCGACGATCTCCTCACTTGAAAAGTTTAGGAGATGAGCCGCGTTCTACCTTCAAGCTTTCCCTCCGCGAGTTCTCTTTTCAGGCTGGAAGGCCCCTTCCTAGTCTTCTTCCCCCCTTTCCCGCTAGTTGATGTTTCCCAGCCTTGGCCCAGCCGTGACCCATAACTATCCTCATTAGTTAGTTTTTTTCCTGATTCCCTGAAATTTCGATTTTTAGAGAGAATTCCTTATCTTTCCCTACGCCCTTCCCCTTCCCCTGGCTTCCGCGGCCGATCCCTGCGTCACTTTGCCGACTGTTGATCCCGAAT
>Ga0179591_1236420_pt1 | contig 19626 bp, 22 predicted proteins | sample CZOMad2_1_08_16f_FD_182891 | JGI IMG/M metagenome (GOLD analysis project Ga0179591, IMG submission 182891) | Vadose zone soil fungal communities from Angelo Coast Range Reserve, California, USA - CZOMad2_1_08_16fungal (PacBio error correction) | ecosystem: Environmental > Terrestrial > Soil >... | reverse complement strand
ATGAGACCCTACCCCTGTTATTCTTTTCCACAGATCACGATGAAGTCCTGGCGCCCCTTCTTTGATTCCTCTTCCTCAAAGCGGTAGCCTTTCTCCGGCCCCTCCTTTCCCTCATGCACAAGGTTTAAATCAGGTCTTCTCTCCCCCGGACAAGAACGATTGACAGTCCCCTCTTTCCCTTTTTCACCTGTCCCTTTCACTTTTTTTGATCCCTGTTGATACATCTGCCTTCGACTTCGCGTTTCGGCATGAAACTCCCCTCTGTTCTTCCGATTCGCCTGCTTCCAACCACTCTGGACCTTCTAGAACGCAGAAAAAGAGTCCCTATTATCTTAGCCCGGACGGGTACTCGCGTTCCTTTTCCATTCCGTTGGGAACGGACACGTCATGGACTTCAATTTTTTGTTTCGGAGGTTAAACTTGATTTGTTTTTTCCCCCCTGTGCTCGCCATAGATACATACGATCTACCCCCCTTCCCGGCAGTCCGTCCGGATTTCCTCAATTTATGAGGATCATTTTTTCCCTTTTTCTTAGCGTGGTTACCAGTTGGCCAAAGACGATCTTTCCTTTCATGGGTCAGTAGTGAATCGCAAGGTTTTCGGTTCTTCCCCCCTGAGGTTTTTGACTCCAGGGTATACGCTCTGTTTTTTTTGGGTATAATCTCCGGGGTCCCCGGCATGCCTCCCCAAACAACACCACCCCCCAACAACATCTCCCCAATCCCGTTTGCCGCCTTTCCTTCCCCCGCCGGAGTGTTTCTTCATACCCAGTTACCTCCCTCTTTCTCTGACAATTGCTCCGTACAAGTCTGTGGAAGCTCCTTCCACTCCCTCTTAGTGAGTAAAGATTCCCTCCTGTGAATGAAACCCTTTCAGCACTTGTGTGTATACTTCCCCCTACTGTCGCGAATAAATGCAGAAGGTACTTCCCCCCCTCTTTACGCATAAATCTTAACCCGTCTTTTTGCCCCACTGGATTTTCTCCGATCGTTGAACCTTGGCAGTAAAGAATTCCTTCTCTCCCCCTTCTTTATGTGTCACGGCGGTCTACACCTCCCCCCCTCCCCCAGGTGCATGTCTGATGGCCCTCCCTTCCTTATCCCTCTTTAAGACTTCCTACCCGCTCATTCTTTCCCCCCCCCACCCGTCTGCGGACAAAGAACACTTTTTCTTTCTCTGTTCCTTCCCCCTCCCCTTTGGATGGTAAACTTCCATTGACACCCCCCCCCCTTTTTCCCCCCCTTCACGCGGTCACTTTCTATCCCCACTTTTTTTCTTTAAATTATACCCTGGAAGAGTTGATAGTCCCCCCTTTTCTGAACTTAACCAAAAAATCAGACTTTGGTTCCTGCTGCAATTCCCCTCTTCCTCTTCTTTCTTTGAACTGGCATGTCCGACCTCACACTGGTTTATTTCCCCAGTTTTGTAACCAGGATGTTCCCCACCCTTCCCACCCCTCTTCCTTAATACTCCTCTTTTTTTTTTCGATATTGGCCAAGTTGAGTCCTTTTTTTCCCCGATAGCCCTCCCCAGTTCTTGTGCCATACTTCCATTTCACCAGTCCACGCTGAACTCTTTTTTGAAGCTCCTGTTGTACGCGCAACCTTCCCTGCATGATGGCGGGTCCGGACGTTCTTTGTGTTGTTTTTTGGTGTTGGTTGGTGTTTTTTTTTTTTTTTTTTTTTTTTTTTTTTTTTTGGGTGTTTTTTTTTTTGTTTTGTTTGTTTTTTTGTTTGTTGTGTGTGTTTTTTTTTGTTGTTTTTTTTTTTTTGTTGGGGGGGTGTGTTTCTTCTTCACTCTTCTACTTTTGCGCCACCTTTTTCTCCCTTCTCTTTTTTTTCCCAAAGTCCTTCTTATTAGTGCGCTAAGAACTTTTCTTCCCTCTTGTTCCAATGATCCATTGAATACCAAGTGTGTGTAGTTTTTCTTCCAGCTTTTTTCTTGACCCGAAGTTAACCGGGGACTTGCACGGGTTTCAGTTTTATTTTTTCATTCCTAAAGGAATGTGTCTTGAGATGCTGACGGGCAGGGCCGATGAGGCACTATAGCCTTCCGTTTTTTCTTCAAATGTCCGTCGCCCCCCGACTCGATCTCCGGCCTTCCTGTACCCCCCTAACCCTTTACCTCTGTGTTTTATGATCAATTTGACGGACCGTCTGCTTGTCCTTCCTCGTTACCCCTCCTATCTTCCCTTCTAGGGTGTCAGAACAAAGTGACCCCCTTCTTTTTTTCTTTTAATTTTGTCTTTGCGTATTGAAGTCAGCTTCCCGCTTTCTTTTGCCCGGGCTGCCCTGGTCATAGCAACGTTTCTCCAGTCTTGTAACTGATGTGCCACCCCTATGATAATCCTGTCCAAGTGTGCTAGGTGTTGTTGTTGTTAGTGTCTCCTTCCCCTTGTGAGGAAGACTACCACTTCAATTTTTCCCCTTTGGATCCCTTTTTTCCTCCCCCCTGCCACCAATCGCGACGGAACCTAGCCCTTTCTCTTCTTTTTGGTCCTCAATTGTAAATGACCCGTTGAATGACCCTTTTCTCTTCGCGTTTCCCATCGTCGTGATGCTCATCCCATCTTGCCATTTTTTTTTTCCTTTGACTTTTTCCTCTTCTATGTTAGAGTGGTTCTTTTCCTCTTGAAGGTTCCTTTACCTCACCGGCGCCGCCTTTCCGTTACCTCCCCCTTCTTCTTTCATATCGCATTGTTAACATGTCCCCTGTCCTTTTAGCAAAGTGTATGCTTTCTTTCCCGTATCCTGTCACTTTTTCTCTCGTAATCCCGATCGCGTTGGGACTTGACTTCCCCCCCTGCCAACTCCGACTTTTACATTCCTTCCCAGGATTATTCCTCTTCTATGGAGTCTCTTATTGTCCCCCAAGTCGGTGCCCCCCCCAACACCCTTTGTTTTTTCTTTTCCCACCTTTCCCTCTTTCGCTCGGTCAGGTGGAACCCTTGTTTCTCCGTTTGAAACTTTCCCGTGCACTTTCCCCTCCAGTAGGCTCCTTTGTCTACCCCCCCCTTCCCTTTTTCTTTCTATTTAAGGCATCACGTTTTCGGTCCCTTTCAATCTGAGTCTTTTTCCCTCCCCCTTTTTGTTTGTGTCTCTTCTTTCTTGCGCTCGACAACGTGCTTTACCTTTTTTTTCATTCCTAGGACCGCAGCAAGTCTTTTTCTCTTTTTCCCCGTCTGAGCCACTTTCTTTGTGAAACTTTTTTTTTCACCGTTGATGCCCTTTTCCCTGGACACAAGGTCGGATATCGGACCTTCTCCCGTCTTCCACTTCTTTTTTCTCCCATCCTTGAATATGTGATCCATCGACAAGCGACCTTCCCCCTTGCCCAATACATTCTCACTCCCCTCAGTTGAGCTTTTCCCACCCTTTTACCCTCGGCCCTGATCGGGTTTGTACTCCCTGCCCCCCCCTTAGTTAAGGAAAGTATTTTTTTCTCAAGCCTCACCTTTTTATAACTACTTTTCGACATGCGCTGTTTAACAACTTCTCTTTGACGCCAACTCTGCAGGGGGTTCTTTGAATTACCTGCGTAGGCTGTTCCCCTTTCCTTCCCCCGGTGCCCTTTCTGTTCCCTGTAGAGAGGTTTTTGAAGCGAGAACTTCGGTTTCCACCCTAAGTTTTCCCTTATTCCCTTGGCCCCTTTCCCCGTCTTCTCGCAGATGAATGTCCTCCCCTTTTTGTGTAGTCAGCTGACAATTTGCTGACAAAGCCCGCTGTTTCGATGAGCCTTCCCTCCCCTTTTGACCCCGTTTGTTTTTCCCCGTGCTCGACATGGAAGTCATAAAGTTTCTCCCTCCTCTTGGCTTTTTTTTTTCTCCCTCACTGGGTCTTAAGACTCCCCACACCCCCCCCCCCCCGACTAGTGCGCGTCGCGCGCCTTTTGTTTTTTTGACCATCACTTTTCCTTCCTCCCTTTGGGGCATCCTAAGTCAAATTGTCGCCTACCAGTTTCTTCCCTTCTTTAATCGCCAGTTGCGTCTTCCGATGAAGAATTTTCTTCCCTTTTGGACCAGATTCGGTGGAGTGTTTGCAGTTTTTTTTTTCTCCTCCTGAGAAGACTCTCCTGTCGCACTAAATTCCGGTCCACTAGTCACCTTTTTTTACCCCTCTCCTTGTCAGCCAGCATTTTTCGGTAGAATTGTCCGTATCTATTGTGGGTTCGTCGAATGGATTCCGGCTACCTTCTCCCCCCCCCATTCTTGCGGAACAGCACTACTTTTATTTCCACTCCTCTTTTCCTTTATGTTTTTAGCAGCACAACCCGCCCCGCTGTCTTTTTTTTCTTCACTTTTTTTTTTCCTCTCCCCCATCCGATGTAATGTCCTCTGTTCCTAATTTCCTGCAGCAGGGCCACTTTCCTTGTAATGAGAACCTTCTCCTCTTCAACTCCTTCCCCCGTACCCACCCAGCCATCCCCTCCCGGGGTCCCTCGCGCCAAATTGTCCCCTTTTTTCTTTCTTGTCTGACTGTGTGAAATGGCGAAGTATTTTTCCTCCCCCCCTTCTTTTCTTGAAAGGGTTTCCCCCCCCTTTAATATGTACCTTTCTATACCCTTTTTTCTTTGGTTTGTTTCTCGTCGATAAGTAGATGGAATGGTTCCTTTCCCTTGCTTAGAAGGTGGTTTCTTTTCTTCCACCTTTTCTTTTTCAACCAGTCCCGTTGCAGTAGCAGGTGTCCTCCCCTGACGGCAGTCTTGGGCCTTTGTCCGTGACGGGCCCCCTTGGCAGGGTCCCCTTTCACCTTATCGCCACGTGTAGAGTTATTTTGCGGTCTTTCTTCGCTCCTCTCAAGCGGTGTATCGCTGCGTCAGCATCCTCTCCCCATTTCCCTTCTGCCACAAATTTTTGTAGTTTACTCCCCTTGCTTTTCTGCTAGAAGTACGCTGGTTATGCCTTTTTGAATCTCCCGGCTATGATGCATGCAGCTGTGTCTTTTGTTTTCTTATCCCTTGTTGAAGGACAGTGCGCCTCTTTCTTTTTTCTAGCTAATTTTTAGATGCTTAAAGATCCGTTTAGAACTATCAGTTTCATGCTTCCCACACCCTCCCCTTTCTATTGGCGACGTAGTTTTTTTTCTTGACCTTTCTCTTGCTCTTCGCCTTCACCCTCTGTAATGCTCCCCCCTCAGTCGACCAATGGCTCCCCGGCGTTTTAAGCCCTTTTTTCCTCCGCGTGTGCGAGATGAGATTTCCTTTCCTTGCCCTAGCCGGGTCTGACCTTTTTTCGATGCCACCCCTTCCCCTTTTAACCAGCCCGGCTTGGACGGGCCGTTTCCCCCGTCGTTGTAGAGGTTGGTTGTTGTTTTTTTTTTCCCCGTCGTTAGACTGTCCCCCCTTCTTTATTTCCTGCAAAGCGGACCTTGGACCTGTCCCGCGACTTGTACGCAACTTTCCCCCCTCTTTTTTCGACTGCAAAGATTGCTTTGTTATCCTTTTGGCAGTCCTTCCCCCCCCGAGGACTTCTCTTATCGTTTTCTTCCTTTTTCCCCTCGGGATACCTTCTTGACACGTTGCCTTGCTTGCGCCGCATGTAGCGCAAGTCATCACCTTTTACACGGCAAAGTAGATCCTTGCGGATGGTTTTTTGTCGTTAATCTGATCATGTTCCCCCTCCCCTCCGTGTTCCCCCCGGTCATTTTGTGCTCCCTTTTAAACCGAGCACGGTAGCCCCTGTCTGATTTTCTCTCCTGACTTTTCCCCTTGCGTTCTCTGTTCCGTCTTTGCTTGTCCCCCGTCTTGACCTGCGTCTTCAGTCGTTTTCCCCTCCGAATAGCGGACTCTATCGTTTCCTGGTAGTATCTCCCTGCGTTCTGACGCCCACGCTTTTAAATTGTTCTGGGTGGTGTTCCAGGTATTCCCTCCTCCCTCCTTTCTCTGGTTATTTTTAGTTCATTTTGCAATTCGAAGTCTTTGGCTTTATGTTTTAATCGCCCTTTCTTCTCCCTCTTTTAGAAACGCACCCCCCGAGGCTTTATTGCCTGTCACTCCCCCCCTTTTCTCTTACAATCTCTCTCTTTTCCCCATTAAGTTTTGTCTATCTTTTTTATTGCGACTCGACAAAGTTTACCCGTTCCAAGATCACTGATTGTCTAATTCCTCCGTGGGCTGTTTGGGTCGTAAACGATTTTTCTCCGGGCTCTTTTCCCCCCCCCTACGAATTACCCGTTCTCCCCGTTTCACCGGCACATGGCGATTTTCCTCTATGTTTCCTAACCGCCTGTTTTTCCCTCCTCCAGACCCAACTTTCAATTGTGCCTCCTCCTGTCCTTGATGGCTCCCGAATCTTTTTCTGTGCCAGACCTTGTTCTTTACCTGCAAAGTTCGGAGAGTCACCTCCCCGTCCGATCATGTGCTTGCCCTTCTTTTTTTTAGAGGACGGTCCACCCCCCCACCATCCTTTCACAGGACCTATCAAGTCGTAAGTTTTTTTTTTCTACCTTGCTGTTTCCCCTTGCGACTGTGGTTTGTTTGTGTCCTTTTCCTCGGGGTGTGAGTCAGGCGTTTGGTTAAACCAGATCTTTTTGCATTTGTAGCGTGATGACCCTGCACCTCTCCATCATTCTCTGCCCACTTCCCCCGGAACCATGTATTTCCCCTACTGGACATCACCCGAATTCCTCGTTTTCCTGCTTACTTTCTCCTTTCGTGGCAGTTATTCTTCTGTCCAAAATTTAGATTGTCAATTATTCTCATTCTTCCATTTTGCTTTTGTTCATCTCGCCTCTCACTGATATGGGTTGGCCGCTCGGCCCCTATGCTTCGACCCTTTCCTTTCCTTCACTGGTTTACAGTTTTCTTCTGGTTGAATACATCTCCCTTTGATACCCCCCCACAATGCGGTCCCAATATTGTACATCGTGACCGCTTTTGGTTCCCCTTTCGTGTGTGTTTAGTGCCCCCTTTTCTAAGGTCCTATTCCTCTTTTTGTTGCCTAGATCCAGATCCTTCATCCCCTCTTTTCTCTCCTGGTTTCTCCGCGCTGGCTTTACCTGATGAACACCCGCTGTTTTTTTTTGCTCCCCTTCTCCCAGATTTGGTTTTTTTTTGTTTCATGCTGTCCCTTTCTCCTTTGGAGAAAGTGTTCTAGGTGACTTTCCAACCCCCTTTTCTCTCTTCCTCCTGCCTTTGTTCCCGTGCCCCTGCGGCGTAATCGTATTTTTTCTTTATCCAATTTTATGTGTAGGTAGGCCGAATCCGTCCACATTAAGGATTCCTGCCAGGGGTTAGGTACTGGATTCACGTGCACCCCTCACAGCTACAACCGAAGGACTTTTCCCCTGCATGCGACCGACACTCAAGCCTGTCTCGTCAGGTCCCCTCCGTCTGGTGTCGTGAGGCGGGAGTGTTTTATCTTATGATTCTGTTCGGAGTTTGAAACCCTAAGTAGGTCTTACCCGCTGCTTGGAGGGTAGTAGCTTCAGCCCTTGTCCCGGACGGATAGGGGCCTGTACACCCCCTGCTTCAGACATCCTTGGCCCCGGTACATGATGTTGGAATGTTCTCTTTTGTACACCTAGATGTTTCACCCTGGAATCTTTTCTCTACTACCCCCCTTTGATTCCTCGGCCTTAGCCCTCTTGGTTTTTCTTCTTGTTCTACAGTCGGGTCTGACGTTGTGAGTACACGTTCGTAAGTCCTGTTGAACAGGGCTTATTCTCCCTCAGCCTCTGTCCCCTGTCCGACACTCTGCCGTCACGGACCGACCAATCTGACGATTCCGGTTTTTTTTTTTTACCCGGCCGTCTAAGTCAAAAACCTTCGTCTTCATGGAGGTTTCAAATATCCCTCCTCGACATTCCCTTGCCTCATTTCTTTGTCCTACAGTCAACCAGGACCTCCGTGCTCATTACTTATCTCTCCTCCGAGTGTTTTTCTGTATTTACTCCATACGTAGATGGCGAAACTATTGTTAATTGACCCCTTCCCCGTTGTGTTTGAGGTCGTCTCCACCCATCCTTTTGTGATAACCAGTATCCAAGTGAACTCGGGTTGAATCATCTTTTGCCGTCCACTAGGATGTGTCCGTGACGGTACGTTCGTTCATTTTTTGACTTCTTCCTTCCCTTTTTTTGTCGTTTCACCAACACTTTCGATATTTCCACTGCCTTCTTTCCCCTTTCTTTTCCTCTGTCATTGCAGAAAGCCTTTTCTGCAGCTTTTGTCCTTTCGCTCCCATCTTTCCTCCCCCCCTTGTGTCGTTTCGTTCTCTCATCGGGTTCGCTCGAGACCCTCTCCTCCAGTTGGCTTTCACGGTGAGCCCCGGCGGATAATAGGGTTGCTTTCCCACCTTGTATCCCTTGGATTAGGTGTGATTATTTCGTGTTAGTCCCGGGTGGCGGAGACCTCCCCCCCTTTCTTATTCCGGCCACGCAACCGCGTCTACCCTGTTGCTTTACGCCCAGGACGCATACGTTGTTGTTCGTTTTCATATGGGGCACCGAGAACCGATGGGTGGCTAACCCATATTTCCGTCATTCTCTAGATGACTTCGCCATTTTTCGCGTTACCCCGTGTTGACTGCATCGAATGTACATATCATTTGTCTCTTTTTTTTTTTGTTTTTGTTGTTAATGATGCTGAGACGTCTCCTGTTCGCACACCACCTCGAACGGATTTTTGTTTATCTTTTCTCTACGCACCGGTGTTATGATCCCTTCTTCTATTGTCGTCGTATCATGCACTCATTTGCTTAGATGGATTTCCCTAGCATCCTGTCTGGTTATTCCCCCTATTCTCGTACCATTAGGGACAGTCTTGCGTTCTGTATACCATGTCCTCTCGACATCCCTTCCGGTCACGTCGAGGTCTGTACTGTTTTTTGTTTTGTTTAGGTTGTGGTCTTCGTGATGTTGCTTCTCTCCCCCCATTTTCGTCTTCTCTCTCACTCTTGCGGCAGCGTCACCCCCACTTTTCCCCTCTTTTTGCCGACTGCACGGAGAAACTTAAGAGTTTCCCTCATTTCAGCCTCCTGTGAGGAACGTTTCCTCCTGTTTACTACCGTGCGAGCCGAGGTTCCCCTTGTTTTATGAATGTTAGTGATGCTTTATGTGTACGGCTTAAACGCCTTGTTTCTTTTCCGTTTTGAGATCGGCGTGGTAGAGCCTTATATGTAGGAGGCAGTTGCCCGTGTTTCCTTTATCATTTTTTTTGTTCCCACGCTTCCCTGCAGCACGAAGTTTCATACGTTGTCACGAAACACGGTTCCGATAGTTGTGCAGTAGCCTGTCCCCCCGTCGCCTTTATAGTCGGTTTGTTCTACCAAGTGTAGCGCTGACATCTTTTCCCTTTTTATCCTTTTCTGGAACGGAGTTGTGCTTCCGACCGACCCGCTATTAAGACGCTCATATTCAGCCTGTTCGTGTGGGGCGCCCGCTTGTCCTTCCCAGCACGTTTCCCTCCATTCTGCCAGTCTTCTTCATCCGTCGGGTACTCGGAAGGAACATTTTTTTTATATATGCTCCTGTCTTCTTCCCCCTTTCTGAACCTCCCACCCCCTGTTCTTGTAGGGCCTTACTCCACTGCCCTTTTTTTTTCTCATGACTAGCTGATAGGGCGCACTGTGATTGTAGATAATCCTTAGTCTTGTTTGCCCAACGCATGGACGCTATGGTGCGAGTCGTATAGACCCCGGACTATCTACACTCCTCCTTTCCTCCCCGTTCGAGGCTGAGCCCACACCCCCCATCATTCCGTTGTTAGGATTTATCGTGTATCCACTTGACGTTCCACCTCTTCACTTGATGTCCGACATACGTAAGTCCACTATGATCTTTTCTGTAATTTTTTTTTTTGTGGTGGGTTTCTCTTACTAGTGTCTTTATTGTTGCTGCCTCTTTATACCTTCGATGCCGACCCGTTTGTTTTTTGGGAGTTTTCTCCTACGCTTTAGCCAAGGGCGGTGGTGTTCGCGTTCCTGTCCCGTCCAGGTAGAATCTTTACATTTTTTCACATGGCAAGGATTGAATCCGGTTTTTTTCTCGTCTCTTCCAATTTCCGCTACCTCTTTTCACCGACGGTTCCTTTTCTCCTCAAGACCCCTCTTTTCTGGCCAGAGCTCCTCCCCTTTATTCCCCTTTAGATCCCTCCCCGATGCCATCGTAAATACTTCTTTTTTTCTTTCCCAGCTTTCGTTCATCGATCCCCCCCCTTTTCCTTTCCTGTTTTCATATATCAAGCAGCCACCTGGGCTCCACTTTACTGTGACCATTTCCAGGGTTGTTCGATTTCCTTCATTTGTTTTTTTTTTCTACCGGAACGATTGCGTGTTTTTTTTGTGGATCACAGCCTTTTGTCATTCACTTCCACTCGCCCATTGACTTCCTCTCTCCTTTATACATTTGTTTTAATTCAATTGAAATGTCTTCCTCGCCTCCACCCGCCTCCCTCGATCGCTTTCTGACGTGGTGGTTTGAGCTTTTTCTCTGTCAAATTTTCGCGCAAAGCTGCCCTTTTCTTTCCAGCCCATCTCCTTCCCCCACCCCCAAGCTACTGTTGCCGTTTTCATACTTGGAATTTCTCCCCTTTTCACCTAGGTTTTTAGACTTTTTTCTCCTTTTTGAAAAACACCCTACTACCTAACATCTACAACCGCCTTCCCTCCCCTTCAGCGAGCAGTTTTGTGTAAACATCAGCAAATTATCCAAGTTTTTCCCTCGACCGAAAGGGCCGGTCCTTTTACCTTTACTTATGGGTTTTTCCTTGTATTCCTAACGTTCGTGCCCGTTAAGCTTGGACCCCCCCTTTGTCTTTGTTCCTGCCCCCTCATTGGGGTACGCGCCGTCGTTGATCCGCGTTCTCGCTATACGTTTGTTCCATTTTCAACCCCCGTCTAGTCCCCCTTTTGGGGTGCGTAACCAGTTTTTTCACCGTGTTGTGCCCAATTTGTCCGTTGTATCCTTTATCGCATTTTCCCGAGCATGAGCCTTTTCCTCCTCGGTGGATATATTTTTTCTGCTGGCCGTCAACCTTCTCCATCCTCCCCCTTTCCCCTACCCCCCCTTTCCTTGTTTCTTTTCCGTCCATATGTAGAATACGATTACTCGGTTTGAATCAAGACTTTTCCAGAAACCCGCCGCTTTTTTTGACCTTGAGCGACTTTCCATACTTGACGTGGGGCATTCAAGACCTTGCGGAGGGACTCCTTTCCCCCCCCCACTCCTTCATTCTACAAATTGCTTTGAATTTCCATTTTCTCCTGTTTCAAGTTGACTTTCCGGGGCAAACCCCGCTACGTTTTTAGTGCCTTTTCAAGGCCTGAACATGCCGAGACGATTCACCATCCTTCCCACACGTCACTATACCCCGCCCTCCCCTCTGCCGGTTCCGTTCCGGCTAATTTCCCCATTCTCTTTTTTTTTCCTTTGAGTGTTTCCAATTATGTTCGACCTCCACCCTGGCGGTGAGGGCAAGGTTCCACTGCGACCCCCTCTGTTTCCCCCCCCCTTTTTGACTAAGATCCGTTTTCTTTCTGTATTCTAATAAGTAGAGGTTCCCAGGAGTCCTGTGTTCCTGTAGCCGTTTCTTCCCTGCTCCCTTTTCCGTTTCATCCTGACTCGTGTCACCAAAGCCCACCCCCAATCGCGGTGTAGCGAACCCTGCGCTTTTTTTTGGCTTCTGTACGGGACAATCGTGTCGGTCTTGGTCATTTTTCTAGTACGCAGTGTACCAGATATTTGTTTTTCCCCGTTGCTGTGCCCCGCTGGGGCCCCCGATTTAAATGTTTCTCCCCTCCCTTTTTTTTTTTCTAACTAGTACTTCTTTTACCTTTTTTTCCCCCCCCGCCCTTACTTTTCGGTGTTTTTCATAGTGCCTCATGATTCCTTCTGCCGTACAATTCCATTTTGCCTTTCTTTCTAGAGTGTTGTTGAGGATGTTCTCCCTTTTTGTTGTTTTTGGTGCCTTCTCCGTTTTCCTCTCGTTTCGTTGCCGTCTCCCCTTAGATCTTACTTCTTCCCTCCCCGAAAGAATTTAGCCTACCCGACCCACCCTTAGTCTCCAAGGTCCACGGTATGTCCCCTGTTTCTGCGTCTTGATACCAACCCTCGTTTGCGCTTCTCCACCGAATATGGTTGACATTCCCCGGAGGGGGTAAGACCCTTTCCTCACGTGTTACGTTGGACCATATTCGATACCGTATAGTAACAGCCTGTGAGTGATTTTCCAGGTTTCTTTCGGCATCCCTTTCGAAGATTGTTCAGGATGTTGTTACAATCCTTTTCACTTTCCCCCTGACTTCGGTTGAACTTCTTCTCTTCTTGTATGTGTTGTTGGGTTTTTAGTGAGTTTTTCCCCTAAATTCTTGCGTTGAATGACGCAATCCCTCCGGCTCTTTGGGTCCATTTTCGTCACTCTGGTAGACCGTTCAACCTCTAGAGTTTTTCCTTAGCCTTTACATTTTAAGTTTTTCCGTGAATTTTTGGGAATTGTCCTCCCCAGCTTTGCCAGTCTCTAGACTAGGCTCCTTCCTGGAGGACTATTGCATAAGTGTGTCAGGTTCCCTGATCGATTCGGCGTTCTTGATCCCTCTTGAGAGTCATTGCAGCTCGCGGGTGTTTTGCTGCATCCACCCACGTGGCCGCTCCCTCGTTTTCTTTTTCCTTGTTATAACAGAAGTTGTGGTTTTTCTTTGTTTTATTGTGCCGGTCTGCCAATTGTTTTGCCCGGTCCATTGGTTTTTTTCGGCGGTAGCCTTGTCTGCCCCTCCTAGTCCGCTGTAAGTTTTTTTTTAGACATAGCTGTGCCGCCAGCTTCCGCCCGATCGCGGTTTGGTTTTTTAACTCTCCCCCCTCCAATTGAACGAATTCGCTGTTATAATGTGCCTAGCTGTCGCCGACCTCCCATGTTTCTTCTGCCTTTCTCCCCGTTCGGTGAACACTGGTCATATTTAGTCTTGCTCATCCTTTCGCAGGTATCTCTATACCCCGAGTAGTTGTGCATTGTATTACCCCACCTTGAGTTAACGTCTACTGTTCCCTTTCAACGCTATCCTAATGACACATTTTGGTTCCTCTTTCCGCACCCCGTGACCCCCCATCGGGATACTTCTTTTTAGACACTCTTGACGTACATCCCGTTGAGAGCTCCCATGCAGTTTTATTATTTTTTTTCCTTTCATCATCTGGTGATTTTCTCCGTTAGCGGTATTTTTGCCGTCTGATTACGGTAAGATCCCTCAATCTGCAGAGTGGGATGTCCCTTTTCTCTTTCACAGAGGTTATTGCGCTTTCGGGCTTTTGATGACGGGACTTTTTTTTTCCCATTAACCCCCGGCTACCTCCTTTCTTGGATATTCCGTGAAATTTCTTCTTTTTTTCATCCCCCTCCACTTTTCGTCCTTCCTGGTTGGTTCTTTTACCAACTATGAGTGGCAAGATCTCTTCCTAACTGTCGAGAAATTAACCCTCTCTTCTCGGACAGTACTTGTCACTCTTCCTCCGATTTTGCCTCTCCGGCCCTGGGGCTGACTGTTTTCCTTATCCCCCCCCTTTCAGTTTTTCCCCTGCCTTCCTAAGAGAAGACACTTTTTTTTTTCATCCCGGCTCCTTTTCTTTTTTTTTCCAATTCGGATAGTCTGCGGGGTTTCTCTTTCGTGAAAGTTACACATGGTCACCGGCATTGCTTTTTCAACCTCCCCTTCATCTTTTTCTTCCCTGGGCCTAGCCGTGCTGCAAGCGCTACCGTCTTTTACTTACCCGCCTTTGCTCACCCTTTTCTTTTCAGTCTTTGAGCCTCTTGTCCACGACCGCTTCTCAGTCCCATTCGACTTGTAGATTTCGGTTGTTTTGTCCGCGATGTCAACCCTGCGTCTTATGACCAAAGCCGATTGCCCCCTTTCGCTGACTTCCTCCCCTTTCTTCGGTTTGTATTTCTGTCCCGCTTTCTTACTCAGTGCACAATGTCGTTTTCCTCAAGCACTGTTTACGTTCGAAGTCCGGACACCACACAACCCCCCTTACTCTCCGTTGTCTACCGCCCCCCTTTTTTTCCTTTCTGCTGCTGGTCTGGAAACTTCACTGTCTGGTTTGGTGCTTCGCCCTATTTAAGCAGACCAAGTCTTGGTCCCCGTCCCCCCGCCCGTTAATCTTCGTTTCGTGCGCGGACGATTTCATTTTGAGACCCCCCTTTTCCTCCCCCCATCTTCGGGTTCTCCCTTCCCGGTTTTCTTTTTTTTTTCGAATTTTCCATTTGCCCACACCCTTTTCTCCCAAACATTTTTGTTTTTTCCCTTGTTTTTGGAGTTGTCCCCTTCTGGTGTTTAGTCAAACGCGGCTGTTACTTCTCTCGACTTTGTTCTTGGCCTTGGCCCGGTACCCCTGGTATACCCCTTTTACCACATTGGTTTTCCTTGCCCTGCCCGTGCCATTAACGAGTGTAGAATCTCTACATTTCCCTTTTCTTTGTCTCCCCCCCTGACTTTGTACAACCACCCCTGCCTTTGTTCTACACCCCTTTGTGTGGGGAACCTTGAACCAGTCATTTACCAATTGATCAACCACCAGTTCTTTTCTTGCCTGGCCCACGTGCTGCCTATCCCCTGGCTTATAGGTCGAACATGGACTCTTCCCTTTCCAGTACCCGTGCGTCTCCCCCCGCCCCCTTCCCTTTATCCCTTGTTCTGTCACCCCCCTTCTCAACACTTCGTCCTCGTGTCGGACTGGTGTTTTCCAAAAAAACGACGCCCCCCCAGCACCCCCAAAACAACCGCTTTGCCTCCCTTCTTTGGCTGACTTAACACGGGCGCAGGGCACTTTTTGAACTCCCTGAGTTTCCAACCTAGTATACTCTTGTCTTTACCCTCCCTTTTTTTTTTCCCTCGATTACGGTAGAGGATGGTCCCCCCGTGAGTGAATGTTTCTGTCGCCTTTTTGACTGTAGAGACCCCTGAATCACAAGTACAGGAACTTAATGTGACAGCTCTACTTTTTTCTCCTCAACTGGAACCGGTTACTCTGGAGGGTCCCTTTTGCAGTTGACATGTCCGGGTGACCTTTCAGAATGATTATAAAGTGTCTTCTTTTCTTTTACCCCGCCTCATTGACCCTTGAGTTTCCTGCCGCCCCGGTTTTTTCCTGTCCATGATTTCCCTTCCCTTTGTCACGTTTTTAATGCCCCCGCATTCCGTAGTGTCTTTTTGCCAATCCTCTCGCGGGTTTTGGTTTTTTTCCCCATAGTTTTCTACTCTCAGAGGTATGGTCAACTCGACTCGGTATGCAATGGAGCCATGGTTGTTCTTTAACTTGAGTTCTTAGACCTTTTTGACTTAGGCGTAAACCTTCTTTGAACACTACCAGTCCCTCTTTTCCCCCCTTTGCTCTCCGTCCATAGTCTTTGCCCCCCCTGTCCCAGGGTCAATTTTTGATCGTAAGGTTCAGGACCGGACTGATTCACGTCGGCCTTACCCCCCCGCCGTTCTGATCACTGTCCCTTCGAGCGAGTAACTATGATAATGTTGCTAGTTGGAGGTGCGCGACGGTCCCCCCTTCTTTGTTACTGTCTAAGGTTTTGCTAAGTGTCGAACACACGTGGACCTATAGCAGTGATTTGCCCCCCTCTTCTTTTCACGTACGCGTGCCACGTTTTTAAGAGTTTTGTTGTTTGTGGCCTGTGTCCCTTTGTGCTTTTTCCTCCCAATGTCGGCACCTCTTTTTCTTTGCACATGTCTCGTTGAAGTTTTTGTCACCTTTTTCCACCCCTCTTCGCTGTTTTTCTTCTTTGAAGCGAATCCCTTAGTTCTTCGCATGTGATGCAGACCGTCCTTCCCTTTCTTCTCCTTACATTCGCGCCCTTACGATTGCCCTTGCCTTTTTTTTTCCGATCGCTCTCCTTTTTTCCCCTTTCATTTCCCCCCTGCTCTGACTGACGAAGATGTTCTTTGCCTTGCCTGCCTAACCCCTTTCTCCCCTCCGTTTCACGTAGGCACTCATCTTCTTTTCCTCTTTGACCTTTTTTTTTTGCCGCGGGCGTCTGCCTTCTATATTCTTTTCCCCGTGAGTTTTTTTTCTGCCTTCCCTTTTATGCGAACCTCATGTGGAACGATTTATTTTGTTCGCGACCCTTCCGTCAGTCAGATCTATGTAGGAGGTATCAGTCTGTCCACTTTGTTACGGGATAATGTCTTTTTTCTTTTGACCTCCCTGCCCGTAGACGCGTTTTTTTTGGGAAATTTCGTGCACCTTCGCCTTTCGCCTTAGCTTGCGGTGACGTTCATTGTCTTACGGCGTCTCATCAGAAACGTGTCCACGAACTCCCGCCCCTTTTCTCTTTCCTTAGTTTTAGTAACCCCCCAGTCTGCGGTCATCGTGTCTTTTACCGTCCTTTTTTCCTTGGTCCTTTCCCCCAAGACCCCCCACCATAAAAAGTCCCCATTCCAGATTTTTCTCGTTCGGGTTTTTTTTTTTCCTTCCTCTCCCTCCCCACATTTTTACGGTCCCATGATCGACCTCTTTATGCAGGCCCCCTCTCAGGCTCCTTCTCGTGCCGAAACGGTAGGTGCTATACGGGTTCATTTTCCCCAGGGTGTTTTTTTTAAATTTGACCGACCCAAAACTCTTTTCTTGGAGAGTTCCCCCTAAGCCGCCAAGACAGTTTATTTGGTCCTTTTCCCTAGACCCTCTGTCGGTCCCCTTCGCCCAGTTCGTTTCCCCGTGAGGCGGCCCTTTCTTTCCTGCTGGTCAGCGTCCTCTTCTTAGGGCTTTCGCTATTACGCTTCAACACACGTAGGTCATGTTCCCCGATTCCCGACTTTACGGTGGAGTCTCATACTTCTCGACCCTCGGGGGGCCCACCTTGGGCGATTTACTATTTGTTTTTTTCACTGTCGTCCCGGTCGCCAGTGGGTCGGCTCGTCCCTCCCCCCCCTCTTTTCCTTAATGCCCGCTTTGTTCTTCCCCCCTTTCAAGATAGATACCCCCTTCCCGGGAACACAGTTTTCCTTTAACGACCTTCTCCGAAAGAAGTTGAATTTTTTGGCTGAAGTCATTTTGGAGACCTCATTTTCCCCACTTCGAGGACCCCCAAGCCGATCTGAGTTTTTCCTTTGAGCCTTATTTTGCAGTTTCCAGATACAGTTCTCCTTCTCCCCGCTCCTTTTATTTTTGCCAGGACAGCAAGGGGCGGCTACTTACACCCCCAACCCCCCGCCTCCTCGACCACGACGTGACTGCCGTCGCTTTCTTCGGGATGTTGTTTTGCAACCTCAAGTTAAGATTGTTCTTCTTAATTGCCGTGATAAGGCATTACAAGTTTTTCCCGACCTTCAGATGACCCTCTCCTGGATACCGCCTTTCTCCCTTGTAGCCCAGTATTCGGGTGTATCAGTTACCAGTTCGCCGCGAGAGGCCCTCCTTTTTTCCCTTGTCTGAGATCCTTGCACAGGGGTCTCCTTACTTAGAGTTCTCTCCCTCTCTTTTAACCACTGCGTTTCTGCCGGATATATTGGTTTTTTTTCGGTGCCCCCCCTTCCCCCGGTACTCTCCCCTCCCCCGCCCATTGGCATTTTTGAACTCAAGATTAGAGGTAATCTTTTAAAGCGGTGAACAGTTTCGGTAGATGAATCCCCTCCCTCCGGGTCATTTTGGGCCTAAATGGTTCGCGGATCATTTTTAGAAACTCTTTTCCTTCCATCTTCACGTCTTTCGCTCGGTTCCCAAAACCCCCCCTTTTTCTGACCTGAGTCCCCCATTCCTCCTCTTCCGATTGTCCGTTATCTGACCCCCCCCTCCCCTTCTCCCTTCTTTTTTTTCGGCGTTACACCTTCCTCTAACCTCTATCGTTTTCTGTGTTCCATGCATAAGGAGGGATAGACCTCCCGGGGCTTTGGTACATGAACATGTTTCCCCCCTTTTCCTTTTCTAGAGATTCCTTTCTTCCGTTGTTGTGTTCGGAGACCGCCCTACCGTTTCCCGATACTCCGTACCCCCTCCCCCGTCAACCCTCGTCAGCTTGCGGCTGTCCACACGTGAGCCCCGATATCTTGTTCGGAGTAAGTTTCCTCTTGTGTGGTGGTGTGGGTTTGTTTTTCCCCGCTCGACGGTGTGCTGTTTTTTTTTCCCATTTCCCCCCCCTTTTACCCCTACCTGCAGTTTTGACGGTTTAACAGCGTCTTTCAGTTCCACCTTGTTTGTGTGGCTGTTCCCTCTTTCCTTTACTTTCCTTTGCCATCTTATTGACTATTAGATGTCTTAACTCCCTTTCCTTGTCGCCTCTTTTCTTGGTCCCATGCGGATTTTCGTTTTCTTTGATTGAACGCACGTTTTACCCTTTTTTCAACTTTTCTTTGGCTCCTTCGTCTTGCGGCTTCCTGTATGTGAGTTTTTTTTGTTCAGAAGCGGTTTGGTATGCCCCCTCGGGTTGCCCTAGCTATCTCTTTTCTGACCCGGCGGAAGACATTCGGCGTTTATTCCTTCTTCCGTCTAACATTTGTGTGTTATGCTTTCTCATTTCCGCTCCCGCGAAGGCCCAGGAGCCGCTGTACTACGATCTTTTCGCGAGGTCCGTCTGTCTTCGACTGACTTGCGGATTTCATTTTCCCACACAGAAAACCGGTACTTCCATGCCCTTTGATCCCACCTTTTTAGATTTTGTTAACGTCCCCTTTTTTTCACCGCGGATAAAGTGACTTACAAATTTCTGTCCTTCCACCCCCCCAATTTCCCTAAAGTCTGGGTTACCTCCCAGCTGTGTGAACCGTCTCTTCAGTACTAGGCCTTGGCCGGGCCGATTTGTATGGTCATTTTCCCCTTTGTAATCCCGATTACGCCCGGGTATTTTTGCCCGTTTCCTTTAGGAGCACCTTCCTCTTGTAGATATGTTGGTTTTTTTGTCTCCTCCTCCATCGGATGGATTCGCCTCCCCTCTCGGCTGATTACCCTTTTTTTTTGATACCGATTCTTCGCCCCCTTCAAAACCCGTTCTCATGCGACTGAGCGAAGTCGCGTTCCTTTTTCTCCCTCCTTTTCAATAGCGATCCCCCCACCAATTTTTTCTTCACCTGAACCCTCTCTCCCTTGCCACTGTGCTGTCCCGGTTTTCACGAAATTTAGCTTGCCTTTTTTACTGATTCCTTCCCTTCTGTGATCCCTACTCTGATATTGAGGTTTTCTGGCCTCCAAGGACATGGCCTTACCCGTCATGTCAGACGAACAGCTTGTTGCACCCCTCGCATTTTTCCCACACAGGAAATTTTCTAGCCTCAAGCCCCCCATTTCGAACACGGATTGCTTTTCTTATGACATTTATCCACCCGACTCGTTCCCATTTCCAGTATTTCTTCTTGGAATCAGATAGGGCCTCCCACCTTTGCCTCGTTCACCTGCCTTAGACGGCCCCAGTTATTTCCTCATGTATGCACATTGCTCTCTCTTTTGATCTTTCTCCCCGCCTCTCGTGTTCTTCTTCTGTCCGTTAAAACTTTGTTTACTTAGGAGCCGGTGTACTTGTCCTTGGTCTCTTCTAAAAGGTCGCCTGTGCAATGATACCTTTGCCTTGAAGGCAATTCGAATCCCCAAGAAATTCCGTGTATATCTACTCTTCCCTTTTCCCTAGGTTTTTCCCAGTTTTTTTTTTTTCCCACGGCCTGAGACTCTCTCTCTTCAAGTCACCTTTGCGAGCGCCCACCGACTT
>Ga0179591_1367392_pt1 | contig 19627 bp, 32 predicted proteins | sample CZOMad2_1_08_16f_FD_182891 | JGI IMG/M metagenome (GOLD analysis project Ga0179591, IMG submission 182891) | Vadose zone soil fungal communities from Angelo Coast Range Reserve, California, USA - CZOMad2_1_08_16fungal (PacBio error correction) | ecosystem: Environmental > Terrestrial > Soil >... | reverse complement strand
ATCTGCAAAGGATCACGTTTCATATCAAGTCTGTCTTTTTTTTTTTCATCAGTTTAAACTTGTATTACTCTAGTTTTTATTCGGATGTCTGGAGACCTCATTCGTCTAGTCGTCACTAGGCCCATTAGCATCTCTGGACGATGGCCCATTAAGCTTTACCCATGTCGTATTTCTTCTGGCCCCTTTCTCCAAAAAGTCCCCCTTACCTGTGGAAAAGCCCCAAGCTATTTGCAGTTTTCTGCACCTCTCTTCACTCCCCTCCCTTACTGCCATCCCTTTTCTCAGGCCGAGAAAGGTTAAGAGGTCCCTTATCTGCGAACTCCTCAGATCACGCCCCCCTTTTGACGTGGCGTTCCTCGATTTTTCCATCTCGACTTAACGCGCGTTTTGTTAGAATTTTCCCTTTTTTCCTTCCTTTTTCGAAGCGTGTTATTTTTAGTGTCGAGGCCCTTTCTCTCTCCCCCGACGTTTAAGGCTCCTTTTGTCCTTTCCGCCACGTAAGCCCCGAGCATTCCCCCGTCCCCGAACCTTCAGATTTCCGCTTTTTTAGAAGTCTCTCGTTAACGCCAGGTTTTAGGAAACCCCATCCGAAGATATAAGGTGTTAGACCCCGATCGTGTTTGCTGGTGGAGAGGGAGAATAGGCGCTGAACTTTCCCTTCTTATACCCCTTTGCGCCTTGAGAAAAACCTCCCATATGATTCTTTTTTCGTGATTAGACCATAAGCAAACCTTTCGATATATGAGCATGCTCTTCTTTCTAAATCTGCTGGTGTATCTCTCTCCTCCACCTCAAATGCGGAATAATAAGGCCGAGGAGAGTCCTCTAGTTTTAGCCTTCTAGACCTCGTCTACTGCCTCTCCCCATAGTTCCTTCGATTTGTTTTCCTCCCTCTCCGCGAAAGTATGTAGTTTCTGCTCAAATAGCGTGAAGATTCGTTTAAGCTGCCTTCCCTTTCCTTCCCTTATTATACTGTGACTCCCCTAGCGTCCCTCTTATTTTCCCTTCTGGTCTCTGGCAGATTTCGGCTAGTGAATGTCATTTCGTTTTGTAGATAAGTGCGCAGCTGTGTCTCTCTTTGCCTTTCTAGTCACTTACCTCCTCTCTGGCCCCATTGGCCGGTTGTCATTTTTTGCCGACGGCTGGTCTCTTTTGTGTTCCCCTTTTTTTTTCCCTACATGACGACAGGATCGACGGTAATCTTCCTTTCCCTCTTTTGCGTTCTCTCGCCTAACATCCGATTTTTCCCCTCAAACAACGCCTCTTCCCCTACTTCTCAATTCGCTTATCTCCACGGCTCTTCTGTATTTGTTCCCTTTCTTCCTCTCTCTCAGTCTACTTACTTTCCTTTCCCACTTAATTTACCCCTTTCACCCGTCCCCCCCATCCCCCTTTTTCCTTTTTTCCTTCTCTTTTTAGTCATGCCCTAACCTTCCATTGAGAATCCTTCTTCAAGAAGGAGCTTTAGATCCCTAGCCTATTCCCCCCTTCCTACTATTTCTCTCTTTTAATCCATCTTGTTTCGATCGATAGCGTCTCATCTTTTATTTCAAATTTCTCTCATGGACTGTCATTTTGTGCCATCTGGAATGCGTTTTATGTCCTACCCCCCCCCTCTCGACGGTGCACTCGTCTGGTGTTTTCTCATTAAGTTGCAAATAATTTTTTTTTCCCACACTTTTCCCCCCCCAATTTGACGATTAGTAAAAGCTCCTCGATATTTGTGTCCTGACACATAAAGTCACCTTGCTTATATCTCGTCTTCTTCCATCGTTTTTCCTCCCCCGATTTCTTCTCTAGCCTTCTCTCTTTCATTCTAGATTGATATTTTCCCATTTGTGCAACGAGCAATCCTCCCCCCTCAATCCGTCGAGTTTCACCCCTTTCAGTTTTATAGTCGAGGAGTCCCCCTCTCCATTTGAACGGCCAGTCCAAGTTTCCACCCTCCATCGAAGAGACTCCTTTTGAGCTCCCTATCGAGTCAAGTTACCTATTACTTCGTTCCCCCCTCAGGATGACTCTTTAAGAGGGGAAGTCTCTCATAAACACCCTAGAGTTCTGAGTGATCTCCCAACTAAAATTAGCGGCTTTCTCCACGAATCCACTCCATTCTTTTCTGTCGACTTTTCTTTGATACCTTCTCTTAAGACTCCTTGACTGCCTTCCGGGGCGCCCTTTTGGCCCAATGAAGCCTGGCTTTCCCCCCGTTTTCTCTTTCAAACCTCTTTCGACGAGCCTTCCATCTATGCCTTAATGGTTCCTAAATTCCTGTTTTACGAGCCTTGCCAGCAGCAATGTGTGCTCGCTCGGGGATTTCTTCTCCATTTAGAAGCGAACAGACCCTTCCCCCTCAGTTCGATCAGTTTTCCTCCTCAAGATGATTTCGTTGACCTTCTGGAGATAGGAGATTTTCAAAAACTTTTTTATCTCTTTCCCTCTCCCGGCGCTTCCCTCTTTTCTTGCTTTTCCTTTAAGTCTTTTTCGCGACTCTTGATTTCCTGAAATGGTTCTCATCTTATTAGCCGGGCGCAAGGTAGGCCTCCCCCCGGCCCATTTCTCCACACCTATCCTTTTTAGAAGCGTCTTTCCGACTTCTTTTTCTCCGGGCTTTGCTCCTTCCCCCTAATTTCTGTAGACCCCGTTTCTGATTTCAAGCAGCCGACACTTCCACCCGGTCTGTTGGTTCTCTTTTTTACTTGTTGTGTCGCAGTCTATTGACTCTCAACTTCCTCTCCCCAATACGTCTTGTTTTTCCAAGGGACGGTTGGCGTCTTTCGTTTAAAATGAATCCCTTTTTCTAACGCAGATACGCATTGTACCGCTCTTTCCCCTCCCGCGTTATGCGTATTCCCCCTTTAGGGAAGAGATCCCGCTCCTCCTAAATAATTCACAGCTCCTTGGCTCAAAAGCATGGTTCTATCCGACGTGATAGGACCCCCTCCTCGAGTCCTCTCTTCTCCTTCCCTACCGGGTCTCCCAACCCTTTCCCTGATATTCCAGCTCCCAGATCGTTCAGACCTTAGCCCGTTTCGACCCATTTTTGCCTCCCCCTGCTCGTATTCTCCTGTCAAAAGGATTCCGCAGCGCTTTTCCCTCTCTCGCCGTTTCATACCCTTTTCTTTGTTCTTTTCTGCACTTTGTTTTGCAAAAAAGTTTCTTTTCTCGTATTGTCTTTTCTTTTTCCTTCGCCAGAACCCTTAGACCTCCCCATTCCCCCCAATGCGTCCTTTCCACGGTCTTCCTTCAACAGGAAGTCTTGCTATGCAAGAGCTTTCACTTTTTTTCCCTGGTTTGGAAAGGAGGTTCTCCCTAAGGGAGCTCTAGGTGGATCAGAGGCGAACCCGGATTTTGTCCCCCCTATTTTCGTTTTTTTGAGAGAGCATTCTAGTTGCGCGTATTCTCCTTCTTTTTCTGGTCGCATTTTTTTTCATCCTTTTTCGACACGTAGCCTGTTCACAACTTTCAATTGCTTGTTCCGCCCTCTTTGAGCACTGAATACTCCTCGCCCATATTTTCCTTTTTTATCTCTTGGTATAGCCTTTGAAGTTTTCCCTTTTTGCGTCCCTGTCTCTTCTCTCTCTTGTGTTCTTTAAGTGCAGAGATGAAACAATATGAATCATTTTTGGTTTTTTGCAAGCTTTCTTCGTTCCCTCCCCTTCCCAAGCTTGAGCCCCCGTCCGCTGTCGACCCCCATCCCTCACTCTCCTGGACTGCTTTTTCAACATCGCCAAGACCGAATTTTCATTTCTTTCCCTCTCTTTGGTTTGATGTCCAAAATACCTTTCCGGTAGTGGCTTCTATTTCCCTCTCATTACCTTTTGCTTTTTCTCTCTTTCCGAGAAGAGACTATTAAGAGCTCCAGCTTCGCGAAGACGGAATACCTTACGTATACGTCTCCCTTCTTTAAACTCTTTGCCACTCGGGCTAGTGACTTGCCTCCCCTTTGACGCTCTTATAACTCCCCCCGCCTCATGGGCGTCCTCTTCTCCCCCTAGCTTGACTCCTTTCTTGACTAGCGAGGATCTCCTGTTAAAGACATCTAAGTATTTTAATGATCGCTGACTTTTCTCCTCTCCCAGATATTTCACGCGCACTCTTTTTCTCCCACCCCTCCCTCCTGGACTTGGGTACAAGACATACTGCTAAGAGATTGTGCCTTTTCCTTTTTTTTCCGGCTCAGTTAACATTCGTCTCCGGCGAAATTTCGCCCCTTTCTCAGATGATGAACCTCCCCCCTAATTCCCCTGATTTTTTCCCTCTGCCTTCCGGTCCCCCTTCCTTTTTTCTTCGGGCAGGCTACGGCGCCCCCAAGTTGAACAAAGTTGTTTTCCCCCCCCCTCCTGACCCTCCCCCGATGGATCTCGAGAAGCCTTCCTTTTCTCTTTTTTCCAAATATTTGCCGCCACGCTGTACTCCCAGGTGTTAAGGCTGAGAGGGAGGTTGAGGACAGCTTCAAGGTCGGACTTTTCCAACGATTCTTTCCTTTCCCCCTAAGAGCTGATGTGGTTCTAATGAGTGATCCTGATCTTTCTCGACCGAGTTCTTTCTATCAGTATTTACATGGGTGTCCTTCTCTTTGATTCCGCCTTTCCGGGAGGATAGATTACTGAAAATCCTTTGTCCATAGGTCTACTCTCGAGCAGTTTCCCTTGGATGGCGTTGCTGAATCCTCCTTTTATGTCCCCGAAATGGGTAACCCTTTTGAACTTCCCCCTTAGCCCTCTATCTTTGTGCTTGATCTTCCCCCCGAGTTTTCATTTTCCTGGTTCCCCCAAAAGTAGTTACATTAATATTTTCTTTAGTCTCCCTTTAGCGTCAATAGAATTTCAGCAAAATCCCTATCCGTCAAGCATGCCACTTTCCTTTCCCTGGCTCGTGAACAGCCCGCCCCTCCCGTGAAGCGCGACATGATCCCGGTTTTTTCTGAAAAGAAGAGCTTCCCTCGCAGGCTTCCTTTTCCCCCTTTTGACCTCAGGTTACAACCTTGTCGTATGGCCGGGGGAATGTTTTTCCTCCATGCGTATTTTCGTTTCCCAGGATTAAAGAGACGGGTTGTGAGGCCAAAGAGTGCAGTTCGCCCGTTTCTTAGAACCGCCGCCGCCTTCCCACGGCTCTGACACGTGTTGCTCGTCTCCGTCCGACCCAGTGTTAAACACCATAGCCTCTCTCCTAACTTGAATTCTTTTTTTTCAACGACCCTCCTGTTTCTACCCGTATGAATGATCCCCCGAGGTCTTGTTTTCTTAATTTCAGCCCGAAAGATGGAGTGGACCTTTAGGTGTCTCCGTCCATCTCTTCCCCCTACCACTTTTGGCAGCTGTCTGAGTATAGATTGACCCCTTTGAGAGTAGAACTAGGGAGGCTTTTATTCCTCTTCCAACCTTAAGGAACGACTCTCTAGCAGAAGACGGAGGCAGTTCTTGGACCCATTTTTTTCGCCGCCCAAACGAGGACCCCACGGCTCGCCCCTCTTTGCCAACTGCGTGGGGAGGCATTTCTCCCTCTTGAACATTCTCTGGAGAAAATCTTGGTTTTTTTCCTTTTTCTTTCCACAATTTTTTATAATTTCGGTTTGAAGTCCTGACTTAAGGAGCTGGAAGTGCGGTGAAATTTCCCCCCTTCCTGCTTCTTTTCCTCTTCTTGGGACGGGGGTCTTTTTTATTGCCTCCTCTCCTTTTTCCCTGTTGGTTTTTTACGCGATCGGTTTTTTCTTTTTCTTTCCCCTTTTACCTCCTTTTTTCCGACCATGCCGATTTCCTTCTTTGACGCTGTCGCGTCTTCTGCGCATGCGTTCTCAATCCTGCAGCGATTAGCGGCTTCTCTTCTTCTCCTAAGCCCTTGGTCGGTAGGGGTCCTCGGTCCTTTTCCTCTTCTTTTGGAATCAAACCTCTTCCCCCCAAGTCAATTTTGAAACCGAGTTCCCTTCCCTTAACCAGAAACCCTGGTCTGTTCGCTTTTCTTTTTTGGCCCCGCTCGTCCTCCCTGTCTTAGTCCCAATGGAGTTCCCGATAGGCACAAAGACCAGCCCCTTCTTCTCCTCTTTCCCTCGTGTTTTTGACTCCCCTATGAGCCCTTTCCATTTTCCCCTTCCCCCTCCCCGTTGTTTTGTATATCCCTGTCCATAGAGTATAACCACTTTCTATCCTTTTTTCTTTTTTTTTCCTCCCGCTATTTATTGAAGAGAAGATGGTCAGAGATTTTGTCCTTTACGTTTCCCACACGAAGGGCAACGGGCCAAGTCTTCTTACACATATCCTTTTCCCCAATGAAAATCTTTTACCTCTTTCGTAAGTAACTTCCATTCTCTCTTGCCCGATGCTCTCCCCTCCCCCCCTGTCAAGCTCCTTTTGCGAAGCGGCTCTGGTATTCGTAAGAGGCGTGAGGAGCCCTCTCATTTCCCCGCCCTCCCTCCCTTCCCCCAACTGTCTTCCTTAGATGGACCGAATCTTTAGTACCTCTCTTTGATCTTCCAACGAGACCAGACCCGTGCATTCCTCATCCCCACGTACAGCCTCGACTGCTCGACTTTTTTTTCGGCTGCCCGGGCATCGGGCGCCAAGTCTAATCCCAGGAGAAGCTTTTCCTTTCTACTTCCTCCTCCCCCTACGTCCTGTCAGGCATATATGAGACCTTTTCAAAAGGATGTTCCTCCTCTTGCTTCCGCTCCCCCAAAACCAAGTCGCCGATTTGAGATCCCTCCCCCCATACCTTCTCTAGTGCCGTGTTAGCCCGAAAGTTGTAGTCTTTTTCTTTTTCTGGCGTGTCTCCCCTCTATGCCTGATCGTCTCTCATTCCCTCCTTGATGCCATTCTTTAGGAATAGTTGATTTAAAGTTTTAGCTCTCTCCATTTTTTTACTTCTCCTACCACTCAGCGCCCCGTAACGAGCTTTCAACCGAGCTACTTTTTGTCTTATTTCTTTCCTTTCAAGAGAAGTAGATCTGACTCCTTGAACCGTTTTCATTTTTTTCTTTCTCTTTTGCCCCGCTCCCAGCTGCGTAGTGTCCCTTTTGAGATAGGAGAGGTGGCGTCCCTCACCCCTTGTATCCCCCGCGCCGACGGCCATCTTTACGCTGAGTCCTGACGTCGCTCCTTTTGCTATGGTTTTTTGATTTGCCGCACCCCTCTTGACGCCGGCGTAACCATCCTGGCGTCAAACTCCTTCCACGTCCGTCGCCCCCGTTTTCCTGTTGCGTTTTTACTCTCCATCGCGCGTGACCTTTTTTGTTCGCTGGTCTTACCGATTCCTGGTCGTACACGGTCTTTATCCATCCCTGAACAAATTTGGCGCTGGGTGACTCTTTTTTAGTTGCGTCGTAACTTCTTTCGACGCGATGTCCGTCTTTCCCCTCATCAGCGGCTGTTGTTCCATGACCCCTTCCCTTTCCCGGGCAAATGACCTGTTGTTCTTTCAGACCAAATTCGGTCTTGCCCCTTTCGCTCCGGCCTCCGGCGGTGCCCGCTTTGACCCCCCTGCCTCCCTCGCCCTCTCCTCATCACGAACCCTCCCTCCCTGGATCTGGTTCACTGCAAAAAAACACTTTCTTCCCTCACTCGATTCCGTTGGGCAGCTCTCTACTTAGTTCCCTCCTTCTCTCCCCCTGGTGAAGATCATGAAGATCACCACTCCATCCCTCCGTTTTTTTCTACCCCTTCTCGCACCATTTTTCTCCCCCCCTCCCCCTAGTCTGCAGAAAAGGATTCCCTGAGTTTCTCTTTCTCTTTTCTCTGGTTCTCCCTCGTCTCCATTCTTTTTCGTACGGTCGCCCATGTTTCCCCTTTGTTTCTTTTATTCTCTCCAGGCACGCAGAATGAAGCCTGGCACCCTCTCATGGGCCGGCATCGTGACCTCTCATGCTTTTCCCCTTTTCTTCTTCTCTTTTCTGTTTCGGCAGCGCTCCCTTTATTCTGTCCTGGTTAGATCTAGGTGAATGACCATTGATCTTTTGGCTTACAGTCCTTTCCTTCCCCAATATGTTTCCCGTAGTTTTTCTCTTGGTTTTCAATTACCTTCCACTTTTCTATAATTTCAACTTGCAAGACGTCCCCTGTACCCCCCTTCCCGCCCCCAACTGCTCGCAGTGGACTCTGCCGTTGGAAAAAGGACCCGATTTTTTTCTTTTTATCCTCTCCTCCTTCTATATGGTTCAAGTTCTATATTTCTCTTCCTCCTTCATAGTAGCCTGTTGAATTGCTCCCCCTTTAAGAGCAACATTCTTTTTTTGAGGCGCACGCTTTTTCTTATCTGGCATTTTCCAATTCTGGTATTCCACTCGCCATTCTTCTGCTGCCTTCTTCCCACCCCTCATTCCTTGTATCTCTATCTTTTAACCCTTTCCAGAGGATTCCCTCCCTGATTTTAAAGTACGTGCCGCGGATTTTCTCCTCATTGCGGGCCTCTCCATGAATTGCTCTCCTCCAAAGCTGCGATCGTCAGCAGTTCCCCTGCTCCCCCCTACGGTTTCCCATACTTCGTTTGATCCCCCCCCCCTGCACCGGGCTCCGAGAAAGTCTGCCTTTTCGAACGCCCTCAGCCCTATACACGTTCTCTTCTTTCCTTAAGCCACCCAATCGGTCGTAGCTGGTGCCTGACCCTTTTTTTCACGTTCTCAGCCTCTCTGGATGGCCCTAGGCGTATGGTAGTTTTTCTTTCGCCGTTCCTTCTATGAAATTCTTGACCCTGGACTACTCCTCCCTCCTTTTTTTTCCTCCAAACCTCCCCTCCTGGCCTAGTATTTTTCTTTTACGTAGATATCCCTCTGATTCTTCCAGTACGCTCATTTTAATTAACTCTTCCTCCGTTTTCAAAATTCCCAGGGTAAGTATTCCTCTTCTCGAGCGGAAATGGGATTATTTCCACTCTTTTCCCGGAAGCCATTGCCCTTAGCCTTCTGAATTGGTTCCTTAGAGAGCACTTAAACCAACTGAACAGCTCATCCTCCCTTTTAAGCCCCTATTTACTCTGGGATGAACTTTTTCAGGTCACCTTCGATGAGCGAAGAACCTCGGTGTTAGATTTTTTCAGGATCATAGGCCTCCCTTCGTAAACAAAATGTTCTTCTAACTTCCCCCACGATTAAAGGATTCTTGTACTAGTTTTTTGTTGATATTAATGATATTCAGATTCTTGAGGATCCCCTGACATACTCCTCTAATTCCATTCTGTATTTCTTGGACCCTGATCTGTTTTGGTTCATTTTTTCCCTACATGTTCTGAGTTGGAAGGACTTTCGTGCCTTCTTCGTTTGTCTTCTTCTCAACGAAAATGGGCCTCCTGTCTCTCTCCAGGGAGACCTCTTCCCCTCTCTTTGGTGAGAAGGTTCACCTCTTCATTCCTTCCACTTCGTGTTCCCCAGACAGATTTCTCCCAGTCGCGCAGCTGACGCCCGAATAAGTTCAAAGATCCCAATCTAGACCTTTGTTAGATTATTCTGTTGACATGCAAATGACCACCGATCATATTTGAGGTATTAATATCATAACGAGACGTCTCCTTTCCCGCGTTTCCTCCCCTCTCCTAATCGCCCGCCTTTTGAATGAAGGGTGTACTGTAAGTCCTGCTTCGAGATCTCCCTTCTGGCCTTCGGCCTGAATCGAACTATTTTAGAGAGTCGACAGCCAGGCAACTTACCACTTCTTCTCGAAGATGGAAAGTTCGTCGGACGTCATTCCAGACAATGGGGCCGAAACCTACAATATTTTTCCGTCTTTTTTTACGAACTAAGCTGGTTTAGAGGTCGTACCCCGAGGATCATTCAACACTAGCGTGGTTTCCATTTTTTTCTATATTCTTCAGAACATTTTGATTCACCATCTGCTGGCACCTCTTTCTGTTTCGTCTGAGTTCTCTTTATCATGTCTCGTCTTTTAAGAGCATAGATGGCAGCATCGTTCTCACGTCTGAGGGCCTTCTCCTGATTTACCTAAATTCTTCCCAGTCCCAATGAAGTTTCTTTCCTCTTTTCAGTGACCCTTCCCCGTGGTTCGTTCCCATCCTGATAGAAGTTTCCCCCTTTATTTCCGTCTATGGGTGTCCCTTTCTCTCCGCGGTCCTTTTCGATTGAGCCCTAGCAGTATTTGATTTTTCGGAATGTCACTTTCATTTATTTCTCGTTTCCTCATCCCTTTATTCTTCTTCCTGGCGACTCTCTTCTGTTTTTTCTCCCGTCTTGCTTTCTTTCTGGATATTTACTCTTTTGGCGGAGTTTGAAATGTCGTTTCTTTTTCTTTCCTCTTATGCGGTTGAGTGCCCCGTCTTTTTGTCTTGTGATCGTCGCTCTTTGAGACCATGACTCGGATCACTCCCCTTAAGCCCGAGTTGCAAGTCGGCTTCTAGAATCCTCCTCGCTTTCCCTCCCCACGAAACCCTATCCCTTCTTCTTCAGTCTCCTCTTTTCTAGTCAAGAAATTTTTGGGGGGTTTCCTCTCCTATGCCGTTTAGTCACTTAATATCTTTCCCCTATCAAAAAAACTTGGTCGTGCCCCCCTTCCGAGTTTTCCCAGAGACCCTCGCATCGTCATTCTGTCCCTTTACTGCGTCCTCCCCTTCAATATCACGCGTACTTTTTTTTTCCTTCCATGATATTTTTCCTATCTTTTTCCTTTCGCTCTCTCTCCTTGCTCATTCTTCTTCCCCCCTCGTGGACGTGAGATGGCTTCTTTTTTTTTATCTGGAATTCACCGATCATGCTCCCTCCCCCTGCTTTTTTAGTGCATACCAAACCAACCTCGTGTATGATCGTCCCCTTTCTACACTTTTTCCCCCCATCATTTTGCCGCTTTGTACCTTTTTTCCCCCTGCCAGGTGAGAGGCTCGTTCTCCCTACCGCCAAGGGCTCTTTGCTATCCGTCGCGAAGGCAGCTATCTTCCGTCCGGTTCTGAACCCCTTTTCTCGTTCATCCCCGACCAGCGACGGGCAGTTCCGTATTTTGTGGCATTCCTTATTGTCGGCATCGTTATCCTCCCACGAGTCTCTTGCATTACCCCCCGAAGGCACTTACCCCTCCTATGGACTCTTGAAGATAATGAAGCCTGTCAAGGATCCTCGAGACTTCCCCTTTTTCGAATGCAACATATTACATTCTTCCAATTTACCTTATCATTTTTTTCCTGAAATCTTCTGGTTGGGAAGAGAACCAAACCGGCACCTCTTTATCTAACGAATACTTCAGTCCCTTCTTTTCTCTCTTTCAAGAACCCTCCTCCAGCATTTGATAGTACGGCCTATTAGGGGAGGGCCCTTTCCCCCCAGTAATTCCCTATCCCATCCCCTTAATTTCGACTCTGATTAAGCTGTCTTCTGAGGAGCCATCCCTAGTGATCGTTCGAAATATATTTTTATTTGCTTCTTTTAAAGCCAGAAAAAGTCAGCGATTTTTTTGACCTTTCTTTCTTTTAAAATTCCTTTTTCTCTCTATTCCTTACAGGCGGGTTCAGACGAGAAAACCGAGGTGTTAAACTACCAATCCTTATATCTGCTAAGGATTTCTTCACCCCCTTTTTATCGCCTCTGAAGAAGGCCATTTTCGTTGGCCTAGGCTCTTTTTATTCTGGCCCGTGACAATCTTCGACTTCACCTTCTTAGCAAGAGGCGAACAGTCCTCCCTGAGGTCCGAGACAATTGCCTTGTAGCCACCTCTTTTAAGTCTTTTCTCGTTGGACCTGTGACGAGCCCAGATATCCAGATGTTTCATATAAAGCTAAAGTATTTTTTTCTGTTCCTCTCCGAAAAGACCCCTTAGGGATCTCCTATTCCGGGCTTTTGCCGTAAAGGAGCTGACGAGGGCTTCCAACACAGATCTTTCCTTTCAATTACTTTGTCAATTCAGTTTCATCCCTTCCAAGTTTTCCGTCTTTCCTAAAAAGATTTCGCCTCCCCTGACGCCTTATATCGCCGAGAGTGACTCGTCGAACTCTCTTCCCTCCCCGACCCTTTTCTCCCTCAAGAATCCCCAATTCCTCGTATCTGAGTTTGTCCCCCCCTGCTGGTTTTTTTCTTAACCACCCCCTACCAACACCCCTCGCCCCCTTCTCCCGAGACAATCTCGCGTTACCCTTTCTGCTCAAGACGTTACCAACTTTCACTTGTCAAAAACCTATCTTCTACGTCTCTGTGACCTTGAGTTTTTCCTCTTCGTCATCAATCCCTCCCGAAAACCGTTTCCCCCCCCTCTGTTTCCTCCCTCTGGTATATAGCTCCCGGCTTATTTGTCCCCGGGCTCTAATGAGATTGGCAACGTTTTCCTTATGCACCTGGATTCCTCCTCTTCGCCTTAACCTTTTCCTCCTCTGGAAAACCTTCAATCTTCTCCTTTTCAAACCAGTACATTTTCCTTTATTGTAATCCTGCAGCTCGGCATAATTTGGTGGACCACTTCCCTTCTCTTTCTTCTTCATCCAGGCTTTCCTTTGTGCGCTGTCCGATACTCCCTCAATCGCGTCTGACCGGTTAGTTTTCGGATTCCTCTCCTTCACCGGCAGGTGCGTCCGCATTTTTCTCCGTCCGAATCTCTTGAGCCAATCCTTCGTCTTCTTTCCTCGCCTGTTGAGCACTGCCGAAGTCCTCCGTAGATAGACCTATTTTTCTCCGACTCCGGCGACCTTCCTCGTATTCGAGGCCGGGACTCCTTCTACCGTGCAACCAGACGCGAAACTCTTTTGCTTCGGAGTCATCTCCTCCTCTTCATTCCCATAGCCTTTTCGGTCTCCCAGCCGAAATTCTCACTAGGACTGACCAAGCACTTTTCTTGACGCCTATCTCCCCCCCTCGTTGTTGCGATTCGTCTTCGTCCCCTCATCCGGTGTTTCACCTCCCCGTTCGCAAGGTCTCTTCTTTTTCTCCCCTCCCGTCCTTGACAAGCTTCCTACGTTTGCCTCTCGACGACTGCTCCAAGTCTTTTTCAGCGGCTTACGTGTTTATCCCCTCTTTCCCTTTACGTCTTTCCAAGGCGGGCTCGTCCCTCCATTGCTACGAACGCTCGGACGTATCACCCCAACTCTAGCTTTCCCTCCCTTTGCCCGCGTTTTTTTTCTTTTGCATTGTCCCCCCGTCGCGAGTCCCCCCGCAGGGATTCCTCTCTCGTCGCGTTGAACGCAAGTTCCGATGCGCCGGTGTCATTCTGCCATGCTCCTTCTGCATGTCATCCACGCTTCTCGCACAGCTTGGTCCACGCATATTGTCCGTATTCCCCTTCCCCGCTGCCGTCGAAATCATGCCCCTGTCAGTCCACTTTCTCTCCTTCGTCCAACATTCCCCCATCAGTAGATCTTCCTATTCTTCCCCACCGGCGACTTCAACTATATTGTCACTTTGACGGCCGAACTCCCCTTTTCCCGGAAGTCGCTTTCTTTTTTCTTCGGGCTTCTCTCCACCGGTAGACCTCCTCACCCTTGGGTTTTGACCAGCTTCCTCGGCGACAGCCCCCACCCCCTATTGTCTCTTTTCCCCTGCGTCGAGCAAACTTAGCTGACTTTGACGACATTTTGCTGACTTCTGGCGGTTATTCATTACAAAGGGCATTCCCTCCCCCCTTAAACGGCGATTGTCCTCCGGTCATATTGCTCTTTTCCCTCTCGGATTTTCTCCCCTTTATTTACTATTAACCTTTATTCAACTGCGACTCTTTTCAGTTCTTCCTCGCTTTTATTTTTTGCCAGCCTCAGAATCATGATTAGACTTCTGATGGATGATGTTTTTTTTCTTTTGTTCTGTTTCCCCCCCTCCTTGAACTTCCGTCATTCTTTTTATACGACCTGGCAATCTCCCGGTCATTTATATTTTTTAGGAAACCCCCCTCTGCATTACTCAGGAAAATCTTTCCCTCCCCGCTTGATTTTCCCTGAAAACTTTAGATTCCTCCAAGTCCCTACAGTCCCCCCAAGAACTCAGAAATAGGTTTAAGATGTGTTCATCATACATCCTGAAAGATTTCCGTTATCATTAGTCCTCTTTCACTGTCTCCGAGTCTTTTTCCTCCGATCGCAATCTCACCCAACTTGTGTTCTTTAAGCGTACTTTCTTGAACGAAAGCTGTTTCTCTTTAGGACCGTCTTCTCCCCCCTAACTTTTTTTTCAGTAGACTCTAGATACCCCACTCCGTCCCGAACTAACTCCTCATCGCATGATCCAGTCGCCGTCTTCAGCGCTCCCAATTTTTTCGCCCCACCATTCTGCCGTAATCTTAATTCCCCAACATTCTTCTCGCGAAAACCAGGATAGAAACTCTCAGAGCCTTTTTTCTCCCCTTCTTTCTGTCTTTTAAGCCCTAAATCTTCGCCACATAGATCGTTACGTCTTTCACTACGCATCAAGCTTAGATGGTACCCCTCCCCCCTCTCTAAAGTTCCGGCTTTGTTGGGGTCTAGAATACCTATTCATTTTACTCCCGTCAGACCTCTGCTCGAGAGAGTAGAGTTCCCCCATTCAAGCGCGTCATCTCATTTCCCTGTCTTTTAGGACTGTATGCCAATTCCTTGTCTCTCTTGTTAATTTTTGTGAGGCGTTAGTCCCCCCCACTCTGTCCGTTGACTCCCGAAGGTTTTTATTTTTTTGAGGGCTATAGGTTCCTCGTCCCTTAGTTCTCGTGCCTTTCGCTTCGTTCGCGATTTTTGCAATTGTTCTTGTACGCCTTCCTCGAGCTGGTTTTTTTGACACCGAATGCTTTTGTGATCGGCCTAAACTCCCCATTATACTTCATTCCCCCAATATTCCTTTCGGAATTTCCTGTCGGCTGTCGAGAAGGAACGATTATTTGAAGCTCCCTTTTTCCCCCCCCCCCTCTTTTGCTCTCTCTCTCCTTGCCGCTTGGTTCCCTTTTAGGTTGGTGTCCCCCTTCACGTCGGCCTTCTTCCAGTCTCACGTTCTCCTCCCTCTTCCTATTTTCCCCCCCCCCCTCTTGCATTATAGTGCAAGTCCTCCATCCTCCTTTCGAGTTGTCTTCCTTCCCCCCAAGCGAACGCAAGATTTCGAATGCAGGCCAGAAGTTAGCTTTTCCCCTCCCCCATCCCATCTCCCTTGTAGAGTTTTTGAGCCAGTTTCTCATGCTACTCTATCTGTTATTCCTTTTTTTTGCAGGTCCCTTTCTGTCCTTCCCCCCCCTCTTTTTTTTCCTCTGAGTTTGCTTTTTTTGTGCCCCTCTCTCCCTCTCCTTGCCTTCTTTGTTGCCTTTGTCTTTTCCCTTTTCCAAAAAACCCCGTTTCACCGGCCGTTTTGATTAGTTGCACTATACTTCAAATTTTACAACATGAGTACGCCTTTCATACTTCCATCAGGCCCCGTCCCGGGACTTCCCCCCCCTCCATTTCTTTTCTTCTTCTATCAGTCCCCCTCCCTGAACCTCTCTCCCGTCCGTGATCCTCCAACTTTTTTCATTATAGTCTAATATAGGAATACCTTTCTTGATCTCTTCCTGTCGGTCAACTTTTTGAGTTTCCCCAAGAGCCACTACACCTTTCTTTTTCCATACACAAGCCTACGTTCCGCTCTATAAGGCCTTAATAGACACGGCTCACCGTCCGGACCATCCAGTTAGCCCTGCCTTTCTAAGTCCCGCAACACCTGAAATTACTTCCATATGTGCTCACTAAAAAGGCCGCAGTGTTGACTCCCTCTTCAAACCCATCCTCTCTCTGATTGAGCTCGCTTCTCCCCTCAATTCGGCTCTTGCCCCCCCCCCTCGCAGAAGCTGGCTTTGTGCTCAGTGCTTCGAGGCTGTCCGGAAGCCTCCATGTTCCGGAGGCGTATCGCCTTTTTTCCATTTTTCCTTTTCTTTTGCCTCGTCGATTTTAGACTTCGCACTTTCTCTCTTTTATGCGCATTTCCCTTGCTGTTATTTTGCTTATCGCAGAACCTAGTAGGGGTTTTTCGCAGTTTAGGGCCCTTTGTCTGAGGACATCTAACCACTCGGCTTCCAGATCCGTTCGCCGAGCCCTGCCGGTCTTTTAAGACCTCTTCGCTCGCGACCCGTGGGGCGACCTTTGCGCGGAGCTAGAGCCTCCCTTCGATTTCCTCGCCGGGGTAATTTGGGGCCTTCCTTTTTTCCCCCCGACGTGTTCCGTCAAAGAGTTCGATTTCCTATCACTTTTCATCCTTTGCCAAGCTCCACTGGCGTTTCACTCTCCCTCCCCTCGTGTCCCCACAGCGCGCGGCTTTGGACAATTTCTCTCGTGCACATCGATCCGCCGTTATACTTCCCTCCCCCTAACTTGTAATTCTTTTGATGTCCCAGCGCAGACACATACCCTTCTTGGGATTTTAACCTTTTTGTACGCTCTTCTTTCACTAGAGTGACGAGAAAGGTTTAATTTTCAGCGGGAATGCCCCACTTCTTTCTTCTCCTTTTTCACAGGGCAAACATTCCTTTTTCCTTGCATTTCCAGCACAATCCTCCCTGGGAACTTTCGAGCTTGTTTCCCCCTTTCTAGAAGGAGCTATCAGGGTCCATCTCACATAAAGAAGGTATTTCCCCTCGGTTCGTCCGCTTTCCCCCAAATCCCCCCCCAACCTCCCCTGGTGGAGTTCCCTTTTCCCCCTAACTTTGGGCAGCCCTTTGACTTGCCTTTCTAGTAAAGTCCCCTCCGTCTGAAGATCATGACACCTAAAGACATTCCGCATCTCCTTCAACGCCGCCTCCCCCTTTTTTTCTGTCTTCCACAACCGCCCTCTGTCTCCTGCCCCCCCTTCCCCCCTTACTTTGCGAAGCCTCCTCTTTTCTCTTTCATAAAGACTTAGTAGCACCCCTTTTCTTCAGTCTTGCTCTCGTAGCCGGTAACTCTCCCTTCCAGTACCCGTTACCTATTTTGACCAGACGTTAATCAGTCGTCCCGTTTTTTTTTCCTAATTTAGACGCCCCCCTTGTCTCTTGTTTCCACCCTTCTTCGCGCGACCGTTTCCTTTCCATCTCTCTTCCTTCGAAAGTTGAGACATTTTCCGCACTATTGCTGGCAAATGTCGTTTTTTTTGAAGCATTTTGAGCCTTTCACCGGCACGTCTAATGTTCTCCTAACTAAAGCGTACACCTTGTTACAAAAGCTTCCTAGCCCCAATGTTTCTCTTTCGTTGATCCTTCTCCTCTTCTCTCCAACCTTTCTTTACCCAATAATCCCTGCTTAGCTTTCTAGATCTTCCGGAGGAGGTAAACCTTTTTGTTCCTCTCCCTCTTAGGCATCCATTTCCCCTTTTACTTTCCCCTCTTTCCACTTATTATTCAACCCATTGGTTGCGGAGGCGTCGACCAGACCGACTCCAACCTTCGGCCTCCTTTCCAAATGCTCATGCATATCTGGAATTCCCCCTACGACCGGAGCTTCTATTTAATACTCCTTTTTTTTGTGAGTTTGCTTCCCCTCCCATCCTCCTTTAGATTTCCCCCTACCGTCATCTTTCTTCTTTGAGCAATCCGTCATTACTTTTTTACCAGAGAGCCTACGCCTTTTTTCTGATATTCCGGGGCAGCAAACCTAGATATTGTTCGAGCCCTGTTTTTGGAAACGGGACCGAAGTATTCCCTTCCCGGCTTTTTCCGCGCCATGCCGTTTTTTACCCTCCATCAACACCCCATATCCCTTCCCTAAGGCGACTTCTCCATGTAAAAGAGTCGCGAGCGAAGGGATCTCTTTTTCGCAATTCCCTCCTTCTTGCGCTGGGCTCTTAAACCTTTCCTGACTATTTCCGATCCTCTTCTCGAAAACCCCGAAGACTTTTCACCCATATTCTGGAAGTTCGATGTACCACTCTTTTTCGGTCACTCAGCTCTTGACTCAGGTCCTTTTCCTCCCCGCCGCCCCCAGTCAAATTCGCCATATGTATGTGACTCCTTCGCCTGAAATGGATTGGCTAGACGAAGGCCTCATCGGGAGTTTTCCTACCCTTTCGTATTTATTTTACTTTTCGCCGACCCATCCCTTTTCCCATCCCCCCTCGTGGTTTAAGCTCATGGCCGAATTCCCCTATTTCGCGTGATGAACTTCACAAGGAGCTCTGATCCCTGACTGCTCCCCCCCCCCTGTGGCTTTCTTCTCCCCTCGATCTGGTTTGGATGACTCAAAGGTGTCGAAACGTGGCTCACAAGACTTCTCGGGTAGAGGTTTTTTTTCTTTCTTCACCCTGGCGGCGATCCTTGACCTTTCCTAGAGTACCCCGAGATTGGCTTCACGTCTATACCTCTTTTTTTGGTTTCACTCCTCCCTCGTCCCTCGTCTTTTTGTTGGTGCTTCTGTTTTCTTGATGGCCGATGGTGACTAGCTTAAGTATCTTCCACCGAACTGGGCCCCCCTCTAGCGCGGATAGGAATTTCCTCTTTGTGTCTCTCTTTGGCGATGATTTTCCCCGGCAGGGTCATTTTTTTGTGGAAACGCCCCTTCTGAAGATGGTCGCGTGAGTCCTTTCTGCTAACTACCTGCGTACGCCACCCCCAAGGGATCACCTTCAACTGTTAAATTGTAGATGTATGACCCCAGCCTTTCCTCCCTTTACTGCGATTTCTTTCGTCCTCAGACGATTTTTCTACTGCTAGTATGGTCCCCCTGAGAGCCCATTCACTTTCACTTCCTTGTTCTCATGTTACTAAGGTTGATTATGATTTCTATTCACAGGTTTTTTAAGTATATAACCTTCACTTCTCCATAGTATCATCCTTCTAACCCGGCTTCTCCTAGTCTGTCAGTAGCAGCGGGACCAAGGGTTCTTCTCTTAAAGATCTACTAGGTTTTTGTAAGAGTTCCCCTCCCACCCGGGCTGTATGGGTTTAGAGGAGCTATCTTTATGTCAAGTCCCCGACGTCATTTTTTTTAGCTTCCGCCATGCCTTGAAGCATCAGAGGTCCCCCCCCAACGATTATTTTGTCGAGAGATTCACTCCGTCACTTTGGATAGTTTTTCCACTGAAACGCGAGCTTCTCCTAGTCCTCGCCAGTCGCACCGATTAAAATCTAAGGTTTTTCTTTTTTCGCAAGAAGGAAGGCGTCTCAGAATTTTCGCCAGCCCGGCCTTTCTTTCCTGCAGTACACTTGCTCTTTATTCGAGGGGGTAGTCCAGTAGACTTTTCTTTTATGATTTTACCACTCATCCCTCTGGTGTGTTCTTTTTTCCTGACTTCCGTCCCCCACTCTACTTTTTTTATACGGTGAACTCCCCTGATCCTGGATTACGGTTGCCTTTTTTTTCTTCTTTCTCCCCTTCCCGACTGAAGTCTCGGTGAGCTGGTTCCTGCGCAAAGCTCTTTGCTCGTCCATTTAGTAGATGAATATTGCAGCTTAGCGTATGCGTCTCTAGACTTATTTCTTTCCCTATATGGCTCCACTTTCTCCATTTTTTTTTTCCTCCAAGGTCATCTTTGAAGCGATGAGTGCTTGTCGAGACTTCGAAGAGGGGTTTGAAATCCCGAATGTCTGAATAGGAGGTCCTTATTCTAGCAGACGCGCTTGTCCCCTCCCTTTTTCCCCGGAGGTGTTCCCCCTCTCCTATCTCGGCCCATATGAAATTAATTCCCCCCCATCGGCCTTCATTTCCCTCTCTTACCTCCTCAAGACCCCTTCGACGTTGGTTGCCCCAATGACTCCCTCTACCTCCAGTTAAAGCAGGGGCGGGCACCCTTTAGATCCATCTCTCCCCCTCTTTTGAGCGCCCTGCC
>Ga0179591_1278788_pt1 | contig 19627 bp, 20 predicted proteins | sample CZOMad2_1_08_16f_FD_182891 | JGI IMG/M metagenome (GOLD analysis project Ga0179591, IMG submission 182891) | Vadose zone soil fungal communities from Angelo Coast Range Reserve, California, USA - CZOMad2_1_08_16fungal (PacBio error correction) | ecosystem: Environmental > Terrestrial > Soil >... | reverse complement strand
AGAGCTGAAATGACTTTTTCCTCCTCTCAAGTACCATTTTTCCCGGCTTTGCGGAAATCCAGCCGAATGCTCGGGTGAGGACGGAGTTTCCGCAAGATGTCGGAAGTTCCCAAGGTATGTTTTAATTCAATTTCCCCAACCAGTCCCACTCCGGTCCAAACCCACCCCCCCCCCTGCATACCCCCAGCTTTTTGAGAACTAGCGCATCCTGGAGAAATTGTGTTAGTATCGTTGAACTAGGCGATACCCCAGAATTGGATGAGATGGGAGATTTTTTTTTTTGCCCTCGGCTGCACCCAGCCTGTTTTTGGGCAGAATGGACAATCCCTTGCCTAAAGACCTTTACTCCCCCAAAGCTGGTTTGCAGTCGCTGGAAAAATTATTGCTGTTCTCTAAATTCCCAGAAACACTTTCATACTCTCTCCCAACATCTTACCCCCCCCCCCCTTATTAAATGCCTGCCTTTTTTTAGGTCGCTCCAACAGCTGGGCTGTATGGGCTGAAGCCTTGATTAGCGGCATTTGCAAAACAGGCATCTACCCCTTCCCTCTTTCAACATTTTCACCCCCTTGATTTTTCCCCAAAGCTTTTGTCCAGCATTTTCTTGCATGCGCACCCCGACCCTCCCTTGGGATGCGGCACCGGGCAGGCCTCTGTCTTCTCTTCTTTCCTGCACTCTGTAATTTTTTTAGGAATTACCCCCCCACCGAAAGATCTCCTTTCTGCTCCCCGTTGTTGTTTTTTTGATCCGTTTAAGTTTTTTACCCCCAGTTCCCTTCAGTTCCCGGCGTGGACGTATCAGGAGAAGAAGCGCGCCCGTTTTTCTTCCACCGTTCTTTTCGACTGCGCAGGCCACTCGCCATTGTTTTCCCCCAGACTGTGTTGACAAGAATTTGTCAATTTTTGCAAATGTTGAGGTGATTTCATGGTTCGTTTACCTGTGTCCAAGTCAGTTTAGAAAGCGCTTCCGCCCCATCCAATCCCTTCCTCTCCCCACGCCCCCCCCCACATTTTAGGTATAAATCAGGATTTCAATATTTGTTTCTATTATTACTGGGGGTTATTTATGCCTTCCCGCTTTTTCACAATACTTTGAAGGAGCTGGGCGCTTCCTTACTGTTCAGTGGCCTCCTTGATGATCATTTCTTTTCCCCAAAACATTTTTTTTGCAATCCGGCTTCCCGTCTACCCATCCCCTCTCCAATAGATCTGACCGTGATAGATACGGTCCCTCGGGGCAAACATGACGACTTCCCCCCCTTCCAAGCATGCCCGATTATTGTTCCAGTACCCTCGTTGCAGCAGTTTTGTTTGTGAAGAAGACAGGCGTGGGGAATGGTGATTGACGTGTCGTCCAGTTTCAGCTTCGTACTCGTATTCCACTGACTCCGTTACACAATTCAGCATGTCTGGTTGCGGCTTTTGGCCAGCGGTCACCGCATTGAAGGGCGATGTTCCCCCCCCACCCCCCTTCCGCGGCGGTCCAATTTTTTTTGTTTTGATCACCTTCTGGTCGGTGCCGGGACATCCACCCGCTTCTGCGGTGACCGCCTCCGTGCATCAAGGCCAACGATTGCACTTTTTGATGTATGTCAGACTATTTCCCCGAGACCTTTCCAGTACGGCTGTGCCGGACTTTATTCTGTTTTAGCGACATCGAGCCGCACCCTATCTTCGAACACGAGACAAGGACCCGGCCTTCGCTGCGTTTTGGGATTTATTAACAACCCCCCCTTAAGAACACTGTTTTAGAGGAGGGCCCCAAGTATGAACTTCAGTCAAGCGGGTGTTTCCCTGGATAGTAAGCTAGTACGGCCCCGCCGTTTTTCCGGTATCCCCTTTGAGCAAAACATCTCTTTCCCCCCCCAATTACCCCCCCTCGCGTCTTGGCTTGGATTGGGCTCCACAAAAGTGTTGGGATCGACCTGCGTGACCTATGGACGGCCACACTGAAACTGGTTTTTTCCTTCTTTTAACGTCCTTGGAAGGGGAAACCATAGGGCGGACACTCTTTGCAGATAATCATATTCAGGTCTGGCCCCCTTGCCCCCCTTCTATGATGATGAAGAGATTTTCCCCGCGCTACACTCTTGGTTCAAAGAATCATGCCGTCTTTTCGCTTTTCGACAACCTTTTGAGAAATGGTGAGATTTTTACCACTGCGTAATGAGGGAAGACGGGTTTGGAGGAATCCAGAAGTGCAAAGGCGTACTCTCTTCCGACAGTATCTTTCTCCTTCACCGCAGCCTTCTTTTGAGGTAAAGGCGCCTTTTCTGTTGAGAATGGAACGCCCCGATTCTTTTTTTTTGTTATGTTTCGTCCCGACTTTTCCCCTCTTAGTTTACTGTTCAAATATTCTCCGTTCTTGCACCGATTCCAGGGTTTTACCTATAGGAAGCACTGATCTTTTTAACCCGCTTCCCCCCCTTCTGACCCCGAATACAAGTAAGTTCATTCGAAGTTAACGAGAGTAGCTTCCCGTCTGCTACTGCGATTGACATGCAGCCAGGAGCATCTCCCATTCCAGGCGTTAGCGCAGAGACAGAATCTCCTGACCCTCCGTTTCACGCTCAGGCACCGTACTCCCCCCGCTTGCTTCGTCTCAAGCTAAGAAAAGAACCCATGTTCCCTTTTGGTTAGTTCCCCCCTCGAGAATAGTTCCCCGTCAGTTCTACTCCTTCACTCGCGTTCTAGAGCTTTTTATTCAGGAGCCGAGACGCCCCCCCATAACCCCACCTTTGTTACCTTGGGGTTTGAGGCAGCGCAGACTGGTGTCAAGATGGTCTTCGCGCCGTCCCATTCGTACGACAAGAATCAGGTCCCTTTCCCTCAACCAGAAACAATGTCTAGAGTTTTTTTTTTGTGCGAAGACTAAGAATGGAAATTTTAATTATTGGCTCATTCACGCGCTATCTTCTTCATGGCCCTTCAATCCCCCCCGAAAAAATGTATTTTTTCTTTGGGGAGAAGAGTCCCAGACTCAACATATCTCGATATCGAGCTCTTCAGTCTTCATTGACAAGACTTAATTCCGATCTTGTTCAGTAGGTTAAGGCCCTGCCATGTGATTGTTGAGTTGCCGTATCAATATGCATAAATCGTAACCAGGCTGCCCCCCCACAATTCCCCAAAACCTTTTTTTGTTTGCATGCGAGAGTTCGGATTCCCGCTTACATAAGGATGACTTTCAGGACTATTTTGGAGCGATTCACTCCCCTCTGCCCCCCATAGACTCATCTCGAGAAATTCTGCTCCACGACTCGACAACTTTTTAATAGCCTAGGTGTAAGTAAGGAATAGCCCTTCCTCCTCCCTTTTCCCACTATCGTTTCCTTTTTTTTTCGAACTAGAAAGAACCCCTTCACTTAAAGTTGTCCTTTCCACAAGTTTTCGCTCACTCAGCCCCGCAAACCAGGACTTATCCTATTGTACTAATAAGTTTTGGTTGTTGATTCTCTCGTCCTTGTTTTTCATCACTTTGGGTCGCGTACCCCTTTCAAGATACGGTGAAGAGCCCAGGTCTGTTGCATTCCGGATCAGGCTCATCCTTATGAAGGGTCTCTGGTAGCCGGTACGTCCACTGAGGGCTTCCCCAGTTTGCGGCGGTGTCTGAGCTCACTTAGGAGACTAGAGATCTTCCCCGAGGATTTTTGTCCACTCTATTAAAGTGAAACGCCCGCTGGTAAGCCCTGCCTCCCGTCCAACTAGTTTCTCCACCCCTGGCCCGCAGTGAAATTGTCTTTCGACACTTTCGACTGGATGAGAATCGTTGTAGCAGATTTGACTTCCACCGCTTACCCGAAGAATGTTTTTCGTTTCTACTTCTCTTTCGCCTTCGCTGGGTTTTAACCGTGACGTCTAAGATCTCTCGCGATTAAGATTAATTTATGTTGTATTCTGATTTTCTACAAAAAATGAGCGCGTCCTTTGTTTCCCGTATGGGCTCTGAAGCCTTTTCCTCCTAGCGTTCCCGTTTTTGAGCAAGTTACTTGATTTGATTCGCTCCAACCCCCTGCTCGTAAATTTTTATGGGTTGGAGTTCGCGTTGCCCCTGGAGTAAAGCGGGGCTCGCACAAGGGACTGTCGAGAAGTCCCCCCCCCCCTCGATTCTCTATTTTCCCCCCACAAATCTAGGACAAATTTTTTTTGGTTTCTGTGTGGGCCTCCTGCAGAAGAGCGGCTCCAGAGTGTTGACACGCTCTGAGCCCTCATGTAAGATTTTAATTCCTTTTTCGCATCCAACCCACACGTCTGACATTTTATGGTTGGTGTTCGTCCTTTAATTCAGCCGCTTTTTTTTTTACGAGAAAGTTTAGATTACTGTAATGAGATCCCCCCAACAACCGCCGTACATGCGTTCTCCGGCTCCTGTAAAGACGACAGAACTCTCGATGTCCCCGTGATTTTTATACCCTAATTTAACGATTTCTTACCCTTCCCAACTTGCCGCCCCGTTTTTCTGCTGAGTAGACTGCCACCCCTGTCTTTTCCCCGCACCTTCTCAGTTCTTTTGAACCCTTTCCAGATTTGGCAGATTTCCCCGTTTTCGCCCAGCTCTCCTTTTATCACGCAACGCATTGCAAGGTGTTACTCCTTCAGATGCTTTTATATAAAAAACGCCTTCTGCCGTGTCCCTGTCTTTATGCAATTACCAGTTCTTATTGATATTTAGCTGAGCTCCCCCTGCGACCTTTTCGGTTTTTGGAGACCCCCCTTCTCCCCCATACCGGTTACTGATGACTTGAAATCGAAGTTTTAAATGGCATCCGCGGAACTCCCTGCCATCTCGTACCCGGGGGCAATGGAGTCAGTTCCCCTTAGCTCATAGTTTCGCCGACCTCTGTACGCCATCCAATTTGGTTGCCCCCCCAGCCCTGACCTAAACTTTATGTTACCATTCATTGTGGTTTCCCAGTATTTCACCGTCGGACGCCACCCACTTTCCGCCCATCGAACCCGCAGTCTTGTTGGATTTAGGTTCCCCCTGTTTTCGATCACCCACATCCACCTTTTAAACCTCCCCGGCGTCGTCCCAAGAAAAGAACCAGCTGAAGAGATAGGTAAACCCTCCCCCCCTTTTCAAACCCCCCCTAAGAAAACTTTTTTAGTTTACGTTTTTGTGATTAAACCCCCTTCCCCATCTTTAGAAGTGACTTGTTAGTATTGCCCTCGTTGTTCGTTTTATAGGGTTTTAGACTGCCTTCTCCCCTCGGCCCTTATAAAGTCCGGCAAACGGAAATGAACGCTAAACTGTGAGATACTAGGCTTTCACCCTCCCATCTCCGTTCAATTTTCCACGTGATATCCCAGGAGTGGTTACGTCTCAACGAATACAGCGGATGCAGTTTTTTCACCAATGAGAAGTGTTTTACACACCGCTCCCTGGGTTCCCCTCCCGGAACTCCCCATTGACAGCCATTTCATCCGGTTACTTCCTGGGCCATGAAAGCCAGCCATGCGCATGGTTTATCCGGCTTTCCTCCCTCCAGTAATTTTTTCTTTTTTTCCGGCTGATGACCGGACGGACCATTTCCACCATTCCACTCCGTCTTAACCCAACCCCCCACTGTTGCAGACCAACTCAGGGACTGGCTTCTGCGCATTGTGAGAATTGCTTATTGCGTTTGACCTGCTGGATACGATCCTGGCTAGCTGATGGGATCTGGCTTGTCTCGGGAAGCCGGCCATTTTTACGTGGTGGCTGGAACTCCGATCCCTCGCGCCTCCCCCTTACATTTTCGTTCACAGATGGTTGAAGCTGGCCCCAAATTTTGTAGTCCGGGCCTTTCACAAGTTAACAGCCCCCCCAATTTACTAATCGTAAAAATATTCTACACAATTCCCCTACATATGCACGTGGGTTTTTACAACTTTGTTGGCTGGGCGGAGACTCTCGCGTCCCCCTTTTGGCAACAACATGTAATCGGAACATGACTCCATTCCCCCATTTTTTTCACCTTGAATTTACCACATTAGTTTTTTCAGTTGGCTCTTTGCCTGCGCTCTCCCATCAAGTTGGGTCCTTGCAACCGGGCATTCCGTCTTCTTATGTTTCCCTCCGGAGGAGTAACTTTCACACCACCTTAAACGCTATCATCTTTCTCCCCGTTTTTGTTGAGAGGCGGTAATTTTTTACAGTCTCCCCCCTTGCCCGGGTGGCCTTCAACTGCGAAGCCTGACTGCATGCCCGGGGTGCCGCTCAACTTTTTAGTTGCCGGTTTAAAGAAGCAATTGCGGTCCCCCCAGCCTACTGTTTTTCCCAAGGGCAAGTGTGTCCATGGACAGGGCGGGACTGGGGTAGATTAATGTTCCCCCCCCTCCCGCTAGGCACCCCCTTTCTCCTCCGACCTCTTGGTCTCTTCCTACCTCCCGGGAATGTTCTCACGTGTTCCCGTGATACAGTTGGACTCTTACTGAAGTGGCTGTGATGTACGGGCCACATAACCTCTCTTGGGCAAACCAGCTTTTTTTTTTCCCCTTCAATGGTGCTTCTTCTTTCCCACTGGATGTTATAGTAGTAACGACCAAAAGTGATGGGTGCACGGTTGACCTTCTGACCCTTCCACAGATTTCCGGCAACTCGGCCCCGGTATCTGCCAGAGGGACCCCTTCTAACCGAAGACGCTGTCTTGCGCCCCCTCCGATTTTTCCTCAGTTGGGTTTGTGAAGAGACCCAGGCTTGGCGGACTGTTTTGAATAATGTCGGTTTTTTTTAGAAGCCCGCTCCTTCGATTGCTCCTACTGATCAACCATTTAAGCCTGAGGCGAGGATTTAGTAGAAGGCACCCTTCCTTTTCATGCTCTCTCACCTTCGCGGTTAAATGCCTTGTTAACCACCCCTGCGTTTCCTGGGTTGATTGGACTCACCGCGGCTTTTTGTGACAGATCATTTGACTCAGTTCAACTCCCATGAGATTGATATGTAACTCCTATGCGACTCTGCACTTTGCGTCGTCGGTTTGTTTACTTATGCGATGGGGAGAACATCGACCTCACCCCTATCCTCCCATGCCGATCAAAAAGGAACTGTTTTCTCCCCTTTTCGTTACCAAAACCCCACCGTAACCTCCTAACCTGTGGAGGGTGAAAAAGAACAGCGATTTTCCTTTTGTCCCGTTGATTTCAGCGAGTAAGCCTTTCTGGTTTTTTTAGTTTCAATGTTTATCAGAAAAATCGTACCCCTCCACCGTCCTTTTGATGGTGTGATGAAAAATTTTTTCTAGCATCGTTTCTCCATTCTGAAGAGCCACCCCACTGCCTGGTGGGTCAACATGACAAAGTTGAGAGGTAATTAACTTTTCCACCATTTGAGGGGCGTTACCCCAAATATTTTTAAGACTGAGCTCTGATGTGCCCGCCAGTGCCTACTACGCTCTCTGGTTGGATCGCTTATGCCAGGGAGCTGCGTTTCCAAAAGCCTAATCCCTCCCCCTTGAGCTGGTATACAACAACATGCGCCACCCAGGGAGTTTATCCCCACAGATCAGATCGTTTGAGATGGCTTGATTTTTCCCATCCCGACAGGTCAACGGCTCCGAGCTCGATTCTTTTTTCGGAGACCACAGAACCTGACCATGGGATTTTCCATTGCGTGGGAGTGCCGCGGTATTTTCCATCACCTTTTTGGTTCGCCCGACCCTGCCAAGATAGTACCAGGAATGGTTCACCATGCTTGTATACCTTTGCTGGACGATGGAAAGGGTGTATTCGGCACTCCACCCCCTCCCCTCATATTGAGCACTTTACATAATTCCCTTCTTAACTTCGGTCTCTCGTTCCCCGGTAGCAGCCCCCCCCCCTATTCCCTTTCTTCTCTTAAAGTCGACACGAGAGAATTTCCCCATTCGTTTGGTCGGACAGACAGTCAAGAAGATGTTAAAGAAGTCAGAGCAATCTTCCATTCTCCCGCTCCCCCTCAACCCTCCACAGTTTCATATAGGGTTGTTTTTACGCCCCTCAGAATCGGAACAAGTCTGTTTTTTAATCCAGCGGTCAGAGCCTGCTTCATTTGTCTCCATCGAACGCCCACCCCGAACCTCGAGTGATTTTGTTTCCGAGACTCTCAGCATCGGAACGTACTGGGCGCCTTCCCACTCTGCTTTTTAGGAGAAATGATTAAGGAGAAATAAACCTGAAACCCTCACACCATGTCATCTAGTGGTTCCCCTCGAAGATGCACGTAAGTGATTCTCTCGTTCACGATCTTCGCGACCGCTGCTTTTATCCAGCTCCCGAAACCAGAACCTTTAAGGAGATTTTGGAGCTCCTCATCCCGAATCCCCCTCTTCCTGCCCATAGAAGCTTAAGTGAAGCAAGGGTTCACCCCCATCTCCTTACTGCGACTTTCTTTCTTGACCCCCTCTCCCTCCCCTGTTCTTGAGTACTGGATCTCTGCAATAGTACATCCAATGCCCCCAGAACCAAAGTAGAAAAAATTGAATGTCTTTCCCCTTTTTCCTCATCTGAGGTGCTGTGATTCAGTATTAAATCAGCAATTAAGTTCTTCTTTCATGCGCCAATTATCAATTCACCTAGTTTTCATCTCTGCGAAATTTGCTTAAAGAGACTTACAAATTTTGGAATCTCCGGTTGAATATTCCCGGCATAGACCCTCCCTCTCCCGTGTAACCTTTTCTCTGCTGTTTGAAACTACCTCCCGTCACCTTGCTCTTCAACTCTTTAACCTTCTCCTCAATTTCATGAGCAAAAAGTCGATGAATTGTAATACTCGTTGTTTTTGTGGATAGAGCATAGGCTGGTGGAGTGTTCGTTTTTCGTCCTTTCCGAGAAGGGAGTTCCCTTTCTGGTATATTCATTGAATCTAAATGAATCCTTTTCCTTTCTCTACCCCACCGGGCTGCCCTTCCCTGAAGGTAAGTATGGAGATTCAAAAGTTTGTACCCTCTTACCTGTTGCTTCTGACCTTTCGCGACGTGCCCCAAAAGGAGAATTTTCTTAAGCGTAGCGCTCCAAGATAAGTCTTACAGGCGTTCTGATTTAATCCTGATACCCCCTAATAAGTTTAAAACATTTCCTTAAAGGGAAATTTCCTTTCGCACTTTTTACAGAAGGAGTTTTTTGACTTCCTCCGTAAACTCTTTCACAGGTAAACCTGACCGGTCCTTTCGTGTTCCCAGGAAAAAGTTCTCAGTACCTTTCGGGGGACCAATGTCCCCTTTCTGTCCGCCTTTTTCTTTTTAGAGATAAGATGATATGTTCACTGTAGAATTCCAACCCCCCTCTCCGATCATTTTATGTTGTAGTTAACTTTATCCTCAGACCTCTTATCTACTCTCGTGAAAAGGAGAAGACCTTAATTTAATATCCTTTCTCTCTTTTCCTCTACCCCAAACCACACTCGAGGTGGTTTACAGTCGTTTTCCTGAAGAAGCTTTCCTTGACTCTCTGAGAACCCACTCATTTAAGATCTTTCTTTTCGATCCCCCCCCAATAGGCCCCCCACTTTTTTTATTTGTTTTTGTTTCCGGGATATGATGAAGAGGTCTACCAGTCTAGAGGAGATATCCTTAATTCCTATATTCATTTTTCATGACCCTTTCAAACCCAATGAGAGTACATTTTTTTTCTTGTGCGTCTGCTGCTTATCCATCCGTGTTCTCTACTCTCAACTCAGGATTAGATTATGTTTCTCTGCTCCCCCAAAACGGCCCCCCCTGAAGTTTTACCTTTGATGGCACTGTCCATTCTGACCTCCTTGGTGAAAGAGATGTGAACGGAGATCACGATTCGGAATTTCCGAAATTTGAGGTTTTTTTTTTCGATCGAGGCGTAAGATCTGGTCACCTGTAATCGGTACACTCACGATTCCCTCATTTATGGTTGAAACCCCCTTTCCAGACTTTCCTTTTTTTAAGAGTAGGCAGCACCCCTCATCGTCCCTTCGGCACTCAACGATTCTTTAACCTCCCCTGTTCGATGAGTGATAATTACTGAATCGGCTCTCTCGCCGTGGAGCTTGCTTCCCGACAAGCTGAAAGTCTTAAGCTCTTCGTCCCCCCTTTTCCCTTTCCCATTTGTCAGTCTTTTTGGCGCCCCATCTCAACCTTTTATGATATTTCCGAGTCCCTTGGCACCGTAGAATATCCCACCGAGTATAAGGTTCCCAAATGGCTTCAAATGGATTCAGATACCGATTAGAATAAAGATTTTCTTCCCCTCAATGGTTTCCCCCCACGCACATTTTTTTCACGATAAGAACATTCACTTTTCCACCCACATTGGTCTCTTCAATGGATAAAATGCTCTCCCCCCCATTGTCATCCCCACGACCCCGTACTTTCTTTTTTGAATGATGGCAGAAGGTGTAGAAACTGGAATCCGGAACCCCCATCCCTTCCTGCCGCACCCTTCCATCAAAGACGGTCGAGTCTCAACCGGAACCCCCTTTCATCGCTTTCACCTTTGAAACCCCTTCCCATTGAGTAAGGTTTTTTTAGTTAACTCCCCCACTCCCCTTCAGTTAGTGTGAGGCGTTTTTTGCAAGTTGAGATTATTAGATTAGTATAACCTTAGGCCTCCTTCCGTAACGAACTTAAATTTCGCTAGAACTTTCTCTTAGAGCCCTACATACCTCAATTCGCCTTTTATGCAAAATTTGAGGGGGTCACCAATCCAGCCGGGAGGCCCAAAACCATTCACCTCCTGGGGATAACACGCGCCATGGGTCCTAATTAGAACTTGACTAAGACCCTTTTCCCCGTCGGTCTGTTTCGGGCCGGAGCCAAGCCCGACCCTAATGGAGCATGGTTTGATCTTGAGGTCGTTTACTCAACGCCGAGGATTCTTGCTTGTCGAAAAATGACGACTCCCTTCAGGGAAAAGAAAACTGTTCTTTTCTCCCCCACACACCCCCCCCCCCTGCTTCAGACCAACCTTTTACTGGCGCAATAAGCGAGATTTTGGACCATTGTCGTCGACTTTGTACCAAGCCTGTATCCTTCCTCTCTCTTGGATCCTTTTTTCGCCGAGGAATCAGGATTGAAAGAATTTTTTTGGAGGGACGTGAACCTTTCCCCCCCTTCCCGTTCCTCCAAGGCCCCCCCCCTTACTGAAAGGTTTTGAAAATTATTGTAGAGTGACCTTTCCTAAATTACCAGACACACTTAAGAATATTACCAAATATTAATCCTTACAATTCCCCTATCACGTCCTAGGAGAAACTTTGGATTCTGCCTGCTGAGCGCTTTTCTCGAGGCCTTTTTGGAAACTTCCTTCGAACCTGAAACAGGTACCCCCTTTTCCCCCTTGCTTCAAATTAGATTTCACCTTCTATTTGACTGCTGCCCCTCCTCCCAGACCCTGTTGATGGCCCCCCTGGGCCTTCTCTTTACTGCGTTACGAAGTGAAGGTGGAAGGAATGTAACCCCAAAACCTTAATCCCTATTGACCCTCTACAGTTGTGTTTTTGACTCTTCTGATTTTTCCTTTTTTACAGTCCCATCCTTATTGTTCCCCCCCCGAAAGAAGAAGAAGTAAGGCATGCAAGGCCTCCCCACATTCCTTTGTCCTCTGCCGGCCCATTATCCGGCTTGCGACAAAGCTCCAAATTCATACCTGTGGGTCCCTGGGATCATTTTTCAACCTTTTTTCCCCCAAAAGCAGCATAAAAGTAAGTTGCCCAAAAAAGCCCTCTTTTTCTTCTCTCCTCCCCCTGCTAGGTAGTCCCTGAGGATTCATCTTTTTCCTACTTATTTTTTTCAAAGGGTCTGTAATCTCCTTCACGCTCCCCCATTAAAGCTCCCAAGCTTTGAAGCCACTGAAGTTGTCTTCCCTTCTTTTGATCATATCCGAAACCAACACTTGTTTTAAATCCTTCTCCGGCGACCACCCTCCCCCCCTCCCCTTCGCTAGGACAATTCAAGGTATCGAGATTCACCCCTCTCCCCCAGCACTTCCCCCCCCCGGAATGAACTACCTGAGTTTTAGGATCTTTGGGTGTGTTTGTTGAAGAGAACTTCTTTTCCCTTGTTGGCCCTTTCCATTGTAGCCGCTTTTGATAAGCCGAACTCAAGTCTTGATTGCTGACCCTCCGCCAACCATGAGAATGTGCTTTCTGCTGGCGGCCCCATAGATTACTTTGTCATTGATGTGCTTCACTTCCTTAGTAAAATGATGTGTGATCCAAACCCCTTCTTTGCCTGGTTGCGGTATAAGAGTAGTAGGTTTCCCTCCCTCAGTTTAAAGTCCCTAAATTGTCATGGATGTAGTATTGTTCTCCTATTCTCTTCCCCCTTTTTCCGTACTACCCATTTGGCCTTTTTTGAAGTCATTTTTTTCTGCCGAGGTTTCTACGCCGACTAATCACCCTATCGCACACGAGATCACAGAAAAGATCTCCGTAGTTTTCTTTTATACCCCCCCCCCCCCCCGTCCCCCTATAATGTGAGAGAGGGTCCACCCAGTTGCCATCCGGAATGCTTGTGTAAAGGGGATATCTCGTACGGAGTTATTACTTTTCGCGTCCTTTTCTTTTTTCCTGTATTCCCCCCCCCCTTTTTTTTGATGTAAAACTTCTTTTCCCATCCCCACCCTCCGCTTTCTGCTTTCTTTTTTTCAACACCAAATAGACAGGGAAAAATGTCAGAGACCCCCCCCCCCCCCCCCAATTAAATGGTGGCCCATTTAGTACGGTCACTTTTACGTTTTTAGATTTCTTCCACGATAGAGATAATCGATGAGCTATTTCCTTTGTCCCCCATTTCAACATCATTACTCGCCTTTTTTGGCTTATGCGCGACAGTTAAGAGTTCAAATCCGAAGTATAGGATGGTAGCCACCCCCTGAGCCTATTGAAATATGCTGCCGAGGTGCAATGGACGGTTTTTATTGCCCGGACGACAGAATTAAAAGGAACGTATGTGCCTTCTGTGCTAAAGGCCTCTTCGCCTTGTATTCAAGAGTCTGTTGCCCGCCAGGTTACGCACGATCGGTAAGAAGCCTGCCACTCTACTTTCCCCTTCATTTTTCATGAGGGCTCCGGGATTTCAAGATTCCAGGGCTTTCAATATTAGGACCTGCCTCCTCCTTTTTTTTCCCCTCTTACTCCGTTAATAATGGAATTAAGTGCTACGGAAGTCCCGAGAGGAGAAAACTGTCTCAGGTATCTCCCGGCCTCCTTAGATACCCGACCACCCACCGCGCCCCATCTCCCTCTGTGAAGATCCGTCCAGGAACGAAGCCGCCGTTTAAAGAGAGTAGAAAAGCTATCCTATCCCCTCTCACTCCCCCACGACCACGCATCATAGTGGTTTTTGTCTTGAAGAGCACTCTCTTCCCTCCTTGATATCAGAAGTTAGAGGTAGAGCAGCTTATCATTAGCCCTCCCTCAACTCCAACCAGGTAATCCCTCGTTTTTTTGGGATCCTCCCTCCTCTCCCCCTTCACAGTGGTCTCGCTCCTTCCAGCGAGTCGAGAAGTTTTAGCAGTAAGCCCCCCTCCCCACTTCCCCCTTTTCTTCTTTTTTTTCTCAGATAGTGAAAAGTAATCTGAGCCTTGCCCTCCTTCGTCGATCCCCCGCTGCTTCAGCCCCTAAAACGACAGCAAATGTTACCTCTCTTTTTTCTCTCCTTACATCCTTCCCCCTCTTTAGCTGAAGATAGCTATTAGGAAGTCAAGGTTCCACCTCGCCGTTATCTATTCCCCTTCTTGCCAACTCGACCGTTAAGCCCTTTCAGAGGTGCCTTCTTCCCCCCATCTTCCTTTCCAGTCTCATACCCACCTAGAAATACATTTTTCCCCCCTGGCGGGCTTTTACATGCGAGGTCTGGATTAATTTTACATCAGGCTTCCTTTCAAATTCTTCGTGGTCCTTTGTACTCCGTAACTCGACTTAACGTCCTACAATAGAATTTTACCAGGAAATTGACCATCACAGAATCTCCCCCCAACTTTTTCCCCTAATAGTTGGACCGGCCCAGATCGAGAAAGTGTTAACCCTATTTCTCATCGCTGTTTCACCGAATACTCCCCGACCTTGCCTCCTTTTCCCTGTATATTATGTGAAAGGCACTCTTCCTCCCCCAAAGTCCTCTCTTTCGCTCCAACTATAATAGTGGTGTTGGTTGTATTCGAGATCTCTGTGTTTTCGGAAAGAATTCCTTAAGGGACCTCGCCCTTTTCTGGTTCCCTCGACAGAGAACTCCTCATATCGTGAACACGGTGTCCTGCCCCCTTTATTCCCTTTCCTCCCCCGATTAGTTCCAATTCCTTTAGATTATGGATGAGCTCTTCTCCTCTCTCCCCCCTTCTCTTTTATTAGTCCTCGATAGTCTCGCAAACTAGCAGCTCTTCAAGCTCCTTGCTGTTCCAGCCTGGAAAAAAACATCAGAATTTTCCCCCATTGGCCCCTCCCCTTCACCCCTGATGTTTTTTCAGCCTTATGAGACCGTATTCTCCTCTTTGAATCGTCCAAGAGAAAAGGTCAGCTTGGGTTTTCCCGCCTTCCCCCCCTCATCCCATAGCAGAAAGTTAAAACCAAGGGGACCAAATTCCTTCCTTTCCTCTATCCTTTTTCTCTATCGTATTATGTTCTGATACAAACCTCTCTTGTTCTGCCCTTTTCGATTCTCGGATATCAGACAAGCAGTAGGGCTATACGCCGTGAACTTCTCTCTCCATTAGATTATCGACTTCCGCTCCAACCCCAAAGATGGGGGCTAATGTATGTTCCCCCCCCTTACGTTCTTCCGACAGCAGCTTGCTTTCGGTGGATGGCTGACCTCCCCCCCCCTCTTCTTTTGCTTCCCCGCTCCAAAAAAATATCTGCTTTTTTATTTTTCTGGGCTACTAAGAAGCAGGTAACTACCGTCGTGTTGAAAGGAAGCAGCCCTTCACTCTTCGTCTTTTCGACATCCACCACCCCCACCTCTAACCAGGTTATGCGTTAATGTTGTCCCTCTCAGCTGAGGGCTCATGCTCGTGACCGAGGATTTCTCATGTCTCTCTCTCCCAAAAGACTTTTACTATAAGCCGGCCTTTTAATCTCCCTTTGACAGTTTCATCTTTGGTGCTAGAAGAGATCCTCACTGAGAGTCAGATTAATTCTTATACTTTTACCCTCCCTTGTCAGAAGTTAGATGCGTGCTTACCGCTTGACACCCCTGTACTTCCCAAGCCCTTTCATAATGGCCATAGTTCCACTATCTTCTTTTTCCCCAGAGAGAGCCAGAATCGGATTTCCTCGGAAATCACCTTTCCCCCCTGAATAAATGGCGATCCCCCCTTTGCCTACTCTCTGCCTAATAATGAGACTGTAAAATTCCCTGCGAGGACAGCCCCCCAAGTATCCCACCTCATTTTTTCCTTCTGAGCAAACTTGAGTCCTTTTTTTTTTGGCTCCCACTCTCCCTCACCAGTGATGATATTTTGACAACTACGATAACCCTTGTCATCTCCCTAATTTAAGACTGCGCGTTCCTGTGACCCTTGGATGGCTGAACCTTCTTGGAAAGATCCTGATAATTGTACATATGTCAAGAACTCAATGGTCAAAAGTTCCCCTTCCCTTACCTCCCCCTTAACCATTTTTCCTGTGTCATCCAAATTTCCCAGCGGAGCCCAAATTTGCCTCCAATCCATCACCCGACTGAGGGTTTTTGTTGAGCATCAATTTTTTTCAGATTAAAAGTCATTTCCCTCCGGAATCCCGTAGGACCGTCTCCAAGCAGCCCCGAAGGATCCTCCTATACACCTTGTTCCCCCACTGCAGAACTTGTTCCCGATTATAAATGCTGTTCGGTTATTGTGAGTTCAATACCCCAACGCTAAGCAGTTCCTTGTTTGTGTCTTAGCGTGTGCTCTTTTTCTTGTTTCTTCTGAATGTATATTACTCCGTCATAAAGTCGGACACCCAAAGCCACTTTCCTCCCCTCCCCCCACTGTTCCCCTCCTTTCCTCCATAGCTGACCAGAGAATGACCCTTTAGTTATGTTTCTGAGGTATTTCATTAAACCCGCCCTGAACAGGTGATTCCCTCCCCCATGCCTTTTGTGATTAACCATCTTTCCCAGCCGATCCATTCTCTCTCAAATGACCCTCCAATGTGACCGTTGCTGCCATTCCTCACATCCCCCTCGGAGAGCTTGTTGTCGTCCTTTTTTCGCTTCCCCTCCCTACCGACTTGTAAGTTCTGCCTACAATGGAAGACCCCAATGAAACCCTACACTTGATTAAAAAAACCCCCCACCCACTCTGAAGACCCCGGTACTGGGCCCCTAGCTGCACGCTGGGAGAAATTGTTTTGAGTCGATTCCTCTGTCCCCGCCTAGATGGCATCGCCTCTGGGAGATTGTTCAGGGAAGCTTTTTGTCCCCCCAGCCTTTTCGGTCTCATGATCAATACAGGGAAATACCCCCTTGCCCCCAGTCTTCCAAGATGTTTCCATTGTGACATATTTTGTGTGACCTGCATTCCCGACAGCCCCTTTTCCTAACCTTATTTCACCCCCATCCTCCTTCACTTCCATAGCACGGTCTGGAGAACACTTTCTTTTTTTCTTGGTTCCTTTTTTTGAAGCGCTTCCCTATCGCGTCAAAATTTTTTGAACAATGAATCGAACCCCTTCATCCTTCCCCCCCACAGTGCCTTCTTGTCCTGTCCGCTAGTTTGCGTCGCCCCAATCTCCCCGCTTTGGTAGCGGCCCCCGGCCATGCCTTCTACTGAGTAAGACACTTTTTCTTTGGAAGACCGCCACCCAACCCCCTCTCTTCTTCTTCAATTTTGTTGTTTCAGATAGATCGTTTCTTTTTTACCCTACTCCTTTTCTTTGAGGAAAGCAGAGCCTCCTCCTGAATTTCTTTTTGATCCCAAACCTCTGGGGATTGCGCCTTCAATCTTTTTTAAATTTCTGGACCCCCCCTCTAATGTTTAGTTCCGTGCCCGTGAAATGGGGGGACCTTTCTCTACACCTGTTTTCACCCCTTTCGAGCAAAGCGTCTATCCCAGCCCCCCCCAGTTGTCTCTCCTCATCCGTGCTCGTAGCCCTGTTATGGATAAGAGTTTTCAATTACAGTTGGCTTTAATTTCTGCATTTTTTTTTTTAACCGCCTTTTTTCATGAGATTGAGGAAACCATATTTGCCGTAAACTGTTGCTGGCCTTGTCTTTCTCACAGCCCCACCACCTCGTTGGTGATTCCCCAGGCTTACCGGCACTCAATTCCCCTCTGCCATTCCCGGCATGTATCGCAGGGGATTCATAGCATTTTCCATCTTCGCTCCGTCCTGTGTCTTCGTACTGTTTTTTATTTTAAGACGACCCTTGGTTTGGATGTGGAATGAATTAGTCCAGGTTCGCATCGTCTCAGTGGATTGTCTCAACTCACGGTCCTCTCCACTGGCTGTCCCCGGCTTTTGTGGTCCCCGAACCCTGGCCCATGTTTACTCTTGCCTATCGTACATTATCATCTACCTGGAATCTTTTTCCTACAAAACTGCTGTGTGCGGTCCAAAAGATTTCGGTGTTCCCTCTTTTATACTCCTTCCCACTTTCTTTTTAGTGGCTTCGTGACTTCTCCCATGGGAGATTACCAAGTGAAACTAGCGCACTCTCTTGGGTCCAGGGATGCCGCTTGTCCCCCCCACCTGCGAGAAAAATATATGCAAAAGACCCTGACCTGCGCGCTGATCGTGGCCCAAACCCCAATAATGGCGAGGAGGTCAGTGTTGCCGATGGTTTTTAATGTGATTCTCTCGCATCTTGGACTCGTCTTTTAGGATTCACCCTCTGTTGCTCCCTAAACCTTATTCCAAAAAAACGAGAGTTGATGCACAACCCGTCTAGCTTCTCAGGGGATCCCTCTTTAAGAGCCCACTTTCCCCCTGGTGGGCGTGTCAGTAGTACGTTTTCCCCCTCCGGGTAAACATTTTTTCTGGCTGGAAATATGTATCCTCCTGATGAATGGCCTGGCCGATTGACCCCTTTATTACCGCGCGATGGAGTTTTATAGCTATTCGCCTTCGTGTCCCTCATCCGTCCCGGATCTGTGTAGCACCCCAACCTCGCGCCATGGGTCAGATAAATTCTGAGAGGTTTGACCCCTCTGTTGAGATGTGACGGGAAAGAAGAGTAGAGCCTCTACGAGGCGTCACGCATTCCCGCCATGGATTTTCATTTTTCCTGAGTCCACGGTCTTTCTCTGGTCGTCCCTCCTCTGACAGATATCTTCCCAGATTATGATGTACCGATGACATTGTGTCCTTCCTCCCTGTAAACTGCACCGATATAACAATAACTCTTCCAGTCCCTCCTCGTAAAAGGGTAGTCCCTTACACGCTCTTCAGACTGAGCATGAGGATCTTGAATTTCATATGATCCTCGCCTTCAAGGTTTTTGAGAGAACTACCCCCTTACCTCGAATCCCCGCGTTAAGAGATAGCGCCTTGATTCAAGGAGCTAACGCAACCCCCCTCAACATGTGGTTGGAGAGAATCAACTTCCCTTTCGGCCCTCTCTTTCACTAGCGTCGCATCTTGAAGGTCGACCCCACCCTGCACAAGTTACTTGGTTTGATCCTCCGATCGTCCAAGTCTTTCTTTCAGTTAACCTCGATCGAGCCCTTGTCTTCTCCCCCTGCACACCACAATGTCCTCTTTGTGTTGAGAGAAGAGAACAATAGAGAATAATGGGCTCACCCTTTCCCGCTCTCCCCTCCCAATGATCCCTGCTACTCCAAACCTACCCCTTTAGCGAGACTTGGGCGAAGTCAGGAACCTACCAAAAGTTCAGCTTCATGCTCTCTCTAGTGTCAGCCCCTTTCCCAGCTCCTGCTTTTATTCTTTCATCTACCCTTCATTCAGTTAAATTCCGATGGATGACCCTCTGCTCAATCGTTTTTCTTTTTCCCCCCTGCTGAACAACAGTTCAGCCCCATTTCCGTCTTCCCCCCCAGTTTTCCCCTTCCGTCTCGGTATGGATTCTGCTTCACCCCCCTTCCTGCTGCCTTTAAGTTCTTGGCGATACTCCTCTCCGAGCCTTTCCCAAGCCTTTCCTCTAGAGAAAATTGTTCCCGACTCGACAATTTTTGAACTGTTGTGCCCCTTACGGCGAGACTCCCCCGTCCGACAGTGTCACGATACTGATCATTTTGTAACTCAAGAGACCCATCCCTTGCGCGTCCCGTTGTCATCGTTTTTTTGTCCCTTCTCGAACTCCATGTTCCCCACCCCATGCCTCCATCTCACTCATCCTTTTGTTTTGAGTTCTCTATTTGGAGGAGCTTCGCGACTTTTTTTCCCGAAGGATCCCCGGGTCATCTTGAATTTATTTTATCCTCCCTACTCAATTATATTTGACACTGATGCTTTATATGAAGGTTCACCTACCTTCCCAACGGTGTTTCTTCTTAGGTGAGACTGCCCTGAATGAATGAGGGGTTCTTAGGCCCAAGAGGAGTTTGATGGAGTTTTTAATTTAAAGGCAGCCTTGATGTTAACAGTTTTTTTGAAGAAAGCAATCTTGCCACTTTCCTGCCACTTCCCGTTCTTCTGTTTCCCGGAAGACCCGTCAGATTGACTCAGTCACCGCGAAACGACGGCACTTTATTCTGCTTTCCATGACCCTTTCATACTTTCCCTCGTAGTGTACTGGTAACACGGACGGCCTTCCCTCTC
>Ga0179591_1269683_pt1 | contig 19628 bp, 27 predicted proteins | sample CZOMad2_1_08_16f_FD_182891 | JGI IMG/M metagenome (GOLD analysis project Ga0179591, IMG submission 182891) | Vadose zone soil fungal communities from Angelo Coast Range Reserve, California, USA - CZOMad2_1_08_16fungal (PacBio error correction) | ecosystem: Environmental > Terrestrial > Soil >... | reverse complement strand
TTCCGAAGTGATGTCAATTGCCTGACTTAGGGACGGCCCTGACCTGCTTTATGTTTTTTGCTTTTCGCAACGCCGCTCCAGAGCGTTCAACGCCCTTACATCTTTATCTTTATTGGCACTTTTTTTTTCTTCCTAGGCCGCTTCTCGCACGCTTTACGCCCTAAGACCTTTACAGTCTCAACAGCAGTTGTCCTCGATTCGACAGTTTCCTTCCCGGCCAATCGTCGCCCCTTTTTTCCTTTCTTTTTACTTTCGCTAATTTTTTCCCCCCAGCGTTTAAACTTTCAAGTTACGGCGCCCCTTTCTGTGTATAGACATTGTGTTGTTTTTTTCGGAGGCACCCCCCACTCCCTTCGCCGTAATCAGGTCCTTTTAAAAGGTGTGCTTGGCAGGGTGGCCTCTGTCAACCCCCTCCAACCCTTCAAGTTTACTCCCCATCCTTAGCCAAGAAACCTAACCCTCGATGCAGTCAGCCCCCTTCGTCCCAGCAAAATCCGTTTGCATTTAGTCTGCCCTACCAAAAGCAGCCATCCAATTTTTCGTTCCCCGGTTGCTTCTGTATATTATTTTACTTAGGATTTCACAGCATCTTCCCGAAGTAAGCTAAATATCTTTATTTCCCCCTCCAATCAGGCTTACGAAACCTCATTTCCTTCTTTCAATCCCTCAACTACTTCTTTAATAGACCTTCCACTCTTTCGTTCTTCCCCGATCCACGTGGGACTTCTGACGCTCGATTTTCCTTTTTGGAAAGAATGTATCTTCTGCCTCCGGTCACATTCCAAAAATTATCTAACCCCATTTTTTCAACCATCCGTCAACCATACACTCCCCCCCACCTCTTCCTTCCTCTGCTAACCCCGTTGCCCTCCCCCTTGGCGTGTTTCTTTTCCACCCATTTCCTAAAGAGTCACCCCCAACGTAACACAAACCCCCCAACCAACTCACTCTCTTTCCATCCCTCTTTCTTAGCCCTTTTTTCCCTTCCTTATCTCCAGCTTAAACTAGTCTTCACCCTCTTAACTTTTATTTCTCCCTTCCCCCCAGGGCCTCCCCCCTTTTGTGCGGTCTTTTCTATTTTCCCCCCATTTTCCCTTGGGTTTTCCCTACCCCCCCCCCATCCCTTCCCTCCCCCACCAGACAAACACTTAAACATACTCACACGGCGAATCACACTCTATTAATGATTTTCCCCACCGCCCATCGGGCCTCGCCATCTTTCCTCCATTCTTTCTCTCTTTATGCTGCTTTCCTTATTTTTTTTTCCATCAGAGTTTGGCCGGTTCTTTTTTGGACCGGAGAGCGTAGGGCTCTCTTGTTTTGGTTGTGAGGCCGATTATGGGGTGTCGAGTCACTACCCATCGTGTGAGCTTTTTCTTTCCCATTTGTGGGTTGGGGGCTTTTATAAATTTTGTGGTTCTTTCATGAAGTTTTCTCTGAGCTGATTCGGTTTCCCAGATAGATCCCTTTTTTTTTTTTTATAGGAAAAGCTTTTCTAGTCGAAAGTACAATCCCCTCAGTTTAGACTCCGTTTTTTCATGTATCGGTTCCATCTAGGGCTTTGCTGACCAGATTTTACAGACCAGTTAACCATTTCCCCCATCCCACTACTTTTTGGGGATTTTGTTCGTTAGGACGTGGCATTAATCTTCTTCATTCCCCCTCCCTTCTTTTCAAAGAAGGCCCTGATAATAGGTGTTCTTTTACCAGTCGGCCTGCGATTGGTCTGAACCGCTTTTATGCTTTACGGGGGCGCTGAATTGATGTTTCCCATTTCATTTTCTCACTCCCTCACTCTTTTTACTACTAATCTGCGACTTCGTCCCTGTCCTATTTTGTATTTTTGCCTGAACCTGGCATGTGTTCATTCCCGTGATGAATCCCAGAGACTCTCTTTTTTTTTTGTTGGTGAGACATGCTTAATTTTAAGCACTATACCGAGAGTGCGGTGTTGTTCAAAGCTGTCTGGACATTCCTTTTAGATTCACGCGGGGTCACCCAGGATTCCCCACTCTCCTTTTAATTTTCAACACTATTCGCAATGGTATGCCTAAATGGATGACCCCACCTAAAAATGCCCCCCTTTACTTACGACCTCGAGTAACCACCCTCTTTGTATTTCCTCTTTTACTTCTGCTTAAAGAATCAAGTATTACCCCCCCTCTTTATTGTCCAGTCGAATCAAAATTCTGCCTGAAGCGTTTCTGTGTAAGCACACTTTTTCGTCCTTTGTAACCAAACCATTTTTTTTGGACCTGCTTACTTGGAAGGTCTGTTCCATTCACCCAGTACGTGACGATAATCACCTTTTTAGATTCCTTTGTCAAGATAACATCCTTTTCCTGGGATCAAACAGTAGATCGACTTTCTCTCGATTCCTCCTCGATTTTTTGATTAGACGATTCTCCCAAGGTTGTCATCTTTTGTCTTCCTTATGAACCTCCCAAACTTATCTATTTGGGTCTCCTAGTTTTTTTTCCGCTTTCAATGGACCCCAATCCCATGGAAGGTCGCTTGACCCCCCCACCTCGTTTGTTCCCCCTTTGATCTCTTACACCTCCAGATCCTTTCCCCCTGCCTTTTTTGGTTTTTTTGACTATTTTTTCATTGACAAATTACTTGGATCCACTTGCTCTCCATCCCTTTCATAAGTAACCATGCAACTTTGTTCCTTTCTAGACTTTCAGTCAGCAGTTGAATGCATGTTTTTCATTGATGCTCTTTTTTTTCTCCCCCCTTCTCGATATTGCACTTCGGTGGGAAAGTCCTCTTTTTCAATCCTCTTTACCCGCCTGCCCTTTTTCGAGCAATTATCCTCCCCACCCATTTCCACAGCCCCTCCTCGTACATATAATACACCTTTTTGAGTAAAAATTCATTTCGTATCCCCCATCCCCCCCCCTTCCAGTACTGGTATTCTACTGAACCTCCTTTTGCACGATGGCAAAACTTCCAACAACTCTTTTTAAATAGAATGGTATATACGTTTCTGTCTCGTACCCTCTTCTTTTCGCTGTGATGGACCTGTTCCCCTCTTTCCCACCCATTCTACGAAATCGCCCCCCCATCAAGACAGTAAATGCCTTTTTTTGTTTTTTCAACCAATAGACCCTCATCAATGTCATCCCACCTGCGGAGATGGACCCTTTCCCTCCAAGATTCTTGAAGTCACTCTTTCCGGTACCCAACCTTCCAACACCCGAATTTCCGAGGTTAACTGTTGTGAGCTGCTGCGTTCCGGGAAGATTTGATCCAAAGCCCCGATCTTCCCCCCACAGAGCACTGCCCCCGTCACGAATCAAGCCCCCCTAACAATTGAAATACTGTGTTCCATTCCCCAGTTGGACCATATGATTCTTCTTTGGCCCAACCCTCTCCGAGCCGTTCTACTCTGGCGGACAAGTACTACCCCCCCACCCAAATCCTTTCCCCCACCCCCTCATCTTTAATAACTACTCAACATAATGTCAGTGCTTTTCTTTAATCTTAACCGACCACCACTCTCTCACTTCGATTACTCCCAAAGCACTCGGCCCGCCCCTCTGCACCTCCTCCCTCCAGTGTCTTTTGTGGCTCTCCATAAGCATCTGCTTTCCTCACTTGATATTCTCCATTTGCCCCGGTGTTTTTACCTAGTGACCGCGAGGAACTCTTTTTTTGCCCTGATCAGCCGTTTTTATTCTTTAAAGTTGTGTGGGTTTTCTTGTGGGTATTTTTACTTCCGGTTTAGGAGGATGAGTTTTTTTTTAGTTCCCTTTTGGACTGACTAACCCCGCTTGTTTTTCGGGAGGGTCTTTATCCCCCCAGTTTTTGCGTTTGAAGAAGACCCTCTTTTAAGCGGCTGTAGACCAGTCCGTTGACCCTTTATTGGTCCTGAAAAATGCATTGGATCTTGGCTTTTCTTTTGTGTTTTTGGTTATTTTTTCTTCTCTTTTAGGAACTTTGGTAAAAGCCAGTTCTCCGGCACCCTTTTCTTTTGGGCAGGAGACGTGTTCGGATTATTTACGATTGATTGAAGGATTTTTGAGAACCCTTGTTCCCCCTTTTTTAATTTTTCCTTCTTTGACGGTGACCTTCTTTCACATCCCTCAAAAAAATTTCCCCAGAGTCAGTACACTCACGTTTCGATCCTCTAGAATATAAACTTTCCCTTTATGTTCAGTTTTTGTTTTTTTTGTCTCCGTAGAGTCCCCCAGGACTTCAGGCTTCGGCTACTTACACTTTCTGCCCATACCGGAACTTTTCCGCTACTGATGTGCCCCTTCCTGTCATTACTCACAATGCCAAATTTTTTTGGTAGACCCTTTTCGTCAATTTATTCCCTTTGCTAGTCCTCAACCTTAAATATTGGTCGGTGTGAGCGTTTTTAATCGTTGGTTGTCTTTTCTTTTCTGGTTAGATGGATCTGTAGTGTTTTGTGGCCTCGTTTGTTTTTCCAGAACCTTGCCCCCGCGCTGACACCCCCTTTTAAGGTCTCCCGATTTTTTTCTTCAGTCTTGTTTTCCTAGAAAAACAACAGTAATTACTTTGCCGCTCCTTTTCAGCCAGTCTGTTAAGTAAATACCAAGTTAGTTTCCCCCCCCCTCGTCCCTTTTCATTCGACCACCGATTACCATGGAGTCCACAGGACATTTTTTTGCCGTCTCCCCCTTTCTCCCTCCTGCTTTCGTGAGCCTGTCTAATGTCAGTGTGTCCCTACTCTTCTTTTATCCTTGAAGAACCTGCATATCCTTTATCTCCAAATAATGTGGCTTTCCTTCTGATGTTCATTGCCCTTCTTTGAAACTCCTTCCCCCCCTTTTTTTCCTTTTTAAATCCAGCCAATATTCCGACTCCTTTGTCTTCTAACCTTTTTTTTATTTCTCTCTTTCCTTGTTTTGTAGAGAGTTCCCCTCCTTGTTCTCATACCCCACTTGAAGTCCCCGGACCTTGCCCCTCCAGTTACTATTTTGTGTTTTGCAGGCTGTTCCTCCCACGCCTATCCTTCAAGTTCCCGCCATACATGATTCTTGACTTTTTTGATCTTTACTATTTTGCAGGTTCCTTATTTATAATCGTGTTGCTCTCAGAACGGGAGGCCCTTCCCAAGTCCCAACCCTGTGTAAATCGTCGGTCCCCCTCCAGTTTCTTCCCCGTTCCCCCCCCAGACATACGTCCGCGGATGTTCTTTCTTTTAACCCTGCTTTTCCCCACGAACTGTTGCCCACCCCCTTATGCCTTTTCTAGAGCCCTTTGTCTTTTTCTGTTTTCGGGATTAAACACTCGAGTTCCTACATCTGTAAAACTGGTGGTCCCCCAGCGCTGGGGCCCCTACCCCCTCTTCCAAACACCCCTCAATAATACCCCTACCAATCCCCCAAGAATCTAAAATGAGTCTACACCTCGTTCACCGTCCACATACGTTTGATGACTCCTTTTTTTGGTTTTTCTGGTCCCTCAAAAAGTTCAGTCCCACTTCAAATTTTTTACGAACCAGGCTCTTCGATTTTTTTTTCCCATTTTCATTCATGCTTTGCCTGAAGACCTCAAGTCGGAAATAGATTCCCCCCGTTTTGAAGCCACTCGTTGTCACTCGAATTGAAGTCCTTCCTCCCTTTTGACCCCAAAAAAATAACTTCGATTGTGAGGTACGATACTGACATAATGCTCTGACGCTCGATTTTCTTTTGGGGTCCAGTCCTTATAAGTTGTCCCGTCCCAATTCTTAAATTATCCTCCCCGAACTTTAACATTTTTTTCCTTAATATAATGTCCACCCCTCCATCTCTGGAGGCAAGCACCCCTCCACGTGCCTTCCATCGTATGTTTTTTTCCCCCCATTTCCCATTAATTCCAAAAGTCCCCAACACAAAACCACTCCCACTCTTAGGATAAAATGCCTATCAGCCCCCCCCAGTAATCCTCATCGGTCTTTCGTTAGCCCAATCTCCAACCAACTTCATTTAGTCTTTTTTCCCCCCCCCGGTTCCTCCCGGATCGTTGGAGGGCTTTCTGTGTTTAGTAACAACCGAAACTCCCTCTTGACTGCGCCCAAACAGCACACATCACCCCTGCCCCCCCTGCCCCTCCTCCCCCTGTTCTCAGATATTCCATGCTCATTTAGCTTACCTCTGTCCCCCCACCGTCCCCATCGGAGACCCGCCAATGATTTCAGTTTTCTCTTTTTTATTTATTATTCCCCCCTTCGTTGAGGTTGAAGGCTGAGTTTAGGGCCTCGTTCTTTTTGGAGTCACTGTTGCGATTCCCGTCTTTGATAGATTTTATGTGTTAATCATATGCGTTTTCCCCCCGGATGTGGATCTTTATGGAACCTTCTGCTGAGGTATTCTTCTGTTGTAGAGAAATTTTGTTTTCCTTCTTTCATCAGTGGCCCGGGATTTCGGTGGGGAAAAGCAGTTGTGCCGGTTTGAAGTTCCCCCGCTTGGGAATCAAGTGTAAGTGCTTTTCCTCTTCGCCGTTGGGGGTGTAATCGTGATCCTGTTTCTCGGTCATCTCTTGTTCTCGTGACTCTTCTTCCACAGCATCGCTCTTCATCACATTGTTTTTTAATCATGGCCTTCTTTTTTGGATGGTGTTTTGTTTCTTGGCATACATCTTCCCTTTAACGCGGAAACACTAGTGGCGCTCCTCAGTTTTTCTTTTCTTGCCGCCCGGTGATTGGTTTTCCCCCAGCCTATTTAATGTTGTGGTCTTCACTGGTCTATGGTTCCCATTAGGGGCCCTCCCAAAACTCGCGTTGTCCTATTTCTTTCCCCTGCTGTACATCCTCCACCTGTTACGAGGTGGTACTTTTGCCTCGTAGGGACGGTGGTGCTCTTTTATGAATTCATTCCTCTGACTGTTGGGTCCTTTTTTGCGACGTTACGCCAGTTGAGAAAGTATGTAGCGCGGTTGTTTTTGACGGTTGGTTTGCTTTTTCCTTCAGGATCCCCTGGGGACAGAGGTATTTCCCCTGGCTTCCCCCCCAAGCCTGACTTTTTCTTCTCCGAATGAGAACTAAAGCCTCCAGCGACAACCAATTCACCCCCAAAACCTTTAAATTCCTTACGGCGAGCAGGAACATTGGAATATTCTTCTTCCTCAAGGATGCGACATCTCAACATGTAAGAGATGGTCACTTTAATCTCCGAAGCAAATTCTTGCTTGTAGTCTCCCACCTATTTTCGTGCGTGTAACCACTCTTTAGTAAATCATCGGGATCCGTCCCCTTTCTTCTTCGCGATGTTCTTTTTTAAAACGTAGATACAACGTGTTACTCCCACTTTTTTTAGTAATATCTTCCTGACCCAGAATGGGAAATCCCAAAGATGAAAATGGGAGATCTGACTCTCTCTTCCTTTTTTTTCCCCCCCCTTCCCTTCCCCCTCCTTTTTGTTGGCTTCCTCTACTGTTCTCTTTGCTTTTCCTTGCCCTTTCCTGACTTTTTAAAACTCTGATCTTCAGTCTTATCCCGTTTAAGAGCACTAACCCCTGCAACTCATTGTCCTGCTTTTCCCTCTATTTCCCCCTATCATTGGTTACAGGCTTTTCCATGCTCTTTTCCATCCCAAGATCAGAATGTCTTCGTTAAGCTCATTGAAAATCAATTGGTATACGTGATCTCCTTCCTAACTTTTTCCTTCGACTCCCTGGCTTACTTTGTTACTTCCCGATCGTAAGTCCGCAAGCAGTGTTGTGCATGTCATTAATTTTCTCCATTCTTGCCCCCTATAACGATATCGTTTGGGGAGACTTCCGGCGGGTTGACTGAATCCTTTTCCCCCCTCCATTTCCATTTTAATATCACTTGAAATAACCCCACACTTTAAACCATTTCCACCCAGCGTTCTTTGAGCTAACATATCTTTTAAACCCCCTTCTTTTATCCATATCTCCCAAATTCAACAACGTGGTCTCCACGGCCCCCCTTCCCCCAACTTCAGGTCCACTCTTTCAAACAAGCCATCTCGTTGCCGCATTTTTATTCCTTTTCTGTATCAGATATCGTGCTGCCCATGAAATAGGGTGGACACATCTACTCCTATCTTCGCCACAAGCCTGGAAATAGCAAACCAACTGGTTTCACTGACCGCACACTTTAGCTTCTCGTGTTAACTAACGAAGTCGTGATGTCCCTTTTTGCCTCTGCTTTGCCCTACCCTCCCCCACAAAGCGCCCCCTGGATTATGGTAATGTTGAGAGCTTCTCTGTTAAATTATCCTCTTCCGCTTTTTCCCCCCCAGCCCAGTCTGGAACCCGAGAAACTATCCACCAACCTTCACACTTCCTCCCTCAACGCTCCCTTTTCGTCCCATTTTCTTACCTAATTCCACCTTTGCAAAACCTGCTCTTCCCGGCCCACCCCGATGACCTTGGATACTCCTTCTTATTGACAGAAACCCCAAAAATTCTACTCCCCCAAGTTGAAGATACCCCCTCTCGTCCCCTTTTCCAGTCAAATACCGGGTAGACTCTCGAACTCATCATCGCCCAAAAAAGCAAAATCAATCTTCAACTATACCAATCTACGCTTAAATCACACAATCCAGGCCAAGACCTCGCTTCCCCCGAAATCCCCGCGCTGTCTATTCCCATAAATCTCTCCCCTGCTCCATAATTGGATATCTTGAATTTTCTCAAGAAGTTCCTCGAAGAAAGAGGAGCCCTTCATATCGTGGCGCTTTGTTTAGATGGGAAGTTTTGTTTTGGTTTTCTTTTTTGTGTTTTTTTTCTTTGTAAGAGTGGATTCGCTTTGCCGTTTTTTCGTTGTCATTTTGCAGAAATCTCCCCACAACCTCGGTTTTTGTGTTGTTCCCTCTCCCCTTCCTTCTTTGTTCTAAAGTCTACTCTGGGCCGAGAAGGCTTTTTTTGATTTCCTTCCTTACCTTTCTTTTTGCTTCCTCCTTGCATTGGGATCTTCGTGAGTTGGTAATTTTCCGTTGGATTGCGGCCCCCTTCGGTCCCCTTGTCCTCCAAAGACGCCTACTTCCCAGGGAGGGTGGACTTTGTTCCTCTAGTGATGTTCTTTTTCTTTTTTCCTGTCTTTTTTTCTCTTCCCCTTTTGCTTTTAGATACTTTTCGTAATTGGGTCTGTTTTCAGGTTTCACCATTTTCCCCTGACTTCACATCTTTTCCGAATCATTTACCCCTTTCTAGACCGTAAATTCCCTTTCTTGCAGTGGTCTCCTGTCCGTGAGTTATTCTCCTGCCTTCCGGCCCTTTACTTCTGTGCTGACCCCTTTTGATCTATTTCCGCTTACTTCATTCAATTTTGTAGCATGATTGCCCTTTACTAATTAGGTATGGATACTTACAATTGAATTTCTTATTGGCTATTCAGAACCCTTTTTTCCTCCACGGCTGGGACGTTTTTGCCTTTTTCGTCTTTTTTCTATTTTCTGTGAACTTTTCTTTTTTTTGGTGGTTTTGGGATGTCCCTGCAGCGCTGTACCCCCGTGTAAGGGCCTCTTCCCTCTCTCTCCGCTGGGTTTTTTTTTCCCTCCTTAAACCCCCCCCCAGCTCTACACCCAACTGAAAAGCGAATGGCTCCCTCACCAAGTTTCCGCTTTCTATTCGACCATTCCGCTTCTTTTCCGACATCCCCCCATCTTTTTTGGAATATCCCCCCCTAGTTCAAACTGCTGTTCTACTTATTTCTTTCCTTAGCACTTCTTAGTTAACTCTACTGGAAGACTTCCCCGCAGCGATAAGAACTGCTCCACGCCTCATTGTAGTGCTTTTTCCAAGCGAATGAGTGGCCCACCTCTGGCAACGCACATTTCTCAGGTCTGCCTCACTGCCCTTTAATTGTACTTTCTACCTTTCTGGCACATCTCTCTGTACCATCACTTCCGTTGTGTTTGTAGTTTCTTCCAGCAAGGTGCTTTTACCCTTTCCTCTTATCTTTACCTTCCCTCAGTTGCGTTTTTTTCCCCCCACCGAAGATCAATCAGCTGTTTGAAAAGCCATTTGATTTTGACCTCTTTTCCTGATTATGCAGGTTCACTCTAAGTTTCCTGATAGCTCTGCCACTCCACCCCCGGCACCGTCTACTTCTCAACCCTCCCTTTTTCCAGCGAAGTTGCTTGCCGGTACAAAAGACCTTCTTTCGCACAGCTGTTCGCGTAGAAGGCCCTCCCCCCTCTTTTCCACGTACCCGTCCGTTAAGGCTCCATTTTTATTGCCTTATCTCTTAGAGGTTTTTTTCTTGTTTTTTTCTGAGGACGAGCTCGTGAAATCTTGACGGACAGGTTAGTGTTGCCTGGTGTCCTGAAACCCTATTCCCCAAAACACGCGTCCGAAAATCAATAGCCCAAGAAACCCCCCCCTCCTTTTTCCACCTCCCCCTTTCCCCTTCCCCCCGCCACCTCGACTTGTTTTTTTGGACACATTACCCCGTCATTTTGAAATTCCGGGTCCCGAAACCTGATATTTTTCCATGCGCACCCCCCCCCCCTGTCCTGTCGTCCTTCTTCATTCACTCCCTTCCTCTCTGCATAATCATCCCAAAGAAGCTGGAACTTCGCCGACCGTTTTCACCATTTTCCCCCCTTAAAAGAGCCCTTCCCCCTCCGAGGTTAGGCCGATCTCACGTGGTTTAAGATTTTACGCTCGTTTGAATTTGCGGATATTTTCTGCAAGCGGTAGGGGCGTAGGAATTGAAAAAAGATCTACAATTCCTTAACCATTTTTATCTCCCAGAATAACACACTCCTCAATGGTTTCACATTCCCATCCACCACCCTTGCCTATCCCTCTCTTATGTCCCCCTTTCCTCCGTCGCACACCACCACATGTAACAACCCAACTCCTCCGGATCACCTTAGTCAGAAAATAACTTTCCTGCCCCTTATACCAAGCCTTCTCACCTCCTTTCGCCACTCTTTCCCCCCGAAACCCATTTTCCTACCCCTCCCACTGTTTGTTTTTCAAAGTAACAACCCCTTTGACACTCCCTACTTGGCGCCCTTTCCCCCCCACCCCTAAAAAAAACCAACAGGCCAAATTACATCCCTTCCCCACCCGGCGGAATCATCCACGTCTCTTCCGTCCCCTTCCTTTCTCTTCCCTCTTTTCCCCCCCGAGAAAATACTCCATAGGGTTTTTCTTAGTGATCCTTATGATACCCCCCCGCCTTTATGGGGACCTCCTAGTTCTTCCGAGTTCTTTTTGAAGAGTAGATTGCGACCTGTAGGTCTCTCTTTCTTGCCTGTGGGTGGCGCGTCATGCGGCGGGTCGTAACTACAGATTTGTAGCGGCCAGCTTGAGGAGATTTTTTTTGGTTGAAGTAGTCCCTTTTTGTGGTCATAGGCTGTATCCTCTTTGTCCCCGAGGTCGGTGCACTGATGGCCGAGCCTATTTTTTTTCACTGTTTTATCGGACCCCCAGTTTTAGACCTGTTCTTGAAAGTGTAACGCCTGACTTTCTCCCTCAAGTGTTCCTGGAATTTTGTCCTGTCCCCATTTTTGCTTTGATCTTCCTTTTCCGTTAAGCCCCTCTTCACATTTGCCCCCACTGGTCCTTTTTGTGGGAGGTTTTTGTCTTCTTTGAATGATTACATGTCTCCTTTAAATCCTTCTTTTTCCGCCCTTTTCAGCCAGTGTGCTTTCGCAGCGGAATCCGTCTTGTTCTGACCCTCCCATTAATGCGGTATTTTTTTTTCGACCTGCGATGGTTTACCATCTTAATTGCCGCCCCTCTGTACCTGCATCTTAGTAGAACCATTCCCCGTTCCTTGTTTTACTTTTTTTGACAATCTTTTTCCAAGGCAGTCTGAATCCAGGAATCTTTTTGGATTTTTTTTATTTGGTCGGACGTCTGATTTTAGCAAGTCTCAAGTGATCTTCGAGGAGGTTGTACCCCGTTGATTTTGAGGTGCAGCCCATATGGGTCTCTGGGGACCGATGCCACCAGAGGACTTCAAGCCGGTTCTTCAACCTTTTCTATCTCCGATAGCCACCAAGCCCTGGATGACCACCCTGACTGTCCCCCCTTCCACACCCCTTTTTCAACGGCCGACGAGATACCCATATTTGACGTATTGCGGCGAGCGTTTTAACGGTCTTCGTATCAATCTCCAATATTTTCCAATGAATCCCGTAAGCCAATTCTTCATTGTTATGCCACCCTCGCCTTGCCGTGCCCCCAAGAGGTACACCTTCTCGGGCAAGAATTCAATGATTTCAGGTTCCTTTTTCAAAGAGCCCCACTGTTCCGCTTTTTCATTAAAGTTTTTAGACCAGAGCGTCATAATGGGGACCGAACTTCCAAAAGAGTCCCCTACAGCGCTATCTATATGTTAACCCTACGTTGTTGTGTGAGCTAGGCTTCTTCCCTGTGGGGATCTCGTCCCGGACTCTTTAATTTAGTCCCCAAAGGGAGAGGATTTTCTTTTATCGCCCTTTTTATTGACCGCGAGACCAGATGTCCCGGCTTCCCCAGATTTTTTAAACTTTGCTTTTTTTTGTACCGATGGACCTCGAGGCCCCTTCCACCTGATAAGGCTAATTTGCGTAGTTTCCTGCTTCCGGGACCCACAACTCCTCCCTTCTTAAGATATTTTCCTTTCGATCTGAGCCCAGATATTCAAATCTTACTCTCGATAGGACTTCCCCCCGAATTGGCAAGGGTTGTGTTCCATTTTCAATGTTCTGTTTTGCTTCTTTTCTTCCCTTTTGAGAATTTGAGACCCGGCGGAAGTCATCGGTTTGCCTTATCTTTACCAGCATTGCTCACCTCCTACTCACCTGACGAAAAGCCCCGGGAAACTTTCACCCCCATTAAAGTAGGCTCCCTTGCTTGAACCTTAACGACAACCCCACTTCCAAACCGAATTTCCTATGGTGGATTACGGAATTCCCCCCATTACTGGAAATTCGCAAAACCAAGCCACAGGTTTCCCTCCTTTTACTCCTGTCTTACTCTTCGTCTCGTTTGTCCCCTGTCACCATGGGAAACCCATCTCTGCAATTGTAGCCCTCCCCATGTTAAATGCGCTTTTTCCCCCAACCCATCTGCGGCGACTGGGACAGCCCTATCTTGCCTCGTGTTAAACTGCCTTCTGGTAAGTAGGACCTTTACTTCCTTCTCCCCATACTCCCCACGAAGGACAGTGGATTATGGGCCAATGGTGATGCTCAGATTTCCCTGAAGAATCTTCCGCTCAAAAGCCCGATCGGGAAGAGCCTGCTCACGAAAACAGTCTTCTAGACACTTACACTTTCCTGAACATTATTAACCATCCGTTTTTCCCCTTCAAAACAGGTTCCCTCTGCTCTTCCTCTTGGCACCCAATCCCTGGCCTCTGACTCCTTCTTGACCCTCCCTTCCCCCCCCAACCTTTCCCTCCAAGCCTATCCTCTCCGCGGTCCCAGCATCCTCCTTGGTAGTGCAATCGTTTTCCCGCCTCCTTTTACGTCCAACCCCACCACCTCCACTCCCTCTCTACCCTCTCTTTTCCTCCCCAAACAGAACTCTGAATTCCCACTTTCCCATCCCGAGATTGTGCTAAATCCCTGATTTCCCCCTTCCGTGGCTATTTTTCTCCGATCGGGTTTTTCAGAGCCTCTCCTCATAAATGTCCGCCAATATCGTGATTTTCTTCGCCTTTCTATGTTGCTTTTTCCTGTGTTGGCTGGGGTTTAGTTTTTGTATTTTACTCCCTTTTCCCCCTGTGTTTACTATGGGCAAGAACTCACCCTCGGTTCCTTCTTTTTTTTCCCTGGTGTTTCCCCAGATAAAATTCCAGTTTGACTCGTGGGAGCCCAGAAGACTGAGGTGAAGCCGTTTTTTGTCTGCAGTCGGAACGCGGGGCCTTCCTTCCGTCTTTCTCCGCGGTCGTGGCGCTGGTTAATGTTTTGGTTTATGCGGATCTTTATTGCCGTTCCCCTCAGGTTCAGCCACCAGTTCTTGTGGGTTTTCCTGGGCGTGGATTTGGTTGACGATGCTCTGATGATTAATTCCCCTGGTGCCAAATTGTTTTCGTTCCTCGTCTGAATAAGTTTTTGTAATTATTTCCTGCCCAAACTTCTGGAGTATTTCCCCACCCCCATTATCCGACTCGTCAAGAACCTCCCCCCCTCCTCTTTTCTTTCATGTTCTGTAGCTCCAGTTTTTAGTATTGATTGACCCTCAGGCGGCTAACGTACAGTTTTTTGTCCATTACACGGGGTCATAACCTCTCACTTCCTTAACCCTGTACTTCCAACCCAAAATTACTTCTCGTTCTGAAATATCCCATTTTAGTAACAAATGACTTCTTCCCCTTTGGATAGTCTAAAAACCTTATCAAATTATTTTGGCTTTGGCTACGTTGCCTGCAGAGAGGGTTTTCCTTTTTTGTTCTATTGCTGTTTATACTTTCTTGTGTTGTCTCTGTTTTTTCAGTTTTAACATGCCGCAGGAACCCCTGTAGCCGTTCCCGTTCCTTTTGATGTGTTCCTAAGAACACCATCATCCCCATCCAGGCTCTAATGCACGCAAGACTGAGCACTTCGCTAGTTCGTTTCCAATCCATTCTTTTCACTTTGCTTCCCGATGTCAATCCTTTTTTCCCGTTCGTAAACTGTCGATTTCCCCATGGTTGAGCAATGTATCTCGTTACCCGTCGCCCCTCCTTTTTCTCTCGCACGATTTCCCTATTCAGTAAAGATCAGACTCCCCAAGACATAGTTAGGTTTCACGTTCAGATGAGTTAACTCTTCCCTGAACCTGCATGGTCCTTGTCCGCCTTGCCGTTCTTCAATGGTCACTTTCTCCCCTTCTGGGAATATCTCCCTTTTGTGGTTGGTGATGAGAGACCAGTTTAGACCCCCATTGCCTCCCTGCATATGTGCGTCCGGCTGTTCAAGTGAGGTGCCGCCTTTTGCCCCCCCCCGAGATCTGAACATCCTCTTTCACCCTCCCCTTCTGATATCTTTCTTGATCTATGGGTGTTCAAAGGTATTTTTTTTTATCCACCTCTTGCTGACGCCTTACCCTTCTCCAGCTCAAATTTGTGACCCAATCGAGTCGTTTTTCACGGCCCCCCAACGAAATTGTATGTCGTCCCCTCGTGGTGGAATTTGATGAATTCAAACTTCTTCACCGTCATGCGTTTACTTAAAGTAGGTCTTGCTTAGAGCCATTGGAAATGTCTTTTTTTTTGTACCCCCTTCGCTATAATCGACTTCTTCTTCCACTGGGTGTCTGCCCCTTTGGTTTTGTGATCTGTTTTACACCTAGCCACCCCGCCCGTAATCCCAATCAATAGACCACCCCTCCCCAAAAATCGAGGCTTGTCCTCCAACTCTCCACCGCCCCCCCCACGGTGTTCTTCTCCTTTTCTGTCACATGAAATCCCCCCCAAGGGTACGTAACCTTTTTCATTCGGTTTCTTTACATTTCCTTCATTGCATGTGACCAGACCTCCCTTCCTGAAGTACCCTGCCGATTCCCGTTCCTTCCTAGAAAGAAGTTTCCTTCTCCTGTCCTCATACCCCCCCAAATTCTGAATTTCCACCCCTTTCCCACTAGGTATTCTTCTCGTCGTCACTGAGTTACTCCGATGGTGCCTTTTGCTTACTCCTGCTCGTCTGCCCCGCTTGTTCCAACTCCGTGCCCCCACTTACTACAACTATTTTCCGTTTTTCAACAGAAAAATGTCCCCCTCAATCCATCACTAGGACCATAACCCCCTTTCCTTATCCATCTTCTTTTTATTGTCCCACCTTTCCTCAGAGTCATTTCCCCCAAAAAGAACACCCCCCCTCTCCATAAACGGATCCCTTTCCTTCTTTTTTTCCTGATTCTCTCCCCCTCCCCTCGTCTCTTTTTCGACATATGAACCACTGCTTTTATCTTGCCACCCCAGTTCCCCCTCCCGCCCCCTGTGGTGTCTTCTTTTCTTCCCATCAAATTTTGACCCCCCCAACTAACTCCTTTTTTTTTTAGTACACATACCAAACATACCCCCCCCCCCCCACCGGAAAACACTTCCATACGAAAACGGTGAAATTATCCACATCATTCCCTCCTTCTCCTTTTCCCCCTCTCACCCTACTCAACTCTCCCTTCAATGTATTCTCCTCCTTGATTCCCCCAAATTTCGGATGTAGGCTGGAACTTTCCCTCTGGGTTCTTTGTATTCCTTTAGAGGGCGAGCAGTTAGACTTTTTTTTTTTCCCCCTTTTTGGGTTTTCGAGTGATGACGTCGTCCGTATGTTCCGTTTTGAGGACATGCTGCTGATGGGTCCTTAGAATTTGGTGATTTCTTCTAGGAGTCTCCTCTTCTCTTTCTTTTTGAACAGATTACTTGAATAGTGTCCCCCTGTTTTGTGAAACCGTTGGGATAATGTAAGTGTCTTGCCTTTAACGACGTTCGACCGTCCTTGTTGCCTTCTTTCGTTGATCAGTGTCCCCCTCTCGGGTTTGGATTGATATGATTACGTTTTAAAAGAAGAATCTCCCCCATTGGCCATCTACTCTTTTTTTTGGAGGTTGGATTTTAGGCCCGGTTCCTGCTGTCTAATTCCCTCTCTTTTGCAACCGGAGGCCAAGGTTTTCCTTTACTTGCAATTGTTCCAGCTATTGGTTTGTACCGCTTTAATTTATTTTTTTCTTTTGCGACAGCCCTGATTTACATCAGAGTTGGCGACCCACTGAGACTTGACGATCTTCCGCTCCCGGAGCCCATCTTCACCTGTTCCAGATGGTGTGTTCCCTTTGCTTGTCCCAAGGGCCGTTGTCCATCCCTTTCCTATCCAATTTGGTAGACATGACTTGAATTTTCCCCCCACTGTTATAATATCGTAGTGGTACCGGTTTCTTGTCTGTGCAATTTCACGCTTCTTTCTCCCCGGCGTGGCATGAGATTCAAGCTGACCCCTTACTCTTTGTTTTATCCCGAGATCCGGCTGAACAAAAAAGCAATGGATAAGTACCTGCCCATTACAAACACTTGACCACTTCGTTTACGCTCTCTCACCCATTTTTGACTTCATTTCAGTAAAGGTATGAATCCTATTCCCACTGAATAGAGTTGAACGTGATTCACCTTCGCTTGCATAGGTTTTGTATGTGTACCACCCCTATATTTTTTTTTCGCAGCCTTTGAGGAAGGAAGGATAGGGCAAGCCGTACATTGCCAGGCGGTGCGTAAAAACTCGATCCCCTTTATGATAATTCTCCAGTATAAGTCATGAATAGTCACATGGGAAGTTATCCCCCACCGGTTAGTCAAGCGATCTATCTCTTTAATATCATCGTTGTGGGGTCGGAGTCGCTTCTTCTCTTCCTTTATCTTTTGTCCTATCCCCCTTCTGCCATCTTTCTTTCCAAAACTTTAGATGCCTCGTCGTACTCGTTTTTACCCAGACCTTCCCCCCTCTTGCCCGATCAGGACACTTCTTCCCCTTTGGTGAACCGGCCTCCCATACACAGACAAACCCCGAGTGCATGCCTCCCGTGAGTATATTCAACCATATCTTGTGTATCCTGCTCTCTTCGTACCTTTCCTTCCCCCTCGGATACCAAATTGTTCTCTCTGATTCTTTCAGCCGATTTCCATTTTGAACTGCCAGAATTTTTTTTCCTCCTTGATGCTTTTTCTCCGAGATTCTATTGTTGCGAAATTCTTGCTGATTTTACTTTTTACTCCTCTTTCCCCATTTGACATATATCCTGTCATATAAAAGCTGCAACCATGCATTTCCCTTCCCCCCCTTTTTACCTTTCTTAAAATTCCTGTTTTCCCCACTTCCAACTTAGGGTTTACTCCACTCCCGGGAAACGATTCAAAAGTCCACCACTCGAAGGCCCCGGTTCCTGGTATTCCGTTGATAGGTAGATAGTCACGAAGATTAGGGGGCCCTGACAATGGAGAACCATTTTCACCAGGTATTCTTCCACATCCCTCAGCCAGGTTGCAAACCCCATAGCTGAAGAATCACTGACAGACCTTTAATTTTGCTCTTTTTTCCATCCGAGGGCTTTGAACTTCTCCTTCTATCCCGTTTACTAACATACCCCCCCCCAAACCCCATCAGGCCTGATATGGGCCAACGATAGCTGGTTACCCCCTTGTACGATTCTTATCCCCCAGCCGTCATGGACTGAAGCCCAATACCCTTGTTCTTTTTCTCATTAACCTACAATGCGAACCCTTATTCCCTTTACTCCCACGGTGGTCCAAAACCTGCTCCTTTATTGAAACCTCTCCCCTATTGAGTTAGTTCCAAGAATTCCCAAAAACATTTCCTCCTTCACCCAGAATTTACCCTGGTACATCACAGCACTAAAAATAATGGTAGTCAACTCCTCCTTTAATCGCGCAACCAAAAGAAAAATTTTCTCACGGCCTCGCCTTACGACTGAAATCAAACAAGAACATCTAGATACCATCCGAAATACCGAGCTTTGATGAGAAACAAAGATCCACCTTACCGAATTTTCTCTTCTCCGAATGGTCGGTTTTTTCCTCGGCCTCGAGTGGCCTCCTTTCATATCTTGGATGACCTTATGGGTAAGTTTTTTTTTTTGTTGCGGTGGTTTTTTGTTATTTTTTTCTGGGACTCCTTAGGGGATGGCGGTTTCCCGTTGTTACTTGTTTTTGCTCCAATCTCCACCAAGGATTTCCTTTGTTTTTTCAAGATAAATTTTTTGAAGAGGGGTCACTTAAGATCGGTGAAGCGTTTTGGTCTTCCGCGTACCGTTAGGGTTTACTCATTCTTGATAGAGGCGTGAGTTGGTTAATGTTTTTTGGATGTGGTCGCGGATTATCCCTTGGTCCCCCCCACAGAGGAACCAGGGGGGGTGCTGGGCCCCATGTGAGACGAGTTTTTCTTGTTTTGACTTTGATCGGTAGAAATGGTTCCCCTTCTTTTTCGTTTAGCGGTATGAATCAATGCGTCCTCTATCATTCTTTCCTTCAACACCTTCCCCTTAGATAATCCACGTTAGACTTTTTTTTGTTGAAACCTTTTGTTTTTTTTCCCTTGGGTTTACCACTTTTTTGCTATCCCATTCCTTTTATGTCCCGTTTCTCCCTCATCGTACGTTGTTTGCCCCTTACTTCCTTTCCTTCTCAATTTTGCTGTCATATTACCGTTCACTCCTTTATTACTAATTTTTTTCTTTGCCAGGCTTCAATGCCTTGTAACCAAAAGTTAACACGTCACCCTTACCCCCCTTTTCTTTCTGCACTTTTGACTGTCCGTAAAAAAAATTCTCCTTCCCCCCCCACCCTTGGAGATTTTTCTGACTGTACGATTTTTGTTGTTTCTTGATCGTGACTGGTCCTTAGGGGGTTACAGGGGAGTCCCCTACAGAACATGTACTTCCTCCCGTTTCTCCGTTTTCCGTCTTTTGTTCCCTCCCCCCTCAACCCCCTCAACTGCATGTCTCCTTCAAGCCCCTCATGTATCGTAACTGCCCCCATTCGTTTTCCCCCCCATTCGAACACCTTTCCTGTTCCCGATGCTACTCATTTGCTTCTCACCTTTTCTCCCCCCCGATTTTTTCACCTTGTTCTGTTGAGTCAATTTTCCTTCCCCGTGCCTCGTGGCAGCATGCCCCCGTAGACTGCATACTCAACTCCTGCAGCTTCATTACTTCCCGTGATGAGTTCATGTTATGTGCGTACGTCACACCCATGGGTCTTCCGGTCTTTCCTA
>Ga0179591_1335534_pt1 | contig 19634 bp, 26 predicted proteins | sample CZOMad2_1_08_16f_FD_182891 | JGI IMG/M metagenome (GOLD analysis project Ga0179591, IMG submission 182891) | Vadose zone soil fungal communities from Angelo Coast Range Reserve, California, USA - CZOMad2_1_08_16fungal (PacBio error correction) | ecosystem: Environmental > Terrestrial > Soil >... | reverse complement strand
CAGACGTTTTGTACTTTCTCCCGATCTCCTCCCCCAACCTTTTTTTTGAGTATTGCTTGCCACTCCCTGTACGTTTCTTTGTACGAGGTCGATATAATGTCCCGTTTCTTTCGATTCCCCGGTTTCGATCCTCCGCCGCATTCCCCCCAAAACTTTTTTTTCTTTCGAAGGGCGCTTCTTAACAGGGTCCGAGATGTCGGCGGCTTACAAATCTCCCCCCCCTTTTTTTCTCCGATCTTGACGACTTTTGTCCGGTTCATCCGGGTCCTCTACGGTGGCCTCCCCCTTCTTTCTTGGCACAGACCCGTTTTGACTCCGCTTGTCCTAGACTCTTTTCCCCCTATGTAGTTTTCGGTTGTTTCGCCGCCGGCAGGTCCGAAACAATGCAGTCCCCGATGTTCTTTGTTGGTGTAATGTGCATTTTAGCTGTTTTGTTCTTCTTTGAACTCCTCCGCGCGGACGATGTAGTATACTAGGGAGATTCAGTTTTCTTCGCTCTTTCCCTCCGATTCTAATCGAGATCTTCCCCTCAGCCAACTTCGGTTCACCCCTGATTTCGCGACGCGCGGCCCCTTCTCTCCCCTTCCGATTTTTTTTTTGACATTTTATCTCAGGCGTGCGATTTCCCTGCCAGGCTTTATGTGTTCTTGCAGCTCCCAAAGTCCTGATATCCCGTAGCTTTTGGATTCTAAACTTACATGCATGCGTTCTTCTTTTGGTCCCTTTCTAGCCCTCTTTAAGGTTTCCCGATAGCCGCCTTTTACAGAGGCTAAGATTAGGTCTTTCACCTCAGATCTTAATTTTTGCGAGTTGGGTCGTCCTTTGAAGTGTTATTTTATTTTGGCCCATGTGGACAGATCAAAAAACGTTCTACATTGCGGGATTAATTTTCTGTTTTCAACAATTTAACTTCTTCTCTTTTCCATATGCACTTCTCTTTTAACTTCTATCATGTAACTCAAGTGCCCGAGTAGGTCCCATCTTTACTGTGGAACTACAACCTGTCTTTTTCTCCTTTTTGACTTCCTGTTGCCGCAGGACTTTTCCCTCAGTGCTTCCTGTGAAAATTCCCTTTTTCTATTGCCCCCCCCAGTTCCGCTCACTCACAATACTCAAGGCTCTCTTCCCCTGGGCCCCTCCCCTACGTCGTGCTGTGTAGTGAGTCCGAATCTTCTACCTTTTTCCTTTTTCCCTTCCTTTCTGAAGTCTTTTCCCCCCCCAATCAGGGTGCACTTCCCTCTGAAGACCCTCCTCTTTGAGGTAGATTCGTCAGGACGAGTTACGCAATCTCCCCATCTCTTCTCCCGTTGTTTTTTCGTTTTCCTTCGAAAATTTCTTGATCGTCCACGCAGACCTTCTTTCCGGAGGAGGTGCGAGGAAGAGTCCTTGGCCGTCGCTTTTGCTCCCTCTTTACCCTTCCCCCCCGCTTCCCCGGGAAACTCTGTTGATCTTGGCTTTCCCCACTCGCGTCTTTCCATGTGCCTCAAGAGACGATTCCTTGTCGCTTCCCCTTTTATTTTTTTTCCTCCAAGTTCTTTTAGTGCTTTCCGGACGCAGACAATAGCTTCTTCCGAATTCGAACATTAGCTCTTTACAGTTCTTCCCTCGTTTACCCTGGTGTCCTCAGTATCCTGGCTTCATGATCTGGTAAATGCCCACCCTCACAGAAACCCCACCCGCTTCCCTGTGCTCAGTCCAAAGCCCACCACATTCATTTCCTCTGTATCGGGTGAAGGAGGCCCTTTCACTCCTTCCCTTTTTGAAACCTATTGGCTACGCTTCCCCCCTTTCTGTCCAGATGCAGGTTTACAAACATCGGTACTCCTGTACCTTCTCCTATCCTTCCACAATACCGACCCCCCCCCCGCCTCACACTTTTCCTCTTCCCTACGCCTTCCCACCCCTCCCCACTCACCCCCTCTTCCCCCTCAACCCTCACCCCCCCCCCCTCCCCTCATTCTATCACCTCCCCCCTCCCGCACCCCCCTCCCCCATCCACCCCCCACCCCCCACTCCCCCCCCGTCCCGCCGACCCACCCCCCACCTCCCCCCCCACCCCCCCCCCCCCTCAACCCTTCCCCCCCCTTCCCCCCGCCTCACCCAACCCCCTTCTCCCCTCCTTTAACCCCTCCCTCCCCCCCCAACTTCCTCCCCCCCCCCCCCCCCCCCCCTCCCCTCTCCATCCCTTCCCCTCCTGCCCCCCCCCCCCACCCCCCCCCCCTGACAAACCCGAACTTCTCCCTTTTTTCCTGGGTGATTCCCTCAGGGACGCCGCTGGGACTTGTCTTTTCCCCCCGTGCTTCCTCGGCCTTTTCCTATCAGCCTTTTGACGCCCTTCTTTTCGGGCCCACACGACTCAGTCGTCTATTCTTCCTCTTTCCTCTTCTCAGCGGCGGCTCCGGCTAGCCTGGTTTTTTCGTCCCCCAACATCCCAGGCGCCGTTTGTGCGACGTCTTCCACCCGTCAAAATTTTCCCCTTTTTTTGAGCGCTTCCGCGTCAACCGGTCCTTTTCCCTTTTGAGCCGGTCTCTTGTGATCCCTGTCTTGCGCGTGTTTTTCGGATCTACTTCCAAGTCGGTAATGGACCCCCCCCCCCCCTCGAACCTTCTTGCAATGACGGACTGAGGTTTTCCTTTCCTTCCTCCAGGTGTTCGACATTCTTCCTTTGACTTTTTTCCCCGCCCTTTTTTTCCCCCTCAAAACCTGATGGAAGGTTCGTGTCAGAGTGTTTTCCCTGACTTTTTTCAACAGATTCCCGCGAAGTATTTTTTAGAGGACCCGTCAAGCGTCCCGGTTTTTCGCCCTCATTGACTCGGAATTCCTTCGGATTGTCCCAATTTTTTTTTTGTTTTTTTACTCCGCGTTTCGTTAAATGGGATTTTCCTTTCTCCCCAGAAATATGTAAAGGGCCGCGGACCACAACGCCTGGCCACCTAGATTTAGACAAAGCTTCCCCGTTAGGGGTTGGCAGTTCCCCCCCAACGGTTCCATGTAGCCGCAGTCCTCTCCTCCTGGACCGAATGAACCTCTCCCCCGCGGGCGACTTTTGGCTTTTCTCCCCCAGTTCTCTGGCTCGTCTTTCTTCCTCGCGGACAGTCCTTCCGAATTAAAGTATTGGGAGCCTTTTAGTTCTTTTTTATGCATCTTCCACGAGGAGCCACGGTCCGATTTGCCCTCTTTCGGAGAACCGGTCCTTGTCCTTCATCATCATTATACCACGCTCCAGGGCTACTCCCTTTTTTTTATTTTCTTAACCTTTTAGCTTCGAAGTCCCCCCTTTCACCCACCCTCATCTTACCCGCCGCAAGTGAAGGACCTTGTTTTTTTTTTTTGTTGTGCCTTTTTTTTTCCTGTCTGGCCCTTTTGCAAGTTTATCTCCCTCTTGGGTTTTGATCGAAGAAGGCTCACCCTCCCCCTCAATTCCCTTTTGTGCTTCCCAATTTCCGTTCCTTTCAAGTGCTTGCGTCTTTTTTTCCTTCTAGAAGTGATTAATGACACCCCTCACGATCTTTTCCGTGCCCTTGCTAGATTTTCTTTTCGGGTCCTCCTTCTTTAGGAACTTTGCCCTTTCCCTTTTTTTCTGTTCGTTCGTTTTTTCAGCCCTCTTTTTTCCCTGATGCTTTTCCAATCCCTTTACCATTTTCTTTCCTTTCCTCAAAAAATGAAATGTTAGCTACCAGTGCTTGAGCTCTCGAACCTTTTTTTTTCAAAGTAATTCCCTTCGATCAAGGCTTGCTCGTGTCCGTCTGCTTTCCGCCTAACCCCCTCCCAACTTGGCCTCATCTTTCTCGTTTTGCAAGCGTTTTGCCGTCTGAACCGTCCATTTTTGGAGTTCTTTTTCGATCCCAAGTCTTTCTCTCCCCACTTCCGCCCACCCCCCCCAAAACGTGGGGACGCCGCTCGGCCCACCCTCTTTTTCAATTTCTCCCTGTCGGACCCCAGCGCTTCCCTGGCCCTGACGTCTGAATCTGTGCCTCCTTTTTCCCCTCGCCCTGTGCACCTGCCATCTTACCCTTGCCTGTTGGGACTCTTGTTCTTTATTGCTGTTTCAGACACTTTCTATTTTTTCCCTGCCCTGTAAAGTATTCCCCGAGCGGCTTCTTTAGGTCCTCGTCTTTATTTTCTTCTTGACGGCCTCCTTTTTTAGTGTATTAGTAGAGTTAAGAACGGTCTCCTGAAACTTTTTTCTGGATTTATCCTAAAATTCTCCGAAGTAGGAGTCCTTAATCTTCCGGTCTTCAGAGATGATTTTCTAGCGATGATTTGCCACGCAGGGAGGTGTGGTCCGCTTTTCTCGCCGTGTTTCCTTCCCTTTGGTCAATTTAGCTTCTTTTTTCAAGCACCTATCCCAGCGCTTCCCCAGTTCGTCAGTTCCTTTTAGCCATCCAAAGCGACTTTCTTTCCAGTGCCTCCCTTGTTTAGTCTCTTCGAGTTTTCCCTCGGATGCGATTCCTCCTTTCCCCTCCCCTCGGCCTCCGTGAAATTGTGTGAAAGTAGCTTTTTGTTGTTTTTCTTCCCCGGACTTTCATGGTCTTTTCCCTATGATGTGGGCCTTTTCCGCCCAAACGGGACACCTTTCTTTGTTCCTTGGGGAAGCCATTGACCCTTTTCCCATTCTATCCAATATTGTTCTTTTTCGGTCTTCCCGCGCCCTTTTCTGAGAAGGCAAGGTCGGGACAAGTTGTGACTTTTTCTATACCCCCTCTTTGGGACCTTTTGACTCCCTAGCCGTTCTCCGGTTGAATCCGTGACTGGAACGATTCCACTCAAACTCCCAACTGGATCACTCTCCCCCATTTTTCCAAAGGTCGATAAAGGATTTGAACATTACATCGGATCACTCGTTGTTTCTTTTCCATTCCCACTCTACCAGGACACCTTCTCTTACGTTCTACCTTGGTTGGTGTGTTTTCCTTTTTTAACCTTCTTATAATGCCCCCCTATTAACCCCTCCTTGTCCTTTTGATTTTCTTTCCCCGGATGTTCTCTGCACCGGTGGCCATTCTTCGATTCTTTTTTATGGCGAATGTCCTCTTGTACTTTTCCCTCCAGCCGATTTTCTTGAATCTTTCTCCCTTTTAGTTCCTCTTGAGCTTTTTTTTCCCATTGTCTTAAAAAATAGCGGTTCGCAGGATCCCTTGGCATCTTCCTCACCTCTGTTCCCCTATTTCCCTTTTATCTTTCCCTTTTTCTCGTGTCGAAGTGACGTGTGTGTCCTATTTTTTCTAGTTGCCCGCGTCTTTTCAGAGGTACGAAGCCCTCCCAGTGCTTTTTCGCTGCTCAACAAGCACTGTGCGCCTTTTTCGGGCGCTAACGTTTGTGAAGCCCTCAACCCCTTCCACACCCTCTGACCTTTTTTTTCCCCCAGGGAGTCCCGGCGTACAATTCCTCCCCCTCTCCGTTTTTCTTTTTTCACTTCACAGTCCTCCTGACAGTGGGTGCGTCCCCCGAACATTCTTCCGGGGGTCCCCCCCTTTTGACTGCTATCGTATGCCGGAGGTATTGCTTCTAAATCCTCCTTCTATGTTCTTCCCTTTCTCGCGATTTTTCTTCTTTGTCATTTTCCCCCCTCCTTCTTCACTGCCCTTATCGTCTTTTTTTGCGCGCCGGATGAGGGTACCCCTATCGCAAGTTTTTTACCTCTATCCCCCGTCCTTTAGCCTTTCAACCTCTCTTGAGCTATTCTCGTCTACGCGTCGGCCTAACCAGCCCCTTGCAGGATTTCCCCCCCCCGTGATTCACCCCCTCTTCTAGACTTTTCTTACCTTTCCTCTGGGCCGAGCTTTTGGCGATCCTTGCTCGGCCCACTATACCTTCTTCCCAAGGAATTTCCTTTTCCCCCACCAACTTTTTTTTTTCCTCCTGCCCGATTTTGTCGCCGGCGTCTTTGCCTTTTTTTATGTTTTTTCTTCTTCATGGACTTTTTGTTTCTTTAATCACGGCTGGAAGAGCGTGGCTCAGGCCTTTTGCAACATTATACCTTCCCCGATGATCTCATTTTCGAATTTTCACTCCGTTTTTTCGAGTTGTTCCCGCTTCCCCCAATGTGCGCCGACCCGTTCCCAGCGTTCCCCCCTTCGGCCTTTTTTGTCTAGTTTCTCCGGATGGTCAGAGCTTGCCCTGACACGTTTTTTGATTCGGTCTTAAACTGCCCTCTCATCTCGACAGGAAAGTTCCCTTTTTTTTTATCCATTTTCTGTTCTTTACTTGGGATTTTTTGTGGCTTTCCTCGGGAAGACTGCACGTTTCGAGGAAAATCTAAGATTAGATGTCCCCCTTGGTTTCCCCGGAGCATTTCCCCTTTCTATAGGAGCGTCGCAATTGTCCTTCAACCCTTTTTTTGAGAAATCACCCCGCGCGCCTTTGACCCTTTCCCAAAGGCCTTCCCATAGTTTCTTAATTTCTTTCACTCTCGGAGCTTTCCACTTGGCAATCGATGGAAACGAGACCGCCTTCCCGTCCCCGTTCATTTTTTTTGACGGGTTCCCTTCTTCTTTTCGGCCCCAGATATCCGCTTCTTCATTGCCTTTAGGCTTTTCTAAGGTGATTGCACGTCTGGCCCGAATCTCTCTCTCTCTCTCTTTTCCCCCTCCCTCTTTGTTGTGTTCTCTCCTCTAGGCAGCCTTTTATCTCCTTTTCGGTTCTTTTCTTCCCAGCTTACCGTCCCTTTTGCCGCGTTTTTCACGTTCTTTCTTTTTTTTTATCTTAGCCCTCCTAATTTGTTGATGACCGTAAACCGTATTCTGCGAGAGTCGAGTTTCTCTGCGTGTCTTTGAATATTTTTTTTTTTTGTGCCCTTATTATGTAGTTTCTTGTCCTGAAACCGACCCAGTTCCCTCTTTCCTTTTGCAAAGTTCCCCACAACCTTCGTCGTCCTCTGCCCAGAAAAAGTTCTTGCGGAATTGGTTCCTTTTCAGCGATTTTTTTTTCAGTCTTTCTATCCGCCCCCCCCCCTGATCCTTGCGCTTCCCCTTGGCTATCTCCGATGTATGCCAGAGTCTTTTGATTTTCTCCCTCCCCGGTCTGCTTCAGTTTTTCCCCGCTCTCCTCTGACTCCCCCCCTCCCGCCCCCACAAGTTGTTTCCCTCGTTGAAATTTCCTTCCTCTAAATGGAGACTCAAGTTCTCTGGTAGTTTTTTTTTGGTCTTTTTTTCTGGTTTTTTCCACCTCGCCTTTGTTCAGGTCTCCTTGAGCCGACACCCCTTTGGAACGCTCCGTGTCTCCTGCCTTTTTTTTCTCCCTGAAGACCGGAATTTTGTCTTATGTCGAAACCCCTTTCGGTTCGATGTTTTTTTATTTCTTTTTTTACTTCTTTGACAGTAGATTCCGACTTCACGTCGTTTCCCCGTGAAAATCCTAGGCCGGATATTGCCGCTTGCTTTTAGCCTCCCTGTTTTGGGGGTTTTTGGGTTTTTTCCGGGGGGGCCAACCACTTTTTCCAGAGCTCGCCGGCCTTTATCTCAGTATACTTTTCTGACTTCCCTCTATAGGTCAAGCGCAGATCCCGTTTTTGCGTTCGCCCCCGAGCTGTCCCCCCTTTTCGAGTCGCCCCGTTCCTTTTGGGAGTCCCTGAGGCCCGTGAGACCCCGTTCCTTGACTTTTTCCCCCTTTCCTTCACCCATTTTTCTTTTTCCTTTTTTGATATTTGTTTAAAGCCGGGTCAGCCGATCGCTGCTCGTTTTTGACCTCGTCCCGACTGTGTTTCGTTTTTTTTGCCTCTTTTCATGATGTTTTTTATAAAGTGTGGTCCTTTTTCTGAAAAGGCTTCCGTCCCTTTGGACCTTTCCCCAAAATTACACGTTTTGTGCCATGTTGTATGTGTTCACAAGTTGCCCTTTCGATTTTTCTTCCCCGTTTTTTCAGGAGTTTTTTTTTCAGCAGTGCCTTTTTCCTCCGAAGAAATCCAGTGGAGACGTTTTCTCGACTCGAACCCTCGAGAGGCCTTTTTCTCCGTGCTCAATCCTTTTGTCGATCCCCTCCTTAATACTCTCCCCCATGTCTTTTGCCGCACCTCGAGGCTTTGTTCGTTTCCAAGAGTTTTTTCCTTTTCTTCCCTGATTGCTCTTGACCTCTCTAATGCCCTTCCTGCTCCCTTCGAGAGAATCCGGATGCAATCATAGCTCGATTCCTTCTTTTTCGCCCTCCCCCAATCCCCTTTCAGTTTTTATTGCTGTTCGGTTTTTCCTGACTACCTTCACGCAGAAGATAGTTGCATCCCTTATTCTGTTTGTTTTGCCCAGAATGAGTTTTTCTGCTTCTCTGGCCTTTTTCGGTTACTCCGGTTCCCAGCTTTTTCTTCTTTTCTAGCGCCCCTTGTAGTAGGTTCCTGTGGGTAAAGAGTCCCCCTATGTGATCCGATTATTTTGGACTTTCTCCCACTTTTTTTGTTGGCCTCTTTTCGAATTCATGAGCCCCCGCGAAACGCTTTTTCGCAGTTCCCCCTTTCGTGGTCTCCCTTCCTTTTTCACCTTTTTGCCAGACTTCAGACCGTGCCCCCCCTTCCCCCGATTCTCTTGGATTCGGTGACCGCATTCCCGCAACTCACACCTCCTCCGAAGTTATTTTGAGTACATGAAGCCCTCCTTTTTCCGGGGGGGTTTTTTATTTTCTGCCCACCTCCTCAATTTTTCCGGGTCCTAAATTTTTCCCCCTGCTTCTGTTTTTCTGTCAAGAGGCCTGCTTTGTACATTTACCATCATGCTTTTCTGAATCTTCTTTCTGTCCCCTTGTTCCCCCCCTTTGTCTTCCTTGGCCGTGCGTTTTTTCCATTTCCTCGTTTGCCTTTTTTTCGTCTATTTCTTAACTTCGGGCTAGAGTCTTGAAACTCTTTTGCAGTTTCTTTCGCTCTTGCCCCAACTCCCCCTTTTTTTCCGGCTCTCGTTTCGATTTTCCCGGAACCTCTCGGAGAGGCGTTTCCTTCACAAGAACTTTTCTGGCTCTTTTTTTTTGAGCTTTATGTTGTCTATTTTGAAATTATTTAGCTTCCCTCGTAATTGAAATAAACAATCTACCTTTTTCCTTTATTGTAGACTTTTTTCAATGTCTATTCTCATGATCCCTTTTGACTGACTTTCCCCTTTTTCCCCTTTGTGAAGGCGTCTTTCACACGTCTTTCCCCCCCCAATCCTTTCTTTTCGTGTCTGCAGAAATGGCGGGACCACGCCTTTTCCCCCTTCTTGAACTCTCCCTCTTCTGAAATTCTTTCTTCCGTAGCGTTTCTCTCACGGTCCAAGCCGTAGCTAATTTTTTGACGGCTTTTCCCCTTCCTCTAGTTTTTCAGAGTTTTTCCCTTGGATCCTCTCTTTTTTTCAGGACCTCCTTCCCCGCTAACTTTGTTCTTCTGGCACTTTTTTCTGCCGCGCCTGTGGATTTTTTCCACTTTCTCCCTTTTTTCATGCTACCGTCCGACCTTTCTTTCCCAACGTTCCAGTTTCTTTGTCTTTCCTTTTCTTTCTAGGATCTCCTTTGTACTTTTATTTGTTGCCCCGGCAGGCGGCTCTGGGCAACCCGAGGCCCATCTTCCCTGCACCTCTCCCCGGTGCCTTCCGAGTTCGACTTTTCATATCGCCCCTCCTGAAGGTCGATCGATATTTGGGTTTTTTTTCCCCCCTTTCGTTTGTTGCTATTTCCCCACCCCTCCCACGCAACCGCACGCCCAGAATCCTTCCCTTTTTCTGGAACTTTGCGTTTTCGCGCCCCTTTGTAGGAGCGTATGTTTAATTATCTGTTCCTCTTTTGGTTTGGATTCTCCCACTTTCTCCCATTTTTCAGTGAAGGTTTTCGCAAGGATAAAAGTGAGTGCTTGTGTGCTAGTTATTTCCCCCACACCTGTGACTTTTGTTTCAGTGCAACCCAGTTCACTACTTTTTTCCTTTACTTTTGGTCCTCTCTAATTTCATTTTTGCGTGCTCTTTTCCTTCAGATACCCGCCTTTTCCTTTCTTCTATGACCTTCTACTTTCAGCCCTTTGTTACTTTTCTCCCCCCCCTGACCGTATTCGTGTTTTGCCCCTTTCCTTTCCCCCTTCGGCAACCTTCGATTTTTTCGAAATCTTTTGTTCCAGAGCTTTATTGATCCTCGTCCATACCCCTTCTCTCCGGGCCGAGCGGAGCCAGAACCACAGAATTTTTTTGGTACGGCTTTTCGTTTGCTTTGACTTTTTTTTTCTTTGTTTTTTCAAGCCCTCCCATTGACCCCGATAAGTCTTTCGACCTCCCTAGACTCACCACTTTTTTTTTTCTTCCCCTTTGTAAAGCACCCCTTTTTTTCGCGACATCTGATTCTCCCCCGCGTGCCTTGATTTAGTTTAATGAATAGGTTGGACGTTCTTTTACCCTCTTTCTCCCTGCAGAAATTTTTTCCCAATGACGTTCTCCGCTTTGAGCTCCAGGGTCATGGCCTTTCCCTCTTCTTCCCCATGCTCTTTCTTAGGAAGGTTTCCCTTAGCTTTTCACCACACTTTTTTATTTCGAAAGTTTCTGGTTTTTTCCTTTGCTTTTCCCGCAAGTAGATGACTCCTGCCCGATGTTCAGGACCCTTCTAGGGACCTGTTATTTGCCGCTCGAGGGCGTTCCTCATACTTCTTTGTTGGCTCCTTTCGAGTTCCCGAACTTTTCCGTCTTCTGTTGTCCCTCGATCACAGAGATCATTATCGCGTTGTGCTTGGTCATTTTTTAGTTTTCAGTTTGGGTTCCATTCTCCACCCCAGGCTGATTTCTCGGTCGGTACGAGGCCTGTTTCCTCCACGGTGTTTTTCCAGTTGCGATTTTTGAATTCACACCCTCCCCTCGTATTTCCTTTTCCTTCCGCTAGTAAGCCTTAAAGGGTCCGGACCTCTTGCTGACACTTTCTTTTTTTCGTTTTGGCAAGTCTTTTCTTGTGGGGTTTCCACTTCCCCCAAGAGGATAGGTCAGTTCTTTTTTCCGAGTTGCATGGTCTTTCCTTTTTTTTCTTTCCCTTTCTGCTGCCCTTTCGGCCCTTTGCGCTCCTTTCGACGGCATTCCTTTCCGTGATTTTTCTCAATTCCCCCCCCCCCCTTCGTTGGATTTTTTTTTTAGTCGACGTCGCCTCATCGCTCCCCTTTTCCTCCCCTTTTCTTTTTCATTTCTTTCCCGCAACTTTTTTCCATTTGCCTAACCCCCCTCCCCTGACAATTTCGCTCGTGCCGCCCATGGTACGACTTTTTGTTCGATCTAACTTTTGAGATTCTCCTTTATTTGGTGGTTTTCCATGTCCCAAAACTTTTTTTTCCTCTTCTAGAGACGACGGGAGCCCTTTTTTTTGCCGCTTCTCCACACAGTTTTTTTCTTTTTCTTTTGCATGGTTCGTTTTCTCCTTATTCCTGTCAACGATTCGGCACCCAGAGAGATTTGATTTTTCCCCTTTTCTGATCTTCTCTCCTTTGCTGTTTTGATTTTTTCTAGGGCCCCCCTCCGTTTTTCCGTATCATTCCCTTCTTTGATCTTGGTCACCCAGCCTTAGTCGTTTCATGTTCGTTTGTTTTTGGCTACTTCTACAGTGTCTTTTGGACCCCCAGTGTTCCCCCTTCTCTTGAACGGAGTCCCCCGGCAACGTTTTTTTCCGAACCGATCCATTTGGTGATTTTCCCGATTTTTAAGCTGACGCTAATTTACAGTCTCCCCTACCTGAACCTTTCATAGGTGAAGTTCCCCCCTACAAAATTTTTCTCCTGTGTTCTGTCCAGTTTCAGGGCCGCCTTCTCCCGGGGGTGCAGAGTAGGCAACCCCTCTTTTTCACATTTGTCCCCCCCTTTTTTGCTTTTCCCGGCTGGTTTTGCCCAGCTCTTCCTGCTATTCCCGTTGGAAACCTGAAGTCCATCTTGAAATTCCTTTAACACAGGCTAGAATTTTTCCCCAATGTCTTCCGTTTTGAGAAGTTCCTTTTCCCAGGTTTTTTCGCCTCCTGATCTCCTGTTTTTTTCCGAGCACGGGTTCAGTTTTCGAAATCTTTCGACGTGGGCCCCCTGATAATTTTTTTTCTTCTCCCCCCCCCCTCAACATGAGGGCCGCGCGCGAATTCACCCTCGACTTTTTTGACGTCCCCACCGCTTTTTTGTCCGCTTTTTTTTCTCGGCACCCTCCCTGGTGCCCTATTTTCTCAATCCTTTGCGCCTCGTTTTTTGTGACTTTTTGTCGGAATCTTTTCTTACCTTTTCGGTCCCCCCAAATCTTTTTTCCGGACGCTCGTTTTTCCCCTGACGTGCCTCCCGTAGTGGGAGCAGACCATGTTTCTTCCGTGCAATGGACCCTTCTCCTCGATTCCCAGTCGGCCCCGGCAACGTCTTTTTTTTTTCTCCAGGAGAATCCGTGAGACTGTTTCCTTTTCTGACCGACAGGCATCCTCGTCCTTTTCCGTCCTGTAGCGTTCCTACTTTCAAGGTACCCCCTTACACCGTGTCGGACACACTTTGTTCAGGGTTTTCCGGTTCTCCGGTTCATCTCTTTTTCACGGATGCACGTGCCCCTTTTGTTCGAGCTTTTCCCTCGTTTCTTTTTGGAGGTTCCGGTCTTTCCGGTTCCCTCAAGACGATTCCCCCAACGTTCCCCAACTTCCTTTTCTTTCCCCTCTTTTAAGGACTCCCTTCTTCCTGTTTAATTGTTTAGAAAACTAGTGTTTTTTCCTTCTTGAGTTTTCTTTTCAGACCAACTTCTCTAGACTTAGGATTCCTCCCCGACAGATCTCAGTCACCCTAGGACCCTAATTAACTCGATCTTAGAATTGTCCGAAGGGTTGTAATACCACCCTACGAAGGACGGGTTTTCGTGCTTACCCCGCTTTCAATTTTGCCTCCGCGGAGGACCTTTTTTGGCCCAGTTTCTCCCAAAGGTTGGTCCGAGGAGCCCGAATCTCCCGGGGGGTGTTCTCTTAGCGGATTAAATTTGTTTTTAGACCGAAACGTCCCAGCTTTTCCGCTTTTTCCCTCCGTTTTTTTATTGAGGGTTTTTTCATTATAAACCCGATCCCGCCCCCATGGTTCTTGATGCCCCGTCTTTTGAATCGACCGTTTGGGTCTTTTCCCTGTCTTTCCGTTTGCACTGGGGCTGGTCGCGGGGGAAATCTTTTTTTTCGGCCTTTTTACGTTTCTCTAGGATCCGCGCCGTTTTGTCAACTTCCTCTTCGGACAACGCCCTTGGTGCCCCCCCGTTGCGAATCCTCCCCCTCTTTGTTCTACTCTTTCCGCTAGATCCTTTTCGTTCCCCCGGGGCTCTAGTGTCCTTAAATTCAAGATTGTCTCGCTGTCCCCAGGTCTTCAAGCCATTTTTCCTTTTTGGAGATATTTTTCCCTAGATCCGATTAGCCCTAAAGACCGTTTTTTTCATTGGGCCCTTTTGTCGTCCCCGTTTCTTTTCATTCTTATGGCCTTTCATCTTTGGTTTCGAATGTAGCCTTTTTCGGGTTCCAGCATTTTTTCCCCCCAGTCTCCTTTCCACGATTTTTCCCGGGGGCTCCCCGACCTCCGTTCTTTGTTTTTCGAGAATTACAGGGCCGGCCCGATGCGTCCTCTTCTTCCTCCTACGCCTTCCGCTTTTTCGAAATTCCGGCGTTTTCTCCTTTTCAAGGAGTTCCTTTGAAAGGATATTTATTTTATGTAAAGTTTTTTCCAGAAATCGCAACGACCCTCGTATCGCCGAACCCCTTCTTCCCTTCTTGCCTTTCCTTTTTTAGTGTCTCCGCCCTCTCTTTTTTTTCCTCACCTTTTCCCCTTACTTTTTTTGACCCTGCGCGTTCCTTTTGGTTGTTCCTCAAAGTGATCCATCTTATCCTTTTTTCCCTAGGTTTTGTTTTTGGCTATATCTCACAGCTAACTTCTTTTTTGAGCCATTTTTTGAGGTCGATTCCTGCTCGGGTCTTGAATTTTTGGCCCAAGGGCAAAGGCGCACTCCTTTTTTTTATCCTTTGTATCTTTCTTGCGACCCCTGAGGAACAATGAGAGTTATATGTATTTTGATTCCTTCTTTCTAGGCTTTTTGATATCTTCCCCGTTGTTCACCGCGCTTCTCCCTTGTTCGTTTCCTCCAAGAGTATGCACCTTTTTTTTTTTCCCCTATGTTTTTCCCCCCCGGTTACCCTATGCCCCTCCAAGTCTGTTATCCCCCTTGGTGAACAACAGGGTGTTCCCCTTTTTTTTTTCACATATTGCTCGTTCGAGATTCTTCCACTCCTCCCGGCAGGCCCCTGAAGGCCGGGTTTTTTCCTAGAAACCCCCTTTGGATTTTTCTCTAGTTTCCGAGCCTTTTTTTTTTTTTTCTGAGGCCCCTTTTTCCCGATTCAACTCAAGTTTCTCTTTCACCATCCTATTCTATTCTATCCCAGGAAAGGCTTCACCAGGGCTTCAGCGTTTTTCCTTTCAACCGATCAGGCCTGCTCTTCCTTTCTCTGATTTTTCCCTTTGGATCGCGGCCTCGCCACCCCCTGCCTCCCCTTTTTTACGAATTCCCTCCCGGATTGAGGGTACTCTTTCCCGAACCCTTTCTCTCTTTGTTGTTTCCTTTTGGGCCTTTTTCCTCTTACGAATCCACGCAGCCGTTCGTCTTTGTCGGTTTTAATGTTTCCCTTTTCCTGATGTTTTGGCTTACTTCGCGCGTTTTTTCTTTCACTTGACCGGCTCTTCTGGTCGTGGAATACCAACAGCCATTAGTAGTCTTCCCCTGTGCTCAGTGATTCTTGTGAGCTTCTTCCTTTTTGACCCTTTTTCGTTTTATCGTTCGCAGGGCCAATGGCTTTCCTTTTTCCCTTCGGTTGATGTTTCTTTTACTCTCCCAATGTCTCTTTCTTAAACCCTCTGCTTCGGGCCTACGGGAATTTTTCAGTGCCCCTTTCCTTTCGATCAAGGCTGCAGTTTTTCCCCCCTAAATTCTGTACATCCCTTTGGTCCCATGGCTTAAAGCAGGGAACCCCTGGCCAGCTCTTTGGTGTTTCCGACTTTCATTCCCTCGGCCTTTCCCTTTTCCTTTACTTTTTGGCCTTATTTTTTTTTCTGCTTTTCCCCCCTCAAGTTTTCCTTTTTAGGCTGTCCGACAACAAAATATTCCCTCCCAGGTTTCCCATTCGGACCAATTGGTTTCCCTTTGCTTGCATTTTTTTTTCCTCGGTCCCCCTTTTGTTTTTTTGAGTAGGTTTCTAGCCACGGCTCCCGACGTTGAGCTTCCAACCTTCTTTTTTTTCTTTCTGGGCCCAATTTTTTTCCCCTGAGAGCTTCTTCGAGACTTTTTTCTGCCAACAAGTCCAGTCTCTTCCTTTTTCCTTTTCCGCCTTTTCCCCGAATTCCTCTATGTTCTTTTAGTTTCCCCCTTGAATATTTTTCCGGCCCTACGCTCCTCTTACCTTCTTCACAATTTTTCTTTTAAATCCGCTTTTTCTCGTGTCTTTCTTTTTCTCAGATTTCTTTCATGTCTAGTCATCCGTTTTTTTTTCCCAGGGTGACTTTTTTTCCGCCCCCATCACCCCCTTCATGTCTTCGGACTTTTTCCCTTGGCCCTGGCCCCGTCTTCACCCGTCTTTTTTTCGCATTTCTTTAAACAGGTCCGATCTTAATTTTTCGTACCTCGGGCCGTTCGGCACATTTTTCTAGGTGTGTCTTTTTTAGTTTTTTTCCTTAGCGACTTTTCAATTCCTTTCAAGTTTTTTTAAATTTTTTCAGCGAGATCCCGCGACCATTCAATGTCTTTTTTTTTTAGTGACCGGTCCCCCCCTGCCCTGGTCTTTTCTCATACTGGCTTTTTTGCAAACGTTTCCCCACCTTTTTCCCTTTTTCATTTTTCGTCGTTACCAGCCGTTTTGGTCCCTTCCTGTTCATTTTCCTGCGTGCTTTTTCTGATTCTTCGTGCCCCCTCGAAGAATCCTCACTTTTCAAAGTGCCCGTCCTGGTTCTCCCCTTTCCTCAGTCTACACTTTGAAGGGCAACCCTTCTTGTCTGTTACCCATCTGCTGGTTCTCAGTCGATCCCCCCCGCACCTCAAGTAAGTTCACCTAGTGGGGTCCATTGGGGCATTTTTGGCCTTTTAAGCTTCATCTCTTTTTTCTTTTCCCCCCTCTTTTATTCTTTTTTGATCTCTGAGTTTTTTCCCTCCCTTTATCACCTTTCCCCTGAGTTCCCTTCTGTCAGCCCGATTGGCAGCTTTTTTTTTTGCTTTTATCAGTAGATCCCCACCCCCGGCTTTTTTGACCTGGCAACAATCTTCATGAGACTCCTATCGACCCTTTTGTCTTCTGGCAATTTCTTTTTCATTTGCCTATTGAATCCCCCCGGGGCTTTTCCTTTCCGATTGATAGTAGGTTTTAACCGTTACCCTTTCCGTTTGACCTTTTTTTTCTTTTAAGTCCCCCCATACAATTTTTTTCGTTAGCTCCAATTTCCCCATCTCTTTCTCAGAACATTCCCACTTTTCGCTCTCCCTTTTTTTCGTTTTTCGGCTTCTATATATTCCCCCTCCACCCCGAATACAATTGAGATTGTAGGATTTCTGACCAGTTGGGCGTTTATCTGCATCCTCTGTGCGATCTACGCAGGCTCTTGGGTTCGACGGCAGCCAGACACTCACGTATTTTTACAATTCCCAGAGAAAACCCCCACAATGGTTCTTGCTCATCTGGGCTCTATGACCTTTCGAACAGGTTTTTTTGAGTGTCGATGGTTAATTTTCTGTTTCATATTTCTGTTCATGTGAAGTATAGGTTTCCCCCTTTCTCGGGGGCTTAGTCTTTTTTCTACCTTCCATATTCTTTTTTTGGTGTTTTGACAGTCTCAGAGTACTATGGCTTTCCCCCTTTCGACTTCCTCTCCTCTCCCTTTCGTAGCCTTTGCGAAACACTCTATGCGCCTCTTCAGTTTTTTCATTACCGCGTCTTGGCTATTCCTCCTTAGTAGTCAGTTTGCAAAATTTCCCCCCCTCCCCAGACCCCGTTCTCCCGGAGCTATTCCGGAATTTGGATTTTTTGCTCGAGGCTTTGCGCACTTTCATACGATTTCTGCAGGGAATTTTTTTTAACACGTTCACTCTGCGACCTCTTTCTTTTTTTGCCCGACTTCTTTGGGACCACAAGAGATCAGTCTTTCTCGCTTTTGCATGCAGCCCCAGTTCGTTATAGTCCCCTTTCTTGGCTTTTTTTCCCAGATTCCTGGCCCAAACCGTTAGATCGTCAGTCTCTTCTTTGCGCACTTGGCCCTTTTTAATTCCTTTTTGCTTTCGCCATTGTGAATTCATGATTCCTTCTTATTTTTCAGGTGGGCGCCGTAAAGCACTTTTGTCATTTATTTTTTCTTGAACTTCTTTCTTTTCGTCTTTCCTGTGTTTTCAGACTTGGCACTCCCCGACATTTCATTTCTGTTGGTCATACCCCCCTCCTTTTTTCATGCACTCACGGTCCTGTGGTGCCCTTTTTTTACGGAGGTTGGGACAGTTTTAGTTTCCTTTTTTTTAATTGCTTTCTCTTTTCGTTCCATTTTCTTGTCACTGTCGTTTCCTCTGGAATGGCCGTCGGGACAAGTGAGTTTCGGGGTCTCGAAGACATCAACCGTCTTTTCGGTTTTTTTTTTTTCTTCGATTTCTTTTTTTTTTTCTCTAAGTTTTTTTGGTAGTTCTTACACAGCAGGTTTCTCTACACATTTCATTTTAATTCCCTCAAACTATTTTCTGCAGGCAAAGTTTGGTCAGAGGGTGGGTGTCTTTCCCCCCCGATTCGGACCCACTCCCTTAGTTTTTTCCCTTGAGTGTTTTTTTTTTTTTGTCCTTCTCGAGTTTTCTTTTAAGGTCTACCGTATCCGGACCTGTTAAACTCCCCTTTAGTCGTTTTCTTGTCTTCTTCCTCTTTTGTTAGTTTCCCCATGATATCTTCTTTTCCCTTGTGTTTTTTTTTGGAGACTCCCCTGTATCAGTTTGACGAATTAAAAATCCCCGTGTATTTCCCTCTGGTCGTCCTGTATAGGCTTTCTTTTTATTTTCTATCTCCCCTTTGAACCCTTCACCCCTCTCACGGAATTAATCTATGTCCCTTTTTCTACTCGCCTTCCAATTCTTTTACCCCCCTTTTTCCCGCTTTCTTTTGATTCTTTTGTGGATTTTCCACCCTTGGGGTGGCCTTTTATGGACCCTCTTTCACCTGCCCGCCGGACTTCTTCCCCCTCCTTAAGTCTTCCTCCCAAGAGCTCCCCTCCCGTTTTTTTTTAGCGACTCACCTCACTTCTTTGATTTTTTCCTTCTTGGCATTTCGCTTGGATACTTTCCCCGCAGAATATTTTTACACTCCCTTTTCCATTTCTACCTTTTTTTAAAATGTTTCTGAGTACACCCTAATGCTTTCTCTTGTGGAGATTCCATTTTCCATCATCAAAGACCCCTTCGCGTCTTTTTTTTTTCCCCCAAGACCCCGCTGGCTCTGGTCCCTCCCCCCTTTGTGCATTTTTTTACCCGTCTCATGAGTACTATTACCCACCCTCCTTGCTACAGACGGCAGTTGAAACTTTTCCCTAATAATTTGTTAGACCTTTAGCCCTCGGTTCCCAGGACAGCCCTTACGATCTATTTTTTTGCCGCGCCCCCCTTTTCTTGCTTCCCCCCCTAGGATTTCCCCTGACGTTCTCTTTAATTTCGTTTGCCTGGATATATTCGTACCTCGTCCTCGCCCTTCCATTCTTTCTTCGACTCGGCCCCCGTCCCCTGCTTTGATGAGAGATCCCAAGAACTTTGCTAAGGAATCTTTTCGTACTCCTTTTTTCCCCTCCCCTTTTTCCCCCTGAGTTCCTTTGGCTTATAGACCCCAATCTGTGATCTCCCTTTTCTGTCCCCTGCCCTGTCCTTTCCTTCCCCTCCTCGGTTTCCTTGTCTCGTTTTTCTCCTTAGTTCTTGAAATTGAAGGGAGACAATCTTCAGGTCTACGCCATTCTGCACTTCGTATCCCCATAAGAAGTTCTGGGTACCCCCAAACGGCCTTGAGTTCTTTCTAATAATGTTTTCTTGAATTGCCACCCCCCCCCCTTAACTTTTTCCCATAGCGAGACATAGTCGTCTCCCATCCGTTCAGTACCCCCTGAGCCTTTCTATCCACGCCTCCCCCTGTCTTTCCCGAAGTCGTTTTCCCCGTCTACCCTTCAACCGTTTTTTTCTTGTTTTTTTTTTCTAGGTCATCGGATCCATTTCCTTCCGGAAAACCTCAGCCTTCTCCCGCGTCTTCTGCCGGGACCCTGTGCCCCCAACGTGGTGCCGCGCATCTCTCTTTTCCAGTGTTCTCTGTGTTTTTCTCTTCCCCCCTTAAAATTGTTCGGACTAAATGCCAAGGACCTTGGCTCGCTTTCCCCCCCAAAGACTTTTTTTTCACCCCCCCCTTCATCGAGTCGCCCTTCATTTTTAAGCTCTTTTTTTTTGAGACAAGACCGTACTTCGCTTGTCCCTTCCCATATTTTTCTTCAGTATTTGCCGTCACTTCTACGTCAACTCCCTTTAAGTCCCTCGATCACTACGTTTTGGTAATTTAGACCGAAGACCGCCTTTTCTCCTTCCTGCCTTTTTACACTGTCTCTTCGGGTCTTCAAAAAGGGCCCGCAACCTCCAGTCAGCTTGCACAGGCGGCCGGAAATCGTTTGGGCGCCTTTTTAAGTCTGGATTCGCTTCCCTGGC
>Ga0179591_1317407_pt1 | contig 19639 bp, 16 predicted proteins | sample CZOMad2_1_08_16f_FD_182891 | JGI IMG/M metagenome (GOLD analysis project Ga0179591, IMG submission 182891) | Vadose zone soil fungal communities from Angelo Coast Range Reserve, California, USA - CZOMad2_1_08_16fungal (PacBio error correction) | ecosystem: Environmental > Terrestrial > Soil >... | reverse complement strand
CCTCCTAGAAAGAATGTGAATAACATGAATCTGAAACCCGGGCCCAAGCCATCTCGATATTCCCCCCGTACCCGCGCGATCAGTTGGCGATCTTGCCGTCGTTCTCTTGTCCCTCTTCTTTCTTTTCCACCAACTGGTAAAGAGAGGCAGGCACTTTCTGCCGTTCTTTCACCTTTTTGCTTAACGCTTTTTTTAGAGTCCTTCAGCTCTCCCAATGCCCTACTCCCCCCCTTCCTTCCTGCGATCCTTCCGCGTGGCTCCCCTGAATCAGCCGGTTAACTTTTATCTTGCGCAATTTTCTTCGCTCTTGTACTGAAAGCATCAAGACTATTTTGCCGCCGCAATATCTGCGCCGCCAACCCTCACAAATTATGTCACGTCAGGATGATATGGTGGCGCGTCCTTCTTTCTCAAACTTTTTTTTTCTCAGCGCGGACCCTGGCCGAGCTCGTTTTTTTTTTTGACTTTTTTAAAGTGGACGCGCCGCCGAGGAGAGCCCCGACGCCACAGGTTCTTTCTTTTCCTATTAAGTACGTTTTGGACCCGACGAAACACCACTCGTCCTTCGTTATCTCCTACCGTTTCTCAAGGCATCTTTTTTTGCTTGGACGCACTCCTTTTTCATAGTAGAGGCCTTACGCACATGCTTACTCAATCCTTTTTTTCGACCCAGCCCTCGAGATTCCTGGGGACTTATGGTAAAAAGTCACCCTTCAAGACTTCTGCCCTCTTTCATGAAGTAGAGCGTCCCCTCCCCAGTGTTCCTAGGACGGCATCTTCCCTCATGAAGACTTCCCGCCCATACGCTTTACACGCCAGAGGCTCTCCTCGCAGTCGACTTTGTTCGAAGGCACATGGATTTTCTTTGAGATTTCTTCACCTGGCGATCGAATTTTCCCTACGTAATTTTCTTTTCGCTTTTCCTGATTTCCTTCCCTTGCTCCCTATGCGCGAAGAGCTCCGTAGTGCTGAACGAGACGCCGATCTGCCCAGATCTCTCTTAAAGGAATTTCCTTCACCTCTTCTTCCCGACGGCAAATTGCGGTCTTCTTCCTGGCTACGTATCAGCGAGAGGAGGTTATAAGATCCTCGTTTTGGCCCTCAACGCCCCGCCGAACTCAAGGACGCGGGCCATGATCCGCCCCAATTCCTTAATTTTTAATTGCTCTCGTGGACTGTCTAACTCGAAGATTTCTCTTCCCCCCCCCTCCCTGACACTATCTTCCCCTAGCGAGATCTCTTTTGCGCTGGCATCAAAAGCTCAGCTTCCTCCAAGTGACGGTTCCCATTATGCGGAATTGCCGGCTGCTGAGCCCAGCGACCGAGAAGAGGGTCTCATGCTCACAGTATCATGGTTTCACCTTCTGTCCTTTCTTGGGACGCCGCTCTCAATTTCCCCAGCCCGACGCTCGAAGTTACTCTCCGTTTTACCGATCTATACAGAGACTTGCTACCTGTCCTTCGCCGCGACGCGACTTTTTTTTTTGCGACAAGCAAATTTCCGGTCGGTGACCCATCTCTTTCAAGATTAGGAAAGCCCCCACTCCTTCACCGGCCTCACCAGCAACCTCACTCGACTTCCCGACGACTCCTTAGATTCCTCTAAAAGGAAATGGGCCGAGCGTGCTTTTACAGACTAGACTCACCCCTCCGCCGAAGGTCATCTTCTTCCCCTTGAGGCAATGGCTTTTCCTCCTCTGATACTCAGGCGATCGAACCCAATATAATTTCTTCTTGCCCCAAATCTTTCAGTCCGCACGCTCGATCGTTTGGAAATAGCTCTCATGCCACCTTCTCTCCCCCCACCATATTAACCTGGGGCTCATGTACCTGTCCCCATGGACCATATGCCCCCCCTTCCCGGTAGTTAGTATCGCCAGTTGAAGACGAATTTCTGCCTTCAAGCACCTCTTCTACTCCTCTTCCTTTTGCCCTCGGCTTTCTCGATGTTCGTCGCGGTAACTGTTAACTTCTGAGGATGTTACCCACGCAACAACCTAGTCGATAACTGCTCCTGCCGCAGTGTCCCGTTCTTCTACGGGATTGTAGATTATATCAATGCGCGGGCAGCTGACCAGACGATGTTTTTTTTCTGTTTTTGATGCGCACGCCAAGAACAACCTTTGCCGGTGAGTACTTCCTGTCATTATACCCGGTTCCCGCTCCTTGCGGACTCACAGCGGTTTTTTTTCTGCGAGAGCGCCGAGTGATTGTCGAAAGCCGTCCCTTTTTCCCAGCCTTACATTCGGACGTCTTATCACACAACAAGTGGTACACAAACGAATTCCTTTAAACGAAAGACGTGCCTTGGGGATTTGAACTACGGCTTTTTTCCAACGAACCTTCCTTAACGCTTGCATCTTTCCATCAGGACACGGGGGTTTTTTGTTGGGTACTGTTTTTAGAAGGCCTGCCCTTTGCACGATTAACGCGTATTCGGGGTATCAGCTGGCGTTTTCCCCAGTACTCTTAGTTACCGTTGCGGGCTCCTCCTCTCGTTAATATAGAATTCAGCCCCCCCCGGGCATCACGTCGGAGCTTCTGTCGGCCTTGTACAACAAGTCTTCCCCTAAATCCCTTGAAGGTGACGGATGTGCCATGTGATTGACATTTTCTTGTTCAAATCGGCCTCATCCGCGGGCGTCTGTCTTTCGTTGCCTAGGAGGTGAATGCCCCCCCCCCCCTGATTTCCCGAACGCTAAAGATCGCTACCGTTCAATTGGAGTTTCAGGCCAGGTTGAATCCTTTCTGTCCAGATTTATTTTTGTCTTCGCACGCGAAACCTTTTAATCTCTGCTTCCGTCCCGGGACTGGAGGACTAGTTCAACCTAGAGTCCGCTCCACAGTCTTGCTTGAAGAATTGTCTTCCCGGATGAAAATTAGTACCCCCCTTCGGCTGACCGCATCCAGATGTGAGTTGACCCCGCTGACATTGCTCTTCACATTCATGTACACCTGGCGGGACGCACAACTTTTATCCCCCTAGGGAAACGGCCTGTAGATTTCACGAGGGAGACCTTTTTCCCACTCTATATCTTTTTTCCCCGTTTTTTTGTGATATAGTTGGTTCCCGGTGCTCCCTAGTGAGTTCTGACAATGAATATGGAAGGTGTATATTTGGTATAATAGAATTTTTCGGTCCCCAGGTCATATGTTCAGATTCCAAGTGAGTTGGTATTTCCTCCCTACGAAAAATAGACTTTCTATCCTCTACCCTTGTCCTTTTTTTAGAGCTTCATCAGGAGGTCGCACTTCCTTTAGTTCCCCGATGGATCGTGAGTCCCTTTCAATGTTGGAATAGGACAGCCCAGGCATCCTGGCATTCGCCAACTTTTGACCGCGCCGCCGTTTTCTGGACTAGAAACCCAAATTAGACCTAAGAGTTTCCCCTTGCCTTTTTCACCTCCCTTGTAACCGGGACTGATTAGTCCATTCCAATCCCCCCAGTTTTTCTCTTTTTCATTCACCTCCTTCTCCACTATATGACGTCCCCCCCAGCATCTTCTCTTCCTTTTAAGATGGCAGGGTTAATGAACGCCGAATTTCCATCCTGCTTCCCTTCTTCCTTTTTCTTACCTTTTTAAGACAGCCCCGTTGCTGCCCGGCTTTTTGTTCCCTGACTTCTAGTTTTTCGTCGTCGAGATTCGCCGATGTTCGAACTGAGACTCTTTCACTGGCATACGCTTTTTTTTTTTTATATCACTGGCCTTCGCCTGTGAGCGACGTCTCCCCCCAAAAGCCCGGTTTCTTGGAAGACTGCCTCCCGGTATAGTTCTTTATAGTCTTTCTTTAATTATAGCTAAGAATCTCCAAGGTTTTCTTCTTCAGGTACTTCGCCTTTTGCTACCAGTTGGTGTACATTAGCATTCTCTTTTTTCCTGGAGTAAACGTTTTCCGGTTTCGAAGTTTACTCAGTCCGCGAGTAGATTAGTTCCCCAGCCACGCTCTTTTCTATTCATCCAACCGGCCTCTGCCATCTCCTACTTCGGCCATGGTAGGGACCTTACTCTTGTTGACCTGTTCGTTTCCCCTACTTAGCCCCGCTCAGGGATAGCGTCTGGTTCCTTTCCAGCTGATTTTGGTCTAGTCTCAAAATCCCTCCCATCCCGCAAAGGCTGGTCAATGCTGAGCTTTTTTCTTTTCTAGAATTTCTTTTTATAAAAGCAGCCTACATCACCCGTAGAACATCGGCTCCAGCTAGCCCTACCCTGGTTGATGGCGCTTTCTGGCCAACGCTGTGCGTCCCTAAGAATATCTGGAACTTCGTTTTTATCACTGTCGATAGTGAATTCCTCTCAACTTTGAGGGTAACAGAGTACCTGACAAAGATTCATTCTGATGGAGACCTCGGTCGATTTCTTTTGCCAGGGCTCCTGTGTTCTTCTCCGATTGCTGCGACCGTAAGGCTCTCGAGTTTCTTCCTCTTTCCACTTAGCAGTGTGACCCTTCTCTTAGACTGTTCGGTATCGCCTGTTTTTTTCGCATGGCTTGTATTTCTCCTCTAAGCCGCGGCGTGACTTCGCGCTTTCTTTTAGGTGGACCGTTTTTTACCTCCATAAAAGCGCGCCCCTTTCCTGTTTTTTTTTGAGACATAGCCTTCTCCCTTGTATTTTGAGGGAGTGGTCGGCGTACCGGTTTCCTTGCTTGTTGTCCCCCTCTTTCAAAGCTTTCTCCAGGGTCCCACAGTCCGACCCGGTGAGTTTCGTTAGATGCCGTTTTCTCCCCGACATGGTAGCCGTCGATTGGTATCTCCTCTGGTTAACTTCTTAAACGTGCCGCGGAATGACTGCGCGTTGGATTTTCTTCTTCCCACATGTCGATCTTGCCCTGACCTGCCAGAACAGGCTTGAACACCTTTCTGCGCTTTTCTGTTTTTCGGTCCCCATCTTTCGAGGCAAGCCTCCACGAAGAGAATGATTCGCCTTTCTGCTTGAAGTGAGCTGTTTAGGTCCCCTTCTCCCCTACTCAACGATTTCGTGCTCGCTGTGCCTTCTAGTTTCTTGGTTCTTGTTGGTTTTCAGGGCTGAGGAAATCTTTTTCTCTTTAAACATCCACGAGAATCAGGGGCTTCTTTCTTTTTTTTGGAGTGTAGCAGCCAGCGTTACTTGAGTTTCGGTTTTTTTGTGATGAGGCACGGCCCTTCTCCCTCTGTTGAGAACAAGCCTAGTAGCTGGACCTATCACACGTACCCGAGGAGGTCTTGAAGCCTGAGTTTGATTTTTGAGCCCCAATGGTGTGAATTCATATCTTATCTCTTCTCCCCCCCCCCCCCACCCATCCGGCTACTCGCATGCAGCGCTCTCGCGCCATACGTTGGGCTTTTTACAGAAGAAGGAAATAGTCGCCTCTTTCTTCCCCCTATAGTCCTCGTCGAAGCCAGCCGGCAAATTAAGGCCGATCTGACCCCTTACCTTCCTTTCAGACCCAGTTAATGAGCGTGCTGTGTAAGACGTGTCTGACGTCGATTCTGCCGTCTTTTCCCATTGAGGATGTAATCGCGAATTCTTGATTCGTTGTACTGTAAATTTCCTTTTTTGACTTGTGTCTATAACGTACCGCCTTTTCGAGCAGTTCGGGGTCCCTTCTTTTCTTATTCCCTGCCTTCCCTTCCGCCGAGGTGAACCGCCCTGTATTCTCCCGATCTCTTTTTTTTTTTTTTTTTCCTTCTTGGAGCAAAACGCGCCTTTCGCGCCCCCCCCTTCGGTCTCGTTTTTCTCGTTCTTACCACGGACGTCCCTCGTTTTTTTTCCTTCATGACCCTTGGGCTTTCAATTTCCTCTACTCGTGTCTGCCTCTCCCTTTTTATTAAAGACAACCTACCTGCTTCCTTCCCCACATGTCTCCCTTTGAAGAGATGCTAGAAGCCTCGCAGAGCACAGAGATCCCTTTTTGATAACTGCATTAAGGTGTTGATTTCGCCGACACGAGCTGAGTTGTGCCAAGTCATTTTGATGATGTCATTTACCTGATCTTACGACTTTTCCTTTGACGACTGCTTGTTATCGGAGAGTTACTCGACCTCTTTTCTCCTCTACTCAAGGACGAACTTTTTTCTAGGGCTGTTATTCCATTAAGAATCCTCGCCACCTCTCTTCACAAAGTTGGCCGGACCTCGCTCCATTGAAGCAGCGACCTTCAGTTCTCGAAAGAAGCTCTCTTTCCGGCTTTTTCTCGATCGACCCCCTGATAGACTTTTGAGGGTTCTCCCTTTTCTTTTTTTCTCATGGTCGGCGTTTTGCCGATTGGAGTCCAGTTTTCGTTCATCTTTTTCTTTTTCTCCGATAGGGATAGAGGGCTATCCCAGCTCCCCTTCGTATCTGATTCTCCTCTCTGCTTCCCCTGAAATTTCCGCTCCCTTCTTACTTGTGTTTCCTCATTAGAAGAGATAGTTTGCCCCCGATCCTCGAGCTTGGCATCTCTCTCTTTTTCCCTCACGAATTCATTCCCCTCCTCGCAGCCTGAGACTCCATCGGCACTTTCTTTTCCCCCTGAGGATCCAATTTTCTTTTTCGCATCTTTACTTTCTGACAAGGCTAAGTGGTCGATAGTTCGAGTTTACCCCTGAGCTTCTGGTCTAACCCACTTTTCTATATGATTGTTAAAGCGCGGCGGTAATAAGGGCGTACGTCCCTCCCCCAGTGTTCAAGCGGCCGGCTGCGCTCTTCATTCAGAGCCCACTTTCCGAACAGTTCGTCCGTCCCTTTTTATGGAGAGCCGTACGATAACCTTTGAAATTAGTATCCTACTGGTTTTCCACGTATTCTCCGCCTAATGACCTCTTCCTCTTTTGCAAAGCGCTTCTCTCTCCTCCACATCATATTACTTTTCTTGCGTATCCGGTGATATTTTTGAAGGTAGCCTATTCTCGCGCAGTTCAAGGCAAATTTTTGCCCATGTCTCCGGTTAGTTCAATCCGGCAGAAGCTCCTCCCGGTCTATGCCACTGAGAGAAGACCCACGTTTTCTCTTCCTTTTGTCATACGATTACGTTCGAGGAACAATTAGCCCTCCCGCCGATTTTTTCCTGACTACGGACCTCCTTCTCCAAGCCACTGGCCCCTCTTTTTTCGCATCCATGGTTTTTTCCTTCGATCAGTTGGACGAAGGAAGAATCCTATCTAAAACCCTCTCCCATTCTCTGACTGGCGTAAGGTATTTCCTTCCTTTAAAACTGAAGTCCTAGCACGATTCATGACTGTAGTAGAGCTTACATATACCGGTACCCCTGAGCGGACAAATCAGACGCGACAGTCCTACTCCAGTACAAGTCAAAGAGTTTTTCCTCTCTCTTTTCTCTCGAGATCTTTACTTTCACTTAATCGCCGTCCATTTGAATTGTTATATCGCTTGTTCCCCTCCGACCCCTTCTCCTTTGGCGGTATCTGTTCTTACTTCAGCTCAGTTCCCTCCTCAGACTGCGAGTGCCATATCTCTGAGAATCTCCTCGCGCTCTTCTTATCAAGCCCGTGTGTCACCCATCCCCCACCTCCCCGACTGCAAAGGCCGATCGGGATGATGAAGAGAAGTTCTGAGTTTATCACGTCTTTCTCTCGTTCAATTTTGCCTCTCCACGCCCCTAAGAACTACGTCACGTTTCCCTCCAGCACTCCAAGCGCCGGGAGGAATTAATTTTTCTTCCTCGCATTTTTCCCATAACTCACCCCCCCTAACCATACCTATTAATGACTTCACATCGTAGTCTTCCTTGATTGGCATTTAAACTTTTTCCTCACCGAAGGCTCATGCGTTTCTGATGGCCATTACTTTTGACGTTCCTTTGATTTGGCAGCGTCCGTTCTCCATAGAGCATGACATGTCCCTGTTCTGGCATGGCGTGTGACCTAAGATCGCCATTTTTTCAGAAGGTCCTGACGCTCGTCCTAACCTCTTGACGTCCCACCGATCTCCCTCCTAATTCCAGTTTCTTTTTTATTCTTAGAGTAGTATTTAGACCCCTCTCAAGGTTGGTGAACACATAGTCGACGCTTCCTGTTATGGCCGTCCCCTCGCTAAAGGATAAAAGCTCAAACCGACATCCGGAGTTATCCTTCATTTTTCCAGTCTGCGGAATTCTCGCGATTTCCTTATCCCCCGCACATAAAGTAAAGCCCCCCCGCGAGCTCTTCTCTGAAGCTTATTTCTCGTCTGTTGCACAATCCATTAGAGACTCGGTGGTCTATACGAACCCGGATACTTCTCTTATCCCTCTAAGGTTCCTTCGCTACTCTAGATCGCATGTTCCCCTCCAAAGCTGATCTCTTCTCCAAGGAGACGCTCCCGACTACGGTGGCTCACTCAGAACTTTCCTTCTACTTTTGAACCACCGGCCTCCTTTCGTGCCCCCCACTTCCCGTTTCAGAATCCTCTATATACAGTGTTCCCTTGAATCGAGTCCGCGATTACGGTTCTTTGTGGGGAAGAACGCCTGCTCCTCGAAACGCCTTAGAGTACTTCCCTCGTTTTCCCTTTTTTTTGCCGTTAACTCGTGAGTCGCGTGCTGGATCCACAAGACCCCCCCTAGATGTCCTATCGACGACTTACAACCTACCCTTTGGGCTGATATTGCATCTTTCGAGGACTTCGTACCCTGTCCTGTGGGGCAATCTTCCCCTCCCCCAAGGATGTCTCTTCAACTGAGTCCTTTCTTCGTGCCGATGGAAGTTTGAGATCAGGGGTTCGTTATAGGAGTGCTTCCGACGCTTTATCTCCTCCGACCTTCATTGTTTCCGAAGTAACCTGCCCTCTTCCACCATGCTTATCAACCGTGAAAATAAACTCACCTCCGCCCCCTTCATCTCAAACGGTGGTCTGAGCCATACTTTGCAGATCCCCTTTACCCATACTTGTAATCCCTTCAAGATTAAAATTTGGTTTGTGTGGCCCGTCGATAATCGGTCCCCTTTGACTATCTCTTCAAGAGTCGCCTGGCCGGCTTATCCCTTTGCAACTAGCCGCGTGGAACTCTTCGGGACAGACTATAGACGCTCGCCCTCTTTTCAGCTTCTCCTTCTCCGGAGATCGGGACAAGAGAAACCTTGCCCCATTCCCAAACTGAAGAGAAGTTTTGATGTCCAAAGTCAGGCGTGCATAATTCTCTTCTCTTAACACTCTTCCTCAGCAATCCCTGGGTTTGTTTGCCGTCCCCCTCTTCTTCGAGTGTTTAATGTCCCCCCAGGGAACTATTTCCTCTCCCCCCCAAGGAGTAAGCATCCGTTCAAATTTCTTTTTTTTTTTCACCGGCAATTTTTACACCCCCGGGGGGGTGCTTTCGATGGTTAGGACCCCGCGAAACCCCTTTCCCAGAGGTTCTGTCGAGCCCAGGCCTGGCGGATCGCTTCCCAACCTCTGTTTAGGTACAGTCCCCTTTAGCGACGACAGGTCCCGGTAATTTTCTGACATCAGGTCTCAAAATCTCGCGACCAACTCTTCCTTAATAGATTGATGTTGACGCGTCTACCTGAAGTCTAGGTTTTTTCCATTACTAAATGGAGGTCCCGAACCAATTCTACGTCATCTTCTTCCCCCTCTTAAATAGGGCCGCATCCAGCCCACGGGCGGCCAAGCTGTATCTCTCTCTCCCCCCTCTTTTGTTGTTTCTTTCTCGATGGTGCCCGCTGGGGATCTGTCGAATATAATCTGGTCCGTTTCCCTCTGACCGTTAAGTTTATTTCCCCTCCTGTACCTGGAACGTCCGAGCTTAATTAGAAGTCACAGCCCTTGATGGAACGTGTCCCGTTTTTGGTCGCTGCTATTTTCCCCTGTGTTTGCTCCATCCTTCCGTAGAGATTGAGCAACGTACTTTCGCCAGGCCTGGAATCTCACCTTTGGCCCTTCTTTCTCGCGAAGACCAACACAATCGAAATTTTCCCCGGATTTATTCACCTTTCGTGACCCACTAAGTTAATGATGATTTCCGCTCTTGTCCCTTTACTTTTTTCCATAAAAGACTTGCCAATTCTTTTTCGACCCAAAAGCACTTTCGGAGTTTTCTCCGAGTCGAGCCCATTCTTCCCCGAATCAACTGTCTTCCCCACATCTTCGCGGGAATTCATTTTTCTTGCGGGAAATCCGTTATTTTCCTGACGAGTAGCCGTCTGCCTCTTCTGTATGAGTTTTCGTCGTATCTTCCCTTATTCTTCGCCGAGTAGACCTTAGATTCCCTTCCCCCCCTTAATTCCGGCGGGCCTCAGAAACGCTCTTGTTTACGGCATTTTGTCTACTCGGTGAGCGCCGTACCCCCCCCCCAACCCCAATACCGCCCACGTTGAAGCGGTTGTCCCCTGCCTCAATCGGTCTTCTCCTTATCTCCGTTAGTTCGTAGCTCAGAATATAAACCTTCCAGTGTTGTTCTGTTATTCCCTGGTTTTGCCCCTTTGATCAATACGTCTCGATTTTTTTTCTGGACCTTCCCTGTTTCTTCGGTTGCACGCGCGCTCCTCCGAGAAACCCTCCTGCTTTCATATGAACCGTCCCATCTGCACCTCTAGCAGAATCTTCCCCCCTTTTGCGTACCGCTCTTGTGATCGTGTTTACGCCGACATTCCCCCCGCCCTAATGCCGTCTTGTCGAGCCTTCACTCCCTCTTTGTCGAGATTTCTTCCATCCGTAACCTCATGTTCAAAACCTCTAGCTCGTTTTCGCTTCCTCGCGGTATGGGGTCCTACTCACAGTGAAACTCCGCCCTCTTGACCGCCGGCTTCGAGTACTCTGTTCCCCCCATCGGTTTGTCCTATAAGCGTACCTTCTGGTCTTACCTTTGATAAAGGCCCTTCTTGCTCGGTAACTCTTTGTTAGGCTGTTGTGCCGGCACCTCCCCCTTTTCCCCGATTCCCTCAGATGTTTAAGTGGCCCTCAAAGTGGCTCTCCCTCTTGAGGAGACTTCCATTCGATCCGATTCGTGAGGTCCTCCTTTCCAATTCAACGTCGCCGACTATCGATCCCTCCCTTTCTTAGAAGGTAGTACACGCCCTCCCCGACGGCGGCGGTACTCTTCGGCGCGGTCGGGTCGAGTTCCGTAAGGCTGGAAGCTCAACTCTGCGTTCTCTCCTCCGATTTGCCCTAGGCGTCTTAATGGACCGTTTGATGTCTTGGTTCTCTTGTTGTCCTGGTGAGCCTGACGTTTTTCTTTTCTGCTCGTGTCCTGTGTCACCAGAACGGCTCTGATCTTTTCTCAATCTTCGCGTGGCTTGCCCTGACATCCTGTTCCCTGAGTGCTGGTATATCTCTTTTTTAAGTGCCGCTGAAAGGGACTTTTTTCTCTTTTTTTTTCGGTCCCTGATCTTTTGCACGCCCCCTCTGCCTTCCAGGAAGACACTCATGTCCCGCTCGCCCCCATCCTGATCGCTCCCAGCTGTTGACTCGGAGCGAATATACGTTGCCTTTTCTTAGGTTTGAGGACGCTGCCTTTTTTTGATGAAAATAGCCCCGAAAACGATTCAGGTCCGCTTGTTTTAAATCTATCGTATGTTCTTTTTTTTTTCGTGTCTCAGTCTAATTTCTGAGAAACATTCAAAGCACGTAGCCTGGTATGCCCCTTTCACTTTGATTCGTGAGAATGGATTTTGAGATTAATTGATTTGGCGGGCTCTTCTTTAGTCCCGGGATAGAAATCCTTTTGAAACCTCTTTTTTCAGGTTCTTAGACCCCCCGAGTTCATTTCTTCCCCAGTTGATTTCTTTTTTTGATCCGGTGCAATTCACAGATGCAGGTTTCTCTTGGCGATTATCTTCTTTCCTCCCTTTTGCAGGTCAATCTGCGCATTGTGCGTACCCGTAATTTTTAAGGAAAATAGTCGCCACCTCCGTCTTCGCTTAGACCTCCTTCCGCAGGGCAATGAGGCAAATTTTCCGGAGATCCTTTTGTACCCCTTTCCCCGATCGCACTCCTTCGCCTGCTGAGAGACGTTTGTTTAACAGCGGGCCTTAGTTATGTTCTGAACCCTTCTGTTTCTCAGAGGATAGTCACTTTTCTTTTAAGCGCGCCCCCCATTTAAGTCTGCCCCCTTCCTTTTCACTTCATTGGAACTTGTGTAAATAACCGTGTTCGAAATTCATAGCTGCATGTTTGATAGTTCGGATTCGTTACCTGGTAGTCCACGGCCCTCGTTTTTTCCCGAATATTCTCCCCTCTTCCTCTTCCAGATTCGATTTTTCGCGTCTGCGCAACATAAGTCGGAGAGTTTGGGGTATCCAAAGTACGTAAGTCCTTAAGCCCCTTTTAAATTGGGCATCCTTCATGCAGCTCCCCCCCCTCCTTTTTTAGTCTTCCCCTTTCTCACGAAACCCAGACTTTTGCTATTTTTTTCTGTGAACTACTCTTGCTCATTGCCTCCTTGCGCCCGTTCGTAGCAAATCCTTCCTCTTTCTTTCCCATTACTTATCTGGTGGCAGTTCGTAACGAGCTTCCTTTTAAAGTCGCTTTTTTCCCCTCTTCTAATCCTGCGAAGGCGATAACCAGTTCACCGATTATTATTTCGGGAATATCCCTTGCAGGTTCCTGATAGACCTTAACTGTGTAGGGCATGTCTGCTCATGGAATTGTTCAGCCGCGGAAAAGTGCAGGACCTTCTTCATTGCCGCCGTCGCAGCAGCTCGCCCATTTTTTTCCTCCCCCCCTATCTGTATTCCTGGCGTCTGAGCAGGAGATCTTCACCCTTTTCATTTTTTCGAGCTTTGAGTGCGATTAAAGCTTTGATATATAAGCGTTTTCGGTAAGATTTTTCTGGAGTCCGGTCTGGGGAATTCTGTCTGGCTCCCTCTCTTGCTTTGTCGTTCCAAACAAGCTTTTTCCCTCTTCTCGCATCTTCGGAGCGTGTATTCTTTTAATTTTCCTCCTTTTCATCCCTACCTCTAGAGAGATCCACTTTCCTACCTGAGTCACGTCAGAGATGATAGAGACGAAGTGGAATAAGATTTTTTGAGGCCCGATGATAATCCTCCTCTTCCAATAAGCTTGCCCTCCTTTCCTCGGCACTCTTCCGACACCGGGAGATCCCTTCCTATTACAATTGACAAGGCGACCATTTTGTCCTCTTGCATGATAGAGTCCCGTCTTCGCGAGCTATGGCCTAACTTGCGCTCTTGCTTTCTTCCATCAGCTGCTTGTGAAGGTGAGTACGGCCAATTTGATTCGCGTCTGCTCCGCTTTTCTAGTGACACATTTCCCCGACCAGTTCGTCCGGGGATTCATTGACCGCGCATTTGACGTCTTCCCTCCCTCCTTCTGACCCATTTCAACTTTTTATCCATGGGAGCATGTATTCTGGGGTTGAAGGCCATCACCTTCCCTTTTGCCCCCTGCTCCCTTCCAGTGCGCGCTGCACACAATCATTTAGCCTACGCTGTATGAATATTTTTTTCCTGAGACTTCTTTTATATCGTTCAGCATTTGACTTTGCCTGAGCAGTCGGTTTCTTCCTCCATTGAGGGGGACGTCACTCCCGCTTTTCCCGGCCAGATCACAAGTGTCGGGCTTCTCTTCTCTACGTAGGTTGGGTCTGAGACACCGCTGCCCCTCGAAGACGATGGGCGAGCCGAGAATCCGTTTTTCCCAACCTTTCCACGTGAATTCTCTCCTTTCGTTTCCTAGTAGAGGAAGGTCCCCTCAACTTGTGGACGAATCCGCCTCTTTCCCCCCCCAGAGGATTAGTTTCTCTTTTCTCAATTACCTTGACTCCCAAAGTTCAACCTGAATAACTGCCTTTCACGATTCTTCAAGCAATAAGTACTCTTCCGTGTCTTTTTGATCAGAAGGACTTCTTCAACTTGCCCTTTACCTCCCCTTTTCTCTCTCCTCCGGACGAGATCGATTAGGTAAAATCTCTTTTTTTTGACCAAATGTCCTTTTGTCGGACCTAGGGGACCCCCTCATTCGATTGCCCGAAGAATCGGTGTCGAGTATTTACTGCCATTGTCCGTCTCTCTTCAGCTTAGCTCCGAGAGGAGTTGAACTTCGAGCGCATCTCCCTTTATTCTTTAAGTCTGCCTTCCATAACACCTGATCACCGACGGCAAAGGAGTCGCGGTGGATTTTCCTTGACTGTAATCTCTTTGGTTATAAAGGATCGACCCCCCCTTTTTTGATTTGTCAGCAATCCACGCCCCGACGAATTCCCGTACCTCTCCCTGACCTTACGACGCACACAGGATCCCGCCCTTGGACTTGATTATCTTTTTCTTTCTCAACCGAATTTCTGTCCCCATCAATACCCACAGACACTATCATCTTTCTCAACACCATCGTTTTAGCCTCCTCGTTGCTTATTGCATAACTCCCGCATCTTTCCTCCATTACCTCCATAATGGGAGGACTTCCAGATTTCGGCTGCTGTTCGCCTTCTATTGAGATTCTTGGCGAAGGAAAGCCGAGTGTATCATTTTTCTTCCTTTCTGGGGGTCCCCATCCCATCTACCCATGTGGGGGAACTCTTTCCTATGTTCCTTTCGTGAAGTTTAACCAGATTTCGCTCCATCTAGATTCTAAGTATGTCGAGCTTATTGTCCTCGCGATCCGAAGATTGACATCACAGTAGTACGTTATGTGCTTTTATCTATTTTCCCTTTCCCCGATAAAACTTTGCTCACTGATACAAGCCGACCAACTGCCCTTGAATCTATTCTATGTCAAGTCTTTCCTTCTCCCCCTTTGGGGTCAGCGCGTGGGGAGAATCCCGTAACTCCAGCGCCAAGAGGACGAGCGCTCTTCCTGACGTGGTGCCTACATCTTCGAGACCTTGGTCGTCTGTTCCAACAGCCTGTACTTGACAATATACCATTTTTTTTTTCCGTTTTCCGCAGCTACCAGCTGTAAACTCCTCCTCAATATTTTCTAAAAAGCCACTTAGATAACGGACCCCAGACCAAATTACCCATTCCAAGGGTATAAATCGGCAGTTTGATAAATTTTTCCCCCCCCCCCCCCCCCCCCCCCCCCCCCCCCCCCCCCCCCCCCCCCCCCCCCCCTCTCCCCCCACCCCCCCCCCCCCACTCCCCCCCCCCCCCCCCCCCATTCAAAGACTACGTGAAGACACACTTTGTCAGTAATTGCTCCTCCCCCTCGCCAGTGAGACCTTCTCCCTATTACCAGCATCCCGTTGGGCGAAACCAACCCCAACCCCCCCACCCACTCCTCCTCCCTTGGCTCGTCGAAGGGTCCTTACTCTCAAGGTGTTAGGTAGGATGATCCCCCCCTCCCCAACCCACTTCTATTCTGCTCAATGCTGCAGTTGAATCCTTTTCTGGCTTTCTTTTCTTTCTCCAGCGCGGCAGATCGCCCCAAGACTTCTCTGAGTTTGCTACTTCGGCCGTCCACGCAAAGCTCAACAAGGATGCCGGTCGCTACCACTGGCCTCATTTTTTCTTTTTTATCCTTTGACTCTTTTTGTTCGGATCAACGCTTTGTCTTATCAGGCTGCCGAAGTTTCAGTCTCCGCAGATGGCCAAGTTCCTCCCTGCCCTATAGAGAAGCTGGCCCCCCCAAATTGGTCCCTCCGAAGTGAATAAAATCACTGCCTTGCTTTCCGGCTCGCTTCCCGCGTATACTCTCCCTTACTCCAGTTTTTGCGGACGCTTAACGGTGGGTTCTTTTTTTGTACTCACGGCTGAAGTCGCACCTTTGTGACAGCATTACCGCTTATTTTTCTTATGCAGCTTTTCAAAGCCCGTTCGAGTCGCACTGGCTGGGAAGTACTTTCTTTCCCGAGACGAGGAAGCTTCTTTCAGACTCATGGCCTCTTTGCTCTGTCCTCCCTTTCCAAGGATTGAACTTCCATTCTTGCTCTGCCTGGTGTTCCAGCCTTTGATGATTAGACCCCTGCATCGGCAAATGCACAGCCAATCCTCTTCGTTTTTTCCCCTTACAGAGCTTGCGATTCTGAAAACTCTTCCGCACGATTTGTTCCCCCTTCTCACTACCGTCCTTTTCATGGAAAGGTGTGAAGAATTGTTTTTCTGTTTTTCCGTTTTGTCTTTGCCTAGACGGGTAAACGTTCTCCTCAGTCCTGTTTTATCGATTTCCCTTTCTTACGCACGCTTGCGACTGACCTTCCTGGTTTTTTTTCTAGAACAGCCATGATTAAATAGACGTGTCCAACCTATGAGACCCCTCTCCTCGCTGGGCGGCGTGAACTTCTGCCCCACTTGCGTTTCTGGAATTATTACCCTGGCGGGGACCTAAACCGACCACTCGTCGTCACTTAACATGTCTCCCTCCCCCCCTTTTAGCAAGCCGGGCACCATCTCGATCTCATCCCCCTTTTTTTTGTTTTTGTGAGTGAGGGTGACGTTTCGCACCTTGCGGCTGATTAAAATTAGTTCCCACCCCTTTTTAGTTGAGTAATTTCTCATTTTTCTCGGTACGCATTGCCCTTCCTCTGACCCTCCGGTAGTATCGCCGTAAGAAGAAACCATCCTTCCTGATGAAAACTGGGCTCTTGTTCGTCTTATTTTCCCTTCTTTGCCCCTTTCCCCACATTCGCGGAGATGATTTTCTTCTCTTTGAGTGTATTATTGGAAATATTAAGACTCCTTTCATTCTTTCCAAGCACCGCGCTGGCCTTTATAGGCGCCGCCAAACCCATCAAATAACTTCTTTAATTCCCCTTCAGTTGACAATCAGTTGAACGGATGCGCACTTCTTCCCTTTTACCCTTCAGTTGTTTTTACAACTTTACGCCCCTTCTCTTGACGACACCTTAGCGGATTGGCTGTTGCCCTTTTTTTGAAGTCTAATCATGAACTTATCCCTTAATCAGGCGCGGCATCACTTTGCCTTCATCTTGAAATCCTTTTCTTGTAATCCTCCTCTCCTCCTTTATCCCGTGGCTGTATCTTTTTTTTTCCTCGTCTCTTTCTTTCTGCCCCGCGATGTTAGAATATGACTTCCCATTACCACTTCTTAATCGCACGGGTTCGTAGCTCTGGTATTTAAAATTTTTTTTCCTGTGGATCTCCGTACCCCCCAACCCACAACGAGCCCCACCTTTGGTGTTCACTTTCAGGCGACCCTCCATTCAAGTTAATGAGGTAGTGAGATTTTTTCCGTAGTTTTCAGAATGCGTCTGATCTTCTTTGTTCTTATCCCCTATTTGTTGATACCAATTGGTTTCCCAGTTTCTACAGGTCCTGATGGTTGTTCCCAGCGTACGTTATCGGATACTGCCACGCGCGTTCAGCTCTATCCCTCTCAAGAGCACTATTCTCCAAGCAATAGGACCTCTCTCCATTCGTCACAGTGGTCTCTGGTTGGACTTGGCGGGTTTTGACGAATTCGCCCAGCCCTTCGATAGTATTGTCTTCTGCCCCGCCGCGGCCTCTATCGTTTAAGCCCGCAAATTCCGTCTGCCTTCAGCTCTTCTTTCCTGAGGACTCTAACTTATTTTCTTTTTGCTCCCAGCCGCCGCCCCCGTGCCCAACCTGTTCCTTCTCCGAGAAGGCGTTGATCTTTCGCGTTTTTTCCCACGAGTGCGCGCCCCCTTAAGGCCGAGGCCTTCGTTGTCATAACTGGCGATTTTATTATGTCAGTTTCCCCCTTTTTTTTGCGAGGTACATGTGAGTCTTAAAGGCAATGGCAGAGGATGTCCTCCCCCCCTTTGAATAGATTTCGATGATCATTTTCTCCTCAGTGACTGTGCAAGAGTCTTTCCCTATTTTAAAGGACTCTTCTCGAGAAGACTTGACTCTTAGATGTCGTTGACCCTTCTGCGTTCGTGATCTCCCTTTCCTTTCCCCTCTTTCCTCTTCTTCCAATGCAGAGATACCGCCGGTTTAGGACTAGAGCGGTAGCGTGGACGTAGTCTTTTCCTATCCTCCCTCGGCCCCATTTTCCTTTTTTCTTTTTGCCTTATGTCTTGCCCTATGAAGAGTCTTTTTTCCTGTGGGCTGATGTGCGCTCGTCTGGATCCCCTTTCTCTCCATGAGTTTGTCTTTCTATTCCCAGCCTGCATGGTTAACCGCGGACGACTTTGATTCTCAACTCTTTTACGCTGTGATCCTGAGCAGACCTGTTCGCCTTTCTGCGAGGGTCTCTGTTTTTACGTTTGCGGTTTTTGAGGTAACATCCTGGATAAGTAGAGTGGGCTTGATTCTCCCCCCCATGTGTAGATTTGTTTAGCACCCCAGAAAAGGATTCCACCTCCTTTTGTCTCCTTTTTTTCGCAGCGGCCAATACTCTCGGCTAGCAGGCCGGCCCTCGAACATAATAGTTCCTTTTTTTCCTTTGAGGAAGTGCGCGTTTGATGCAATTCACTATAGTCCCCCAGTTTGCCCTGTCAATTTCCTCTGTTTTTTTGTTCCTGTCCTGTCAAGAGAAATTCTTTAGTAAGTTGACCAAATCCACGCGAATTTTCATCATGGCGATCTCTCCTCTCGTAGTTCCGTTTCCCTTACCCCTCGAGTCCTTTAGTGGCGGTCTGGTTTATTGAGTTTCCATTTCACTCAGATAGAATCCGTGTTTTTAGAACCCCCTCTTTCCTTCCCCTTATTTAAGCATCCCCGCGGCTTCTCTTTGTCCCACCCCTTCGGTGATATTTTCTTCCGGTGAATACTATAATCTCTTCTTCGATTCGGCGCATTTTTAGACCTCGATGCGCTCTCGAATTCCTCTAGCGGCCCGTAGCAGTTCCTGGGAAACTCCACCCTCGGGCAATAATAGAAAGTCGTTTTTTTTGTTCCATTCCTCAAAATTTCCGGCGATCCCTTTATCCGACGCGTCCCTAAGCGCTCTTGATTCTTTTTTTTTGTAACGCGCCACTAGTTCTGAAACTTTTCCCCCCCTTTTTCTTATGATCAGTCTTTTTTGAGAGGGATCTCTCCTTTCTTTTGCACACAGGTATCATTTTTCCATCATACCTCCCTTTCCTCCCAGCGTCTCTCTTCCCCGTGGGCTGCTCTTCGGAGTCGTACTGAATGTAGTACCTGGTGACAAGCCAACTGTAGTTGAGACACCGACCTCGGTTCCTAACCCCAACGTCTTCGTCACCTCCTTACTTATTTTTTCGCAGGGTCCCCTAGCAAACTTTTCCTCAGCCTCTTATGAAGGAGCCACTTGATACTTTCCTTGGCATCCGCGGATGGAGGTCGTCACGTAGTTATAACTATGTTTCCTTCTCCATTGCCAAAATTGTCCGTTTTAACCGATTGAGATTTCCCCTCTCCTCCGTCGCAGGCCCATAGTCCCTTCTCTTGACTCACCCCGCCTCGTTCCAGTTTGTGGAGTTCGCGCCTTCTATGATCCGTGACAAGGGAGCTGTGTTGTAATTCACTGCGCCCACGATTCCCTTCTCTTAAAATTTCACCGTCGGATCTTAGGAGGTCTCGACTGTTCGCGGTTAATGATGTGGACAGAACTGGCATTTCATTTGAATTTAAGCGCAGCAGCAGCCTAGGCTTCCCCCCGGGGACTTAGCCCTTTTCTTTTCCTACCAGAGCTTAATAGACTCTTTGGTTACCATAGATCGCGTATTTCTTGAGTCTTTCTCGAAAATGATCTATTGTTCATTGAAGAGTGGCGATAGGCTCTCTTTCTTTTTTTAGGACTTTTTCCGATGACGGTTTCTTCTGTATGATTATTTTGTTTCTGGCTAGGGCTGCCAAGTGAGTAAATGTATCCTTCGTTTTTCCTTTCTCTCTGTTGAATGAAAGTCG
>Ga0179591_1322566_pt1 | contig 19641 bp, 16 predicted proteins | sample CZOMad2_1_08_16f_FD_182891 | JGI IMG/M metagenome (GOLD analysis project Ga0179591, IMG submission 182891) | Vadose zone soil fungal communities from Angelo Coast Range Reserve, California, USA - CZOMad2_1_08_16fungal (PacBio error correction) | ecosystem: Environmental > Terrestrial > Soil >... | reverse complement strand
CCGAACACGTTCTATTTCGAGATCTTCACCCGGCGGGATGTGCGCTGTACATCCGAGACTTCCTCCCTTTAGTCAAGTGTCTTCTGCCCAGTTTTTTGTTTTTCTCGACGTCGGTGCGGCGTGGGCGTTCATTTGCTCTCAGCGCCGCGTTAATTTGTCCGTCTGCCTTTCCCTTAGATGTAGGCGATCGGCGATTTTTTCGAAGGTGCTCCGAATTTCTTCGCATCTTCTACTGTCTAGATTTCCCCGGTGCGCTTAGAAGATCTTGCGTTCACGAAGAGACTCGTTGATTTACACCCCTACTTCCCCTCCTCCCCTTGATGACAACGAGCCCCATTTTTTCCTATGATTAATATAATGCAATGGCCCCTCCATTTGGCGGCGCTTTTGTTTCTCCCTCAGGCGTACCGATAGCCGGACCCTCCATGGGCACCACCCAAGCGGCCAAGCGTCAAGCCAGACCCGCCACAGAATGTTCATGTCCCAATCAGTCGGCTCCGCCGTGGAACGAGTATTAAGATTCTCCGCCTCTCCTTTGGCGACACCACCTCCTGCCCCACGTCAGCGCAATTCGTCCCGTTACGCGGCTGGGCCGGTTTCTCAACGCCGTCTTTCAAACCCCCCGTCGGCTGCACTCCAAAGAACAGAACCCCCAGAAACCCTCCCAGCTCCGGAGTTCCGTTGGTCAAACCCGCTTCCCCTCTACCGTAAACTCCCCACCATTTGGAGATCACCCACCCTATCGAGGCTTCCCTTCAGCGCCTCCAACCGCCCCCCTTGCGACGGCAACCGTCGCGGCTGGCAAGGACAGTCAAATAGGTTTTTTGAATCCTAGATTCTTGACGAGATTTCCTTTTGCCATGGTACCAGCGGTGCATGCCGAGCATTTTTTATTCACTTCACGACGAATCACAACCTTTACTCCCCCCTTGAATTCCCCAACACAGAGGTGATACCAAACCCTGGTCCCCCCATTGCCGCCATTGTGTTGGGTTCAGGTGACTATCCGAATTGACCCGAGAGAACCCTCCGGGTGCTCCCTTTTCCCGACCTTTCCCGACCACCACCCAGTGCAGCAAACACCGCCCTCCTTGCCGATGGGCATTGCCAATAGGCATGTGATGTTCGCCGCGGGGCACAATTAAGGCGGTTCCTTTTCCTCTTTGTGCAGTTTGTTGATTCCTACCCGCCTCGCACAATGACTTCACCTTGAGTTTTTTGCGATTTGGCACCATGAAGTTGTTCAGCAGCAACCCCGACTTTCCTTCTCTGACCGATCATCCCCCCCCCTCCCCGATTTTTTAAGAAACGTCCTCCTTGTTCCATCGCGTGTAACCAGTCCCCCCCCCCAGGAGCCTAACACGGTTGCCCATGCGAACCCGGTCTTAATATACGCAGAGGTTGGAGCCGAAAAGTCCGCCTCTTTCTCTTTTCCTCAGATCCACCCATCGCATGTCAGCCCTCGCCCTGAAAGTTTCCGGTGTCCGCACCGTTTTTTCGGCGACCGAACACTTTAGAACCCGGTTTATATGTCGCATCTTTCCTCCATACTTGTGTAACCGGTTTTACCCTACCGGACTCCCCCCTCAGACGACCTAGTCAATCAGTGCTTCCAAGGTTTTTCGTTGGTTTTTTGGTTGGAGGAAAAGAAAAGTCCCGTGTCTCTGTAAAGTCGGCAACCCCTTCCGACCTGAAGGGAAAGAGTTTCTTTTTAACTTTTTTGACTGTCTGCTTTGCTGACGCAACCTCGAGGACGCTGGACCCTTGAGGTCGCCGCGGCGGACCACCGGATGGCCAGAGACCTGACCTTCAGCACCCCGGTGCCCCGTTCGACGATACTGCCCGCCTAGCCCCTTGCGGGGGTTTTGTAGTTGTTTTTAGATGAAGGTTTCTTTCCCCCACATTCGGGTGTCCCATCCTTCCACAGGCCTTTGCCCCTTTTACCATCTCAGGCCCCCCTTGCTCGTTCCGTTCGATAACACAGTTCTTTCGAGTGAAGACATCTCCTTCCTCCCCGGCACCAGGTAGAATTGCAGTACACTCGACGATCCTAGACCATTCGGGTACGTCCTCGCGCGTTGCCCCTGACATCAGCCTGCGCCGACCTCCCCCAGTTAGACTACCCAGAACGTGCAAGAAGCTTTTTTGGAAGAGAAGGATTCCCGGGTTTTTCGTGGTTGTTGTGAAAGATCGCCAACCTTTGACCCCCCACGGTGGGTCGACTCTTCGGTTCGTTCGAAATTTTTTCTGTCACAAAACAGGTCCCCCTGATTTGTGGGCCCTGCTTGTCGATTGGAACCGTTCGCCAGGTCGGAGCGTCCCGCTGCCCATCCACATTTGATCGATTTTTCCGCGCCTCTGGACCATTCTGGTATTCTTAATGGACCCTGATCCCTTCACGGATCATATCGCCGTGCATCGGTGATTCTTTTCGTATGTCGCGAAGTTGGCCGCGTCTTTTCCCTTCCCCTACACTGCCGTTCCCGTCGGTCTTATACGCGTGCTCCCCCCGTGTAGACCGACGCCTCTGGAAGGGAGATGATCCCAAGCACGTCCCGCTCTCCCTCCGTCCATGGCCTGAACGCGTCTTCCGTTCAACAGCGCGGTCTTTGCGTCAACCGGTGGGATGTTGCAGTGCTCCTTGCGATACCTCCGAAGCTTTCCCCCCAGTGAAGTTCGGCGTAACATAATTTTTTGACCCGTCTAGATGATAGAATCAGAGACCCCCCAGGTTGGTGAAGGGATCCTTTAAGAAGAGCCATCTTTGGTTTTTTTTAACCGCTTATACAATCGCTTTGACCCCCCTTGTTATGGCTTAGCGAACCCAAGCTGCTTGAGGCATCCGACTTTTTAGGGTCCGCCTCCCCCCCCTCGAAGGACGCATCGCACTGAGTTGGCAGGGATAGACGATGGGCTAGCCACAACTTAGTTATGTTCGGACCTTCTTTTCATTTTTTTTTGGTATATTGACGAAAAGGGAAGCCGTTTAGTTTTCTACGCCCTGGCTGGCGCGCGCAACTCGTGGCGTTCCCGTCGGTTCCGGGCCTTTTTAGCTCTACCCAGCCGTTGGGCGGTCTGCGAGCCGGGAAAGGTGGCCTTTCCTTTTTCTCTGTAGTAAAAAAACCAGACTCTTGGACTCTCTTGCACTCCCCACCTGATTTTTGTTCGTCCTTCCCTCATCCCTAAGCGGGCTCAAACGGCCTGTTGGCCTCCGCCCTTTTCCCCCCCCGGGACTGCCCTCTAGTCTAGACGCGCGACCGCCCTGCACCAGCTTGACGCGAAAGCGATTGGGCCTTCCTCCTTTTTAATTAATGCGGCGGACAACAGTATTTAGTCTAAGCCTTTCTTTGTTATCATAGGTTTATTCCCCGGAGACTCCCTCATCTTCACGCTAAAGTTCCCCTGATCACCCGGATCTAGGTGGATACCCGCAGTTTAAGGACTAGAACCCCACCTCCCCCCGCGAGAATGAGTATTTTGCAGAGGGATCGTAATCGATGTCCTCGGACTTTTAGCCCACTCTGGGGCCAGCCCATGAGTGGCCGGCTTTCAGTTATTTGCCGCTTTGCCGCTGTGATGGGAGCGTGAGGTTTGACTCACTTTGGCCGCACTGCCGGACCTTTAAACCCGGACAACGACTGGACATGGTTGTTTAACTTGGGAGCTGCCCTCTGTCTCCCCCTAACAGCGCCGCAACTCCCAGTTAGGATGGCCCCCCCCCTCTCTGGCATTTAGCCAACACGCAACCTGACGCTTCTTACCACCGTCCACGGGCCATATTGTCCCCTGGTTTTATACGTTCCCCGTCGCCCGGCTGGAGGTATTTTTTGTTTTCGCTTGGTCCCAACTAGCTTGCGCCACCTGAGTGTGATTTCCGGCTCGCAAGGACGGCAGCGCTGGATGCCGCTTGTAATCTTGGTTCTTTCTTGCTCCCAATTTCTGACGAGAACCGCGCCGGTGCACCCGAGCCGTCCCGCGTGGTCGTGTACATAGGGCTGGGATTGCCCTTTACGTTGTCCCTCGAGTGGGAAACAGGTCCTTTATAAGTCGCCGCCAAGGGGCGAGATTATTGAGTTTCGAGCGTGGTTTTGTCGAGGTAAATTTTGCGCCCTGTGGAACACCTTTTTATTCCTCGCTTCCTACTGTTTTCCCCTCTTCACAGCGGTTAGCCTCGGTAGACTTTGGGCGTATAGTCAACCCTCTTGCCCGCGTTTGCCGCGTGCCTGGTCGCCGTTCCGCAACGTACGATAATTGGTGCGGTCTCCCTTCAATGCTTACTATTGCGCCTTCTTTAGTCGAGTTCTGTGGCTCTAAAGACATCACGTCACAACAGGACTCTGGGTTTTTCCCCCTGTTCAGTCATGATCTCCAGCTTCGTGATAAGGTGTCTGCCCCTTGGCCAAATCTTCCGCTTGGGACTGCATTTTCCTCGGGTTCACACTGACGATCTTTTATTTGCGGGCAGGTTCCGCTCACAGCTGGCGTATGGCGGGGTGCGGGCTTTCCTCTTGTGGACACTCATTTATTTCCTGGTGGTTTTTTTTATACGAGGTGGACCGGGGGGCTTGATCATCCGTTTGCTTGATGTGCCTCAGTTCCTTTTGGCAGGCCGCGTTCCTTTCACTACTGGGTGGTATGCTGTGCCTGCGGTCGGTTGGAAGGCTCAAACGCCCGACACCCCCATCGCTTTTCCCCGATTTTTTTTAGGCTATCAAGTTGGCCTGCGACATTCCCCCAAAGACTCTTCAGTTCCCGGCGCCATCGCGTTGTCCGGGTTTTTTTATGCTGAACTGGTTGCGATCTGACGCTTTTGATCGACTTCCGACATGATGTGCCCAATCTCTGGGCGACAGGATCGCCCCGATGCACCCCCCCCTGAGTGGCTCAGCAGGGTTTTTTTCACCGCGTGTTGGACTTTTTCGCTATATGGAGGAAACATGTCGTTCGTCGTCGAAAGTATCCGCGATGATTTCTCTCTGCCCGTACTGTTCCCCGAGGCACACGAAAGTCTTCTTTGAATGAGGGATTCACCAAGATGTTCCTTGCTTGCACGCCAGACAACGGTGGCCGTTCGCGGTTTTTTGATTTTTTCCTTTCTGCGCAGCCGGCTCCCCCCCGGGTTCTTGGTGATTAGCATTTTTGGTGTGGGGTGCCCCATCTATGATTTTCGGTGTGGGTGTTTTTAGCAGGAGGTGCAACGGCACGCATTTCTTTTGCTAATCTGATTTTTTTTCCCATGGGGCGGCACGGTGTCCCCATCAACCAAGTTTTCACTTAGTTTTCGAAAAACTGCATCAGGCGCTGTAAGACCTTCAGACGGGGGTGGTTCACAGTCCCCATTTTGTGGTCAGGAACCCTTGGGACTTGGTACGGCGATCAGAAGAGTTGTGGTTCGACGGTGCTGGCCCCTTTCTTTATGTTTTTCCTTTCTTTCTTTCAATCCTCCTTGGTTGATTTCGTTCTCTCCTTTTGCCAGAAGTTAGCCCAAAGTCTGGCTCTCCACAGTCGTTTCTCCCCAATCTCCCCATAATAGATGGCCTAGGAGTGGCTGATGTCCGTAGGGGTACTACCCCCTCCCCCCCCAGGTATGTCGTCGAACTCAAAGAAGCTGCTACCTCCAATTGCCAGAAGCCGTTATTATATTCATTTTTCTTTGGTTAAAAGAAACTTCGTTCCGTTACCCGCCCGACGTCTCGCCCGCGTCCTACTGATACTTTCGCGACCAGGCACTCCTCCCTCCCTGTATCCATCCGATGACATATACGCCTACCCGAACTCCTCCCACCCAACCAATTGACATAGCAATAAGCGCGAGTCCAGTCGCTCTCGCGGAAAATCCACGCATTTTGTACCTAGGGACCCCATTGATTCTTTCCGTTCCGGATAATATCCTCCTCCTCAGTTGTTTTTTCTCTTTCCCTGACCGAACGAACCCCCTTACGGCAATCTGTACCCCCTTCCCAGTTTTGGTGCCGCTGTACTCTAAGTTTGAAACGATTCCTTGGATTCTGGGTGTGCGTAGTTCGGCTGAGTTTTACGAGGCCCGTCGATCAGCAAATTCGTCTTTTTTTAAGTAATTGGCTGAACTTGAGTTGGCTTGCTCCGGTCTTCTTTTTCCTTCCAGACGACATTGAATTCGACATCGACTGCCTGCAAATTTTGGCGTGCGCATATTTTTTCCAACTGGTCACCTCTTTCTGTGGCTCCACCCTATTATTTCAGCACGGTCCCGGTATGCTAAGATCCACTATGACCCGTTAAATTAGAAACCCGACTTTGGCCAGTCTCGCCCCCCAGGTGGACCTTTTTCAGATGGACGCGATTCCCCACAACCTGCTTTTCCCCCCCACACAGAACCCCCTACAAGGCGGTCTTCCCCCCCCCCTTTGCAACAAGAGATTGTTTGAGCCCTCCCGTGGTTTTCGCCCTTTCGGACCGCGCACAAGAATGTTTTACCCATTGCCCGTCCCTCCCCACGTCATACGCCCCGGATGCGCGTTGTTTTGCTTTAAACCCGAAACCCAGTAGGTGCCCGCCCATGGCCCCCTACCCCCCAACTAGCACCGTTTGTCGTGGCGTTGGCGAACCCGTCTCCAACCGCCATTCCATCCCCCACGATGAAAAAAAACACACGCCCCCCCTCAAACCCTTTGCCCCCTTTCCTGCGAGCCTCAATTGACCCACTCAAACTTCCAGGCACCCAGGAGGGCCCTTTTCCAAGATCATGGTCGACCTCGATAGGTCCGCCCGGCTTTTGTGCCATTTGTCAACCGCGAGTTTAATTGAGACTAATTCCTTCTCCCCAGACACCTCCGCCAACGGTGGTTGCAGATAGCGAGCCGTCCAACGCGGTGAAGTCACCCGGAGGAGCAATTTTCGACATTTTTTTTGGGCTCGGGATCGATCCGGACCGTCTACTCCCGGCACCAGAGGTACGATCAGTCACGCGTCCCCAGTGAAGCATCCCAGTTAAACAGCGGCCAGACGATAGAGACCTTACCTCCTGAGGGAGTTCGAGCGTGCCTCGCCGTTCATTCCTGCGTTACTATTCGGCCGATAGTTCTTGTTTTTTTATTGCATCCCACTCCCTCCCATGACTCCCAGACGCAACTCACAAACAAATTCTCCTCGCCAAAGCGGCCTGCATCCCAGACATGCAAGTTCCCACGGACCCCCAACCTACCGAGCCCTCCCCCCCCGCCATTCCATCTCTTTTTCACTTCACCGGAGTCCCCCCTCTCGAGTGTAATAAAAGAACGGACCTCACGAAAGAGTTCTGTGTCCCCCCATTTCCTGAGCTACTCTTCCGTCAGGTTGACTAAGCTGACCGTGACTCCGGCCCCCCCCAGCCCCGCCGAAGTCCCGGTTTTCTGACTTGTGGGCCACAATCACCCCTTTCTTTTCCCCGCTACCGCATGCGGCCCTCTTCCCCTAATATGTTCCCCTATCCAGTTCCCTGCCCGACAACCGACCGAAAGGAGCCCCCCTCAGGTATCCGCCCCCGGCGGAACCCCCAAATAGTTCTGTCCTTTCGTTTGCGTCCCTTCCCTGTTAGCAGCGGCCCTTCGGGAAATCGTTTTCCTGTTCGCGATCCCATGCTAACATTTTTACTGCGGCAGCCTGGAACCGTAGGTAAGCTGTGCTTGAACCTTGGTTCCGCGAATGGGACCTGTCCGCCTTTGGCGAAACCCGGAACGCGCCGTTTTGACGCTTTCCGCGGCCCTTTCCTCGCCCTCCGTTTTAGCCGGAGATACGGTTTAGGCCACTGACCCACCCACGGTTTCGGACCGGCCCATTCTGAAATGCCCCCCCTATGGTTCGGAGGTGTCCCCACGTTCGTTCTGCGTCGGCCCCCCAACTTTGCGAATCAAAGACCCCCCTTTCGGCCGCCCCTTCCCCCCAGGTCGCGCTTGCCGTGCCTTTTCTTATCCTCCTTCCCTTTCGCAGGTCCTCGAGTTACGCGGACAAATCGCCATTTCCCGTCCTTTCCGTTCCGCCTGGTTCTTCTGACAGCGCCCCACACTGTTCAATCATCTGCCTCATTACCGATGTTAGAGGGCGTTGATTTCCGCGACTACTTCCCGCCCCGACAAGGGTCGCGTTCGTTATCAGTTCTTCCCCAATCGAGGTACTTCAACCCCCCAAATTATGTGACAGTGTGGGCCCATGTTCGTAAGGCTGTCGGCCCATCTGCCTTCCACGTTTTTTTTCTACTTTCCAGAGGTCACGTTCTAGTTTAGGACCCCCCCCATTAATGACCGCCTGTTCCTATTTTCTTCTGGCGGATAGCTCCCTCTATTTTTTCTTTTTATACCTCGATTCCCGCGACGCCCGCCTCAATCGCGATTCGCCTCCGTGATGGCGTTGCGTCTTTTTTTTCCGCTTGTTTTTCGGTCTCTACCCAGTACGCAACGCCCCGCCGGGGATCCGTGGACAACGTGCCACCCATTTCATAGTTTTTTTTTTGGTTTCAAAGACCCCGTCTAGGCTCGCTAGTCCTGGTTTCACTCTCAGGGCCATGCATGACCCTTGAGCCTTCACATGTTTCCCCACTTCACCCTTCGTCTGTCCTCTTGCGATGTGTTTTTTTTTTCTTCCTCGATGAGCGTTGCCTCGGACCTGCGTCCCCGAAAACTTTTCAGACCGATTAATTCAGTTCTTACGATAAAACAGGAGGAAGAAGCCCGCACCGTGTGTCAAGAGCCTCTGGCTTCGGCATGATAGGGCTTTGAACAGCCTAAAGCTCCGAGGACCCCAGTGTTCTTCATGTAGAGGACCTCCAACCGGTTGGACTGCACCTCATATGTTGCCGCGACTAGTCCCCTCCCTTGGCCCCATCTAAGATGCTTCGTCGAAGACAGACGCAGCAAAACACCTTTGAGCTGGTCTGGCCTCCCCTCTTGTCCCTCCCATTTGGGGTGATTTTTCTTTCGCCACCGGCCGGTGGTTTTTTTACAGGGGGTTTCCGTTTTTTTTTTTTTCACACGTTCGCTTTTTTGCGTTCTGGCTGCCCTTTCCCTCACTCCTTGCGTTTTCTCATACCGGTCTTTTTTTCCGCTTCGCGGTATTGGTGAACAAAAACCCATCTTTAGTCTTAATGATGCCATTCCCAAAGCAGGTTTTGACGGTTCTTTTACTAGCACGGCCCATTTCCTTGGGCCCTCCTCGGACCGAATATCGCTTACAGCGAAGACCGCTTTCGCTATCCCCCTCAGGTGGACGCGACCTTGGTGTTGTCCCAACGCGCTTAATGAATGCTCGGGGGTTTTGACGTCGGCGCGAGCTCTGCAGTGAATTTAGGGTCTCCCGTTCTTAAGTCAATAGCCCGGTCACTGTGGGATTCCCTCTGAGATCATCCGCCTTGGTGGGGCGGGTATCTCCCCTTTTTGATGTTGTTTTTCTTTTCCCCATAAACGCCATAACCTGCTGCGCGCGGAGTTGGTTTTTCCCGTCTTTTCCTCGATGTCCCTGGCGTCTTATCCCCATATAGTTTCAAACTGGATTTGACTTCCTTCTCTTCCCCAGGACGTAGCCTGTTATGTTTAAAGCCGGGCCCTTTGGCCTGTGCCTTTCCCTCCCAGTGCTGACCCCCAGACATGGCCCCTCACTCCTGTGTTTGACCTACTCATGTACCGAGCTAGACGGCCGGCGCCCAACAAGTTTATTCGGCGCTCCTTTTACAGACCCCCCCACGCACCCCTGGCCCGTAAATTCCTCCCCTTTTCTACCACAATTTCCTATTTCTATGGTCTGTTTAGTGCTACGTGTCGGCCCCAGTCTTACAGGCGGAGGTATTTGGTTGGAAAACTTCCCGTTTTCCTAACCACTTTTTGCTGTCCTTAGCCCGTAGATCCCCCCTTTTTTGATGCCGAGTGTTTTTTTTTCCCGTCTTTTTTCGTGCTCTATGAGCCGTTTGCGATTATGGCCGATCCCCGATGATGGTGGTGTTACTGTCGTTTGTTCTTCTTTTTAACCGAAATTTGGCAACTATCTGGTAGAACCGTTATCCCCAACTAAAACTTCACTCTGAGACTTGTCTCTCTGCCCTGCGTCTCCTATTGAATAAGTTTCAAGTCAAGTTCTGTTTCTCTCCCCCTTGAACCCCCTTTTTTTTGGTCCGCGAGGCAGAAGCGACTCTCCAAGCCATTTTAGTAAGTTTTCGCATTTTGTCTCCTCCCTTTTTCCCGATTCCTCCTTTGAGATATCTGACAGTTGGACGTTTTCTGTTTCAGCAACCGAACGATTCGGGGTGCCGGCTGGGGCGGATTTTATTGTCTTTTTCTTTGAGTTCTGGCAGTTGACGTGAGAACAGGTCCCCGTCTTGCCAGGGTGCCCTTTCTTCTCCTTTTGCCGTATCGCCTCTTTTCTTCTCCCTGACACACCCTGCGGACCCCTTCCTGTGGCTCGGATAGAACAGGTAATATGACAATATCTTCGCGGTGTCCAAGGGTTACCTCCCTTTTCAATCTCCTGATGTATGTCGGGATTCTTTCATTGGTGCCCTTCCCTGTTTGGTGGCTACTTGTGTTTCTTTTCGTGGTTTTTTTCTTTTTACTGATACCAGAGTTGTGTGGATTGCGTTGGCCTCTTTCCTGCTGTTTGGTTCGGACGAGTTTCGTGCATTTTTTTTTTGCCTTGTGAACAGTTGTTCACCATCAACCCGACCGCTTGCTGGCGATTCCACCGCGGCTGCATGTTTCGAGTACCCCCATCAACATCCCTTTTCTTTCGACCTTTGCTCTTTGCCGGGGATGATCCATTTTTTCTCTCGTCCTCTGTATATGCCCTTAAGATAAAAGCCCTTGTTTTTTGACAAGTTATTCCAGGCTGCAACCCCAAATGGGGTGGCCCTGGCAGGGTGCGGGGCACTCCGGTTTTGTATATTACGATATCTGGAGGCAAACCCTTTTTTTTTCTGATGTTCGTTCCCGAATCGCGTTTTTTTTTTTTTATGCAACATACTTCCATATTTCCTCCAATGGACTTACAGTCTTCTTATTAGAGTTTTTTAACCGATGTAGAAGATGCTTCGCCGATGGGATTGACTTGTAAAATTAGTTGCTTATAAGTTCAGTTTCCCTAAGGGTGGGTTGGATTTGGTTTTTTTCTCCATTTGTGGGGTTCCCTGGTGCCAGACTTCTCGGAGTGTTGTTGGTAATCTCTTGGTACAAACGCCACGCCGTAACGGTGTTTCTTTGTGGGCGGGCGGTCCCCCTTTGGCAGAGCCCCCCCCTACATGTTTTTCAATTGTTTTTGGAACAACATACGCCAGGCCGCAGGAGAACTCCGTTCTGGAATGAAGTGTTGTTCACCTCCTGGTTTGGTGTTTGGACCCCGACGCGGTAAAAGGTTTGCAAGAACGCTTTCTGGCCTCCGGCTCGGCCGCGGTGGCCTCGTTTAGGCGTTGTTTTGATATCCTTTGGTGGGCCCGCGCGTCCGCTCAGTCCCGCCGACCAATGATTGCGCCGCCAAATCGGCATGTTTCACCCTAACATAGATTCGTAGCACTCCTTGGTTCGTTTCCCTTTTCCTTGGGGCCTCCCCTTTCTCTTTTGAACGCAAGTCATCTGACGCAAAGCTTGATCTAACCTCTTTTTTCCCCCTTCGGCCTTTAGAGTCGTCCCCCTCTTCCGCCCTGATTGATCCTTTCGCCCCTACGCACCAAGGACGACATGCGGAGTTCCCTGATCCGGACGATTCATCGTCCCCCGCTTCCCCTTGCAAACCCATTAAATAAGCCATTACACGTTCACCTTTCTTCGGATAGATGGACACCACAACTGCACCCCCTCTGGGGCGGATTACTGCTTTCCCCCCTGTTCGGTCCGAGAATTTTTCCTCCTCTCGTTTTGTTTAGAGGATCTGCTCGCAGGTTCCTTTCCCCCCCCCCCCCTCCCCCTTGCGATCTTTCCCCCGGCGGGTGGGCGTTCCCACCCTTGCAGTACTACCCTTCGCTGGTCTGTGTCCTGGTTTTGCGTTTTCTTTTTCGTTTGCGGCGTGTTCCCTCTGTTCCCTCGTCGATCAGCTCATCCTTGGTCTTTTCTAAGTATTTCTGAACGTGCGGTCTCTGATAGAGGCGAGTTGGGGTGCGTTCGAAGCCTGAACTTTTCCTCTCCCGGCTTTTCTCACTTTGTGGCCGAGGTCGCCTTCTTCTTGCGTTCCCCGGACCTCTTTTTTTTTTTCTACCCCCACTTCAAGCCAGCTGGGCCCCCCTCTCCCCTTATGATTTCACCACCAACAATCCGCAACCGGCGGCGCTCATCCTTTGTCGGCATCGGTAACCCGATTTCGCTTTAACGCCCCCACCCTTTTCTCCCAACTGCCAGTAATCCCCAACGAAGCCCCGGTTTCTTTTCTTTTCCCCAAATAGCGGTTTCCGCTTTTGACCGCTTCCGGCCCGCCTCGGTTTTCCCCACCCTACTTGGACCAACCCATTTCTGGACCTCGCAAGTTCCGCCCTGCTGCACTTTTGTTTCACTTCTTTGTTTACCATGCCCGCCCGCAACCCCCTTTTTCCCCACGACATCAAAACGCAATCCTAGTCCGGTGGCCGTGCTACCTGTACCCCGTCACGCGATCATAGCTCACCCCACCCTGGATCGTTCTCCAACAGCAAACCCGGCTCCTTCTGAGACTTCAAGCGGAACCTCCCACGGACGGCCGCCCCGTCGGCAATGCCCTCCATGCGCCCCTCGATTCTGCCCGAATCTTTCGGTTTCCCCTTTTTCTGTCACTTGGACTGCTTCGAACCCAGGTCGTTGAAGAACTTACTATCCACACGGTGTTTGCCAGTTCGGCTCCCCCCTCTTTTTTTGAAGACCAACATGCTCCGAACTTTTTTTGGCATCGGTGCGAGAACCAGATCGTCACGGGATTTTCGCTCTCCTTTCTTAGAAAGATACACTTTGCTCCCCCCCCCCCCCCCCCCCGCGGACGAAGATGTTGATCTCAATGAAATACCTTTACCTTTGGCCGCGGGGCAGTGTCCGAAGGCCTGTATCGCCTTCCCTCCGGCTCGGGATTTTGCATTTTAAACGAATCTTGCCCCTGCAGGCCCCCCTCCCCCCCCCACCAAGTACTTGCGCCACTCCTGACAGCACAATCCCACGCAAGTCCCCAGAAGCGATGCGTCAGCAAAAGTCGCCGGTCCCCCACAGCGTCGTTCCCCCCAAAGGATCTTTCACCCTCTGACGTGAAACAAATGCCCCCGGACCTCCCTACATACTGTGATTGCTTCCCCCTTTTCACCGCTCTTCTTTTTTTCAGTTGAAGCTCATGAAAGTGTGATATTGAGACAGCTCCTCATTGAAAGGCCTTTTCCTCCTCTTTGGTGTCGGCAGCAATTATAGGCGGTGATTCTTCCCTTTATCACTCGAAGGGGTTTACACAGTTTGTTCCCTCCCTTGCCCCTGCCTCGCTCTCAGTCGCAATGTCTCCCTCCTTTTTGCAACGGCCCGCCTCGTTGAGATCTCGTTGCGCCCCAGTAGGCCAACTTTCGACTCTCCCCCTTGCACGCGTAGGCCCCCAACCTTTTTTTTTCGGCACCAGCTTCTCAGCGCAGGCAGCTTGGAAATTAGTCCTCTGGTAGAGCTTTTACACCTTGTGTCCGTTCCTCTTCCCCCCCTGGACCTCCTGACGAGAAGCCTTTACGCAAGAAACCATTGAACGTCGCTGAATCCTTGATGTCTTCCAGCCTCAATTGGCGGAGCTTCTGTCTCCTTCTATGGTTTTCTTCCCCCCTTTGCCCCCCAAGTTCCTTCCACAGTCCCAATAGAAAGTGCTTTCAAACCTGCCCGGCCAAGTCTTTTAAACCACGTGCGCACACACGTAAAGCTCTGTCCTGCCAATCCCCCCCGTTTTTTTTCTTACTTAGCTTCTTTTTCCCCTCCCACGCATTATCCAGGTTTAGTAATCTCGAGGTTTGTCCACCCAAAGCCCCTTCGCTACTTGTTTCCCGAAGGTATCGCGGTCCCCCCCCCATCCCAGGCAAGTCCTCCCAGACTTTTTCCCCCCCTACTTTTCGCTCCCGGGTTAGCGGGCGGCGTTGGAGAGAGGCCAAGAGATCGCGAACCAGGCTGTTTGTATTCCCCGTCGGCCGGGGATTGGTCCCAACCCCCCCACCCCAGGTCCCTGTGCTTTTTTCCGCTTGTCGGAAAGGGAGCCTTTTTTCCCCCCTGACGAGCTCTCCCCCGGGCTTTTGAGGTCGTGTGCAGGCAGCCTGGCCCCTTCTTTGGTTCTTTCTCTCCGCGTCGGGCCTCTGAGACGGACACCCTCGCTATTCATAGGTGGATTGGATTCGCTGATTTTCCGGTTCCGCCCGCCTAAACAGGATGATCGAATGTTCCTCCCCCTCCTCGCTTTTGCGAGCTGCTTACTGATAACCCCGAAACTCATCGGACTCTATGGGTCAGCGTACCCCTGGCCCCAACGCGTCTCCTTTCCCACGGGGTGACTCTCCCCCCCCCCCTGTTGAGGATGTCTCTTATGGTCGGGTTTTCTTCCGCGCCCCTCCAGTCTCGCCCCTGCCGTTTTTCTCTCTGAGGATTCTCCCTCTCCGACGGCCGACCCCTTCGTTTTTTAAGAGGCATTGATCGACTAGAAGCTGTCCTGTCTGGTGGTGGTTGTGTTTTTTTTTTTTTTTTTTTTGTGTTTCACAATCTTTTTTCCTTCGAGTGAAAAAGTGACGGTGTTTTGACGAGACCCGATGCGCCGCCCTGATTTTCCCCTCCTACCTAGACAGGACCTCCCTTCCCTCTGTTCTATCTGTGCCCCTCCCTTCACTCTTCCCCAACACACGTCCTTAGTTCCGGCCCCCATCCTTTTTATTTTGGTGTTCTATCTCATGCGGCCCCAGAAACTCGACCGTTTTTTCGCTTCTCCTTTAGGTGGTTTCCGATAAAGAAGGTCTGTCTGGTGGACTCCTCTTCGGCCTTAGTCGAATAAGACCTGACTTCGATTCTAAGAAATTTCCCTTTTTTCGGCGCGTAGAAGAGCTTCCCCCCTCAGCGCTATGAGGATCCGTTCAAAACCGCGAGTTTACGTAGTCCGGTACTTATACCGCTTCTCTCTTTAACGAGGCCGGGGCCTGCCGAGAAGATTGACTCCTCTTTTTCTCTACGCGCTACCATTCGCCTGCAGGATCCGCATTTGCGCCCAAGCCTTTTCCAACTCCAAAAACACCCCCTATTCGAAGATTCTGCTAGGCGCGTGAACAAACTCTACATATATCCTCGACGTTTTTTCTCCGGTGGCTCCCTCCCCCGCGCGAATGAATCGCCGGGACCCAGGTCGATCATCCTCCTCGGGGTGCTTTCGATACAGGGAAGCCTTGAGCTCCCCTTCACATATCCCTTCTTGAGCGATTGATCGAGGGCTGTTATAGCGTCTGGTCCAAGAGAGTTGAAAGCACTTCCATTCCCCTTTTCCGTGAACCCGGACTTTTCTTTACGCTTGTGGCACCCCTGATTTGGTGCGAAATAACCTGCCCAGTCGACAGCGGTTTCCAAACACCGGACTTGCATGTTGGTTGACCCGCTCATTCGATCTCACTCATCTCCCCTCCACTTTTTCTCACAAAGGAAGGCTTCTTTTTTCTTTGGTTAGAACCTGCCACAACCCCCACGCCGCTAACATGGGCCCGTCAAAATCCTTTAGGTTACCCAGTCTTTCCCCTATTCTTTCCGGGATTTGGCGTTTCCTGGTTAAACCCATCCCTTAGGGGCCTGTTCAAGTTATCTTTTTTTAGTGGAAACTCTCGATGTCACAAACCTCGCATGATGTTTTTTTAGAGTAAGTTCATTCCTTCCGCTTACCTGATGAAGATGATTTTGAAGGATGGTTGTTCTTCCTTGTTGTTTTCCTCCTCCCCTCCAGTCCGTGTGGGGAAGAATAACCCCCTTCTTTTTTTTTCACGGAATGATCTGCCGTTTCCCCACGCCCCGTTGTGCAAGAGTTGGTCAGACACCGGCCTTTCTCAAATTCCTGATAGCAAGGGCTAGAGGAAGAGCTCTCTTATCGAGAGAGTTATTTCTCCTCCTGAATTCTGTATTTCCCGGCTACCAAGGTGACTCCCGAGTCGACGATTCACTCCTGAGTTCCGCGTTCCCCTCTTGTCTCAAGATTTTCTCCATTGGTGAGTTTCATCCCAACTTTTTTTTTTGACGGACCTTTTCTTTTTATCAACATACCGAGGCGGTGACTTTGACTTTCCCTACTTTACTACCTTACATTATTTCTCCTGAGGTGTAGAGTTATTCAGTGTTTTTCCTTTTTTCCCGTGGAACACACTGGATTTTTTTAGTCAGCGGATCCTCCCCCCTTTCGTATCCAGGCCAGTTCGAAGTTTTCGAATTCCCCCCCATAGGCCACACCTTAACATGGCGATGTGGATGACTTGACCGGGAATACTGCACCCCATGACTTTTGGTTTACGAACTTCTAACCTAACTTCAGTACCTTTTTCTTGGATGGAGGTCCGCCATTGTTTAATAGTGTTACTTGCTCTTTTTTTTGATTGGTCCCTACGCGATGGAACGGGCGCTTTGCTGATATCTTAGTTCCCCCTTGGTCCTTCATTCTTGGAAGGAAGCGTTGGAGTTTTTCACAGGGTTTTTTCTCCTTTTCATGCTTTGGTTGCAGTGAAATCCAAGACCGACCCCGCTGGCCCTTCCAGCCCTTCTTCCTTCGAGCCGTTGAGTTGCACCTCCTATCATTTTAAATCCCCCTTCCCCCTTTCTAGCCCCCCCTCTTCTGTTCCGGTTTTTTCTGCTGCACTGTGTTGATCTTTCCCATGAAGCTCTGATCACCTGCATGTGACTGGCGAACTTCAGGATCGCCGTGAAAACCACCAATGGCTTGGAATGCTTTGTCTTCACCGCGGTTTTGACGATGAAGATATATGTTTGTTCCTTGTTTGTCGTTTTCTTCCCTTTCTTAGGAGATGTATTTCTTCATGACGCGCGGTTCCTCAAAATGGCACCCCCCCTGAAATCTTCTTCTTTTTTTTTTATTTATTCCCCTATGATTCTCAAGCCCCCCAGAGTGCAGTGACTCCGCTTTTTTTTTTTTTACTGATTTACTTCCTTCCCGGACGCAAGTTGGATGTGGGATTTTTTGTGGGGTTCCAAGATCATCGTTTTTTGATTTTCCGCTGTCCTCCCCCCCGGGTCCATCAGGAACTTTGAAGGGATTGGTGGCTTAGGTTTGTTTGCCGCGATTTATTTCATTCGTGAGAAAAATCCTTCTCTTTCTTTGAAGTGTGTCCGACTGACAGGGTTTACAGTTCCTTTGTCGCAGGTTGACGGGCTGGACCGCATTAAAAGGTCCGAAGCGATCTTTCCCCTCAGGGCAGCCTTCTTTTAGTTCGTTCTTGTCTTTACATTGATCGCGGTGGTGGCTCCCGTTCGCGTATAGGGTTTCTCCTGCGACTAAAATTCCTTCCCTTCTTTATTAAATATAGATTTCGCTGAGTTTCCGTCTTCTTCAGGGGTAGCCAGCCCCGCCCTAGGTTTATTGCTTCCCGATTGATAAATCCCCCTTTCCCCTCGCCGAAGTCTATTATGGAAAGGAATTTCTAGTTTGCACGATTTCTTCTCTACGCCGACGTCCCCCGTTGAATATAATAGTTCAGGAACTGCCCTTTCGATCCGACTTTCCGCCGAATCGCATCCCAGTTCAACATGGAACATCAGCCTCCCTTCGACTTACTTTTGTACACACCCCATGCGAACTTTTCCTCGTGTTTCTGTGCACCAGTAGGAATACTTCCTCCCTTTGTGTGAGAGAGTATCTCATTCCCAGCCTCTCCGTCCTCTCTTCAAACTCCGTTTTGGTGCCGCGTACACTCTCTGCAGAGGAATTTTATGTCCATGGGTTGTCTCTTTTCTGCTGCTGGAAGATTTGTGCCTTTTCTCCGATAGAAAGCCTAGATGGTTCGTCCTTTTTTTTTTTTTCCCTCTTCCTCGGTGACCACGTGAGGGACTCTTTAGGAGACTTCGGCGCTCGTCGACTTTCGTGTGTTCGAAGTTCCCTGTTCTCTGAATTAGGATAGATCCTTGGCCGGGCTGCGCAGATTCTTGTTTTCTAAGCAGAGGGCTGGGGCTGGCTCCCCCCCCTTATTCAGAAAAGTAATGCTGCTTTCCCCTCTTTTCTTTCCTTGTCCCCTGGCAAGGCCACCTTTTTCCGGAGAGAACTCTTTGTATCCCTCCCCCCCCTCCGGAGCCGCGGCGCACCCGTGGAGATCACACACACGCTAAAGCCCCCTCCTTTCGTTTTTAAACTTGCCCCCATCCTTGCTTCGAACCTTGGACTTTTCGGCCCATTCCTTTTCCGGAACGAATGTGACAAGGATTTTACTTCCCGCGAAAATCGGTCCTTTACGCCTGAATGCATGGATGGGTTTTTCTCCCCCTTAGATGACCATGTCGGCTTTCCGACAATTGCAAATTTGACGCACAATCCCACCCTCCCTCCTCTCCCCAACCTTCTATCTACTTGACGGACCCCCAAAACAAAACCCCCCCCCCCCCACCACCCCCCCCCCACCCCCCCCCCCCCCCCCCAACCCCATTTGCCTGGGGCTTAAACCGTCCGATCATTCCACAACACAGTCTGGCGATCAACCCACAAAAATGCGCGGATGATCTTCCTCCCCCCCGCGGTTCCCCCCCCTGTTCGTCCCCCCCCCCCCTTCCGCCTTCGAAATAAGGACTTTTTTTCTAGATCGGCCGCCGAAGCTTTCGGTGCCCTCGGGTAACGCTGGTGTTCTTCTGAATAATCGCGATATGTCGACGACGAACGAAGTTTTCCTCCCGAGTAGCGCTCAACACCACGCCCGAAGCCACACTGTTTTAATGCGATTTTGTTGTGGTCATAGAGGGCCGTTCCCTTCACGTCGCCCAGATGAAACCCTCCTTGACTCGCTATACAGAGTTTCGACAGATCCCCCCTTCCCTTCAACCTCGCCCCTCGGCCGAATGTTTTCCGAAATTGACAATACCTTCATGTGGTCTCCCCGTCGTAACTCGAACTCGGACGTCTTGGGCCTCTACGCCTTCTTTATGTTGACTTCATAAAACGCCCTCTCCCCGACACTCAGCCGAACCAACCCCGCTTTTGCCGCCCCCACGGCGCTCCCAAGATGCCCTGATTCGAATCCAAAAAAGACGCGGATACGCCGGCTCCATTAACTCCCCACCACCTTCTTTTCTACCAACGATGAGTTTGTCACCCCATTTTCCTAACAGTTGACCTCCCTCTTCCTTGCGTGAGGAGTATACCGGTCAAACCAGCGAAGATGTAAGTTTTTTCACGTTCATGCCTTCCCGTACCGCCTTTTTAAGAATCGGTGTTGTCCTTGAGACTCCCTTAGACAACCCTCTTCGGAGCAGACTATTTGGGCCCTAAACGAATAAATGTGTGTACCCCGCAGACCTGCCATACTCGAACCTTTTTCTTATCCCCCCCCTTTTCCGGGCTTCAATGTTCAGCCTCGTGATCGGTCATCGTTGTTGAACATGACCTCCTCTTCGCGAGACTTTTTGTTCTTTTTCTCTCCATTCTCCCGATGCGAACCGCCCCCCTGCTCTGTTTAGCCCTTCCTTCCCCTTCAATTTCCGCGAAAAGGCCCTGTAGAGACTCCAA
>Ga0179591_1307786_pt1 | contig 19642 bp, 17 predicted proteins | sample CZOMad2_1_08_16f_FD_182891 | JGI IMG/M metagenome (GOLD analysis project Ga0179591, IMG submission 182891) | Vadose zone soil fungal communities from Angelo Coast Range Reserve, California, USA - CZOMad2_1_08_16fungal (PacBio error correction) | ecosystem: Environmental > Terrestrial > Soil >... | reverse complement strand
TAATCTCAAGGCAATCGCCCATTGGGAGGACGCGAGGATATTTTAGACTTTCTTTTTTTTTTTTTTTTTTCTTTTTTTAACGGTCCGTGTGCGTCACGAAGGCTCCTACTCTAAAGGCTTGAGTTCGTCCCATATCCTAGCGGGCTTTCCCCATACTCGGATAGAGGAACCGAGAGACCTTTAGGCGATCCCATCTTTCCGCATAGCCTCACGCCTCTAGTATCTTTTCCAGATTCTCCTTGTAACCCTCTCTGCGTCCCCCCGCGTCCGGAGCCAGCGTGCTGCGCAAACGGGTGGGTGGGGAGGATGTCCATAAGCACCGTTCGGCCCCAGACTTCTCCCTTTATCCCGATAATTGTATCAAGGATCTGTGGACACCCCGGTAAAAAACTTCATCGACTTTTTGTTTTTAAGGCGCCCTGCCCGTATCAGAGGGGCCCTTTTGACTTCTTCTAATCCCTCATTTAGGCCGCGTCCCGATCAAGGTTGTTTACCTGACCAAGACTTTTCATTCTTCGCACTATCGGTCAGTCCCTTCGCGTTTAAGGGTCATTCGGGGAGCTGATTGGCGACCTATGATTCGAGGCACGGTTTTTGTAATTTGACCTGATTTCAGGCATCTTTTTTTATCAGCTGTTTTTGAAGGACCTCCTTCCCACCCAAGATCTCTGCTGACCCTCTTCGCCTGGAAATAAAAATCTTGAGAGAGCCTCCCTCTCGATAAACCTTCGCCGAGGGCCTGAACGGTCCCTGATCCCGGGCCTCGCATTGTTACCTACAGAACTACAGCTGGAGGGCTCCACTCTTCCTCCTAGTTACGAAGGATCCGGATGCCATTCTTTCATCGGTCCCTACGAAGGAACCCACTGTTCTAAGAGCAGATCGTGTCCCGAGGGTGCGGACTGCTTGGCGCTAACAACTTTAGGACCTCCTCACTCTTTCTGCACCCGCCCCGTCGACCTCGCTTACAGCTTCTCGCCCCTAGCGCGCCTGAGGTTCTTGGTCCCCTTGGATCATATCCTTTCAATCTCGTGGGACCTTTTTCGTTAGTTCCTCGACTTCCCTATTTCGACGAAGCGTGGTCTTTTCCGTAGCACCTCCCTGGAATCACCTATCTTCCCCTGGCGGTAGCTTTCTCTCAACTCACCCGATGCCCCTCTTGAATCGTATTCCCTAGCACTTTTTCGAGTTTCCCCCCACTTGTGCCTTGCCTGGTGATTCTCCGCTCTCTCGGGATCTCTTAGAGCCCCCCTCTGCAAGGGCCTCGCCAACCTGTTTTGACACCCCTCCCTCTTCCGTGCTTTTTCTCGCGTCGCCAATGTCTCTTCTACTCCCGCGCTTGCCAGCGGATTCCCAAGGCACAAAAGGGTTCTCCGAGAACCGCTTCTCCAACGAGGATCCTGTGTTCACACTCCCCCGGACGGTTACTTTAGCCGATGCACGCATATTGCACCCCCCTCCCTTCTGCCCCCCCACCAAATTCCTCCTCTGTGTCCTACCCTGTTTCGTCTTGCAAGGATGTGTTGAGGCCCCCCTCCATGACTGGTTCCTTTACTGGACTCCTCTCTATGTCTCGATAGGCGTATCTTTCATACCACTCGTACTCAGAGTAGGAACCTGAGCTCCGTGGAATCCTGCTAGCCCGTATGCCCATGGCACGGTAGACGGATGTTTTCCCCTTCACTCCTCTCTCCAAGAGGTTGCATGTGGTGGGAATCGTTGCGGCTATCACCGAGGTCTGGCACCCCGTTCAATGTCTTCGCCGTGCCTAGGCCTTGTAGATTCGGCGGATAGGCGAGGCGCCTTCTTCACCGCGGATACATTCCACTTCCGAGACGCTGCTTGGCGGGCTTCCCATATGATCCGTCTGAGGAGTTTCATGTCGGCGACAGATCCCGTGTTTGGGAGCACCGTATTATCGGTACTGAAAGCGGGCTCAACGAGCTTGAGCCGTTTTCCAGAGATCATTTACGTATAACCGCCACGAGGATTCCCCAAGGATTCGTCCCCTTGTACACGTGGTGGCGGAGACGTCTTCCCCCTCGAGAAACTGGGTCCGTGCTCTCCGGACGGCGGATTTCAGATTGGTGAAAGATTTCTTGCCCTAGAATGCTTTGTTCTTCTTCCAGTACTCCGATCAAAGGCCCGAGATTGCGCCCGGCCGAGAGGGGCTCCCGCCATGTTATCTCCCTGGCTGCCGCTTGGTCTCCCGTTAGGCTCCTTTTTCTAGTACCTTCTTCATACCCTGGTCCCCTACACCCAAGGTGTTGTTTTTTGGGATTCTCCGACCCCTCCTTACCACCCGGCCAGAGGACCGGAGGAAAGTTTTCTGAACTTGCGGTTGTTTCTAGAATGTCCCCCTCTTGCAACCGATTTACGCATAGACGAGACCCTTTTGATTTTAGCCCCAAAGGGTTTCCATATCAGAATAAACAGTTTTTCTAATCTCCACCCTACGAATCCCCATCCCATTTCTCCACCTGGACCATGTTGCGCAAGGTCAGCATAACACGAATTCCTCCACCACAGCCAGAGTCTGGATTCTGGGAACCCCGTCCGAGTTTCAAGTCATGTTATTGAGTTGCACTGCTCACGGCCCCCCTTGACAGGATCCTCTTCCGGCTTGTGTCGCAGCGGTGAGAAGACTACAGCGCCAACACTCCAGGGCGTGCGAGGATTCTGCCCGTCACTGGCCCTGCCGCTGTCTCTCGGGCTAAGTATCCCGCCATTGCTCGCCCGCAGACAAATCCCTTTTACCAGGTCAGTTAAATGAACTCGACAACAGGCCCCCCATGCCCTCCGTCAAGGGCACCTAAATGCTTATGCAGTTATCGGCACAGCCGATGCACCACTTCCAGCACCGACGAGCTCCTCAGCACATCCTTCCGACCTCTTCTCTAGACGAGGACTTTCCCGGCTTTCCGAGCGACGAGCTTCCCCAATGCCGCCCCTGACATTGAGTCCCAGTAAAAAAGTTCCGTGTATTTTTCTTTGCCCCGTCCCTGCAGCGATTCCCCCTTTCTGTTTTCCAAACACATACTGCTCCTGCCGAGCACGCAGGCCCGCGCGCGTCTCTTTTAGCTGGACCTAGTAGTTGCATCCTTCTCGCCTCCTTGACCGTTTAGGCCAAGGAGGTCCGCCGGAATTCTAACCAACGTACGTCGCCTTCGGCCGCGTTCTCTCACCGGTGTACCAGCCCCTGGCGCGCCCGTGAGAGAATCTGGGCAAAGGATTGCTTTCGACCGGTCCCTGGCGAAATTACCTGCGCCTGAGTCTCTGGTAACCACATTGTTTTTTCCTAGGGCCCTGTGATTTGAAGCTCAGCCCACTCCGGGATGGCTGCTTTCCACCAGGCTCGAACGGGATTCCCCATAACACTTTTTTTAGGCCGACCGGCAGACTATTTACAGTCTTGTTGTCCGCCTCCCTTCTCTTGTTCCTGATTCTAGCAGAGTGCACCAGAACAACCACGTAGTCCAAACTCCGTACGATGGAAAAAGTCCCCACATCTTTCCTTCCGGGATCTGATCTAAGGGTCTTCCTCTTTCAGGCGAGTCTTGGTCACGAGTACTACATATTCCTCCTTTTTTCCTGCCTTTTTCGAGGTCCGCCGGTGTGTGTACGGCGTTTTGCGCAAACATCCTCCTTAGGAACATCTGCCCCCTCGATGGAGCAGACGTTTTTTTTTCGATACGATCTCCGATCCCTCAACATATAAGTATCTTCACACTGGCGGACTCCCAGTCCCTTTCGTGATCGATGCAGTCTTGCTGTCTTCCCTGCTCCAGCTCCGGCTGATTCTTGGCAGAGGCTTTTATCCTCTCCTGGCGATTGGATTATGCGAACCCAATGTGTCTGCGGGAATCTTTCTGAGCGTATGCACCAACTGCATCACTTCTTCTCTTCCTTTGCCACAACATCCGCCCCCCTCCACCTGAGCGGGCAGCTTCTCATCGCTTCCTAAAGAGACATCAACTAGTTCCTCGTCGTCGAGCCAGTGACCGCCGCCCTTCTCTAGCCCACCTCCCCCTACCTAACCCTCTGATCTCGTGCCGCTCACCTCCTAGTCCTTAGAGCGGCCCCATGATAAGTTCGCGTTTTCCCGAAGTCTCCCTTCTTGTGTGCTCCTGTAACACCTCTCATAGAACCGCCTTCTTGATCAAGTATCGTCATCAAACGACTGTATTCAAACCTCGTTGCCTTACCCCTCCTCCCTCGTTCGGACGCGATCATGGCCCGAACGCCTGACTTTTTCCACGTCGCGTTCAGTCGCGACTGCATCTCGCCTTAATCAGACTCCAAACTTCCCCCTCTCGTGCTGCTTTATTGGAATTCTCGCGTACTCCCCTCCTGCTTAGGTCTGAACGCGATGGCCAGTCCCTAATCGCGGAGGTACTGACTACCCCGGGGTTTTGAATGAATGTCTGATCACTCTTCCCTCCCTTCCTTTTAGTGAAATCAACACGGCCCAATCGATCAGATTCTCTTACTTCCCAAGCAGGCGTGACCGAGTGCTGATTGTCTTGATTAACTTCCCTCTCCCTCCTAGTTGGAGTTAAATCTGAAATTCACCTTGCTTGGTGTCTTCCCTCTCCCGATATCATCTTGTCATTGACCTTACGTGTTTCCGACAGACCCGGCTGCGCGACGATAGACAGGCTTTGCTTCGTCCCTTTTTCCTCGGTACGGTCTGAAGTTATTTTCTTTCCATTATCGCGGTCCCCAACTTCGCCAAGGTGTCTCGAGCCCCCGAGCAGAATCATCCTAACTCTCTCGCAGTTGGTCGTTTGTCGCGGCTGGTTCCCGTACAGGCGCGCGTCTCCTCCCCCTACCAACCCTTTTATGTCCGTCGTATCTTGTTCCCTTTCTCTTTCGGCCACGGCGGTAAACGGTTGATGGTCTTTCCGGACAACATGGTCAGCTGAATGCCCCTTTGTCCCTCATTATAACAGAGTCCAATCGCAGCCCCCCCGTGAACTCAAGGACGCATGTTCAAAATTATCGCTCTTCATACACGGAACATCCTTTCGACTCGCGCATTTGATTAATCGTTTTCCTTCTGACTACCCTCGTCCTTAAGAATATCATAGTGCTTTTCACTGACCTCGCCTTGTCGCTCTTGCGCTGCTGGGTTCGATTTACGCTAAGTATTCGCCAAAAGGGCGGGCCATTTCGTTAGGATACTTGCATGTAAGAGGGGCATTACCTGCTGATCGACCCCCGATTAGAGTTCGACTGATTTTCGAATATCCAAGTCCGGTGCTCTACGCTCCTCTTCCAATTCTCTTTCCTTCTCCCCAGGAAGCTTCTCCCCCCCCCCATATCGATCTTTTCCTACAGCCCCGATCGGAGAAAATTTCTATATCTACTGAGATCTCTTGTACGGGCTGACCATAGATCTTAATGAGCGTTGCTTCTATACGTAACCCTTGTTCTTCCCCAGTTTTGCCAAAACGGAGTTCCCACTTCTCCTTTCTGGCGCGCCGACAAAAGCCCCCGAAGAATCCTGCCGACTTTCCTCGTGGCCCCCTTCTAGAGGAATCCGCTCTCGGCCTGTTGAGCGCGGGAACGGAAGACAAAAAGACTGTGGCGAGGGTCTTCTCGTTTGAGTCGGCCCCTTTTCTTTTTCTTTACGTTCTTGGTCGGTTATTGAGAGCACCGTCCTGTGGCCCACCGACAAAAATTCGCTCCTCGTTTCCCCCCTTCCGACTGTCCATCGCTCACTATGAGGGACAGTCCCCCTTAAGTCCCCTTTTTCGATCTTACGACGATTCCTCCGGTGTCGACTGTTAGATGCCCAGATCCCCTGATCCCACTTGTTGAGACCTCTACTGCCGTTCGCGTTCCTCGCGGCGTCAAGTACGCGATCTTGAACTGCCCTTTTCCTAACCACGAAACTTGAGTTCCCTTGAGTAAATTCCGAGTGTTATCCCCTTTTGAGGTTTCTTGTCACCCCTTCCGTCTCATGGATTCGAATTGACTTAACTCTAAGAACCCCACCCCCACGCCTCTGTCTCCGGGTCCTGGGAGTTGGTCTGAGGTGTTTCCAATGCCCGCCCCCCGGGCCGACGATGCCGGATCAAGCTCCCGGTGGCTCCTTCTTCCAGCAAATTGGCCGACTTAGCGAGCTCCCCCCGAGAATCCGGCTCTCATCGGCATTACCTCCGTCATCGAGATCTGAATTGGGGAGGGTTACGTATTCTCTCCGCTTGCTTCGAGCGACGACCTCTTTTCTCAGGTTTGGTGTGCCAGCGCGCTTGGCTATGCATTGAAAGGTACTCGCCTCGGATGGCCCCTTCTTACTTCTTGTCTGGTAGAGCGGCGGTCTGTGTCCGACTTACTAATTTTCTACCGCTGGGATCGTCCAGCTTTATGCAAGCTCCGCCCCCAATGCTTGCTCTCCTCTTTACGGCGGGTAATCCTCTTTTGTATTTTTTGGGCGGTTTGCATTTATGCACCTTTCGGGCTCGGACTATCTCACCCGACCTCCACGAGATCGATTTTGCCGATCATTACGATCTACAAGACACCTTCCGAGGTACCCCAGAAACCTGGGCGAAGGTTTCCCGCTTGTGGAGGAAGATAGGTACTGAAGCCCCCTCTTTGCTCCTCTCCGAGTATTTTATGTCTCGGTTGCGTTTACTCACTTGCGGTTCAGCTTGAAAAATACGCGATTCGTCGATCCCTAGGGTCAACTTGGAATCACCGCCCGGTAGCTGCCTTGGTGTACTACTGTTTCTTTTCCTTGGCGGCCCCTTTCGATCTCCCTCTTATCTTCTCCCGTTGTTTGATCCTCATCCCCCGGAAGCCATGCCCCTTCCCCTCTTGTAGTTAGGCAATCGTTCGCTCACTTATTGTGACTCACGTTCCTCGATCTCCGCGTACGCCGCCGAGCTTTTATCTGGAGGAGCCCAGCGTCTTCCAGATTTGAGCGTCCGACCCCATCGATTCCACCTACCCCACCCTCTAACGAAGTGCAGCTCTCGAGGCCATTTTTTTCCGCTGCCCAACCCTATGTCCTCCCCCACAGGTAGAAAAATAGGACGATGTGTCTTCTTGCTTCCAACATGCGAGGTAGTATTGTTTCCTTGCGGTTACTGTATGATCGCACAAGCCCCCACTACGGAGTAATCCGGGGAGAGATTGTAATTCCTCCAGAGACCAACCAATTTGGCTCTTTTGTATGCAAGCAGTTTCCTAAACTCCTAACGAGAAATCCTTCAGCCCCGATTGTACGCACACCCCCTATCGCCGGTGATCTTCTCAAAAAGTCATCCCAGATCTTTTTAAGAAATCCCTAACGAATCGCCCAATAAAACCCACATCAACGCCTTGGCCGGTCCCACTTTCGGGATAAGGAAGTTCGGTTATCCAATTCCCCCCCCCCACTTTCGCACCCGATGGCACCATCTCCCCCCCCGACCCTCCAGAAGACACGTCTGACGTGGCCCAGCCGAACCAGTCCTATCTCGATGCCTCGTGTTTGCTCCCAGGCGCCTTCTCCCACTTAATACTAGCCGAAAGTCTTTTTGTCCTCCTGATTGAGTCGAGGATAAGTATGCGCCCCTCCCGGCCCAGGACCCCGGCCAGATCTCTTCCCTTCCCCAAATCGCCGACCAGAATCGTTTACGCCAGACTCACTCGCGGTTAGTTTTGTCCAGAGCTATGCTGCCTTCAATCGTATTCGACCCTGAAGCATTAGGAAAGCAGTTAAGTGCCGGAAAAACCTGCTTTTCTTCCTCAGACGTTAACCCTTTTCCAGTCCCCTGCCTTCCGTGATTCGTGAGAGCGCTTTGCACAAACACGGCCGTCCTTTCTGTGTCGCCGTAGCCGTGACTCACGCATGTGCGGATCTTGTTCCCGTTGGGTTCCCATCTGATTGTTGCTCCACTATCACGAGAGCTCAATGCTCAGCTTTCACAGGGTTCCGAGTGATCTTGTCTTCGCCTCATATGTGAAGCGGGTACCGGTTCATGGCGAGCTCATGCCCATGCCCGCCCAGTGATTCCCCCGGAAAGGCCCTTTGGCGCCGAGGAATCGTCAGACGCTTCTCTGCGCTCCCGACCCTCTCACCCCCCCCCCTCTTCATGGATATGATCCTCCTTTCGTTCTCCAGTCAGGGCGATCTGTTTTTCTTGCTGCCCGAACAGGAAACTCTCTGCCTGCAGAATGTCGATGGTAAGACTTTGACTGTTAGACCCCCCAACCCTCCGCCGAACCGCTTATCGAACCTTGTTACTTAGAAGCTGGCGGAATATCTTTCGACTCGAGAGATTTCCCCCTCCTCCCACACTTTTCCTCTCAAGGTCGCACCAGGCGGAATTCTGATCCTCTGTCGCCCTTTTCGCTTCTCGTCTCCTTTAGAACAGATAGAGAATTGCTCCGCCACTGCCCTGCACTACCCGCTCCGGCGATTCAGTACCCTCCTCTGACGGGTTGGGACCGAGCGGATGAGGACCTACAGGCGAGCCCCCCCCCTTTCCTCCCTTTTTTTCATGCTTATTGTTCAGATCCCGGTCCTCCCAGACCCAGCCCTTCACGCTTCGCTGCCGCAAGAATTCGATGACCCCCTGTTCTCTTCACATCACCGTTGCGTTAGTCCTCTATTCCTTGGCGCGCTAAATCTCCGGCTCCCCATTGCGAGTAACAGCACCATGGCTTTCGCGTCATGCATCCCAACTCTCCCCTCAGACACTGGCGTCGACGCTCCGATACTTCACGTCTCATCTCGTTCCCCCTTCTCCCCTACAGAAGTAGTCTTCGTGTTCTGTCGGACGTGTCAGAACCGTGGAAAAGATCGGTCCAGTTCATCGTGTTCATAACAATGCTTTGTGTCTCCAATCCCGCGGATTGCCTGCACCGGTGGCCTGGACGAAGGCCAGCCCACATCCCCTGTCGCCGGTCCCTTCCTTTCCACCAACTATTGAACATCGACCCTTTCGAGCCGGGAGGTTTGGATGCGGATTTTCTATGCGCGCATTCTCGTAGATGAACTCTAGGCTGCGAGATTTGCCCCCTCCAATCCTGGATGTAAGCAGTTGCCTTCTCAGCGATTTTTGACCATCCAAGAAGGGGATCCTATTTCGCTTGCGCAGCCGGTCGTGCCGTCCATCTTCCTGCAAGTCGAAGTTAGTATTTTTGCAGTTAGTCCTTCTCCCTCTATCTCCGTTGGTTTTTTCTGAGTCCCTCCAATTCCCCAGAAAAGGAAAGGTGGGAGGAAAGCAGAAGGCTCAATCTGCTACTTGGCCTCATTGAACCGGCCTTAGAAGATTCCAACTTCTTTTTGAGTTTCCCTGTTCCCAATCTTCTTCGTCCTGCTCGCTGGGGGATGGAATTCCACGGTCCATGGTCCTTTTCCCTAGGCCTTTGCGCGCAAGGGTGACGTATGCCTCTTCATCCATCCAATAGCCGAGGTCGTAGTACGCGTTCTTGGCCCCCCGATGTTCAGGCTATGAACTACCCCTTCCCCCCCCCCCTCAGCGGCTCCTTCTCCTGCTGTTGAACTCGTAAACTTTGACCGGCCTTTCGGTCTGCTAAAAGCATCTTGCAGATGAAAATGTCCCCTACGAATTTTGTGATTCGACGACGGTCCTGACCATCGCACACGACGAGCGAAATAGCCTTTAAACTTCCCCTCGGAGTGTGCCTATCATGGAGGCTTTCTATACAGGACTGCGTCCGTTCGCCGACGGCGTCGGTCCTACCGCTACGGCTCGTCCCACCCTATCCCTTTAAGGTAGGAGCCAACCCCTCTCACGTGTATGCGCGGGAGATTTCCCAGATTTTCATGCTCCCCCCTTTTGATCGTTTGTCCTGCAAATTCTCGTTGCGTCCGGAGGCCCTCTTATGATGTGTCGGGTTAGTTTGTGTACCGCGATCTGTACCTACCGCTTTCCTCCCGTTTTGCAACCAAGCCCGATGCTCTTCTCCTCTTGCGCTCCCACCCCCACAATCGCGTTGCTGTCGGAGCTCAAAGGTTCAAGTGAGGCGTCCCTCTCGCTTTTCGACCAGCATATCGAAAAGAGTCCCCTCTCTCTCGATTCCTTTTGTTTTTTGATCTCGACGGAGGGGACTTCTCGCATCTACTTTCTCTCTCTCCGCCGCGGCTTCTTACGTCACTTAGAGAGTTCAAGGGAATCCTCTTTTTCTGTGAGGCCCAGCCCGGTGTCATGAGCCCAAAAGGTGAATAGCTTGGTTTTTTTACATTATCCGCTTCCGAAGGTAGTCGGCTACGGATGATCAAGACCTGCATTAGCAAGGTCCGGGCGGTGGAGGGTCTTTCTTGTTCATCTTTCGCCCGACGTGGTGGTACTTGTCGAGAAGTTCCGGTCCCGCTTGACAACCGACAGTTACCCTACCCCCTCACATACTCTGTCCTACTGCGAGCACGAGCCCCTGTTCTCTCTGTCCGCCTCTCGTCGCCGGTCTGGTCAGAGCACCAGAGCCCCTTTCCTCGCCAAACTGGTCTAAGACCCCCCTTGCCCGCTTCTTCGTTTGTAAGGACTTTTCCCCGAAAAGCGGCTTACCCGCCGACACCATGTTTGGTCATGTAGACCGCGAATCACCCTTTTCCCTGACGGTACGGTTTTTTCAACCTCCGGGCGACCTTCCTGCTTACGTAGGAAGTCTCCTCGATGCAATACGATCGCAGCTTCCCAACCCAGTCCTCTATGACCCTTTGTCTCGAAGGCTATCTGCTCAGTCGTTAGAATCGAGGTTACTCCCCGTCCCCCATGTTTTCCTGCCACAGCTCTGTATCCTTGTGCCTCGCGGCGGTTCTCATAGTGAGAGTTGCCACTAGTCCCCCTTCCGGTTCCAACTTAGATCCGTTATTATCCTGGATTGCTTTGTGGGTGTTTTCGCCTGAGGTGAGTCCGAGGGTGTCTTTCTCCGTGGTGGGCAGCGCCTGTCCTAGCGTCTTTTCCGATTCCATGGCTTGGGCAGGCTGCTCGGTCGTTCTTTTATTGGCGGCCTTTGCACGAGCTTTCTAACCTCGGATGAGGATGAGTGTAGCCGCTTTGGCTTCTCTCGGGCATCGCTATGATCCCTCGCGGCGGCGCCACGGAGTGCCTCTCCCCGCAAGGCGGTGTCTCGCGCACTCTTCGGCACCTGTTATAGACAAGCCCAGCTGCCGATATTGAGTGGTTTGTCCCTCTTTTCTTCACACCTCCCAGTTTCCCTCGCGGAGTACACCCTCCCAGGTCTTCTACTTTGTCCCCCGACAGATGGTGGTTGAATTCGGGAGAAACCTTTCCCACTTGCCTTGCCAGGACGGCTCGGATCCCAGTAGATTGGGCCTGATCCGGGTCGTCTCTGATCCATCTCCCTCTCTTTGGCTCCATTTCTATGCGGCTGCAGTACGATCAAAGTCTAACCCGACAGTGCGAGAACGCTGGCTGCCGATCGTTTCTCCGGGCTGGCGGCCGTCTCGGTGATATCCTTCCGACTCGTTTTGTTGTGCGTGATGAACCTCATCTACCCTTATCAATCGCCGCGAGTGCAACGGAGGCAGGCCAACTGGTACCAAACTGCTGGTGATCGCGCTTGTCTAGATGCCCGATACTCCTTTGTACTTTTTGACTCTTGTAGCCGCCGCAGCACGCGATCCTATCACTCCCGCACCGTCTCCTCACCCACCTCCGAAACCCCGTCCCCGATTATTTGAGCACAAGTTCTTCGCCAGGTACCGATCCCTCAAGCTCCACCTTCTCGACCCCCCGGCTCCTCGGGGTGATTCGGAATTTTTCTGGTCTCATCTCCGGAATGATAATCTTCACATCCTCCTCGGGAGGGAGTCGTACGAGTCCTCGCTGATTCCTCCGAAACCTCCGGGCGAGTGGAGGATGTGCAGCGGCAGTCCTCGCCTCGAGGATCTACCTCAGCCGCGCCAGCCTAGGTCCGCACATGGTCCTCCGACGTGAAGGAATATCGGCACCTACTCCCCCCCCCTCTACCTCCAAGACTCCATTACTGTGACCCCGTAACCTGTCGAGCTTCAGTGCAACTAGCCGGTCGCCAACCCCCTAAGAGCCCCGTGGCCGCGATGTCGCCTTCTCCGGTCGCCCAATCCTCCTACGATATATCGCCGAGGTCTCCCGATTCACCGGCATAGGTACGCGCTGCCCTGGTTCTGACCGAGTGAGCGCCGAGGCGCGCACCGACCTGCCTGGCCCGCACAATGGAGATCTTCCACACCCTAGGGCCGCCAAATTTCAATGATACGCGAGCTGCTTCTGGAGAGGCAGATATTTTTGATCTTCCCTTCGGACTCATGAAGAGATGTTCCTCATCAAGGAAGTTCCGAAGGGTATTCCACGTAAAGCCACGCTCAGGCCGATGTAAAGGGACCCCTGGTTGCTCCAGGCCCATGTCGAGAGTCACGTCCTTTTGCCGAAGCAGATATCCCTTGTTTCCCAGCGACTTCCGGCATCTCGCAGTGACTTCTCTACAAAGGTGTCGAGGCCCTTGGTTTGAAGGCTCCCCTCCTTCACGGTGAGCGTTCCGAGACCCCGGGCAGAACCCTTTTATTTTTCTCTCCGTAGGCCGTCCACCACGGGTTGAATGGAGGGCATTCCTCCGATGTTTCCTTGTTTTTTGTCCGTGTGCTTTGACGACGGCCAAGGACAAAAATTTGTCGACGAAAAAGGAGTTCCGCAAAATACCGACACCTCCCCCGCCATAACTGAATTCTATTACCATACCTTCCTCGCTAAACCTTCCCGAGGCTTGGTCGACCAAGTTCTCTTCGACTCCCGGTTCTCATCCTCAGGCTCTGTACCGACGGGCTGTCGAGAAACCCCCATACCCGTCCCCGTCCGTTTGCCCCGCTCTACACCTCTTTTTCCTCAACTTTTTGAATAGAAAGGGACCTCTGTCCCCCCCACGATCTCCGTATTAATCCGTGATCCCTGTTCTTGGGATAGCGAAGCTTGAACTTTCAGACAGTTCTCATCTACTTGTGGAACCTCAGATGCGCTAATTTTCACCCCCCCTTCATCTGTGTTCCCGCGCGAGCCATATCACTTCGATTGTTCTCCTTATCTCGACACTCGATGAGGTCCGCCGGAAGCGGATGTTCAGCGTCCCTGCCCCGAGACCAGCTCCATTATCCGAAGAAGTGGAATCTCTTCCCCCGACGCCACGATCAATTGATGGCAATGCAGATCCATCATCGCGAGACATAAGAGCATCTCCAACGAGTGCCTCGAACCCCCGATGGAACTTAGCTTAGCGTTTATCTTCTCCCCCATCCTTGATCCCTCCAACGTCTGAGACGCCGTCCGCTCTTAGTTTTCAATCTCGGTATACTTTTTACAGGCCGGTCCCTGAGTTTGCATGCGAGGGCTGTCATCATCGGGCACCCTCTCTCCTTGATATCTTTACTCCGAAATGCAACTGCTCTTGAAGGACCCTCAAGCGAATCCTAATTCGGACGACCCCTATAAGCGGCAGCACGCCTCAAGTCCGCAGTTCGCGTTTGACCGTCTCGAGAAGTGATGCCCTGCGCCGTTCGATTTTCCTCGATAGGTTTTTATTCGTTCTTCAGTAGTCGTCGAGCTGGTCCGTCTAGCACTGGCCGTCCCGTGAGGCGATTTAAATCGCGTGATCGAGCCTTGACGAGATTTCTCCGAACTCAACGGTGTCTCCTCCTCCCACATTTCTTTCCCCAACGACAAAGTCGATGGTTCCTTCCTTCCTCCCAGCCTGGTTGAGGAGGTTGAGATTACAAGTTCCCCCCCTACTTTTGTTTTTTTGAGCTTTTTTCATCCGGCAATCGCACTGCACCGAGTAAGTGCGAAGGCCACTTAGATTGCCTTCCCGTGTGGCAGGGCCAAGACATTATGGTCGAAGGCGCACGTCTTTGCGTTCGTCTCCCTTAATGTTCGTAGGTGATTCCTCTCTGATTCCTGAAGGGGCCACGGGTTCGGCGGCCAAAGAGACCAATCTCTCTCACTCGCCCCGTCCTTCACCTATATTGAGTCGATGCGCGTTGGGCCGTTCTCGCTGAAAGAGGACTTCGGCGAAGCTCGTTGCCGCTGATGAGTCCGAAATGCGCTTGGCCAAAGCCGCGCTTAGGTTCTTCCGACACGCATCGTTTTTCATAGGAACATACTCCCGTGCCTATCAGACGACTTCTGTGACAGGCAACGTTTCCTGTGGACCCATATTCCAAAAGTCTTCCGCGTTTCCTATTCGCCGGAATACTATCGGCGGCCACGGTTTCTGAGTGCGTCTGCCAGCTACGACTGTCCTGTTAACCCTATCGTTGTCGGTCGGTCGAAGGCGAGGGTCTCGGCCCGCTGATTTCTTAGTCTTCATGCACTTTCGTGGAGTCTTTAATTTCGATCCGGGGGTGATCCCGCTGTTTCTCGGGCACGATCTGACCCTCTCTTCCGCCTTTCGCATTAAGTCAACAGTTGCGCGCTCTTCTGAATGACATCTACTTTCGCCGGAGTGGGAGATGCACAACTGTCTTTCAATCTAGAGGCTGTTCCCGCCCAGCAAGGATGTAAAGGCACTTCCTCGATCCCTGGTGCAGATCCCAAGGGTGAGGGGCAGATCTAGGCGAGACCGCCGTGAGTAAACTCAACTCGTCTAGCGGGGCCAACGTGATCGCGTCTCTGATTGTCCCTCTCATAACTCCTTCATGTGACCGACGTCACGAAGAGCTTTCCGTTTTGGAAAGCGGGCAGCAGCTCAGGTGCTCTCCGCTTATTATCAAACCCTCAAGAGCGGGGGCGTTGGCTGGGTCGCCGCTCCTATTTTAAGTGGTGTTCTTGCTCCTCCGGAGCACCGTGGCCGGAACACTCATCTTCGACAACTCAGGCTCTTCTTTCTTGATCCCACGCTTCCAAATCTGAACTGCTCCTGCTTCTCAATTTGTGTGCGAGCTGTGAGCTCTCCGTTAAGGCGAGTCTCCCTAGGACCAGCTCACGGCGCCCTGGTTTTGGGACAAAATGCCCTGTCCAGCCGCGTCGACCGGTCTCCTACCGGTTCTCTTCCCTTACGCAGTCTCTCGGCAATGTCCGCACAATGTCATCCCCGGGCCCCCTTAATCGGAATAGTGTTTCATCCCTTCCTTCGGCTAGTTCGACGCCGGGTCTTCTAAAACACTCTGCAGCTCCACCACCAAAGAATCTAGGCATCGCTACCTTTGCTTGTTTTCCAGTTCCCTTTGTGAAGGTCTCCGGTGACTAGGACACCGTGACCCGGGGTACAGCTCGCCGGGTAGCGAATTTCAATAGTTTACCCCTCTGTCCGCCCCTCTGGCCGTGTTACACTATCGGCCATCGAATAGGCGTCCCCCCTGAGGCTGGCCTGCGTCGTACAGGCTTCTATCTTCGGTCGAGCGGTAGTGGATAGTTCGTGCATGCCGACTGCTGATAGAAGCCCCTTGACTCGCCGGAACGGTGTTCGTGGATCTATGTCGTCCGGATGAGTTTTTCACATCTGATACACCTGTCGAGAGATGCCCCTGGGGGCCAGTCTCCCTGTCTCTCTTCGAGGGTCATCAGCTCGGGGTCAGCTTGCTAGCAGCGGTCCGAAGCTCTGCCCTTTTTGATTGGCTCGAATGATCACGAGACAAGGCTTATAGGAGTTCCAGCACACAGGACGGGTGGTCGGAGTGTTTGGAGGCCCTTTGTATCTTCTACCTGACTGGAAGGCTGCCGCAGTCCCGATCGACGGTGGGTACGGATGATTCTCCTTGCTTGGTCTGCGGCGCGTAACGTACCAAGGCGTGCGTCGCGGTATCTCTGACTGGGAGTGTTAAGCTCGGCTGCGCTGGTAAGGAAGGCTTGGAAGGGTGTCTCTGACTCCTATTCCACCCCCCTATATTTAATCGGTTTCTGATCCGAGATCCGACATCACCGGCGAAAGACGCTCGGGTCACCGCTTCTCTCGTCGTCAACGGACCCGCTTTTCCCCCTACCGGGTGAGAATACTTTTTAGACGCCCGCGCACAAGATACTGATAGCCGCCCATCTCTAAAGGCCACCTCGACGAGCCTCTCTTTAGAACGGAATGATGAAAGTCACGAAATTCATCCACCAACGCCCCCTGCGCGCGGTCTGTGATTTTTCCCCGCCGAGGAAATCTGTGTTGATCGTAATCCCCTCTTACCATAAAAATCTAGTAGATGTCGCCAGCCCTGTATCTGCTCAGAAAACTCCAGTGGAGATGGATGCACGACAATCGACAATTCAGTATTCCGTTAAGAGAACCCCATGCTAGTACTAGCGTGTATCCTACGAATAATCTACACCCCACGAGCGGTCCGGAACGGAGCCATGCCTGCGTCCTAAGCAGTCTGCTAGAAACCGCGTGCCCCCCAGTCCGTAGAACGATCGCGACTCTCCACGTCGAGAACTTACAACCGCATCATCACTTGTTCTTTCCCGCTATTGGACTTAACTTTACGGCGGCTTCCTTTGACCGATTCAAAACGTACCCGGCAGAGTAGGCGAATTATAGAACCAGGTTGTTCCCCCCCCGTACAGCAAAAGAGCGCGATATTCACACCTCGGCCCTAATGCAGTTGCCTGTGTCAAACTCCGCTTTGGTTTTGAGCTAAGTGGCCTCGTCTCCACCGATTTGACCGGCGCATTCGGAACCCAACGGATGTGGAACACGTACGTCTCTGTCGGGCTCGGGATACACATTTCTTCCCCCATTGTCCGGCCTCGATTACTGAGACGCTGCGCCGAAAACGGGCATTTGAGCTAGACCGTGTCTCCGGTCTCAGAAGGCGAGAGGCTTATATTCCAACCGAGTTTCGGGCCTTGGCGCTGGGTTTCTCTTTTGCCCCCTTCTCCAAGTATTCCACAGGTGTCAACCGTTGCCAGAAAGCGTCTAGTAGGACTGACGATGTGAAGCGGTTACCAGGTCGATGCTCCTGCATGCTTGTCCTTAGCTGATTTTTGACCGGTACGACTGAAGACCACTAGTCGAACGGGCGCCTCTCCGACCACCTCCCCTCGCACCCCTTCCCCCTATCAAACGTTCCTCCCGTCAGGGAGACGCTGGCCTACTGTCCTCCCAGAGGGACTCGGTGCTGCCCTGCGACTGTCCGCTCTTCTGTGTGCCAAACAGTCCCGCTTTTCTCGAGATGTGTTGGACCACTGTGACGTATAGAACTCGGCGCGCACGATACTCCTTCCTCCGCACGAAACCTTCCGTCGCACCATGGAGACTGACGCCCTGTTTATTTGATTCGAACTGCTAGATCTTTGCGCCCCTCCTTTCCCTGGCAACACCCAGATACGGCTTTTTTATCTTGTCTGGATGAGAGAAGCGCGAGCCCGGCGTTGTCTTAGTCTGCGCCCAAGTCTCTCTGGTTTCCAGATTCTTATTCAAGATCGTCATGACACTTTCCCATCATGATCACGCTCGACAGAACATTTAACACTGACGCCCGTCTTCCCCTTTTGCGCGAGCTGCCTCCTTCCTCCACCCCTCCCTCTCTTCAGAAATCGTTTCGCGTTCTTTCTCCCACCGTTCGGTAAAGGAAAACACCCGTTAGCGGTCCTCATCTCAATCAATACTTGACCGGCTCTCTCGAGTTAGTCTTTAGAAGCGGTATAGGCACGCGGCCTTTCCCATTCGTATTCACTCTTAGAAGTGTTTTGCTGCGAGGCAGTCCTTCTCCGTTCATCGGCAAATCTTCTGCTTACCTTTTTTTCCTTCTCACTAACCCCCCCACACCTGATTCATCCGAAAGGTGAAGGAATTAAGATTCCATAACGAAGTCACGCCGGTATCCCCTTCTTCCCCCTCTGATACGAGAATTTATTTCCTAGCTACCTAGATTAGGCGGTTCTTCTGCGCGAATTCGTCCTAACCTTTCCGTCCTTCGTCATCCCTTGACCTTATAATCCTCCTTTTACCTTATAGAAAGCCCATTAGAGGCTTCTTTTTATTGGCTTAACCCCCAAGCCGGTTATATTTTTTCGTCTCCCCGGTTTTCGTTCTTCCTTTCCCCCCTTCAAAGTCTCAGGATGTCTTCTCCCCAGCCGTTTTTGAAGAGTGCTATTTTTTTTTGGAATCTCGTTTACTCATAGTTTGTTGCTTCCAGAGTTTCATCGCAGCACCTCTCCCCTTTTCGTGCCACAAAGGATTGTTTCTCTTCTTATAATGACCGTGTGGAGCCTTTTTTATTTCTCATATATACGGATTTGAGTTAGTTCTCCCCCCTTCTATACTTATAGTAATTCAAATACTTTCTATTCTGGAAGGTTTACTCGTTTCCCTACGGCTAAAGTTGCTCTCCTCTCCCGTTTCTCCGCCCCCCCGCCCCCCCCCCCCCCAAGAGTCTATCTCGGCTGTGTAATATGCCCGTTTTTTTTGCTAGAGACTAGAGACGGCCCCGACTTGGCGATGATTCTTGCAAACTTGGGCCTTACTCCCCTACCTTTGTATTAGCCCATCATGTATCCCTTCCTCCCTCAGATCCAGTGAGCCCGGTAGGGACCTAAGATTACCCGCGCGACTTTCCGTCCCTTCCAGTCCTTCCAGTATCCTCTATCGGAGGTTCTCCCTCATAACAGGTCGCAGAAGATCCCAGGTTTAGAGTCCCTTCCCGCCCACGTGCTTTCCCATGTTAGATTACTGTCACCTTCTTTTCTTTACCCTGCGAAAGAGTCTCCGTGTATGAGAGAGGTTCCCCGTGAACCCGCCCCCTGTCTTTCCTTTTTTCGTCGCCCCTGAACCCTTTGGCCACTCTTCGTCCGTGATCATTTTTATAGGAGGAGATTGTTTTCCACCCTATTCGTTTAGGACATTCCTTTTTTTCTACGAATCCCCCAGAGTCTGGCGACGGTCTTCTCCGTAAATCAAAGAATTCACCAGGGATTTATCAGAGGGCGCACTCATATGATGTGCAGTAAACCCCCCCCTTACTGCTGGACACTCTTTTTTACTATAGTCTTCTTGTTTCCTTCTCCCCCTTATGTAGTATAAGCTCTGTTAAGCGCGGTTCACCGTCACGTTTCCTCCCCTCTTCTAGAGGTTTGACCGCTTTCTCTCTTTCGCCGTACGACCCCTCCGGAGGATCACGCACGAATTAGGCCACCTTCCCGTCGCCCCGCTGCTTACCCTATAGTTCCAGCCCGCCGAGGAACCGGCCTTTCTATCCTGCATCAAGAAGTTGGCGAGTCTTTTCTGGGTCATTCCCCTCTCTTCCGCTTGGGTGCGTGTCCAAGCTTGCTTTTTTCCCACTGGACAAAATCATGCGCTGCTTATGAACTTCCCAGTCGCCCATCTTTTCGCTACTTCGGTTTAGCTCCATTTATTTTCTTGACGGAAACTGTGCATGTAGTCGAGTTTCGATATTGATCGCTTTGCTTCTGTTCCCCTTAACCTATCACTCCCAGCACACTGGGGTCCCCAGATAAGTGGATTCGCCTGGTTCCCATTGTTACCCGAGATCCCCCTCCCGACCATGTTCTCGGTGCCCCCCCCCCCCCCCCCCCGTTTCCGTTGGGGCCGGTTGCCCCCGTTTTTGGTTGGTTTTTCCGGCGTTCCCAGGCCGGTTCCCTTGGTGTCCCTTTCTTGACCAGTTTTGGCCCTTTTCCTTTTGAGAAATTTATTCTCCCCTTCCCTCTACCCCAAGGGGATTGGCCTTAGCGCGGACTCACCTAGGATG
>Ga0179591_1368561_pt1 | contig 19644 bp, 27 predicted proteins | sample CZOMad2_1_08_16f_FD_182891 | JGI IMG/M metagenome (GOLD analysis project Ga0179591, IMG submission 182891) | Vadose zone soil fungal communities from Angelo Coast Range Reserve, California, USA - CZOMad2_1_08_16fungal (PacBio error correction) | ecosystem: Environmental > Terrestrial > Soil >... | reverse complement strand
CGCGCGTACTTTTGTCCCCACTGCCTTTTTGGGCTTCCCTTTCCCTCTTTTTGTTAATGCAGACATTCCCTCCCCCTCTTTTGAGAGAGATGATGCCCTTTTTTCGTTGCACTTTTACCTCCAAACAGGCCGTTGGGCCCCCAATCGCGCGTCGTTACCTTTTTTTTTCCCCCTCAACAAATTTCTCTATTAACGCATAGGGAGTCCACCCCATCCCATTGATCAAATCATTTTGGGTAGTTTCCCCCATATCTAATTTTTCCTCTTTTTGAAGCCTGTCTGTTCCTGTTCCCGCTCAATACATCCACCAAACCATCCCGTCTTTTCCTTATGAGTTCTTTCCTCGAGTACTCGCACACCCCCCACCTTATCTCTATGTTTCTTCTCTCCAGAGTGACTGGATTTTTGACCAATCTCCGGCTTCCCTTTTTCTTATTGGTATTGGGGAATTTAAATCCCCCCCGTTCAGCCTAATGAATTTACCAGACGCTCCGGATGTGCGGGAATGCCTTGACTTCCTTTTCTTTTTTTTTCTGGGAAATTCTTTTTCCAAAAAATGCCCCTTCAAATACCAACCTTATTGTGTGTCATCAGTTATCCCGACTGGGCATCCCCTCCCCTTTCTCTCAGTTCATTTTCTTTAATGGGTTGGGGATCCCTGGTAAGGTTGGGCACGTCCTTTTGTCGTTTGAGCTCCCCCCCATCCTTTTCTTTTCTGCTTTGAATATGTTCTTCCCTTTTGATGCAGAGATCTTGGTAGGTGCTTTTTACGTCCTGTATTCCCGATTCCGGAGCAATGTTTGGCCGTTTTTCACTTTTCCCCCTTTTTCATAAATTGACCTCTCTTTTCACCCTTGATTAGGGTTCTCTGACCTTTTCTGCTCGCTTTTCCGGGAAGGTTATCCCCCTTCTTAGGATCCTCCCCCCCGTGAGGAAAAAGTATTCCTTCTGAGCGCACTCTTTTCATTCTCTTTCCCCCACCTACTAGAGATTGGATCCGTCCCAGCCTTTTTCTATTTTCAATTTTCCCCTTCCAATGCCCTCCCCTTAAATAAAATGTGAGAAGCATCCCCTCCGTTTTATCCTTCTTTTTTCTCCATAGATTCATTATCTTGACTAACCAATTGAATCTCTTCTCCCCCCCCTGTATTCCTCCTGGCATCAGATTGAATTTCTTCTGTTCAGTGCTGGATCGTCAAGCCCGGCCCCCTACCCCCCCCTCGTCCACTTTCCAAACAGGACTTCCGAAACATCAGCACCTGATATCTGTGTTGGAACATTTCTTCCCCCACTTTTTTTTCTCCATCCTAAGGCGGCTCCTCGCTTCCCAAGCCGGTCCCTGTAATATTCCCCCCCCCAGAACGTGTTCCCCCCCTTCTCCCATAAGCTTCTTTCCCAAATCTAGGAGAGGACCGAGACTCCTTATACTTCAAAGCTCCTGAGAATTGGACAAGAACCCGACTCCCCCCCCGAAAAATGAGTCGCTTCTCGAATCCGACCTATCCCTTAACCAGAAGACGACGCTCTTAGTCTCAATTAGTCTTCCCCCTTCTCTTTCCATCCCCAACGTCTTTTTTCCCTTCCCCAGAACGAAACCACATAAACCCTTTGCTAACCACTCCCCTCACCAACCGCCCGCTTCCATCTTCCCCCCCCACCCCTCCTTCTGTCCCCCCCCCCCCTCCTGACATTGAAGACAAGTCTTTCCTTGCGGGTGCCAGTACCTGGATTGGGAGGTTGGTTTCTTTGGAGGATTCCCTCCCCGGTTTTTATGAGGAGGTCTTTCGGAGGAGGACCACCAGTCCTCCTTAAATGCTTCTCCCCCCCCCTGCCTAAACAGGAAAAAGATCTTATTTTGCAAGATCCCCCTCCGTTGCTGTCGATTTCCAGCTACGACTTCATTTGACAAACTCAAAGCGTACCCCCCCCTCCAGGTGTCTTTCGGGTCCTACAACTGTAGCTGTGTTCTCATACCCCTTCCATTTTCTGTAATGGGTCCCCACCTGGAGAATCCTTATCGTTCCCCGTCCCCCCCTTTTTCGAAGAGGGTTTTGCTACGAGTTCGACTGAAGCCTCTTTCTTGCTATGACGATTAGTTAGTACGAAGGTTTTCCTCTTGGATGCTGGCTAATTCGCGAGGAGTTTGCTCTGAGGCGATGCTTTTTAAGGCCTTCCCTCCTTCCTCTACTAGGAATCTTCTCAAAAGAACAACCGTCCCGATGAAAGATTGTGTAACTTTCTCCTTGCGTTGATACCCCCCCCTCTTTTTTAGAGGTGAACGAGTCATTTCCCCCCCTTAGAGATCCTTTTCCTTCATAATCCGGTGGTGGGTTCGGAGCTCGACCCCCTCCCCTTTTGATCCAATGGTTTTTTTGTTCCCCCTCTCGTCCGAAATTGTGGTTTTCCTCCCTTCTGAGAGAAACCTCAACCTCTTCGACTCGTTGTTCCTTTGTGGAACCCCCCTCGTACTTCCTCGTCGAAGCCCCTGATAGTCTTCCTTTCTTCAGAGCAACTTCCCGGACTGTCGTCTTAGACAGAGCAAAGTTGGGACGTTCCACTTAGTTCTAACGAAAATCGTCATAGTCCCCATAGATCTCAGTCTTACTTTCTTCGTCAAAACACTCTTAGCAAAATTGTTCCTTAACTTTCGATTCCCCCCCCCCCCATGGTTATGAAGTCCCCCTCCCCGAGTGGTCCCTTTTGTGAGAGCAAAGGAGACCGTGTGTATACCCCCTGCCCCTTCCACCTGTCCCTTGAGTGGACTTTCAATGAAGTCTTTCTGGAGGGTTAAATGACACGATAGAAATCCGATCGCGCTCTTGGCAACATCCTCCCTTATGTTGAGAAGTTTTTCGACATTAGTCTTGTCTTTGTATCCTAAGCCCCTCAGACTTCTCTCCTCCCCCCGCCCTTCCTTTCCTCATCTTGTTTAGATGCCCCTCCTTCTGACCAGAATTCGTAGAAGGCAGAATTTTTGCCAGAAGGAGTTTTTTTTCCTCTGGCTCGGTTGGTGAGGTCGTGGAGGTCTCCAGATCAGCCTTTTTTCATTTGGTGTCTTAGTAGGGGAAAGAAGGGTCCCTCCCCCCTTGGGGGTACCTTTTTATTTCAGCTCTGGTGTGAGGAGTTTTTACGACGAGAGTTTTTCTCCGTTCTTTTATGTAGGATTCCTTTCTTCCCTCTTAGATTAGTGTCAGTTCGGGGATTCCGACGTTCTTGTTTCAATTCGACTGTCTTTTTTTCTCTACTTGATAGATAGTCATCTCCCCCTCTCTGGCCAGAATTTTAGATGTGTATTTTTTTCCCACGTTTCCTTGGTGAGACTTACGGGCTCATTTGTTTATCGAAGTTTTCACGTAGGATGGCCTTTTCCCTCCCTTACTCCCCTTTTTTGTTGAAGATGGTTAAAAAAGACCTTTTTCTTTGTCTGTACTTGTTGGGAAGACTCCAAAGGTGAACTAGGCGGGAGTGCGTATGGATTTTTCCCTTCACTATTTCAGAAGAAAGTTTTCACTATGCACAAACCGCTAAAGTTTTTCACTCAGAGAGTTCCCCCTTTTAAGGAAGTAATGCCCCTTCCCAAACCCAGATTCTTCCCCAGGCGACAGTATCATTCGCGACTTTCCCCCCTCTATCACCCTTTCGGAAATGGTAATTTCATTCCTTGAATATCCTTTCCTTTCCTTCCCGCCGATAGCTAGGTGTTTTGAAGATGAAGATGCCTCCCCTCTCTCTCCGTGTTTCCCCCCCTCTTAGTGTTATAGACTTTTTTTTTTTTTGAGGACATCCCCCTCTGAAAGTAAACGTTTTACCAACGGACTCTTTTTGTCCTCTCCCCTGAACATTTTCTTTTTCCCGATTAAAGGTAGGCAAAATCTTTTTCCCCCACGAACCAAGCTTGCTTTTTTCTAAATCCATGGAAGACAGCTTGAGAAACACGTAACTACGGTCACCCCACACCCTCTCTCCCCCCCCTAAGACATCCCCCCTCTTTCCCCCCTGCACGGCGCGATTGAGACTCTCCTACCCTAATGGCCGGTTTTCCCCTGTCCAATGGGCGCACCCCCCCCCCCATTCCTTTATGAGCCCCCCTTTCCAATGTATTTCTCTTTTAGAGCAGACTGATGTCCACCACTCCCTTTTTTGGATTTTCTGCAGCAATTGGTTGGGAATGACTCCAAAAAGGACAGTGGCCCCCCCCAGAAGCGAATAAATTGAATTTTCCAGATGCCTCCCACTTCTTCTTTTAAAGCCTTCCCTCCCGAATGGGCTATGTGTACCCCTCCCCCACTGCGATTTTCCCAAGTTCGTAGATATGGCTATCTTAATCCTCAGGGACTAGATCTACTCTAAGACATCCTTTTTCCTCAGAGTCGGGACAGCTCCCCCTCCCGCGGAACTTTTTTGTTTCTTTCACTAAATATTTTACGTTGCCTCATGTCCCTCCCCTCTCCTTTTTCCTATGACCTTCCCTCTTTTTGGATGTTGAGATGAACGCCTCCTTCTCGTCGCCCGGTTGTTTCTTTCTTTTCCCTCTCGCGACTTTTGCCCAACTGAATTTGGGGGATTTTACAGTGGCTCCCCTTTTTTTTTTTTTCCTTAGAATGCAGCCTCTCTCTTTCTCCTAGAAGTTTTCTTTTTCTGATTTATGAAGTACCCAGTTAGAACTGTTTTTTTTCCACTCCACAAAGGACTGGGCAAAAGTTCCTTGGACTCCTCCCAAAACCTGTCCGCTATTACGCAAGGGAGTGGCATATTCCCCACATCCCCGTTGACTTTTCCATCATTTTCTTGCATAGTCTCCCTAAGTTGAAGAGTTGAAGGAGGGACTTTCCCCCCCTCTTATTTCCTGCCCTCCCCCCCCCCCCATTTACGCGGTAGGTTCTCTTTCTTTACCGACCTTCTCTTTTTTTTTCCTGATGGTCTTAGTCTATACTTTTCTTGACTGGATTTTAGCCGATCTAGGATCCCTTGTGAGCGCCAGAGTGTAGGGTTCCTTCCTTTTTCCCTATTAGCCCAGTAGCCTTCCTTTAAAAGAAGAAATGATTTGAGCATCTTGCATTGACATGTAGTCGATTATTGTGGTGTTTGCACTGATCCTTTGTTCCCTTTTTTCCCCACCCAATTGCTCCCCTTCTCCCCCCAAAAAACCCTTTTTTGAGTGGTTTTTCTGATCTCCAGACTGGAATCAGGTCTGGTTCTAGGGAAGGGTTTGGTTCGCTTTCCCATTTGACCTTCCCTTGAAACGGCAAGTTATGTTATTTTCTTTTGTCCATTAGCGCCGTGCTATTTTTCAAGTGAGGTATTATTTGAGAATATTTTTTGAAGATTGTACGTAGTTGCTTTTTTTTTCTCGGCGTCCTCTTCACTGTCTTCCTTTCTTTTTGAAGTTTTCAAGTCTTTTCAAATTTCTTTTGTTGAAATTTAAGTGAGGTCCAATTCCTTTGATTGATGGTTCTCTGACCAGTTCTTTTTTCTGTACTTTACCTTCTCTTGTAACCTCCCCCCCTTCCCTAAGTGGAAACCCTTTTCCTTTATAGTGCTGAGAGCACTTCCCTCTTTCTTCCACCACCTATTAGAGATTTCCAAAAATGAGATGCCTTTCCTTTCCCATGTAGAACCATCTTTGAGTTGACAATACATGTTGGCAGCCTTCGCCTCCCCTGTGGAAGAATATTTCCCTTTCCTTTCATAGAATATCCCTTTTCCCCTTACAAGGGAATCTCTTTCTCCCACTTTCAGACTTTTGGTTTTTACCCTTTGTATTCCTCTTAAAAGTCTTGATGTTCATAGAAAGACAGGCCCCCCACCTCCGAGTAAACTTTTACCCCCCCAACAATCCCCCTCTTCCTCCTCCACACCCACTCTCTCTTCTTTCCTAAACCAATAGCAGGGATATTTCCCCCCCGAATTCCCTCCTTGACGAAGGTATACTCGATTATACGCCGTCCTTAATTCCCCGGCAAGTTTTGTCACAAAGCGGGAATTCATTCCCCCCTTCGTAGCTTTAATGCCCCCCCTCCCCCTAAGACTCTTCCGAGAAGGTTTCCTTGAAACAAGAACCAGAAGACCCCCTCACAAATGACTTCCTTTAGCAGATAGAATAATACGAACGCCACCCCCAAGTAAGACGACTTATCTTCTTCATCAAATTTGCCCACTCCTCTCTTCACTATACCCCCCCCCAAGTATTTGAACATGCCTTCCCCCATACGAACTCCACCACTTCCCCCTTGATGATACCCCTCCATCCCAAGACTTCAATAGTCAAACAAACCACATTGCTGGGACCCCCCCCCTTTTTCGACATGAAGACCCCTTTTCTCTGGTTGACAGCCTCTGGAGGAGGGGTGATGGTGTTTATTTTCTGGTCCCTTTCTCTTAGGGGATTAGGTTCTAGGGATGGACAACCACTTCAATCCCACCTCAATGTAACGTTCCACAACCTGTCCCCCAGGACCCCCCCCCCCTCAAATGATGGGCAAGTACCCCGCACTTGCTTTCGATCGCCCTCCGACGACGACCTTTCCCACTAAAAAAGCGTCCCAACTCAACCCCGCCAGTCGGATTCGGTAATAAATACCCTTTTCTCACTGCTCACCACGGAAAAATAGGTTACCTGCATGGCCCCCCCCTTTACCTCCTTTCTTGGGAGTTAAAGGTCTTTTCCTCAGAGGGTATTTCTTTACTAGGTAAGGAGATGTAGAGATGATGGAGCTCCCGGCTGACTTTCGTAGTAAATAAGTTGTTCAAAGAGGGGATGGGTCCTTTCTCGCCAGTCCCTTTTGAATAGGAGGGGCGAAGTCGAGACTATCAGTCCCTTCTCGGACCCCCACGACCCCCCCCAAATGAAACCTCGAGATGAACGATTTGCACGGTTTTTACGCGTTTCTTTCCTTAGGGAAGAGAGGGGAATTCGGGGGATCACCCTTTCTTCTCTCTTTTAATAATTAATCCGTGTTGTGGGTTTTCATCTCTAAGTGTGATCCCCCCCTGACTCGTGTAACCCCTTCCTCCTTTTATAAAAGCCCCCCCGTTAAAAGATTCCATCGACTTCTTTTTTCCTTTCCCCCAATCGAACTTCCTTGTTCCAGGAATATAGTGATAGTCTTCTTCCTTCTTTCAGAGCAACTACTTTGGACTGTAGTATTGTAGACTCCCCCAAGCTGGCGTCCCCCCCCCTCTACCCATAGAATCTCCTTTCCAGTCGAATTAATAGAGTCCCTCTCCCAAACGTCTTTCACCTGTTAGGTAGAGTTACCCCATCACCATGGTCTGGTCCAATCCCCTGAGTGCGTCTTCGTGAGAGAACTTTGATGCCTTCCCCCCCTCCCGACACTGGCGTTGATTGGATGTCCCTCTTTACGTGTCGTCGGAGCCCCCTCCCCTCCCCTTGCAAAGAGAGAGTGGTTTTTCTTGAACAAATAATTGCACATTTCCCTGTTGCTCCCGGTTCGGGGGGTCTACCTTTAGGATTTCCTGGTGGGAAGAAGACTAGAAGCCTCCTCCACGAAGAGTAATACTCCCCCCCCCCTACACTCCTTCCTAGCTGGACCAAAGTACTAGCATGCCTTCTCATACTCTTTCTGCAAGGGGAAAGAATTTTTTTTTTCTTCTCCCGAAGGAGGTTGCCGGGGTGGAAGACTGACGAGGGGGGTCGCCTGGGCTTGGGGTTGGGTCTTTATTATTGTTTTGGTGGGACTTGGTGTGCCAGTCTTTCCCAACCTTTTAAGAACGGGGGTCCAGGCAGGGAAGCTAGGGGTTGCTTCCTTGCATTGAAGACATTTTTTTTCTTTGAGTTGATTTCTCGTAGGAATCCTAGGCCTAAAGGAGACCCCTTTTTTTTCTTTCTTTCCAGTTTGTGTCTTTTCGCACTTGAGCTTTGTTTGGATGTCGTATACTATCGGGGCATTACGTCTCTGGGGACCCCTGGAAGGTCCCGGTCGAAGCAGGGTCTCTTTGAGTAAGATCCCCCCTTGACATTTTTTACTCAGAGCCTTAGTTAAAGTAGGTGTGTCAATGTTTTCCCCGTAGAATCTCTAGATGGTTCCCCTTTTTCATATGGTTTAGATGCGTCTCTTTTCAGTTTGGTGAATCCCTTCGGAGTTTGCGTTGAATGGCGTGAGCCAGCCTTTTCAAAGTGAAGACTCCCAGTCCGCCTCCTCCCTTTTTTTTGATGTCACACCGCTTATCCCCAGGTTGTCCTCCTTCTAATCCCTAAGAGATTGTCTTTCAGCAGTAAGGCTATGGCTGTAAATCCCCTTCTCTTAAAACGTGCTCTGGGCTGAGACTCTTTTTCCACTCGATCCCCACTCTGTTTCCTCCATGGAATAAGGGAAGAAGAGTCTACGGCTTTCCCGCGATATCTCCCTGGGGGATCGCCGGATAGACAGAAACCCTGATCGTAGGAGGAGACGTGTTCCACCCAGGAGGTCTTTCGATAGCGACGAGGGTGTCACCTTGTCGTCCTTAAAAAGTTCACCTATTACCCAGGATAAAGAGAAGACAACGGTACCCTCTTCACTTTCTCTTCTCCTTTTTCGTTATTTATAATGGTAACCCCCCTTTTTATAAGTGGAGTGCATTCTCTCAAGGTATTCAAAAGATTGATTGTTCCGACAACCCCCCCCAAGTTCTCCCTCCTTTTCCTAAAGGAAGGAGCCCCTTTTCCCCCCTCAGTACAAAGTCTCTCCCTCGCTCCACTAAACATCAAAATATCACAGCACAGTCCCGCAGGTGCGATGCGAAGCATACTCCCCATCACCATACAGTGGCCGGTTCCCCCCTTCCCTTGGTAAAATGGGGTCGAGACAGTGCAACTGATTCCCCTTGAGATCAGACTGATTCCCAACCCTCACGTTTTTTTTTGTATTTTTTTTTTCCTGGAAGCAATTGGTTCCCAAGCGACAGTTTCCCCCACACCCCAGAAGAGACAACATGGCAAGCTATGCCTCCCCCTTGTAAGCCGCCCCCCCACTGAGATGGCAGAGGACCCATAAAATTCCCGATCCCTTTCTCTCCTCGGGCTATAAATGACAGTTTTTTCTTTTTCTAAGCACCTATGATTCATGGTGTGCGAGCTAGCCCCTAGTCGGGACTCATACGTACAAATCCTGAAATTTCTCTTTTATAATCCCTTCCCCGCGTGCAATCATGAAAAAGCTTCAAAGTAGTGTTACTACTATGCCTTCCCGCTGGATCAACAGGGGTCTTCTCCTCAATATTGCGTTAATCTTCAAGGTTTTTTCGGTCCGTTGAGGGCCGACGCTTTATTTTTCCAAATGCCCCTTTTTTTCTTTTCCCCTCCCGATTGTTCGCTTCGATCTCTAGGGGCAGAAGCCTTTTTGTTGTTTGTTGTCTGCATTTACCACTAGGGGTGAAGTTCCGCATTTCCCACCATTTTTCCCTTCCCAAAGTCGAGAGTATTCCTTTGAACGACACCCTTTTATTTCCGGGAGCCGAGATCCGATCGGGCTTCCCCCTTCCCCTGTCTCCCCCTCATAGTAAGAACCACATCTTGGCAGTCTTTTACGCGTTTAACGATGTAGTTGAATCCTCAAACTTGCCGCGGTAAGGTTCTTTCTCTTTCGGGTACCTCCCCCGAGCAAAAAATGATGTTCTCTCTGAGTTCCAGTTCTGCTCCAGATCTACGGCTCCCTTTTATCTTGCAGTGCCTGGGTTTGGGGTCCTTTAGTCCCCCTTTCGCTAAGTTCCTTTTCCAGAAGACAATGAGTTCGGCAATCTGCCCCCTTGTCTTCTGCTTCTTTTGTGTTTTTTTGTACTTTCTTTTTCCCCTGTCTTCCCCCCAATTGCTGTTCTCCCTTATACAAAACTTTTCTTGGTCGGCATCTTTCTGCTAGACTGGAATCAGTTGTTCAATGTGCCTTTTCTTTTCTGAGCGCACAGTGGCCGGTAAAGTTGGGCCAGGAACCCGGCCTTCTGTCCGCGTCTTCCAGCCTTCCCAAACGGGTGGGGGGTTTTTCCCTGGATGTAGTATTTGGCGCTATGCAGAGATTTTCTGAGGCTTGCTTTCTGTTTTTTCTCTGGATCCCCTTCCTTCTTTTTTTCAGTTTTAAGACCAAGTTCCCCTTGAATATACTTTTCCTCCAGGATTCGGGTTATTGCCCAGTCGTCATTTCTGCTTCTTCCCTAGGAAGTGTCCTTGTCGTGATGATAACCCTCTTTGGAACACTTCCCACTGTATTAGTGATGTCAGCCCTCCCCTCCCTCTTCCCCTTAAACCCTCCTCTCGAGGGGATATTTACCGCCCCTTTCTGCCCTTCCCGTTAAATGGACCCCATGCGGACCAATATTGTGACCTTCCTAGTAGCCTCTCCCTCAGGATTTTAATCCGCTTGTTTTTTCTTCCGGCCATCGAATTACTGATCTTAAATACCGGCCCTCTTCCGCTCACTTAAGATTTGTGACATCCTATTTTTTTTTTTCTTCTTAAAAGTTGTTAATGGTCATCGTCAAGTCCCTTTGCAACTCAACCCCCCCTCTCTGGATAGATTAAAACCCCCTACGAACCTAAGCCACATATATTCCATGGTGGGAACAATCTGTCACCCCCTCGAGTTTACCCTTCTTGCCCTCCAATAATAAGGGACCTCCCCTTCGATCCCCCACCATCCAGTACTCTGTCTATCCCCCTTCACTGGATCCCTTTTTCTCCAAAGAGGGAGACCCCCATATCGGGTCTTTCCACAGATTTAGATTAATTATACGACCCCGCTCCAGGTCCCCTTGGAGGGGATCCCTGAACAGCTGCCCCATCCTAACGCAAAACTGAAGCGGCCGCGTTGAATCCTGACGACGAACTCAAGCCCCCCTCTTTTTCGCTTATTCAAGAAATCCCCCCCTAGCTTCCCTTGCTTTACCAACCTTTCTTTGCACCCTTGCCACTACGACCCGACACATCCCACCCCGAATGACCCAATAAAGAAAAAAACTCTCCCTCTTTTTTTTCCCCCCCCAAATAATGATTGCACCAACTGCACATTGGGAACATTTCCTCTCATTTGCGTTTGCAAGATCAGGAGGCGGTTAGGAAGGGGGAGGAGGTGGAGGGAACGGGTGGATTTTTTTTCTTCTGAGAGGACCCCCCTCCTAATGTAAAGTGATCCACCCCTCTCAACAGGTCCCCCAAGATTTTCCCTCTGGGCAAAGCTACATCGATATTTTTTTGCGATCGCATGTCCCCCCTTCATTTCCAACTACCTTTCCCACAAACTAAAAAGAACACTTTTGTCTCCCCCCACGAGTAGCATTTGTCTCATGCTCCCTCAAGTCCCCCCCCTCGTTTGCTTGACTCCCCCCCCTTTGCCTACTTCCCCTCAGGGAGTTAAAGGAAAGACCCTCTTTGTTTAAGACTAGGTAAGTCTCCTTTGGAGCTATGGCGAGCCGGCTGGCTCTGTTGTAGTTAGTCTAAGGGTTTTTTCTCATACGACCCCCCCCTTTTGCTCTGAGCGAAGAAGGAGAAGATATCAGATTGTGTCCTAGGAACGTCCTTTCCCGGACAAAACGCCCTTCTTTATGAACGAGGTGTTGGTTTCTCTAAGAAGGTCCCCCCTTATTAGTACGAGAGTGAAAACGAGGTAAGGCCTCCTTTCTCTCTTTCCTCATAATCTTTTTTTAGAGATCTATAGGGTGATAAAATTGCCTCTTCCCCCTCCGTAAGTGTTTCTCCAAATCCCCTTCCCCCGTCACCTCGTTCATCTCGACTTAGTTGTTTGTGTTGAAACCCTCGCTCTCCTTAAGAACTTATCGATGATTTTTCTCAGAGCACTCCTATTGGAATGTTTTTTCCCCCCAGTATGGAAGTTCCCCCCCCTGACTAACGACACATCGTCATCGAAGGCATCCCATCCCCCCCCCCCCCCTCCCTCCCCCCCCCCCCCCTCACCCCCCCCCCCCCCCCCCCCCCCCCCCCCCCCCCCCCCCCCTTTCTTCCCTTCCGTACCTAGTATCACAACCTAGTCGCCACGTCTGGCCTTTCCTTGGCGGTACACCTTTTTCAGGGAAGCAATCGATTTTTTTCTTTTGAGGCAAAGGCTTCCCCGTGGATGTATGAACCCCATTGCCCGCCACTGGTTCTTGTGGTCTTTCCTCTTTTAGTTTTTTTCCCCGCGTGGAGTAAATGCGATCCCCCCCCCCGAGAAGGTCTTGCCCATCATTTTAAAATCTTGGGCTTAGCCTTTTTTTGTTTTGTCTCTTCCCTTAGGGCGGGAATGTTTTCCCCCCTCATCCTCCACCGCTTCTCCTACACCGCCTCCCCCCCCCTCATCCTTCTCACCCTCATGCATGATGTCCTCCTTTCCGGGGTTGGGTGACTTTTGTGGTTACGATTGACTCTGTGCGGGAGTGGAGGGGTGATCATTCATTTTGGGGGATTTTTTCTGGTATTTTCCTTTGGAACGGGGCGGTCGCAGGGCGCTCTTTTTTAGGCGAATTGACTTGACTTTCGAAGGTTCTTCTTTGTTTGTCCTTTCTAGGTCGGAGTTCTTTCCCTGCGAATTAAGTGGTTAGGGGGCTTCTCCTTCACTGAGATTCTAATGATATTCTTGGGCTTAAGGTAGGAATTTTCTTTTCTCTTTTGACGAAGTTTCCTGGAATATTAACGGGACTTTATAATTCGTACCTTCTTAATGCGGGCAGCCTGTATAATCGATGGGCCTCTTTCCAACCCTACCCTTTGTGTTTTCCCTGTGGAAGAGATTCCTCTTCTCGGAGGGTTTCTGCCTGTTGACCTCGCCCCTCTTCTTCATGAAAAACTCCTTCCTCCTTCCCAATATGATTTCCCCCTTAAGGTGTTCCCGAAGCGTTTTTAGTGGCTTTCTGACCTTTCAATCTTGGAGTAATCCTCTTCTTAACCCGGCTTCCTTAGGCTGCCGACTGGTTAGCCCACCCTGCTCCCTCTGTTCAGACCTTTTTTCCCCTAATTGAAGGGAATAGCCTCCCTGGATCCTCGGTTCGTGTTGGTTGAGACGATGAAGAGTGCTTCATTTTTCCCTTTCTTCGAGCGTCCATTAGGGAGGGTTCGATTGTGACGCCATAACACTTACCTAGGAAAGTAAAGTCATCAACTTCTTTTCCCTCGGAACCCCTTCTAAGCTGGTTTCCTTCCCCGAGATTCAATGCAAAAGATTTGACTTGGGAATTTTTTTCCTGCCCCAAATTTCTCTCCCCAAGACCCTTTTTCAGGACAGGGCTCCCTCAAAAGAACACTACAGGTCAATTCTGTCCTTCTCGCAAATATCCCTCCAGCACAGTAAGCATTTTGAGACGATACCCTCATCCCATACTGGCCGGTTTCACAACTCAACGGTCACTTTTTTCTTCCCCAAACCCTGAGAGAAAGTTTTTTTCCAGGTTTTCGATCTTTTAGGACAAAATTCCAAGGCGTTTTGTATTTTTCTCCCTCTTCCTCAATTGGTTTTTTTCCCCGGAAAACAAAGGACCTTCAAACACACTCCTACTAAAAGGGCACTGGAACTCCCCTCCCCCCCCCCCCCCCCCCCCCCCTCTCCTCCAATCAGTTTTCAAGCTTCCTAGCTCTTAAATGCCCCCTACCCATACACTGCTCCTCCCCAAATTTAGTCCGGAGCTTTTTTTTTCTTCTTCACTGACGCAGATCTAAAGCACATTCCCCATGTTTTCGCGCTAGAGTCTGAAAGATCTAACTACCCGTAACCCTACCGCGTCCCTTGTTGATGGCCCCCTTAAAGCGTGAACCTACTTCTTTCCTTAGATAGGCGGTCTTCCTCCGAAAATGCTTGGGATACAGGGGGATGTTCCTCTGGCCTCCGTTAATCTCGTTTTGTGGAGGGACGTTTTGTCGAGCTCGTCTGCCCACATGTCCCCCACTTGTTTGACAGTCCCCCCGATGTGTCCTGCAGACATCTTTCCCCTCCTCCTTTGAGGAGAGGTTTTCTCCCTTGGACGTTAGCACTGTAAAGCCACCGGCAGTTGTTCCCATCTAGCTCGCTCGGCCCCCTCCCCAAACGGGCTTTTCTTTAACGCAGGCGTTTGCAATCTCAACATCCCTGTGATCCTTCTTGTCTTTCATTAGTAAGACCCCCCCCTTTCCTTGAAGGAACGAGGTAAAGCTTTCTTACTCCATGTCCAAACCCTTCCGATGGCTTTTCCCTCTTCTCCGAAGACTTGACCGCGCACAACATTCTTTCTTCTCCTTTATGTGATTATCCTCTCCCTCCTCCCTGGATTAGAGACAGATATCCCCATAGAAGTGTATGTTTGGGGCATTTAAATACATAGACATTCTTAGATCTAGGACATCTTCCCCCCTTCCATGATTTTCTTATCGCCCCCTTTATTCTGAAGTCTTTCTTTTGTTCTGGCCACTGGAATTGTGTCATGGATTGGCCCCCCCCCCTTTGAAAGAAGAACCCGCACGATGTGTCTTTTGTCAGCAGTGACTAAAAAGACTGACTTCCTTTATTCCTTTTTTGGATCTTTCCAGGGCGAAGGGGTGGTGAACCGGCCATTATGTCGGGTAGCTTCCGTCTCCTTCCCGTTCTGTAATTTTTTTTTTCGATGTCCTTCTTTGCGCTATGGGATGCCCTCCTTTGTCCTGTAGGTGCTTGTTGATTGCATTCCTGTCTTCCCTTCCTTCTCACTTGGGGCATTCCCCCCCTTTCCCCACAATCTTTGGATAACGGAACCTTTTTTCCCTCAAGCTGCTCGGTGTTCTCTGACAAGGAGACGTTAGGAGCGTTACCCTTTCGTGTCCCTTTCGGCACCCTTTTTGAGAAAACCACCTCCCCCCCGGCTCGACTCGTTTTTTCGAGCAACTCTTCATCATCTCAACACAGTCTAGCGCGGGAATCTTCCCCGCTGGACCATTAAAGGAAACTCCACCTGATGTGATCCCCGTTCCACCATATTCATAAGCCTTTCCCCTGATCTCCTTTCCTGGTTTGGGATTGAGACTAGATTATCTAGTTCACTAAAACTTTCTCTTCTTCGAAACCTCGGTTTATAAGATGGATTTCTCTTTCTCATGCTTCACTTAGCCAGGGCCAATCCCCCCTCCGAGTTTTTTTATCGATTCCCCCCCCCCAGAAGAAACTTTCCCCTTTCGGTTTGTAACCCTTTTGATGAAAACCATAGATCTCTTCTTTGTCCTCCCTTGTCCACCCTCTTCGAGGATAATAGAGAAACTAGTCCCGGCTAATAGCAAAAGGAACGGGACTCCTGTAAAACAGCGGACAATTACCCCAAGGAGAGGAGCTGACAAGCTTAGAGCAGTCGACTCCCCCCCCTCTCTCTAGAAAACCGAAACCGAAGCCCCCCGAACCCTTCTTTCCTTCAGGAGAGCTTCTGAAAGCATCCAGACCCCTGACCTCCTTCTTCTTAAAGCAATTTAATTGCCTCACACCCCTAGCCATTTCCCTTTTTACCCCCAACCTTTTCCTGATGGAAACTTCGTCCCCCCCCCCCCCCTCATGCAGCCTCCTCCTCCCAATCCAGAAACCAACCCCCCCCCACCCACCCTGCTGCCCCACACTGCGGACCCTTTTCCCACACACGTTCTATTCCCTTGATTTTCTTCTGAGGAGGAGGAGTTCTGTTGGATTCCGGGAAGCGGTGGGTGAGGAGCGGAGGGATGTACCACCCCTCTAATGTCACTCCACAACAAACCCCAGGACCAATCATGTATGATGGGCAAGCTACTCCGATCTTTGTGGCTCTCTTCGCTGTAAGAAGTTCTTGAAACAACTAACCTCTTACCAACTTCAACCGCCAGGTGGCGGCATGTTTCCCTCCATCATTCTCCTTTGCCTAAGGCTATAAAAGGAACCCCCCCATGGCCAGTAACCATTTTCCTTTTTCCCTGCTCATAGTGGAGTTTTTTAGGACCATTACGTGGCGTCCGATTTCTCATTCAGTAGAATGCTCTTTCTTTTTCGACGGATTGACGAGTGTGTTTTCCTCCTTTTTCCTTCCAAGTTTCCCTTTTTTCCAGTACAAGAGGATTTTCGACGCGGAGAAGAATATTCGATGTTTGGTCCCTAGGACACGTTTTTTCCCCATTCCCCCCCCACCATGAAAGAGAGTGAACGGGGTTTGATCCAATTAATTCTGTAGAGGTGAAACGCGTCAAGGGGAACCCTTTCTACTTCCCTCCTTTCTCCCTCCTCCCTTTTTATATCTATATACCTTTTGTGGGTTTCAAAAGATGTAATACTGTAAGGGTGTCTCTCCCACAGTAACCTCGTCAGCTTGCCTTTTTTTTATAATTTTGGGAAAAACTACGTTACTATCGAATGCCCCTCTTCTTCTTTCATACGTACAGTAGCTTCCTCTACCTAAGATTGGGAATGTGTCCTTCCTCTGGACGTCCAACCCTTAGTGACCCACCTCGTCATCGCCGGATCGACATAGCAATTCGACTCCCCTATCCCCCTATTCCCTCCATTAATCCTCGTTTAAAATTCTCCCCTTTTTGGTTCCATTCAGAAACGAGTGGACTGTGGCTTCTCAAACTCTTCTCGTTGGATGTATGACCTTTCAATGGCGTTTCGTTGGAGTAAGCTTTTAGTGTCTGAAGTCGTGTCTCATAGCCCTCCCACGAGGTGGTGCACACCATTTTAAACATATGGTTTTGTTGATCTTTTTCCTTTTTTTGGGAGCCCCCTTTCCATCTAGGGAATGTTGGTAATAATCATCTCCAAAGATTAATACTCCACCTTTTCCACACTCATTACTACGCTGGTAGCTGCAACGCAGCAGGCTTCCCAGAATTTCAGCAGTTTTCCCCCTCTGTGGGGTGTTGACGCGTTGGTTGGTATTGGAGGTTTTTTTCTCTCAAGCCCCCCAGTCTTTTTGGAGTTTTTCGGTCGTAGTGGAAATCAGGGCAATTTTTGGGTAATTGAAGGGAAGCTAGGTTTGTCGAATGCTCTAGACAGAGAGTCGTCTCTTGAGTTTCTTCTAGCGGATACTTTCCCCTTTTTTCTTCGTCTTGTTCGGTGTCTCAATCGAATGTCTATTGTCTTTATAATGACTTCCGCTAAGAGAAGGGTCGCTCTTCTTCCGATTTTTTGTGAAGGGGTCTACCACCTTCCCTTTTCATAGTACCTTTCCATAGATTCCCGTAGGATGGAATGTTCATCCGTATCATAGTCTGGGTTTAGTGGTTCACTTTTCCTCTTCTGGGTGTTGAGGTGTCTCTGGTGGAAGCCCAAATGTGAAATCGGAGAGATGGTTGCCTTTTACCTCCTCCCTCATTGACCCCCTCCTCGTAAAGTCCCCCTTCTTCACCACCGCTTAACGACGAGATGCCTTTGTAGTGCACGGCATGTATTTTCCCGACCCCCACAGAGGATTGAGTTCGTCGTAACGGCGGCGACCTATGGGCTTTTTCCCCTCCCTCAACCCTTGTAGACAGTGGAAGGGCCCTTGAAGGGAATATATTGCTTTTTCTTTCTCCCGCTCCCCTCGGTGTTGCCTCTAGTGCTTAAGCCACTCTCCTCTTTCCTTTTTGCCCATTAGGGAGGTATATCGACTTTTCCGAAATTCCCCTTAGGAAATAACTTCTGAAAAGGATCTCCTGTTCCGAGAAACCGTTTATCAGGTTTTTCTTTCCCCTCACGTTTCTCTTCGTAGGCAAAAGTGGGGACTTGAACACTGCAAAATCCAATTAACTACTTTCAACGACGGCTAAATCAACACTTTCCCCGATATGAATCTCAACTAGCTCCCCCTGACAATCACATCTTTCTCACAGTCAGCAACTGACGCACCTCCCCATAACACCATAATGCCCTTTCCCCCCCCCCCTCCCCAGAGTCCCCTCCAAAAACCCGCAAGCCCCTCTTCAAGTATGGGAGCCAGTCCGATGACCACCACCTTCCGGTTTTTTCTTCTTTTCTTAGAACCCCTCCTTGGGGTTTCCTCCAGGAAACTGCGTGGCCCATCCCCGAAGCATCCTGGCAAGGGAAGATGCCCATAAGTTTTTTTTCTGGTAAAGACTCCTTCCTCCGAACTTTTTCCTCTTTTTCCCATGAAAAACTAAACTGCCCAGGGAGCCGTCTGGCTCTAAATCCAGTCACTTTCTCCCGCCCCTCTGCTCTCCATGTGGTGCTCTTGACCAGATCCAATCCGCCGTACACCCTCCAGGTTGTGGAATTCCCCCCGCGTGCCATCCTGCCTTTTCAAATTAGATATCTTCTTCCTATGCCCTACTTTTGAGATAACAGGTTTTTTCTTACGCACTCTTCGCTCCAGGGGGGGGAGGGTCAAGTTTTCTTGCCCAAACTGCCTGTTTGGGCTTTCCCCCCTTCTCTTGGGAATGCAGACCTCTCTTCACTCCTACTCCGTTGTTGTTGTCTCCTTTGCCATGCCCACTCGGGCCGTTCCCCCTGTAAAGCCCAAAAATTTGCAAAAGTAGCGCTCTTTTTTTCTCAACAGAAAAAAATTATCTCCTCCTTAGGGCGTCAATCTCAAACCTTCCAAAGCATTTAGGGCCTTCTTTCCCCCCTCTAAGTGAAGCGTTTTTTTTTAAGATTTTCTCCTCTCAACAAACCCCTTGTCCGCGGGTCGGTTCTATGCTTCTCCTCACGACTCGATAAAAAAACATGCTTTCTTCCTTTCTTAGATATGAGTCCCCAGAAAGGATTATTTCTTTTCACTTAAGGCTCCCTTATCGCAGTGAGGGGTCCTCTTTTAAAGATAGATTTTTCCTTGAAGATTCTTACAGACGCCAATGATTGCCGCCTCTTTCTTTTTTCTCTGGACACTTCATTTGTTTCCGGGTGCTTGACATTCGCCCCTAAATACAAAACTTTTGGTTGGTCATACCCCTTCCTTGAATAAGGTCACTTCTCAGCACTTCGCCCCTTTGGGGTTTTCCGGCCATGATGTTTTATTTCCCTTTCCCCAATCGCGCCGTGCTGTAGGTCTTGTATGTGACTTTCGATCTTGATGCCACGTTACCGTAGTGCTTTTGATGGAGCTTTTATGTGAAAGTAGAAATGTTCCCCCCCAGTCAAATCTTTTGCCTACTATACGTGATTCCCCTCCCTTGCGTTCTCTGTCCCCCTGAGTACGTTTTCTGCTCTTTTTGAGGTGCGTCACCCTCTCCCCCTTCCCCCTCAGTTGTCACACGCTCGACCTTCACTCTCACTTCTTCCCCCTCTAGGCGCGGGGTCCAAAATGCTCTGCCTTTCAAGGACCAGTACGAACAGAGTGGGAATTCCGACATAGTCGCTTTCCTCCCCCTTCTTTTTTTTTATAATGGGTTGGATTTCCTCTTACTGTCTTTCTTTACAAAGGGAGGATGTAGTAGCCCTCTCTTTTGTCCCTTCCAAGAAGATTGTTGACTTATTCTTCCCCCTTCTCTTCATGAGGGTTCATCTCAAGCAAGGCAACGCCGTACTCTTTCACCCTTTTTCTTACTTTTTTTCCTTACAGACGCACCAGCACACCCATATATTCTTTTTTCCCCAAACAATAGAGGATCCCCTTTCCAAGCCATTCCATCATCCCCCTCGAACCACAAGCGTCCCTTCATCTTCCACAAGATTGTATACCCCTTTTTCCAAGCGGGAACCCCTCCTTAGGAGTATTCCGCCACTCGGGAAACAGACCCTACGATTCAGTAACAACCCTTCTACATCAAACACG
>Ga0179591_1288017_pt1 | contig 19645 bp, 27 predicted proteins | sample CZOMad2_1_08_16f_FD_182891 | JGI IMG/M metagenome (GOLD analysis project Ga0179591, IMG submission 182891) | Vadose zone soil fungal communities from Angelo Coast Range Reserve, California, USA - CZOMad2_1_08_16fungal (PacBio error correction) | ecosystem: Environmental > Terrestrial > Soil >... | reverse complement strand
CCCCCCCCACCCCCCCCCCCATCATCCCCTCCATTTTCTTAGCCTAAGTGTTAGGTCTTCCTTCTACCATTATATTCTTTTAGACCTCTGCTTTCCATTATCTTTACCCATTTCAAATCCGGGTTAAGAAAGCGTTTTTCTGTTCTCCCGGCCAAAGTCTAGTCAAACCCCTAGCTAGTGGTTTACACCCCCATCGAAACAAACTCTCCCCCGTCCAAACATCCTCCTGGGACCTGTCTTTTTATTTCCCCCACCCTGTTGCTCCCTGTTAATCCCCCACCCGTCCCCTTAAGTTCGGTTCGTTACACCTTGTGTACCGATTCAATGCTTTTTTTACTCTTTAACACATTTTTCCTTCCTTCACTAGAAGGATCACTTTTCATCCTTTTCTTAAAACGCTGCACGTTCCCCTGACCCACAAAGAATTCCTCACCCCTTCCCCTCCAAAAGGTTGCCTGCCCTCCTTGGAAGCCGGTGATGATCCTTTTCCGGTGTGTTTTTTTTTATCTCTAGACCCGTAAAGTTGTTCCCCACGTTCAGTGTTTGCACTCCTCTTTTTCAGTTACCTTTTTCAGATTTCTCGAATTTTGACTCCCTTCTCCCCTTTTCATTGAAAGTGATGCGGTTCCCAGAAGTCCTTTTCCCCTACTTTTAATTTTAGAAAAAGGTGAAGTATTTACCTGTCCTTTTTGTTTTCTGTGCTATTCACCTTTCTTCCCCCCATTGGTATATTTCCAAACGGTTCAGTCCCATCTTTTTGAATTTGACCGTTTTATTTCTTTTTGTGCTCCCCCCCCCTGGGCCTAGAGGTACGTTTTTCATCGTAAAGTTTTCTTTTTCCTCCATGTTCGAGCGCGTTTTCCTTTCCCATTGAATTTGCCTTGACTTTCTTTCATCGATAATAGACATCTCATGCGACCACAAATGAGGCTAGCCCTTTTTTCCCCCCTTTTTAACCTCCTTCTCGGTAGCTGCCTTTATCTTGTTGATTTAAAATCCTTTTTAGTATTTTTCTTCCCCAAACACGGTATGGTTGCTTTTCTTGAGGGTTGGGGTTTTTTACTTTTTTCTGGGAGAGGTTCTTTGGAGCTTGGCCTTCCTTTTTTTCCCGGGGATTTTCCTTCGTTTTTGTCAGTTCCCCACCGTACTTATTTTTCCTGCATTTGAAGAAGGTCATTTTTTCCGATCTTTGTAGGATATTGTTCCCGTCCACTTTTTTTCGGGTCGGAGTTTCTCGCTTGAATGTCCTTATTCCCCAGCGGTCGAAGTTCCTTCTCTGGGGCGAGGCGTAGGGACGTGTGGAATATAGCTTGGCAAAATCTTTTTTGTGTTTTAGAATATTGTTTTTTCCGTTCTTTTTCTTCTCCTCCTCTTTGTAGTCCAAGACTTTTAATCTCCTTTTTCTCCCGTTTGCTTCTCCTCTTTCCCTCTTAATCAACACTCTTGTTTCTGAACTTGTGGAAAGTCCCCCCCTGAAGGATTCCCTCATTTGAATGAAGCCCCCCTTTCCACTTTGCTGTATTCAGGCTTCTGATTCTCCCCGATCTTAGTGTATTTTTCCCTTTTTTCTTCCGACTCGATAATTTCCTCCTTTAGTTTTAGAGTCTTGTAGTATATGCCTTTATACCATTCTTTTCAAAGTTTCCCCTTTTTTCTTTCCTGATACCCTCTTGCCTTGTCGTTTTTACAAGCGGGTGCAGGACGTTCTTCTACGCTTGAAAGCGTCTTTCTTTTAAAATTTGAGTCATAGGGTGAATGACGAGACCTTTTGGTAACTTCCTTAATTTTCCCGTGTTCTTTTATTATCTATCCCCGTTTCTAGGGGGTCCCCCCAGTGATCTTTTCCCAATCGTTGTTGGTTTTGCGGTGTGTTTTATGTGGAGTTTTTTCAGTGCGATTCCTCCATTTCCCTCTGAGGTTTTTGGTCTGCTATTTCTCTTTTTGGTGTCCACTCTCCTCCGATATAGGGGTTAGTGTGTTTTTACTCATTTGTCTTCAGTCTTTTTCCTTGTTTTCCGGCAAGGGCATAGTTGGTGATAGTCCTACTCATTTGATCTTTGTGTTGTGGGGTTCCTCTTTTTTTTTTCAAAAGAGGGGTAACTGATGTGGTCCCTTGCTCGTCTTTTCTCGTCAATGTCGCCCCCTCCGATGTGGTGTTCTGTCTTTTTTTCTTGTTCACCGTTCTCCTGTCCCTTTCGTTGCGAGGTTTTTTGCGTTTAGTGTCAATGGCTTTCCCTTTCCCTTTTTTTTTGCCGTTTGTATGTTCTGTACTGATCCTAATCTTTGACTGGTAAGGCTGCCCATTTTGTTTTTCCCCCTCATGAATACTACGCTCTTCTGGTAAGTCCGTTTGGCGGTGTGTTTCCCTTGGGTTCCATGGATGGCGGGCTTCTATTTTGTTTGGCTCCCCCCTAGGAGGTATCGTTAGGCCCCCCTTCCTGCTTGATGTGTCCCCCCCTTCTTTCCGAAAAGGCATTGAAGATCCTTTACAACTCTTCTCTATACCCCCCCCCCATACCCCCACTTTTTTTTTCCCTATCTTCTTTGCGTGTCCGTTAGCGGGAATCCCTTCTCGCCCTCCAGGCGGAGGTGAAAGAGTTGACACTGTTACCGACACCCTAGTTTCCCTCCCCCCCTGCACTGAGAGATTGTCCTACTCCTGTGTTGAGAGAGATGCCTTAGTCCCTCTATCGTTGCTAGCCCTATTTTTTTTTAAACCTGGTCTCACGTCCTTCCCGCTAATGGATTCCCAATCTAATTTGTCCATCCTATCTCTTCCGTTCTTTCCTTCCTTAGTGATCAGCGTTGTTATCGTCTCTGCCTTTGCGCCCCTTTTACTGTCACCTACTAGTCCCTTTTCAAGCCCCCGTTCCCCTCATCGAGACCGCGAGTCGTTCCCCTGGCCATCTAGCATGCCATTCCAGTCCCTCACTACATCACCCCAACTTTTTTTTTCCTTCCCCTTCTGATTTTTGTCAGGCTTGTTCAGAACAAAATTTTCCATTCCCTTTTTTGAGCTTACTAAATACCGTGTCCATTTTTTCTTACCTACCACTCACATCTCACACCGTCACCTGGCCCGAAGATAGTTCTTTTCCTTTCCTCCCCAGTAAAGAAAAATCACCCCCATCGTCTTTCATCAGCTTACGAAACCCCACTATCCCGAACCCCCCTGTCCCCCTGCTGTTTTCTTCCAAACCCCCGACTCGCCCCCCCCAAACAATTCGGTATTGTGCCCATCTTTCGTTGACTTTTTTTTCCCCCTAGGAAAAATTGAGTTACAACCCCCGCCCTCCACACGCGGACCTTCCCTCTGTACCAACCCCCCACTACCCCCCAACCCCCCCCCCCCTAATCGCTCCGGCCCCAAATCCATCCCCGCTACCCATTTCTTTTTTCGTCCGCCCCCCTCCCCCCTCCCTCTCCCCCACCCCAGAACCACCCATTTACTCCCGTCCCCCGCGCAATGTCTCCCTTCACCTGGGTGATAGAGACCCGCCTTTTTTTTTGACACATTCATTACTCGGGCTGTCCCAACAAATCACCTCCCCCTCCCTTGGCCCCAATGCCTCCGCTTGTCCCAGGCCCATTGTTTTAACCGCCCCTTGCAATATGATCACATGACTTCCCCCATCCCCTCTTTTCCTTTACTCCCCCCCGTTCCCAGACGTCCTATCGGACCGTCTCCACGCATTACAGCGTTTTTGAGTAGTTATGGTCTCACATCTCTCCCTACTTACTAAGTCCTAGAGACCGGGATAAAGCAAAAGTTCATGGGTCTTCCTTTCTCCCCAAAATTCTTCAATTCTTTCTTTAGGTTTTTGTATACTCCACCACCCTCCACCGGTTTGTTAGATTTGAACCCAGCTCGATCGAGGCAATTCCCCGATGCGGAAGAAACTTCACACCGAGTGAGCAACAGAAATCCATCATGGGTTTTCCCCAAAAAATTCTTTTTAATCCCCTATCCCCCCCCCCCACCAACGGGGTCCCCCCGCTATAGGGCCAAATTACTTTTAACTGCTTCCCTGGGGTTCTTGGGTTGTACCTTGGAGTCGACGCTGATCCATCGCTGGTAATCCCCAGTTGCCGACCGCCTTTGGGTTTTTATTAACCCCCCCTTATACAGAGATTTCCCTTTCCGAGCAAACCCTTTCCCCTCAAAATTCCAGCACAAGGACACATCCTTTGTGCTGCCCCTGCCTTCTTTCCCGCCAACCCCTCTGCCGGCAATTCGACGCACCGCCACCCCCTACAAAAGAACCCCAGAATTTTTGGGGCATAGAAGGATCTACGACCTAATACCCCAGTGCCGATGCCCTCCCCCCCCCTCCTAAATCTTTTGCCCCTCCTCTCCCGGCTTCCCCTTGGCCCGTGGCCTTTGTTAGTGTCTTTCTTTATTATATTCATTCATCTTCCAATGTGACAAAGGCCATTTATTTATTCCACTTTCACCTCACGGGGTCAGACCCTCGCGTTTCAGTTGGAGACACTTGCCCATTTTTATACTACCAAACCCCTTTGGTGGTCCCCCAACGAATCGAACGTGTCAAAATCTTTCTACATTTACCCCCGTTTTACCCCCCCCCGTTGCGCTTTTTCCTCACCACCCCAACCCAGAAAGGACCAGGTTCTTCCTTCCCAACCTTTTCTTGGCCGATTCCATTCCTTTCCCATGTTTAGTTTCTAAAGACATCCACTGGCCAGAAGGACAGTCTTACCTTCTCCTTTCAGACCCCTTTTAATTTCACATGTCACCACCCCACTTCTTGAACGTACAAAAAGTGCCCTTTCCAGGCGCTCCTCTCTGCGTAGGTGGTTGTTAGCGCTTCCGCCTTCTTCCCTTCGCAATGGCAAACGTTTCACTTTTTCCGACTTTTTGTTTCAGTTCCCTTGATCCTCTTTTCATCCCTTTAAACGTGATCTTTACCTTTGTTTTTTCGGTTTTTTTAAAGTTTTGGCCTCCCCATGGGTATTCCAAGGAATTGTCTTTTTGTATTTTGACCTGGGTAATTTTTTCCTGTCTTGCATTACCGGTACGACCCATGGTAGCTCTTTCCCAATTCCTATTGAAAGTTCGATTTTTTTTTGTACCCCGTAGCAGCTCTGTTTTGTTCATTAAAGTTGTTCTTGACACCCCCCCCCCCCTTGACACATCGAGCTTTATTTCCCCTTTTTTTTTTGCTCCCAGTGGCTACGACTTGCATCCCGGTTGAATCTGATACTATCCTTTGAGTCAGACTTAGATCTCCCCCCCTTCTTTTTCTCTTGGAAATTTCCCAACATGAGCGAGGATGCTTTTTAGTCTTCTTCCCTTTCGGTAGTCGATCCTTTCTTCAAAAATGATTCGATGGGTTTTTTTTGAGTTTGTGTCGGGGGGATGTCCGGCTATTTCGGAGATTGGCTTTCTGGCGTTTCGGTTGATTGTTTTTGCCCGCCCCACCGACCTGCCGTGTTTGAATTTTCGTGCATTTTTTTTTTTTCCGAGCTTGGCTCTTGTGTGTGATTGTTTTTTTCTCATCCTCTCCTGGTGAGTCTTCCCCCTAATTCCCTCTATGATCCGCCTTCCTTCTTCGGGGCTTCGCTTAGGTCTCCAGTAATTTTTCAGATAGCGGCACATTTGTGTTTGGTTGATATGTTTTGAGCTTACTGGGCCCATCTTTTGGGAGTTTTTTTTTTCTTTTGTTCTCCCCTCGTTGTTCTCTTAGAGGTTCCAGATATTTGTTAGTCCTTTTACTTTGTGTTACCCAACCTCCCTTTGTTGGAAAGTTGTAATTACCTCCTTAGAGAGACTTTCCTTTTCCCTCCTTAATTTTTTCTCCATTTCGCAATTAAAATTGCTTCTTTCGAGCATGTCTTTCGATTCTTTGTCGCTTTTTCCCCCCCTTCGACCAAGAGATAAACTCTCTTGAATGCGTTTGTTTCTCTTCTTGGTTATTTTGGTCAACCTCCCAAACTTCCACATATGATTTGTCCGTCCCTTTATACATTGCTCGTGGTAGCCACAACTTTGTGCCTTCCCCCCTCCTACTTTGGTTCCTGAAGTACAGCCTTCAGTTCCCCTTTCTTTTCTTTATGGTTGCAATGAGATCCTCTCTTTTCCCCCGAGTACCTCTGAATGGTCCAGTTCCCAGTCATTGATATCTTGTTTCCCCAGTCTGATATGTGCCTTTCTGTTTTCTGTGTGGCGTTTGTGTTGGTGGCTTTCCCATGTACGTGAGGTCGTTTGGGTTCTTTTATTCGATTTGCTGGGACTTATCTAGGGGTTGGGTTTTTTTTAATCCTTTTCTCGCTTTGGTCCTTGAGTTGTTTCTCCCATTTCCTTCTTTTTCCCTTTTCTTATCCGTGTGCGCCCCCCAAAGTCATTTTTTTTGGTTTTATGATTTTGGCTTTTCTGTGTCTGATGTTTTTTTTCTTCTTTCCGTCACTCGATGTTTCTATTTGTTTCGGGGTTTTTCCCCAGTAGCTCTTTTCTCTTTTCTTGTTCAGCGTGCTTTTTTGGGGTTTTTTTGGGCACTCTGAATGTTTTCCTCTTTTTCTGTTACTGATCGAGTGACTGGTCCTTCTTTGCAAGTTTGGTTTTGACCCCACCGCCATGACTTATTTCAACGCTTTTCATTTATTCCTTCCTTACTGGCGGTGCTTTCTAGTCCCTCTTCCTGTGCTTTTGTGCCTGTGATCACTTTTTTTTTGGTAAGGGTCTTACCTGCTTCGATTTGACCCGTACAACTCTGGATCAAAGGTCCTGAGGCACCCCCGATGGCCTCTACGTCCCCCCGTTCCCCTTGAGTGTCTTCATTCCCCTCCCCACCAGCTAGGAGTTTTCGAGGACAGGGGATTCCCCTTGAAACTTCTCGTTCCTCTTGACTAGTCCTTCCTCCCCTCTCTCGCCTCCCTTTGTTTTTGTGAGCGATGTTCGTCCATCCTTTTGTGCTTAAGGTTTCTTTTTTTCCCTTTAGTGTAGCTGTGCGCTCCGGGATCCCCTTCACTTGCAAAGACACTCTTCTTCCGTCTGAAGGGTCGTTGTTTCCCATTCTAATTGGCTTGACGTTCTCATTCCTTTTGCCCCCCTTGTTTCACACTCCGAACGACGCCTTTCAAGCCCCCTCATCACGAGCCCGAAGAGTTTTTCCCGCCCCATCTCGCAGGACGCCAGCCCAGGATTTTCCACTTTCATCCACTCCAGTTTCTCCTGCAGTTTAGATTTCCCTCATTCTGACCCCAACTGACATTCCCCTGTTCCCTTTACATAGATGCCCCAGTTCTCTTTCAAGGGACATACCCACTCACATCCCTTCCCCTTTACATTGGACCCAGTCCAGTTCGTTTCTTCTTGGTTAACGAATCCCGACCCTCCCAACTGCAAATCTTTACTCCGATTCTCCCTGCAGAACCACTGGCCCTTTCCTTTTCTAACCCCGCCCCCTCAACACCCCCCACACCTTAAGTGGACCCCCCACCTGTTTCGTCCCCGAAGTCTTGTTCTCCCCCTCTGATTCGATCCCCTACCTCAAGCGGACCTTCTTTACCCAACCACTACTCCCTAGTAAATCGCCGTCCCCAAATAAAGAGAAGCTCACGTTCAGGAGGAAAGAGAACCCCTAAACCCGCCCTCGCCCCCACCGACAAATACGACCAATGGACTCTGCCCTGTGTGCGTGAAACACAACTCCCAATTTAACCGCCACTTTTCTGTTCCCCTTTTTCCCAACTTTAAAGGAGAAGCGTTCATCCCACCCCTACCTCCAAGGCATCTTTTTTCCCTCTGTCAGTCAATGTCCCTTTCTACTTTTGCTGGGCTACACCGCTTGGCCGCATACTTGATTATTCCCCCCATGCCTTCCCCCCTGTATTTGCCCTACCTGTTCAGCACGGCCTATAAGTCCAATTTTTCTTATAACTCCTCCCCCGAATTTTTCTCGCGCGCCCTCCACGGGCAGCGCCCATCCTAATACCTTCTCGGCCTCGAATAAGACGTTTTTTGCCCCTTTTACAGGGGTGATAAATTCCTTTTCACCTACAGCATATTCCCTTTTTTCTTACTCCAACCTTCCTCCAGGTTTGAATGATTTGTCCCCCCCAAATCGAGCGTCCGTTCCCACGTCCCAGAGTGAAAGCTGGACTCCTCGGAGGTCAACAGAACTCAAAGAATTGGACCCCCTCTGTTCCACCCCTCTTTCCCCCCCCCCACACAAGAGGTGGCCCCCTCTCCGTCCACCTTTTTCCTCGCTAACCCTTATGGACGTTTGGCTTTCAAATCCCCAAAGGGAGATTTCCCTTTCGGATTTTAAAAACTTATTCCTGCAACGCCTAATCGACCATTTCAAATGCACTCCCATTTCTCTTCGTTTCCCTTCAATAGGAAAATACCTTTTTTTGCACACGCCATATCCGTCAAATCTCCGACTTACGCAAACCCCCCTCCTCCCGCACCCAGCCTCTACTCCTTTTTTATAAGTCTCCTGCCTACTACACCCCATTTACGCCTCAAAGACTCCCCTTTTCCTCGACCGATAAGGAGGTTACCCCCCGAATGCTCTCTGCTGCCGTTCTTACTCCTTCGACCCACTGCTTTACCGCTTCCCCTTCAGACATTAGAGTTATCACCCTTTTAGGGCCCGGTTCCCTCCCCCTTATCTCGAGCCCGTGGCGCACGCCTTTATCTTGTCCAAACCGTCGCTAGGCTCCTGTTGTCCCAAAACTAGGACACCATCAACACATCGCCCTTCCCCCTTTGAATAAACCCTTGTTTTGAACTGTCCACTATTTTTCCCCCAAAGGACAGTTTCCTTACCCCCCCCCCCCCCTTGAGTGTGTTTTCGTATTCCTCTTCGGTATCTTTTTCTTACACCTTTAACCCCGACCCACCCACTTTCCTCCCTTTTTTCGAATTCTTTTTTCCCCCTTGACCCCCGGCCCGACCCAAAAATGGAATTAAACAAGTTTTGCTTGATCAACTGTCCTTAAGTTTCCCTTTTTTCATAATCCTTTTGTTTTTTTTCTCATTCCTTCTTCCAGGTGATCATCCCCCTACTGTTGTTTCTTTTTTTTGTCTTTGGAAAGGGGAGCAGCAGTCCCATCTGACCACGTGATCATTCTCAGTTCTGGCCAGTTTCTGTAGGTGTTCCCAGGTGCCGCCCTGTTTCCGGAATGAATCGGTTCCCCTCATTCTAATGAACTGTTTCTTCTTTTGTGTTTATTCTCCCCAGGACAATTGTTGTGATATTTCAAGCAGTCCATGTCCATCTATGTTTTTCCCGTTTCTAGAGTTTGTTTACAACCGGAGATCGCTGTTTTTCTCCCAGGGCAGGCTCCTGTCGCCCAGTTCGCGCGTTCTTACCCCTTTGACCGTATCCATCGCCTTTCCCTTTTCCTCGTTGGAATAGGATAACCCATTTTAAGACCCTTTCCTTCTTTTTTTTGCCTCTCAACCTCCGAGCGAGGGCGCTCTCTCCCGTTTTCCCACTTTTATAGTACTAGATAAAGTCGATTTCCCTTCATCTGGGGTTCTTTTTTTGGTGTTTTTGGGGCTTTTCGAGGCTATTTCGGAGTTTGAGCTCTGGTTTTTCGTGATTTTGCCTTCTTTTCTCAACACGATTGATGTCCTTTGGAATGGAAGCTGCACTTTTGCCCCTGGATTTATCTTTTGTTTTTGACCATAATGGCCCCGTCTGCTCTGTGTAGAAATGCCTGCTATGTCTCCAGTCTCTAGTCTTTTTTACTAATTCAGATGCGTCTGGTGGTAGATGTGGAACTATTTTTTTTTTGGTTTGAAATATTTTTTGTTTCCTTTCATTTTTTTGGTCGGCCTACCTTGTAGTCAGCGTTTTTAAGCTCTTGTCTCCCCCCCCCCTCCCCCCCCCCCCCACCCCCCACCCCCCCCCCCCTCCCCCACCCCTGACTCTTATTGTTCCACTATCAAAAAATTGTTTTTCTTCCCGTTTTTTTTAAGACCCTTCGAAGAGACGGTTCTGGCTTTCGTCTTTTCTGACGCCTTCCCCTTTTCCCGTCTAGGATAGGAGATCGACGTCGAGATTTATGCGTAGCTGTCCCGTTTATAATTTTTTTCCCTCCGACAACTTAATTCTTGTCTGTTCTTTTACGGATAGGTAGTTATTGAACCCGTAGTTCCAGGACCATAGTTTGTTTGATACGATGGTTCATGGTATCCCCAAGCGGGGTTGATGGCCCCGGCGTACACTTTTTTATCAAGTACGAGAGGCCAGCTTCTTTGATGTAGGGGAGGGTGGCTCCTGTTTCTCCGTCAATCCTCCTTCGTTTCCAGTGTGATGTATAAACACCCTCGGCTTTTGCAGACATTGCCTGTTGCCCATTTTTTTTTTTTTTGTTGGATTGTTTTGGTTTGGCTTCCTCCTCCCCACGTACTGGTTTTTTCGCCCTTTTCTCGATTTGGGGGGGGCCCTCGCTCTCTTTGTTTGTGGTAGTTTTTTTTTTCATCTTTTGTTCCGTGTGAATGGCGTTTATTTTTCCCTCCCACTGATTGTCTTCTTCTTTCCGCGAGAGTTGGATAACACTTTTTGTTTTTTTTCTGATTATTGTTTGAGTCTTCAATCTTTTTTCCAGCTTTGTTTCCTTTTCTTTTGTTTTTAAGTCGGCACTCTGTTTTCGTTCTTTGTTTTTAGGGATTCTCCACGGTCTCCTAGTTATTCTGTTTCCTCCTTTGGTCTGGAGGTTGTTGTATTTTGGTCGTCCTTGAATCCCTGGTCTTGCCGTTTGTCTTCCTACGGATCTCTTTGAATGGTACGGAGCCATTTTTCTTGTTTCCCCACGACTTACTGGTAAAGATCTGACGATTAGGCCAGAGTGGAGGGTTTCTAAAGAGTCCGTTTTTTTGCGTTGATTCACTACTTGGTGCCTTTCTACGGCGGTTCTTTCTTCGTTATTGTATTCACTTTCTGTTTATGGACCTCCCGCGCTTGTCTGACACTTTCCGTCTCTCAAAGTATTCTCTCATTCCCGTACCTTTGAGTCCTTTTTTCTACACCTTTAAGTAGGCTCTCTTTGACCTGGACACAAGGGTTGTCCCCTTCCCTGACCCCCTTCCTTCAAGCCTCCGCGCCTCTCTTTCTTCCTCCCTTTGTTGGCGAAGAGGACGTCTATTCCCTTTTCTCACGTGCTTTTTTCCGGGTAATCACTTTTTCTTGATCGATAGATGTGCGTCCCCCTTTTCCACTCTAAACTTGAAAGACATCTCCTTCTATCGATGTACGTGGTACTTCCGCCCTTGTTGCAAGTCTCTTCCCTTTTCCTCCCCATCTTTCCTGTCCACAATCTCCATTTGTGGAAGAACTTAGGTCCTTCCTCTCCCCGTTTTAGGAGGGAGCCCAGGCCCCCCTTAGACTGACAAGCCAGCCAGTACCATCAAAGTCATCCCCCCCGCCCCTCCTTTCCTTAATTCAGTTAAGAGCTCCCTTTCTTTTTCAGAAACCCCCCCCCCCCCCCCACGTACGCATTTTTTTTTCCCATTACCTTTGAAAAAGAAAACGCGGTCCCAGGCGCAGGGCCCTCCCCACCTACCCTCTGCCCTGAACAGGGACCCGACTCCCTAGGACTTTAACAGACTCCCGCACCGCCCTACGACCTCGTTCCAGCGCTTATCATCGCCGAACCCCCTTTTTTTTTTTCCTAATCACCTTATCCTTTTCACCCACAAACCTTACGTGCAATTTTTTAGCAAATCGCTACTCGATTTCCCACCTTTTACATTGGTGATCCCACCGCCCTCCCAAGTTTTTTTGACCATGTCCCCCCCGCCCCCCTCCCCATCGCAAGTAACTGACGCACTTTTTTTTGCTACACGTTACTTCCTCGCCTCCCCTTCCCGCCCTCTTCCACCAACCGAAACCATCACGCCCTTCCCAGATTTTCCGTTTTTAGTGCCCCCGCCTTTCCCCCCCCGATAGAGACCTCGCTGTCCCCCTCAGCTCAGAAATAGTCAATTTTCCTCTATCTTCACCATCCATACCTAACTTGTCCCTCCTCCTCGTATTCCGGAACCCCCATCTCCTCCTTTCCACACGCTTGTGGCTAGACCAACTCAGCCCAGTGTTCATCCGACCTTCCCCATCCCCTTTTTTCCGAATGGAAATACTGTTCAGACCCATCCTTTGCCCCCGACGAGCCCTACCTTCCCTCCTTTTCGCGAGTTTTTCTTTCTTTTCTCGCCCCGGAATCCTACATCGCTTCCCTCCTTGCTCAAGAAGCATTGATCCCTCCACCTGGGCTCATGACCCCCCCTTCGGGCCCTAAAGAAGTATGCCAGGGATCTTACTCCAATTGCCCTCCCCCGGGTTTGTCTCTTTTCCCCCCCAAACTTCTTTCTCTCGGTCACCACTCTTGTCTACAAGAGTGACCCTGGAATTTGGTCGCCCTCCCCCCCCCCGAAAGGTTTCCCAAAAATTAGGATCCCACCTCTAAACCCCCCCCCCAAATCTTGGCAGCTAGTCCCCTCACGTCCCTTCTTCTAGTCGTAACATGCTGGTAGCTCCTTTACCCCCTTTTCAATTTGCTGACCGCCTCCATAAACTGAGAGTAGCCTTTTCCATGAATCCTCGGAGAAACGCTCTTTTCTCCCCCAGGGCGGTTCATCAACTTCCTGTGGGCGGCCACCACGAAGGCACTTCCCCCCGAACCCCCGAACCTAGACGGCCCCCCAGCTCCTCCCTTCGGCCGCAAACCCCCCTTTTCCTCCAAAATTCTCCCTTTTTGGGGACGTTTCTCTACGCCCTCCTACCCTTTTTTACCGAGCCCTCCACAATCTCATTCTCTGCTCAGATTTTTTCAAGGGCTCCTCCCGAGCCGCCTTGGTTAGTTGACTTCGAAAACATTTCTTCTCATATGCAAACTTCTGCATTGATTTATCCACTTTCCAGTTCTTTGCCTCACGCGCCTTGTCCAGTGGCGCCCGGCCCTTCGACTCACACCCCCCCCTTGCCCGTTGTCCCAAGAGAATTAATGGTCCCAACAGATGGTTTATTAACGTTTCGGTAAATCCCCAGTTGACTCCCTTAACTCAACTCCTCAAAAAGAAAGGCCCCTGGTATTTTCGGGCTGGGGGACCTTTTTGATTTCCCCTGTGGTTTCCCCTTAACCCCGACAGCCCTTTCCAGCTGTCACTTTCTAAGGCCTTCCTTTTCCGTCTTCCCCTCTTTTCAAGGGACCTTTACCACCCCCCCGCCACGTACACGGTTTCCCCCTTCCTGTCGAGATCCTTTTCAACTCCGTTTGTTTTTTAGGATAGCTCTCTTCTTCATTTTTCAGTCTTGCCATTTTGCCGTTGTTGCCAGTTTTTGGAGTTACCTTGTTCCCCTCTGTCCAAACGTGACCTTCCCCATTTGTTTCCAGTTTTGGGTTAAGTTGGCCATCCCTGGCTCCGAATTGAATAGTCCACCCCCGCCTATCCCCCTTCTTGTTTCATGTATGTGCAAAAAACCATGACCCCCTCCGGTTTCAAGGTCTTTTTTCCCGTCGAAATGTTGTCTCGTTTTGGGCCCCAACCGGAGCTCTCCTTTTTTGGTAGATAAATTTGGAAGTTGTTTTCCCCCCTTGTCTTTTCGATTGTTCTGTAAACTCCTTTGCACATTTCTCTAAACGGATTTATTCACAGTTTGAAAAAAAACCTTTTTCTCCCCCCATTTAGGTACCTTCCCCCCCCTACCCCTGGGCGCGTAGGGACTTAAAAAATCCGGTGAATCTCTTCCTCTTCCAGTCCCATTTTTTAGTATCTTAGATTCCATTCTATCCCCCCCCCCTTCTTTTATGTTGTTTTTTTCTTTCGTTTTTTTTTTTCGTTGATGGCGAGGTTTCTATTATTTTGGCTGCTTTTTTTCTGGTCCGGAGTCGTGCCTCACCCTTCGGATGGGTCCTGGTTGCTTCTTTAAGACGGCATGTTGAGTACCTTTTTGTCGGCTTTCCTTCCTGCTTAGAATGGGTCGCGCCCTTGGTAATGTTTTTTAGTCTGTCTTCCCTTACGGCCTCTTCCACGAGTCGTCCTGGGGTCGGTGTCCGCTTGTAGGGCCTTCCTTTTTTAGTTTGGCCCCACCTTTTTTTTTTTTTTTTCTTTTTTGACCATAAGGGTTGGGATGGTCTGTTGCTCATCACCCTTTGTTTTTTTTTTAAGCTCTTGATTTCCCGGGCTTCTCGAGCTTTTTGCCCCCAATCTATAATCTGGCACCTGTTTTTCTTCCTCCTTAGAAGTTGGCTTGTCGTCCCTACCACTCCCCCTTTTCCCCCCAAATTCATTGATTACATTCTCTTCGAGTACGCGCTTCTTTCAGTCGCTGTCGCTGCCACAATTTTTTTTTCTCCTCTCATTATGGAAAGGCTGGTTAGTTTCGTTCTTGGTTTCTTATATTCCGTTCTCCCTGTACCCAATTCTTTCCTTTTGGATTGTTCCTTCCTTTTGACTGATATGGAGTTTTGGTCCTTTTCCTTTTTCCTCTTTGTCGAAGGACGATTTTTTTTTCTTCCACTTGGAGGTGGCGTCTTTGTCTGCCGCGTGGGTCTCTTACGCTTTGTCTCCTCATTTTCTTGACAAGTTCGGGGCTTTCTTTCCCATGCAGGTTTTCACTCCCTCTTTGCCATTCGTTTTTTTTTTTGTGGCGAGTGGTTGGTTTTCGTTGTTTATTTTTGCGGCCTTCCCTACCTTTCACCTTGTGTGACGCGATTCTTCCCTCTTTGTTTGACTTGCTTTCTCGGTTTGTTTTTTTCTGTTGTTTGTACACCCCTTTCTTTGTGGTGCGGGGGTTTCTCTCCCCTTTCTTTGGCAGAAACTCTTCCCCCGTTTCGTTTTTATCCCGTAAGGTTTGGTTTTTTTTTTTTCTTCTTTTTGTAGTCTGAAAGTTTATGGGTCCCCCTTCTTTTTGCTTCAAATGGATCTATTTTTTCGTATTTTGTTAATCTTACCACAGTATCTTTCTTTTTCCGTTTCCAGTTTCCTCTGCTTTCTTGTGAGGTAGGTCCTTTGAACTAATGTTCTGTAGCTTTTCGTCTGTCTTCCATCCTTCCTTCAGTTTTCGGTGCCATTTTTTTTTCTTTCCAAGCTGACTTCTCAGCGGCACACCCTCCCTCCGTTTTTTCGTTGAGATTTGAGTCCTAGTTCTGGGTCTTTCCTCTGAGGGTTCCGGTTTTCCTACCGTTTTTTTTTCGCTGCTTCCTCTTTTGGTTTTCTTTTCCAAACTGTGCTGTCGATGTTTCCCTCTCTGACTGTGAGCAAAACTCACTAGCTTTGCTTTTCCTACTTTTTCAACCCTCCCATTTCCGAGGTCCGTCTATCCTTCAGTTAGGTTACTCATGTAGCGCACCCCTCCGTCTTTGTGACCGCTTTCCCCCCCCTTCTACTTTTAAAGACACTGCTTCCCGCTCCCGATTTAACTAAGTCAGGCTTTTTTTCTCCACACCCTCCGTTGTTTTTTTGTCCTGTTTTTAGATGACTACTTAGTCAATTAGCTTTTCTTGTTTCATTTCATCCCCCTTGGTCCCTTTTCGCTTTTGAAGTGACCCCCCTCCCCGAACAGAATTCGAAGGTGTTTTTCCTTAGAGGGAGTTGACTGCTTTCGACCTTCCTATTTCTGTCTTAAGCATACCAGTTTCTTTTCCCCAATATGGAATCAGAAGAACCCTCCGGGCCCCCCTTAGAAGGCACTCTCCCCCCATAATTCCCTGCTCACCCTCCCATCCCAACCCGTATGTACTCCCTTCATGTTTGTTACCCATTTCAGTCTTTTCTTTTTCAGAAACCAAAATGGGCAGTTCCCATTCAACCTTCGGATACTTACCCCTTTCCGTAGACAAGTCAATGTTTCCCCCCCTCACTTTCCCCTGTACCTGCCCCGAAGCCGAGGACATGGCCCCCCCCTAACATCCGCCCCCCCCCGACCCCCCTCACACTCTTTGTGCCCTCTTCGCCCCCGACGACAAGGAACCACTCTGGACCCCCCCCCCTACTCCAAACCACGCCTCATACCAACCTACGTGTTTACAAAGCTCGCGGAGCAACTTCCCAGAGGTTTTCCCCTTGATCTCTTGAAAAACTCCCCGCCAGCAGGGACATGATCACCCCCCACCGACCAACCCCCCCCCGCTCCGTCCCCAACATCGACGAACCTTTCCCTCACTTTTAATTTCTTGCCTCCCGCCCCCCCATACCCCCGCCCCAACACTCACCCTACGCCAATGGTCCCCAGGAGTGCCAACCTATTCAATGGGTTCTCCCCGTCTAACTTTTTATGGTCCCTTCATTAGTACCTGCCTCTTCAACGAGATCGGCCCCCCCTCAATTTTGCTATCTTCTTCAAATGTACCCAAGTAGTACTGGGCACAGGCACTCTTGTTTCAGCGTTCCCTCTTTCCACCTGATACCCCCCCCTTCCCCTGACTTTTAACTACGTTCATAGGCCCTCCCCCACTCCCCCGCCTTCTCCACTTTTCTTTCGGAAATTATGTTCCTCGACCTCCTATAAATCTCGGAATCCGGTTAAGCCTTTCCCTTTCCCCCTTTTACTTTTGCTTATGCCTCCAAATTCCCGTCTTGACTAAAGCTCATTCTAAGGCTTTCCTCCCCCCGCCCACCGATTTTTTCTTCCTTTCCCAAAGAAGATATCTTCCCCCATCTACACAGCCCCCCCCTCTTTCTTCCAAAGAGGAGGACCAGGACCCAATAAATCCCCAACCATTCTGGCTCAACCCCACCTCCCCCAACCCCCCCATATTCCAAAGCTATAGTCCACCCCCTTTTTTCCAGTCATCCCCTTTGTGAGTTGTCCTTTCTCCTTCTCCGGGCTCAAAGTAAAGGGAGACAGCCCCTAACAATGCTCTGAGATTCCACATGCTCTAACTTATCCTTCCTAAAGGTTTGCTTCACTGCCTCAAGGACACCTCATCAGGTGTTTTCGGCAATCCCCGTCCCCTAACCTTCTCTTGCCATAGACGCAATAGAATCGTAAACCCCCCCCCCTTCCCTTCCCCAATCCCCCACAGTCCTTTTTTCCGCTTGATATACGACCTACCCCCCGCCGTTTTTCCCCCTCGAAATAATAGGACATAGTTAGTTTAACATTTCCCCCCCCTACTCTCGAACGTTCTGTTCTTACTCCTCCCCCCCCTTTTCTCTTCCTATTACCTCTGTTAACCCCCCCGCCGATTTAACCTTTTTTTCCCGGCAATTGTTTCATTCTGTTTACTTCTATGGTCGCTTGTTCCCCCGTCCTTTACTACCCACAGCTCTCGGTCCCCAAACCGACAACATTTTTCCTGATAGGGACATGACTTTTCCCTCCCCCCAGTTTTTTCCCTCTTTCACAAGACAGGACAACAAGATTTACCAGGTTCTTCGTTACCACTTGAGGGGCCAGCTTCATCTTCACATTTCTTCCAACACACCAATTCACTGGTTTTTTTTTCCGGTCCCCCCCGGTCCGAAGGAGCCCTCAGCTTGCAAGCTGATCAAAGGGAACCCTTGACCCCAAAGCCTTTTGCCCCCCTTTCAAACGGTCATTGCTCCCCCTGGCCCAGGCCGCCTTTAGCGTTTCTTTTTTTTTTTCTAGTTTTTTTTGAGCCATGGAAAACGTGTCCTTCGAATTTTTTTTTTTTCAGTTTCTTTTCTGCGTTCAGCTCGAACTTCCCTTTTCCTTTGTCGTTGCCGGGAAAGGTTGCCCTCACCCTGGATACTTTTTTTTCCTTCCAATTCTTGGTTTTTTTTTTTTTTTTTTTTTTTTTTTTTTTTTAAAGACCGGATTACTGTTATTTTTTTTATCCCCGGTGCACCCTTTTTTCCCTTTCAATCAAGTTACAATCCCATCTATGTTTGACCTTTATGTGTATCTTTTTGGTCCCCCCCCGGTCCTATCTGACTTTTGTATTCCTATAATTGCCGTTGTCACCCTTGCTCTTTTCTTCCCTTCCTTTACGTGTCATGACTTTCCCCAAGGTTGAATTTTTTCATCCCTTTCTCATGGCGTACTCCCCCCCCCCCCCCAATTTGGTAGCTTCGCGGGCCCCTCCACTCCCTGATCTCGGTTCCCTCTGAATTCTCCTTTTTTCATTTTTTAACAGGTTTCCTTCTTTTACCTTTATTCCCCAAAGGATTCTGTGCTTTTGTTCGTTTGTGTGTTGTTTCTGTCTGATATTTAGATTGGGTCCGGGCGCTTTTTTTCTTTTATGTTGCTTTTCCCCCTTTTCCCGATTTGTAAGGGGTTGCGAAATCTTCTCCCTTTGCACCCTTTGCTTTTCTCTGTTTCTTCTTGGGTGACCATCGCCGCTTTGCGTTCGTCCATTGAATGGGGCAGCACCTTCTTCTCTTTCCCCCCTCTTTTCTATGGGGACGATTTCCTCTCTTTCTTGGATTAGTCCTATCGCTTTTTACCAAATCTTTTTGGGGTGTGATCTTGTTTTGATCCCATTTTTTATTCTTTTGTAGTCGGTTGCTCCCTCTGGTCCCAGAGTGTAACGTTGTCACGTTTTACCCGCTCTTTTGTTTCCATCGTCCACAACCCTTTTTGCTTTACGTTGTGGAGACCCCTTACGAGACGGTCTGTCTTCCCCCCTTAATGAGCCTTCCCCTTCTCCCTTCCTTCTTATTATGAGTGTCGCCTCCGCGATGGATTTTTATCTGTCGCTGCCCCCCCTGAAAGATCCCCCTTTTGGAGTTTTTCGCGTCTTCTTCCGTTTCGAGGCTTTTTGAGTAGTTTCCCCTTCTGTCCCATAGTTTCTTGTCTTGGGCTACCTCTTGCTCGTTTTTTTTAGACACAACTTTGCGTTTGTTTTTACTTTTCTTTCAAACGCTCGTTCCCCACTTTGAGTCGGGGATTTCAATACGAGGTGGGTTTTCCCTCCCTTTACGTAGACCTCATTCCTTTTCCTCCGTTCGGACTTTGTCTCCTCTCCCCCCCTAAGGCCAGATTGCTCATTTCTTTTTTTTTTGTGGCAGAGGTTGTTTTCTTTTGTTGCGGCCGATTCCCCCCCCCCTAGGGGTAGCCTCTTTCCGATTTGGTGACAGATTTATTCTTGTTGGTTGTGTTTTTTTGTAAATCACCGCTGTGAATGGAGGGTCTGACCTCTTTCCCTCTTTTTTAGTATAAATCTAGTCTTCTATTCTGCGAGCGTTGGACCGGTGTGGGGTTGTGTCTCTTGGTTCAGATGGGTCTTTTCTTGTTCTTTTTTTTTTTTCTTAAGAGGGACCTCGATGGTTTTTCTTTTTCTGTTAGTTCCCCAGTCTCCCCCGGTCTTCTGGTTCATTTTTGGAGGTTTCGGTGAGGTGTGTGGAAATCGTCTGGACTTTGTCTTTTCCACGATAGACGTCTTCCTAAGGCTGCCCTCTTTGGTTTCCCAAGCTGACTTATTGTCCACTCGGTTTTTCATTAAGGTTTTCCCGCGTTGGTGGTTCTTCCTTTAATATTCTTGCGAGGGGGCTTTTTCCTGTTCAGGAGTAGGACACTCATTTGTGTATTACCAATGTATGATTTCCCAGCTTTTTTACAGATTTTTTCCGGATCCGCCTCCCCGAGTTTATTCCCCCCCCTTTAGAGAGTCTTTTTCTTTTCCTTTATGGGGAATCAATGTAGTTACGGCTTGTGAAAGAGAAAGGTTACCTCCCACTTGTCCCCTCCCTCCCTGATTGACAGAGGGC
>Ga0179591_1212103_pt1 | contig 19646 bp, 18 predicted proteins | sample CZOMad2_1_08_16f_FD_182891 | JGI IMG/M metagenome (GOLD analysis project Ga0179591, IMG submission 182891) | Vadose zone soil fungal communities from Angelo Coast Range Reserve, California, USA - CZOMad2_1_08_16fungal (PacBio error correction) | ecosystem: Environmental > Terrestrial > Soil >... | reverse complement strand
GGTCTTCTGGGTATACGATGTTAGGACCATCCCTGTCACGCGGCTTATTCCTGACCCTCTTCTTCTTTCTCTCTTCTTTTCCCCTGCGAAGGTCTTCGGGTTTTTTCCGCACTTTTTTTTTTTTTTCCTTCGTTTTTTTTTTCTCTGCTATTACGCTAAGCGGAATGTTTTTTCTCGCCTTCCCCCGCGCCAGCGCGTCAACCTCCTGTCGTTCTTTTTTTTTTTTTTTTTTTCGTCGTGTCACTTTGAGAGCGAGAGGGAGGACGTCGTGTCTTTTCGTTTCGGGAGCCTTCGCACCTTTTCTACGACAGCTTTCTTAAACGTTATGAAGTTTTACTTACGCGTGTCTGCCCTTTTGTTCATTTCTATAGGCTTTCAGTCTCGATAGGTTCTATAGGCACCTCCCTTTACTTGACTGTAGACTATGCCTTTACACCTCTTTCCATCGGTCTTGTTTGTTATTGTGTGCTGCTTTTCTCCGTTTTCTCGGGTCTGCGGCTTCTAGATGGACCGTTAGATACCGATCGAGGATAATGCCCTGATGTCAAAGCGGTTTGCGTGGCTCCTTATCTAGATTCGGACAACTTTCTCTTTTACCAGCCCCATGCCCTCTTTTTCCTTCCTCCGGGGAGGTTTAGCGACGTTGATCTCAGGTGGGGGGGTTTTGTGTTGTAATTGCGGTCCCGTGAGATTTTTCGTTCCGTTTTTTGTACGTTTTCCATGATGGGGCTCTTCCATTCCTCCACATGACTTTTCTGCCTTTTTATTGTGCAGTTTGTATTGACCTTGTCCCTTTATTATGAGTTGTCTCGAAGAGATGGACAGAGTGCTCCCTCGTTTGGATTTCCTTGACTATCCTTCCTGTTCATTCTGTCAAGAGTGTGGTGGAAATGGAGTTTCTCAGTCTTCTTAAGTGAACTGCCGTACCTCTGCGAATTTGGAGCCTGAGCATCCTATTTTTCCTTTCTACTCAGGGTTTCTTTGGATGATGTCTCTTTATTTTTGATGGAGTGTAGGAACGGCGGCCCAAGTTCGGAATTGCCTGGTTCCTGCTGAGACGAGGTAAAACAGCCTGATTCCGTGCGCAACCAGATTCCAGCTGCTCTGGCCCCTTCGCGATCGCAGTCGGGGTCATGTTCGGCGCAGGTTGGTAATAAATATTTAAACCCCGATGGATGGGTGTACAATCATTACAGTCCATCTTTCCCCTTTGGGGGGAAGTGTGAGGTACCCGTTGAAGATGACGTTTTTTCCCGTAATTGGGGGGTTGGGTTGGACGTTTGGTATACTAGATGATGCTTAGGTTTTTCGATGTTCCTGTTTGGGCCGGTGATCTGCGGTTCATACGTCCTCCCTGATAATATAGTTTCTCGAACCCCCCCCCCTTTTTTCTTCGGCAAACGCGCTTGATGTTTGATCTTAGGCGGTGTTGAGATAGGGGTATTTTTTTCCGTTGGTTTTTCCTCTAAAGCAGAGTATTTTTGAGGTAGCCCCCCTCTCGTTCCAGGACTTCAACTTGGTAGTGTCCTTGGCTTTGTCTAGCGACCCCACGGTGAAGACCTCCCCCGTTTTTTTGTGTGTGTGAGGTGCCTGCTCCCTTCTGCTTGCGTTCGTGTGAAGTCGGTACTTATCATTCCCTGTCCCGAGGGCCTTACTTCCTTTCTTGTCCACGGCTCTTTTTTCCCGTGCCCCCCGCCTTCCACATGTCTTCATTCCCGAGAAGTCAGATGTTTATGTTCGACTGCGGCCCCCTTCAACACCGTGGGTTACGCTTCTGTTCATCTCCTCTTTTGTTTTTTTCTTTTTCTCGAGTCGATTCACGGCTTTTTGATTCGTATCACCGCGCCGTAGTTCCCACGACCTAGCCGCGGCGGTTTTTTTCGTCCCGCTCCTTGTTCCCGCGGGTTCGGCTTCGTTGGGCTATCCGGGTCTGTTTTTTGACAGTTGTAACGCTGAAGAGCGCGCATTGTCTAACCCCCTCCCGAATTCGTTCCCCGATTTCGTGCCCCTCAAGCAGCGCACCTGAAAGTGAGCGAGGGCTGTTTTATCCCACCGTGGTTCGACCGTTTCCTTTTTTCTCCGCCTTTTTTTCCGTCCTCTTGTTCCGCTACCCAGGCTTCTGCTTGAGAGCTTTGAGCTTTTTCACACTGACCACGAGTTCCCACTCCTAAGAGCACTTTCTGCAGACTCCCCCCCTTTTTTTTTGAATTCCCTTTAAGATCGATGATGACCACCCCGCGCCTTTCCACCTGCGTATTCCTTTATCTCCTCTCTCCTGATTTTTTCTCCCTTCTTTTTGACACTCCCACCGAGGTGTATTTACGCGGTTGAGTCCCCGTATCCTTTTTTTTTGTCCCATGCCCAACACCGGCGTTTCTTCTCTGTAGAACAGAGCAGAGTTTTAGATCGTACGATTTGTCCCTCCCTTGTGACTTGTCATAGTCGTTAATGGGCCCCCAGTCATGCCCCGAATCGTCGCATTTTACATCCCTCTCCCTACCGACCCCTTCCTGCCCCGATAGCTCTGAGTCATCTGTAATTTCTGAGCTTCTCCCATCTTATTCAGCGGCTGTCTTTATTTTCCGTTCCCCTATCCTGGCGTGAAGACCTTCATTTTTGGTTATCCCACTGTCTGCCCTCATTTTACCCTGGTCCGTAGTATCTGATCCCGAACGTCCGTCCCTCCTTTGCTACGCGACTCGCGCGAGAAGCCTCGAAGCGGCCGTCCCCCCCCTTCCCCCCTCCCCCCCCTATCGACCCACACTTCTTTTTGATCCCGTTCACAGCTTCCTAGCATTTGCCCAGACTCGCCCCGTCCTCGTTTTTACACGCCGTTCGCATTATACTCAATTCAGACCAACTCACCTTCGCGAAGGGGTTTTCGGGGGTATGTGAGGTGTAGAGTTTTCCTTTTCGGTTTAGTTGCAAATTAGCTCACGTCCCCCCACCTCTTTTTCCTGCCTTGCTCGGTTTACCAAGATTTGACTGATTAATGTTTAAGCTCTCGCATAAGATTAAGAGAAGCCTGTTCGGGTTTTTTTTCCATTTCTGCCCCCCACTCGAAGCCCCCTTTACCTTCCCTTTCCCCCTCCCCTAGGGTTTCTCTCTTTTTCACGGTTCTTATAGGAGATCTGATAAGTGGAGATTCTTGCCTGCGCCTGAATTCCCCCCGTCTCATCCGATGCTCAGAATTTCATCCCCCTCTTTTAGTCGAGAACGGCATGGAAAGGATTCCTAACTCTCAGAGCGAGAGCACCTGCTCAACCCGCCTTTGTTCTTTGACGTCTCTAATTACTACGACAAGCCTTCCCTCCTGGTTTCCTTCCCCTCTTCTCGGATCTTTGCGCCCCCCCCTCCCTTTCCAGTGTTTTCGATTCCGCCAGTCATGGAGGCTAGTTCTGAACCCGTAGCCCTGCTTCCTTTCATCCTCTGAACCTAGGGAAGGAGTAGTGAATTATTCTCGGTTTTTACCTCTTTCTTTGTTTTCCCTGATTTCCCCTCATCCCCTTTTTCGCATCCCGGGCTCGCGAAATGAGAACGAGTTCATTTTTTCGCCGTCCTTTGCTTTTTCTGATTCGTCCTCCTGACCCTCCTAGCTCCCCTTAGTCTGAGGTGGTGATGTAATCTTTCGGATTTGCTAGCGGTGTTTACCAATCGATTTGTAGTCCCGCTTCCATTCCTTCATGGCGGTTTCTCTCTTTTTGTCCCGCGCATGCTTGAATTCTTAGTCAGGCGAACCGACTTTTTCCCTCCGTCGAGGCTTGACGCTTCTTCAGGTCTTCCCCTCAACTTTTAGCTCCTTCGGAGGCGGCTGCGACTTGCACGGAGCGCCCAATCTGCTCTCCTGACTGTGGGGTGTTTATCCCCTCTTCCAGAATGCTCTTCGCTCGGCGCTCCTGCATTTGTTGAAGTTCACTGAACTGGCAGCTAATCCCTTCTTCGGGGGCTACTTCGTGTTTTCCTTTTCTTTTGCCGCGGCTCGTTGAAGTAGGCAGACTCTGCAATGTTAGGTCTGGTTCTGCTTTTAGTCTTTGCGATCGACGTTGTTTCCGAGACCCCCCCTCCTCCCCTTGTCGTAGGCGTCTTTTGCAGCGTCCGGGAAATACGTTTTTTCCCTGATTACGTGTTGCCGACCGGACCGTGTTTTTCCTTTCGTGCGCTCCTGGTTCGTTCTGTCCTCTTTGCGTTGTTTTTGGGCGAACCACGACTGATTTTGCCTACCGCCTTGAGTCTTTAGACGCGAAGGCGTTTTATTTTTTTTTTAAGCCATCCTTAGTCGCAGACAACCTTGATGACCCCCAGACGTTGCTGATGATCTCTCCTCTTTCCTGCTCCGGCGTTAACGGGTCCTATTTTTGGTCCTTTTCTTTTTCGTCTCCTCTGTCCCCCTACGTTCTTCGTGTCCTTCCGATTAAGTAGTCTTGTCCACGGTTCTTTGATGCGCCTCGATGATCTGTATACGATGGGACCTGACGTGGGGCACTCTCAACGGGGTTTTTTTTTTGGCTTCCTTCTTGGGCGTGCCGACGGTCGCTTCCCGTAGACCCTTCATTCCTTGCTGCCCGTCGCCTGCTGTGGAGAAGCCTTTATGTTACCGCGAGGAGATATTTGTAATCTTACGGAATCCGAGAGCTGTTCGGGCCTCCGGTTCTCGGGCTGCCAGCCGACGAGAACCCGCAGAGGCATGCAGTAGACCTTGCCCTCTCTTTTCCCTTCTTTTTGTCCGACACACTTTTTTCTTTTTGGAGGCGTCTCCATTGACTGTCTGAGTCAGAACACTGCCGTTTCGCACCTCGCGCTTAAGCGCCCACCCCCTCCTTTCGTTAGAATTTTCTTTTTTTGAATACCGGTCTGGTCTCCCTCCTGACGCGATTCTGACTGGATGTTTTAGGTGTCTTGATACCGCAGTGGTGTTCTCGTGTCCCCTTACTCGAACGCGACGGATTCACTTTGCTCGCAAGCACCCCAACTACTGTGTAGATATCCACTTCCGAGTTCCTCCTCCCCCTTTTCCCCTTTTCTCATCCTCTTTTTTTTTCGAGCTACCGGTTGGGAGAGGAAACGTTTTTGAAGAAACTCGGTGAGTTGGTTTTTGTGGAAGCCGCTTGTAGTTTCTTGTTCTCGTTTTTGCCTTTTTCTCTGAAATCTCTTCAGCACGAGCCCGCCAGCGCGTCTTTGCAAGTTCCCCTCTCCCACACGCGAAAAGATCGTCCTCCCAGATCCACTGACCGCTCTGACTGGCCCGTCGTTCCGCAGGGCTGGGCGTCGATTGATCCCTTTTCCTCTGGCACCCCACCTCGTGCTCCCATCAAGGACGCCTCCCCCTCCCCCCCCCCTGAACCCCGGTTTTTTCCTTCCTTTTTAATCCTGCTGATCTCGGGCGAACTTCATGGTATTAAGTCCTTAGGGTGCTCAAACCTCCGCTCGGTTTTCTTTTTGTAGATGCTTTTACGCGTTTTTTTCTTTCACCCTCTATTGATCTCTGCTACCCTCTTTTTTCTTCCACTGCAGGCGAGTCCGACACTTGCAGGCTGTCGCCGGCTCACCGCTGCAGGGAGACCCCCCCGTTAGGAAACCGGTTCTACCCTTTTTTTTCCACTAGCGGGCCGACTCGGCAGCATTGATCTCCTTAGGTCTCCTTCCCCCTATGTTCCATTCCGACGTATTCGCCTGAAACGCTTTCTTCGACGCGATCGCACACTCACCCTTTCCCAGAACCGGTCGTCCGGTTCGTCTTGTCTATCCCTGCATTTCTCGTTCGTTCCAATTGCGTCTCCTCCCCCCCCTTTCTTTTCTACCTCTCACCAGAGCGTCGTCGTTTTACCAGTCCCACCGTGGTAGGCCCCGAGAACCGTCTGTCTGCCGTCATTCTATCATTCTTGCTTCCCCTTTCCCCCCTTGCGTTTCTTATAGCAGTCCGAAGATTTCGGCCTCCGTGCCGTTTTTTGGGCACGCCTTCGGGAGCTTTTATGCATCTGACTGAGGCCCAACAAGTTGCTTTGCCACTCCTTTTCCTTTTTGCCGATTTTGACTGGCTTCGCTCCCACCCCCCCCTTCTTCCCTCGATCATAGGCCTCTCCTATGGCCGTCAGTGTCCCTGGTATTTCCTCCAGTTAAAGTGTGGTAAACCGGATATTTTTTCTCCCGCTGATGAGCAGTTTTGAGTCCCTCCATTCCCCCTTTCCAAGCCTGCCTTTCCACCCGGTAGGGGAGATTTGTGGGGGCTTTACCTTGTTTCCAGAGCCAGGTCTGATTAATTCACCTTTTCAGACACTGTCCTACTCCTTCGGCCCGGACGTTACGCTCCTGCATGCGTCTTGGCTGTTGTTCTTACGGTTTGTATGAGTATTTAACACGCGACTTCGCCCCCCTTTTTTTTACTGGCCCCCCGTCCTGACAGACGAGTTTTGCAATTATCTACCTGAGTTTTCGTGGGCGGTGGTGCTTTCCCAACGTCATATTCTCCCCTCCTTCCTTCCCCTTTCCTTTGTGTGTACCTGCCTACGCGGAAGTCTCAATTAAGAGTCGCCACTAATAATCGGTGGAAGTTCTTATTCGAAGTTGATGGTTCTTTATTCTGGGGGAACCTTCGACGTTTTTTAATTAATCACTCTCCCCCCCCCTCTTTGTCTTCCAGGCGTCTTTCTCCTTTTTTCCTTGCTCCCGCCATCTTTTGGCGACCCCCCCCTATATACGCCGTTCTCACGAGGACGTTACTTCGCCGTCTCCGCCGCCCTAGACCTTTCAGGGCAAGAGTTTCAGGCCGGTTGACAGTGATAGCCGTCGAGGCGATTTTTCCTCCCTTGCGTGTCGGCTGCAGGCGAGTCGGTTCTGATCTTCACTGACTGTATCCGTTCTGAAGAGGTCATTAATTTTTTTATCGAAGGTTTTACCTTCCTGTTTTCTCCTTTCTCCGTCTCTCTTGGCGGCGCGGAGATAGTCCACTGACCCCCTAGGTAAAGCGGCGTCTGAAAGTGACCTACATTTTTCCCTCCTTTGGGCTAGTCCAGTTCAAGTACTTTCGTTGATGTGTTCGACCGCAGGGCGCTGCACCGCTCTCGAGTGGAATAGAGATTTCCAGAGTCTTCTACCCTCTCTGGTCCCTTTACGCGGTGTTAGTGTCTGCTGTTGATATATCGATCGAAAAAAGATCTTCCACGACCTGACCCTTTTCCCTTATCGATAGGGGCGGTGTTTTTTCTTCATACGAGGCTTCCCTTTCGGACCCTCGTCTGGGCTCTCCCCTCTGTTTCCTCTCCCTCTCCCCCACCGTTTACGTGTCGAGTCTGGGTAGTTTTTTTGACGGTGGGGGGGCTCGTCTCTTGCCAATATTAGTTCTTTTTCGGCTCCCTATGTGCGCCTGTTTCGTTTTCGTGCCCTTCCGTGCCCGTTCATGAGCAGTTTTTTGTCCTGCCCCTTTACAGGGGTCCCCCGCAGGCTCACCTTCCTCACAGTCTTGCCGAAGTTTGCATATAATTACAGGACAGTGCATAAGCGTTCTTTGGCGATCAGTTGCTGGAGAGGGCTTCCGGACTCTTTCTTCTTTCCTTTTCTTCATGCGCGATTAGAGTTGAAAAGTCAGCTCACTTGCTCCACGCTATAATTTAGTTTCGTCGCGATCCTTGTCTTTTTCATTTCGGCGACGTCTACTTCTACGCCCATATTCTCAAGGGAGTTTGTTCCCACTTTCCGCTGGTAATCTCTCATTTTTTAACGGCGCCTTCTCTTGTTGGTTGTCCGTTCTCGGCGCGTTCATCTAGTTACGATACGTAAGACCCACAATTGGGGAAAAGAGCGATTTCTCTCTGGTTGATGCTAGTTTTCCTCCGAGCGGCAATCGACGTCTCCCCAGCCTATGCCTTGGAGCGGCGCCCGGAGGCCCCAGGAAGGCTGAGTTGCGGCTGTTCTATTCTCCCAATCCCCGTTGACTCCGCCCTTTTCAGTTTGTGCATTTTTAGTGCGAGGTCTCTTTTCAGCGCTTTCCCTGTGCTGCTTTGCCGTCCGAAGGCGCGAGCTAAGTCCCCTCTACTGAATAAAGGGCATGATCCCTGCCCGGCTCCCTTAATTCACCGCCCCAACCTTGTCGGGTCTTTCGCCCGGACGCCCGTCGGTATGGTTACTTCTGCTAGTCGGATCCCTGGCCCAGCCGGGTCCTCTCTCTCTTCCACTCACTTTTGTTTTTTCTAGAGTTATTTCCCCCCCCCCTTTTTTTTTTTCTCCTATTCCAGTCTGTTTCCTTCGAAGACAAGTTAGTTGTGGAGACTTTTGCATCTTCTTCTATTTCCGGTTTTCAATGGTATTTGTTAGCTCGCCATTGCTTCCCTCTCAAGAGGTCTTTAACTTTTTTTCGACGTATTCCCGTCAAACCCCCCTCCTGCCGTCCCTCTTTTCTTTTGATTGCTCCCCCATAAGATCAAAAACGCCCGCTTCGTCGGTACTTGCTTGGTCACGTGATTTCTCTCTCATCTTCCTATCCTCAGCATCGCGACCAATGGCCCCTACAAACCTGCTCCCGAGCCCTTCTGTTTTTTTTCGCAGTCGTCTGCTGGAGATTTTGTACACACTCCCCTATCTCCTTTTCACACGTTTTCCGAGTTAGTCAGTCTACCGCTGAGTCTTTTCCTCCAAGGTTTTACTTCGAGCCGTTATGGCTTCCTCTGATGGATTTCCTTCGAGTGAGTATTCCCCCCACAGAGTCCCATGCTATCTTTGATCACCGAGAGGATCTGATTTGTCCCCTCTTTTTTCCCTTTCCCCCTTTTACGCTTGGAGTCTTACCGAGATCTTTTCGCGTAGACCTGGCCGGCCATTCCCCCACTTTTACACCCTACTTCTATTCCCCCCAGCTGAACCCGATCCTTTGTAGATTCCTGCTTGTTGAGCGCACCGTCCCGGGTGTACTAGGTCACATCGTCAAATTCATGCCCCTTAAAGTTTTCATCGGATATCCTCATCGGCACACTCCTCGCCTGCAGCCCTTCGCACGTTTAGGCAAAGGCCAGTTCTTTATGCTCTCTCCCATAGACGGCCTTTGGTTCTGCTTTTGAGTCTTCGTTTTAGCCCCTTTTTCCCCTTTTTGCCACTGATGCCCTCCCCAGACACACCAGGAAGGCTATCTTTCTCTGAATTACTTTTCTCATCTCGCTCGTCCCCCGGCCTTCTCCTCTTCCCCTCGACGGATCACCCAACCCACACCTTCACATCTTTACTTGGGTTAATGAGTCTGGTTCTGGCCGCGTCCAGTTACACGCCGACCTGTCCTGATGAAATCCGCCTCGTAGCCGGATCCTTTTCATTTCCCCCCCCTCCCTATCTGTCAAGACATTTCGAGGCTTGAATCATGAGAGGTTGCGTTTTCGTTCTTATGATCCACCTTCTTGCAGATCACGCGTGCCTTGCCGGTCGGTTTTCCCTATCCTTAATGAGGTAGATACTCCTCTGGTCCCAGCCCGCTGGCAGCTTCCTGTTTTTTTTTTCCTCTTTAGACGAGATAACCCTTACAGGTCAAGTTTTTCCTCCCCCGATTTCGAGAATGTAGTCAGTCCCCCTGATACCACTGCGACGCTAGTTTTTTGGTAGACGGATCCCCCTTTTCCTCCGGCGACTGTCCTCGTCACCTAAGGCAGAAGAGCCAGAGTGGTTGTTGTGTTGGGGGATTCGTGTCGAGTTTAAACGGGCTTGTCCCAGTAAAGAATTACACGCACTCTCCCTCGACTGTATCCTGCCCTTAGGTTCGGCCTCGAATTCTCCCCTACTTCGCCAGCCCACCCGACGTGTTTTCCCTTTCAACGTACCAGCTCTTCGACCCCCTGCGGTTTGGCAGCTGTCGATCTGAAGTAACCCCCTTTTCAGATTTGCTGATCGTGAGCGCATTCCCTCTGCTGTTTCACTAACCCTTCGACACTGAGCAAATTCCGATAGAAAGTCTGTAGTCGTGAAGGCTGCCTTGATCCGTCCGATTTTATAACTACCGCCCTTTCGACCTCTCTCTTCTCCCGTCATTTTTGAAAAGAGGTCTTCCAACGTGTTGCGCCGGGATTTGTTACTTTTTCCTTGACAAGTTGACCCCAGCTAAGGCCGAACCTCGGATTGGACTGAATCTGATAGGTCTTCTGGCAGCTTCCTGTCCCTTCCCAGCTTTTAGGTCCTGTCCCCACCTCGTACGTATAGTACTGCCTTTTCCCTACTGCTGTTGAATAACTAGCCTTCTCTTCATTACCGCGTCCTTCCCCGACGCCCGCAGCGCGTCCTCCGTTCTTTTTCCTGCCGGTTATCCGTGTTGTCACGAATATGATAGTAGAGTTAGTCCAAGTCCGAGCACCCCTTGTACCTCAAATTTTTTTCTTCGGCCTTTGTAGACGTGTTATCTCTTTTTTCTGGCTCTCAGAACATTCCCGGAGTGAGGTGTCACTCACTGGCCTCTCAGTGACCTACATTTGCCTCCCGGCGTCAGTTCTGTCTTTCCTATTCTCCTTCGTTGACGATGTGGGATCGAAGCCAGCCCCAAGATTAGGAGGGTATTATGCGCCTTTTTTCCAACTGCTACCTTACTCTTCCAGTTTGAGAGGCCTTCGGCTTCTGGGGCACCTCGGTTCACTAAGATTCGGTACTGCGCTACCCGTTTTTTCCCTTGATTCTTTCCCTCTTGAGCTGACGGAGTATCCATTTTCGTGTTTCTTGTGCGCTACCTTGGATATGGTGCGCACCTTCGGTTTTTTTTTGGTAGATCACACTTATGAGTGTTCAGCGTGAAGCCGCCTGGAGCTGTCTCCCCTTACTTAATTGCGGCCGTCTGCACCTATTCTTCGTTGTCTATGTGTTGGCGATCGCGTTCCTTTTTTTTTTCCTTCTTTCTTGTTCGGTCTTTCTTGCCGGAGCCCATCTCGTTGTGAAAGTAGGGCCTCGTGACCTTTTCGTACTTCGGCGCGTATTTCTTTTTTGGCGGAAGATGGTGGAGACACTACCCACCCCCTTCTTCTTTTCTGTCGTCGCCTGCCTGCATCTAACGAGTCTTGGAGAGCGATGGGAATCGTTTTTTGGCAGCTCCCTGTATCAGTAACTATTGCGTCGTTTCGCCTGCTGAGGTTCCCTTCTTAAGTGTGAGCAGCACTTTCCCTTTCGCCCCCCCCTTTCCCCCTTGTGTAGTCCGCCACCAAGTGTTTCTTTTTGAGGTCTCCTTGTCTGTACGAGAAAGACCGTTTCCTGATGTCCGTCGATTGATCATCCGCCCCGGTATCACTTGCGGGACCGATTTCTCATTCGCGGTCAGTTTTCTACGCGCCCTTTTCTTTTTTTCGTGGTCGTCGGCCCCTCGAGAGTCCGTTACTCTATACTCCTCCTCTTCCCTCTCCCGACGCTAATGCGTGCCATTCAACGCTGGTGTGCTGATCAGCTTTTTCCGACCTTCCCCCCGCTGCTCTTCTTTCTCTTTTCTCCCCGTTGTTTTTTCTCTAGATAACAGCGGTGGAGGAGTTGATGAAAAGAGATCAGCAGCGGTTGTTTTTTTCCTTTCGCTCTCTCGCTCGTCCCCGGCGGCTGCTTAAGAAGTAGTGACCCGAGTACGCCCAAGCGGAGGGATCTTATTCCCCTACCCGACAACAAGTTCATTCTCTTTCTTTCCCCCCTTTCTTTACGTCTCTTCTCGGAGACCCGGAAAGGACCCAGCAGGACCAAGGTTTTTTAGGATTACAACCGCCAATGGCGCCTGGCGGCACACTGTCGTCACCCCCCCTTACGAACCACCAGAACGGTTTTACCCCCCTTTATTCTTTCTCCGTCGAAACTGATCTTAGGTAAACGTTTCGTCGCTGTTCTTCAAACCCTCCTTTCCTGTATCCTCTCCGCGCTGATGTCAGATCCTTCAGAGCTTTCCTTCCGGCAAACCTTTCTTTCCTTCAAGTCTCGCGTTTGCTGTCTCCCATTGATCTTCTTTCTTAGTAATTGACGGCCGACAATCTGTGATTTTTTCAGACCACGTCTTTCCAGCTGCTGTTCACATCTGAGGCCGATCCACCCCTCTAGTGACGACCCCAGTTCGCGTTTTCCGTTCCTTCATCGAGACCTGTCCTCGAGGTCTCTTGCTATCTGCAAAGTACGTCGGACGCCACTTCTGCGCCCCTATCGCCCATCTTACTATCGAACTTTCCTTTCTTCGTCGCCGTTTCGCTTTCTTTTTTTCGCGTCTCTCATCCTTCTCTAGTGGCAAGGTAGTCAAGAAGCCTTTTCTTCTGCATCGCCCCGTCCATTACTCCAATGTGATTTTCAACCGAGCAAACCGCAGGGCGTGTTAGTTTAGCTCCCTCGGAGGCGCCCGCTCCCCTTTCCCCACCCTGAGTTGTCGTTTGACCTCACTTTCGGAGACTTCCCGTTCTTTCCGCCGCCTACGCTCTTCTTTTATGCCTCGGACCGTCTAGGCCAACCTGTTCCGCCCCCCAGGACCTGCCCCCTCCCGAATTTTGCTGACTGGACGCCTACATCACCGACAGATTATCGGCACGCTCCGCTGGAATTCCTTTCTCCCATCCGCCCTTTGTCTCTGATCTGGTCCCGTCCAGGAAGGCCCTCCGGCAGATCTGTGCGATCTCCCCTGGTCCTTACATACACTCTCCAAGCCTGCAGCCACCCGTAGGGAGCCTCGCGGGTCCGTCCGTTTCGCGCGAACGCCTTCGGACCGGATCCTGAAACCTCGAAAATTTGTCCGTCTCTTTATTCGCTGCTGTGTAGGGACTGCATTTTTGGCGTCACTGTCTTGTGCTCCCTCTCTTCCCCTTCTCCCTGAGGAGGCGCGTTCCTATCCTTCCTCAATTTTTTCTGGACGGACGAGTATAAGATCATATAAGACGTGTTCCTCTGATTTTTCCCTCTCCCGCCGGGCAGCTCCGCGTGCCACCTTCTCCTTTTCTTACGTTCGTGACTTTTCGCCCCTTTTCCTTAGTGAAGCTGATTGTTTGGGGGACTTCCGCCCTCGTAAGAAAGGTAAGTCCACCGACCATACTTAACTCGGGCGAATTCCTTTCTTCACAATGCTTAAGGGTCGTGCTCCCCTCCATTGATAGGCGCGCTCCCCGCCCTCTTCCAGTGGACCTGGCTGTTCCTCTCCTCCGTTTCTCGCCCTGTAACAAGAAGGGCGGTTATGGTTTGTCACCTGATCACTTTCGAGATTGACGTTCGCCTTCGGCGTGTGAGACTTGCTCTCTTTTTTTATGTGTCTCAGTTTCATGCCGTTTCCTCATTGGATCGTTCCTTTGCTTTAGTCCTTTTCCTTGGATTGAACTTATAGGTCTTTCTCCCTTGATCCACTTCTAGAGGCGCTTCTCCCCTTCCCACCCTTTGGAGCTGCTCCGTTCCTTCCGTGTTCTCGTCTTTTCTTTGTCGCCAAGGGGACTGCTTCAGCTTTGTTTTCGTACGTATCCCTCCCTTTTCATCGAATGTCCCGAGCCTTTTTTTCCCCCTGGTTTTTTTTTTCTGTGCTCTATCCTTCATCCTTTTTTTTACATTTACTCCCCTCACCGATTCCTATCCCTGGTTCGCTCTCGTTGGAGTGGGTAGGTAACTTTTACTACCTTGCTTCGCTCTGAACTTGTCTTTATTTTGACTCGCGAGCTTTTTTCATCATCAGCCCACCCGGTAAGTGTTATCGGTGTCTGGGGATGTTCTTTTTGATACCTCCACCCCCCCTGGGAATCCGTCGGCTCCTCTCTTGAGCTGGAGTTCCCGTCGTTCGTTCTCACTTTTTTATCGCCTTCCTTTTCATGATGCATCGCTGGGCAACTGAAGGGTCACTGGCCTGCAGTATCATCCGCCTTTCCCCTCTGGAGCTTTTCGCATTTTTGACTGGCTTTCTCATGTATCAGCTGGATGAGGTTGTCGATCTATTGATCCAGGGTCCCTCCTTTCCCCCCGTTCCGTCCTGGCGCCCTTGCTTTCTTTTGACGATGCCAGGCGCCGACTTATAGTAAAACACCGCTCCCATCTTCTTCCTGTACCTCGTCGGCTTGCGAAGTTCTTTTGTTCCGTCTTCTCTGTACTCATCGCGTTCATTTGACCCCTCCGGTCTTTTCCCCACCAAGTCCGCGTCCTTCTCCCCCCGATGCATGATAGTCTTTTTTCGTGTTTTTTTTTTTCTTTTTTCTTTTGGCTGTGCCGCTGTGGTTCCCGGTGTCGTTCTGTTACACTCTGCTTTTGTCCAGAGTTTCAACACTTTTGCCCCCTGAAACGCGCGTTTTGTGATTCGGCGGTCTTTCTTTCGTTTTTTGTCTCCGTCTGAATCATACGACCGCTCAAGTTTTTCAGTCGTCTCCCCTTAGCAAGCGCTTCGTCTTTAGGTCTTCGGCTTTAGCTGCGCCCTTTAGTTCGCAAAGTTGACTCAGACTCTGTTCAGCGGGATCTTTTTTTTGGGGAGACGGTGCCTCGTTCTCGCACCCCTGTATGGTTTGCTTCGACGGCCTGCGCTCTCGTTCCTTGGCGACGCTAAGCGCAAATTTCTAGGACGCACGGCTAGGTCATCTCTTAAAAATGTGTCTTGCGGGGACCTTCGCGCCCCTTCTCCGGTGAGTGGTGTGTGTTTTGTTTGGTGTTTGTTTGACTTGCGAGATGGCTCTTCGTCACCCTCCCGTGACTATATCTTACTCCACAGTGTTTGTTTATCGAGCTTTCGGCTTGTGTATGCGCCACATATTTCCCTTTTGGTATTCGGCCCAGGCGAGCCCGTCTAACCAGACCTTCCCCGGCCCGGTAGTTGCGTGAATAGTCCCGCCGATCAGGTTGCCAGCAGGTTCGTCTTCAGTGCTCCGTTTTTTCGGTCCTATAAGTTGATTTTAAGCATGTTTTTCCCCTAAGGAGATGATGATGCCCTTCTCTTTATAGACGGATCCAAGAGACCTTTCATTTACCGATGCTCGAAAAGAAAGAATAGCAAGAACATGTTTCAGGGGTTATTGCTTGATTCAGGTGGTTTTTTTTTGTGGTGTCCGTCTTTTCAGTCTCCCCTAGCGCCGAAAATGATTTTTTAGCCCGTGACGTGACTTCATTTGGATTGAGTCTTTGTCCTTATGCCCGGGTGGGAGGCCCGAGCGCCCCCCTTCCAGCAGAACGTCATAGTAAAAACGGTGCGTGTTCCTCCAATTTTGTTCTCGTTTAACCGTGAGGCTCGCTTATGCACGCTAGCCAAAGGAAACAAGCGTCGCGCCCGGAGTTTTGCCTCTCTTTGATAGGGCCGCTTCTTTTTTGTAGGTGCCCCTCCCGTGTAGTTTGAACCTCGATTTTATCCCTTTAGTCTAATTCCCTGCCCAAGAAAAACTTAGCTTTTCGTCCCCACCAGAGCAGCCGTTTTAGTTGGCGTTTTTTCGCCCTGCCAAGTTCTCGGCCTTGATTGTCCCCTCCCTGGAGACCGACCATGCCGACAGGTTTGCCTTTTTGTTATCCGCCCACTGTTCTCATTCTAACATGTCGCCCTCCGCTTTGTATGCCAAGATTTAGACTTTTCCGTCCCCCTTGTGATAGGACCTGGCCCTCCTCGGCGTGATGCAGGATTTCCGTCGTTGCTAAATCACAGTTGTCGCACTGATCTCTCCAGGCCATTACTTCTGATCTTTTTCATACGTCGTAAGAAGATGCGCAGCGCCTTTCGCGCTTGAGCCACCCTTTATCTAATTGACGCTACCCCCCACACCCTTCGAACTTGTATGTGGGGTGATGAGGCTGTATACTCGTTCACGAGCCGCTCAAAGCGAACGGCGGCCTCTGCCTCCAGTATCCTTTAGCCTGTCTCCCACGTTCACTGCCCCCCCCCTATAGCACCCATTTTTGACGGGAGAGGTTTAATGTTTGGGAGTAGGTTTTTGTCCCTCTCTTATCGGCTTTTAGCCCCCCTCCTTAAGCACTCCCACCTCTTGTACGTCCCTCGATATGGGAGTCGACTCTTTTCCCACTGTTATAAGGACAGCTAGCCCCCTTCCGCGTGCCGCGCTTTCCCTTCTTTTTTGGCCCCCACGCACGTTTATTGAAGCACACGTATTTTCACTGCTCCCTCCTCAAAGAGGCTGAGATGTTCTGTCTCCTCGCCCTCAGGGAAGATTCTAATGGGCCCTCTCTCATCTCCTCCTGCTCGCGGGCCGTCCGAGACATCTTCTTAGGGCGACACGCGTCATTGCGAGAGCCGCTTGAATCAGTCACCGCCAGTACTGAAGCCGCCTTCTCTGGACCCGCCTCCCGTGAACGTCATCTTTAGGAGCGCTCACGTTCATACCTCGTTCCCCTGTCGGTTTGATGCGTTTTGTGTCTCTCTATGGTTGCTTCTCGTCCGTATCTAACTCGCCTACAGTCTGCTTCTCTCCTCCCTTCCTTCTGCTTTTTCAAGATCGTCAGGTGGAAGGTATGGAATTAGCGGGCGATTTTTGTTCTGAGTTTTTCCAGATTACCCCATCCGCCCTCTGCTACGTGCTCCGATCCAGTGTCCCCCCGTGGAGGACATTTTTCGCCCTCGTATGCGCGCGGCCTCTTCTTTCCGTACCCGAAGGCGAACCCATGGATAGTGAAGATGTTTTTTATTTTCTCGAGCCGGTACCCGGACAAAGATCCGTGTCGTTCCCTGAACTGGCCCTTCTCCGGATTTGCGCCCTATTGTTTATCACGAGCCTGCAGCCGCTTCATCTTTCCCCTGTTCATTCCCTCCGCAGCCGTATAGCCGCCGAAGAGGAGGGGTCTAAGTATGAACGAATGGGTCATGAGCCCCTCGTAGAGGTTGGTCGCCTCACGTTCCTCGACCCGCCGTTACCTTTTTTTTGCGTTGTAGCACGTGGTTGCTATTTTTTCACTTCTACCTCTCTGTTCAAGTCAACAGCTCAGGCTGGGGTCCAGTTCTACTTCCTTGCAAACTTTCGGGTGCGTCGGCTTTCAGCTCCTTGCCGATTAATATTTTGTAAGCGGCATTCCTGCCCCTCTGCTTTTCTGCCTTTTCCCTGTTTTTGTTCCTGTGCAGGTAGACTTGGTCATAACGACGTTTTTCTTTCCCTGAGTAGGAGTGCGTCCGCTGGGCCAAGTAGTTTAACTTTTCGGTATGGCTTAAGACCTCCTTGTTGCCAGTAGTTTCTTTATCTGCACGGAGCTTGAAAAGAAGCGTGGGTGCGACTAAATGGGCCTTTAATTTTCTCTCCTCTGCGAGTTTGTTCAGAGGCGTAGTGAAGCCGAACTTGGCCGAACGCGAGTGCAGTCCTAGGAATTTCCCCCGAACACGGCGACTCTGAGGTAAGTTTCTTCTTTGTCTTGATCGTTATTCTCAGTCGCATTATTTAGTTCTGCCGTATTGTCTAGTTACTCGGGAGTTCATGTCTCGAAACCGAGGCTTTTCTTGACTTTCGTTTGGCCGCGAACTGGTTTCCTTTCTGGGAGGTTTTCCGGCGTGCGTGAGCCTTTCCTCCCCCCCTCCCTCCCTTCTTTTGCCGTTCGTCGTCCGAAGTTATATTGTAGAGTGCTTGACGAATCGGGTTTGTCCGATTTCGGGGAAGTAGATAATATGGCGCGCTCTCTTTGACCTCCGAGTTGGAAATTTTTCACGAACGTTGCCCGAGCAGCAGTCGACTTCGAAGAGATCTTTCAGACACCCCCTGGATTGGAGGGCGTGAGTCGAGCACGACGTTCGTGCATTTCGAAAATTGGCAGTGATCATCGTGCTCCCACCCTAGTCTGTGGGCTATTTTCGTTGAATTCCTTTCCCCCAGTGGGCAGATGATCTCCGCTCTTTCTCGGACTTTTTCTTTTTTTGTTCCGATCCGCCGCTTTTTCTTGATCGTGTTCATTGGTAGATTACGCTCAGCTACGGACGATTTGTCTCTCCCGCAGACAAATAAACAAGACCCCGCTGTGTGCTATATCTGTCGATGACCTCTTTCCTTCCTACTCCTTTTGTGTTTTTCTTCTCCTCTCCTTTAGTCGGATCCATCAGCCCACACTTGGAGGTTAGTTGTTGCTGGTGCGGATTCTCTTTTTGATTCTTCACTCCCTTCTGGACAAGAGCATCCGAGCCCTAAGCGGCCCCCTCTTCTCTACCTACACCCAGACGTATTTTCATTTTAGCTTCTCTTCCCTTGGCGACCTTCTCGGAGCCTTCTCGGTATAAGGGAACCCTGTGTGTGCGTCGCTCTCCACCGCTTTTTTCTGCTTGATTGTTGACATCAGTACTCATCTCCACCCAGAACCGGTTGTTTTCCACCCCTTTCCTCTTCTCCCCGTTTCACAAGGTTCCATGTTGCTATTTTTTGATGACAATTCGCTCGGGCTTGGTATCTTTCTCCTTCAGATGATAGTTTCGAGCCGTCCGTGCGGCAACCAGATGGATTTCCAGTAGGCTACTCTTATTTTTTCTCCTCGCAGAAGGCTAGGGTCCGACCAATCATGCTTCTTTTTCCTCCCTTTTTCCTCAGATCACCCAAGCTTTACGACGACTATCGCGACCGTAGCGGGCCCGATTGGCCTTCTAGAGAGACCTCTTTGCGCCTTGCACAAAGAGTGTTCCAAGAAGCTTCTCGGCCGACACGACTACCTCCCGCCCTCCTCTTTTTCCTCCCCCACCGATCAAGTCAAGAAACGGGAGCCGTTTCTCCTTGATGCAGGCGTAGGCCATCTCTCCTTTTTTCGGCGGGTTCGTCCCTCACGAACGACATTTTCCCCCTCCCCTCTCCCCCTCCTTGTAGCATCCAATGGAGTAGGCAAGCCACGACCGGGCGTGTTTCTACGCTTCCCCCTCCAAGCCCAGGCTTCTGCCGACCGGGAAAAAACTTTTTTTTTGCCCAGAACAGGAGTAGTCTGCACCCTCTTGGAGGAGCGGCCCCTTACTCCCCACCCCCTTGTCTTTTTCATGCAGTCGACCGTCGTTTATTTGAGTTAACCGGAGGTTTTCGACCAGCGACTTTCTTACGGTCTTGACTTCGAACATTTTTCCGACAGCGCCAATTTTTGTACCTCCCTCTTAGCCCGAAGGGTCCTGTCTTCTTCCCCTCCTCTTTTGCACTTCCAGTTTCCAGATGTGAGCGAAGTCCCGAGGCCCCGCTTCATGTTTGATCATAACCCGTTTACACTGAAGCCTTCCCCAGTTTTCTATACTCGCGGGAGGACTCCTGCTCTCCCATCCCCCCCTCTAGCCAGTTTTGTCCCCAGTGTTCAGAAATATTCGTCGTCGTGTATCACCCTCTTGATGTTCGTCGTGACTCAGCTGCCCCCTTTTCTGCTTCATGCGCGTGATCCCTTCCGAGTACTTACCTGAGCCATGTTGACCTCACTCTCTGCGTTCCGGAAAGGGACTAGATAATCTTATACGATCTCTTCACTATCCGGCGATTTTCGACTTCTGCTTTTTCCCCTTTCAGAGAAGCTCCCCTCCGCTTGGCGACAACAGGTTCCTCCCTGTTCTCTACGTAGGATCGCGTCTTTTCTCCTTTTGACTTGTTTCCCTGTTCCCACGTCGCACTCGGTTCCTCCCCCCGTTATTTTCCCTCCTACTTCCTTCTTGGTAGACATTCTTGAACAAGAGCAGTTCTTTTTTCGTTCGCCGCCCGTGCAGGCGAGCTATACAGCGATCCTCCCTCTTACCCTTTCTTTTTCGCCGATCCCCGACCCAGTTTCCCGGGTCCTGCCGCTTGTTTGTTGAACGT
>Ga0179591_1278277_pt1 | contig 19649 bp, 9 predicted proteins | sample CZOMad2_1_08_16f_FD_182891 | JGI IMG/M metagenome (GOLD analysis project Ga0179591, IMG submission 182891) | Vadose zone soil fungal communities from Angelo Coast Range Reserve, California, USA - CZOMad2_1_08_16fungal (PacBio error correction) | ecosystem: Environmental > Terrestrial > Soil >... | reverse complement strand
TCGGCTTTCCCCCCCCTTTCCAACTCGACTGACACTACCCTTGACTTTCGACAGGCTATGGCCTTTATCAGGACATCGCTCTCTTTTTGCATACCTTCCCTCTCCTTTCTTCTCTCCTCCATGACCCCCTCGGTTGTGGCGTTCTGTTCTACCCTTCGTTATTTGTTCTTTTTGCGCGGCCCTCCGTCGCAGACGTGAGATTTCACAGCTTTGCTAGCTCACTTTCGCTTTTTCCTTTTATCACCGGGGGCCTCAGTTTTCTGACCCCTTTGCAAACAACTGTAGTCCTGTAGCCCCCACGTACTCGCGCCGGTGACCTTCGCCGTGAAACTGGTCCAATTCGTCGCGTCCTCACCTCATTTCCCTTTTTTTTCGTGCTCCGTACTTTGATTCTATAGCGGGAACGCTACGATTCGTTCTTAATTTGATCGGACGCTTATATGACTACAGAACAAGTTTTCCTCCTACTAATCGCCCAGCACGGAAGAGATTCGTCAATCCCCATTACCGCCCGATAAAGTATACTCCCTCCCCCCAGACATTCCTTCGGATGAAAAACCCTCCCAGGCTAGCTTTTAGTCTATTTCAGCGACCAGTATGATCTTACGCAGAGTACTCTCCCTAAGGAGTTAGTCCTTGAAGCGACTTTGAGAGTTCCCCTTCATCCCATTCGGATTGTGCGAATGCTGAGTAGACGGAGTCCTAGGAGCTCTCCGTCGTTTTCTTTTTATCCGACGAACGGTAAGCTCCAGGTAAGTTCGCCCCCCAGGTGGGTGATGACCACTTCGCCCCCCCTGTTTTCACTTAATCTTCCTTCAGCCTCGCTTTCCCAGATCCCCGGTCTCGTTTCAGTACCCGTAGCCCGGTTGCCCCTCCCCGAACGGATCTTTGTAGTACTTTCTAGCCTGGCAGCTCAGCAATTCCGCCACAATCTCCCACCCAGCCCCCCTCCCTTGTCAACCCTGGAGAGATTCACGGCAGTTTTTCTCTACTTTCGCCCTTCCTCGATGATCATGATTCTTTTCTGCGCAAACCCCCTGTTCCGCCGATTCTAGATAAGAGGCGCACACTCCCTGAACAGCAGCCCCTGCCTTCTCCTCCAGGCTTTACCGGTGATTCTTTGGTATTGATTCGAGGCGACGCCCTGTCTTTGCCTCTTTACTCGAGCTGGCTCTGCGTCCTAATCGCAGCGACTTCCTTATCCCGGCTAGCCATCTTCTTATCTTGGTCGTCATTGGTCTTCTCTGAACTTTGCTACTTCTGTTCCGCCTGAACCTCCCCCTCCACCACCCTTCACTTCCTGAGCCCTTCCCCTTGTCGAATTTTTAATTTCAGTCTTTGCGCTCCTTGGACAGCAGGCTATATTTTTCCGTTCGATGTCTCCTGCCAACCATTGAGTTTACTCTGCTACAGATCGTCTGGAGTACACTTGGCTTAGCCTTAAAGTCTCATGGACACCCGGTTGATGAACCTTGACCTCGTACCTGTCTCTTCGTTCTTATCTTCACGACCCAGTCCCCAAGTTTTTGTGCTCTTTTCCCTGCGAACACGCAGAATTCGAGACCAATCCACGACCTTTGTCTTTCTGAGAGTTTTGAACATTCCCTTCGCATAGCCCCCCAATTTCCGTACCCTCCGGAAACTGATTCAAAAGCTCTGAAGTTCTGATTTGTCTGCATATGCCATAGTTCGAACCCTTCTAAACGACTATTCCCTTCCTATGTCCTCCCAGAGAATCCTAGCCCCCGCTTTTATCGACCCTTCAGAACGAGATCATCTTCTTAGAGACTTCAAGCACCCTGCAGGCATCGAGTCATGAACCCGTAGACCAGATACGTTAAAGGCTGACCTTTGGTGTTCAGACCACCTCATCCATCAGTTATTTTAGAGTCCTCTCGTATCGTTTTAGCGTTGTCGAATACCCGAATGTGAAGTTTCATGTTAGAGCCTCGATATTCTCCTCACCTACCTTTTTCCTTCGCATCCATTCACGATCCACTAGTTTTAGCGATGGTTCGATTGCCCCAGATCGGCCTCAAAGCAACCTGAGTCCGTTGGGATCATTTCAATCCCCCCCCCGACCTCGTGGAAGAATGTCGAGTTTATTCCCCTAACCCCCATAGAAGGATCAAGTAATGCTCTGTGCTGACCATTGTGAATTTTCTATTGGCTTATTTTTTCCCCGTTTTTGTCCCTTAGGAGCGCTTTTCTGTCTAACCTAGTTTCGTGGGACTTGTTCCCGTATTTTGTCGTTTTTGTCCCCCTCGGTTTTTAATCAATTTTCGCCGCCCGTGAGTTTTAGTTATCCCTTCGGTATATTAACCAGATTACGTCACTCGCCTCGGGGGTTCCTATCTCCGGGTTGGCCCTCGCTTCGCACGTTGCGCCCCCGGTGGTTTTTCACCTTTGCCACCGCGGAGGTAAACATGCCGACATGTTTTCTTCCCCGAAGACCTCTTGCGGCATTCTGCATTTTTAGAACCCTTGATTGATTTATATTTCCCTGGATAGTAAATCTCCCCGTTCCCACCCTAAGCTTTTTTCGGTAGTCACGGTCCAGGACCTTCGAGCTACGGCTCTCCTCGAGGCTCCAGTGTTTACTGGTAGGGTCCATGAGGAGAGCAGTTTTCCTAGGATAGCTGCTTGTTCGCCATTCCTGGATTAGACTCGACTTTTCGCTCAAAGGCCCAGGAAGTCACCCGCTTTTTTTTCTTCGCGCCCCCTAGTACAGCCCCCGAGGCCGAACAGTTTTTTTTCTCCGTACTTTTTTTTCCCCTTTCTTTCAAAAAGTTTTACTATCCAGGTCTCAAAGTCATGGATTGTTTAGAGTATTTACTGTTTCCGCTTACTAGGTCGCGGCATTTCTCTGGACTTATTATGACAAGATGAGGAGGCAAACGAATCCCGTCAGACTCAGAACGAAGTAGCACCCCCCTCCCCCCCCTTTCTTTCTCACGATTCTCCCAGGAGCGCGATTGTCCTGTTTCCCCCCGATTCGGAGCCTCGATTCACTCTCTTCTTTTTGTTGTGTCCCATGCACTTTGTTTCCCGGAGTCCCTCCTCGTTTTCAATTCGCTGTTTCGAGGAACACGATAATTCCCGATTCTGTTTTTGCCCCTTTGTCCTAGATATTTCGCGTTTTTTTTGATGCCTGCAGGTTATAGGTCGTTGCCACCCCCACTTTCCCGACGCTGCACCGTCGTAGATAGATGGTGCTTGTCCAACCCTTTTATCGTGTTGTGTGATATTTCACGTTTCTTTCCTGATGTCCCGCCTCATCAAGACCCGTGGTTCTTAACCCCGAGACCTTCCCCACCCAAACCCCCCACACGTTTTCTTACCCCCGGACTCGCGATTCCTTCAGTCCCTCGAAATATTTCCCTCGCACGTGGACGAAGCCTCCCTGAGTTTCTTTTCGCTCCAGTTGACTCCCCCCGTGAAAGAGTTGGAAATTTCTTCTTCAGACTCCTTTTATGATTTCTTTGTTTTGGTCCCCTTTGCATCTTGCGATTTGGGGGCTATGATAGGCTGATCGCGCAGCTATTTCCAGGGGTTACTTATATCCACATCGTGCTTTTTTTGATCGTACCTGGCTACTTTATTTTTTCCGATCCCCCTAAAGAGGTTTTCTCGGGCTTTCTGCCCTGCTCTTTTTGGACATAGCCAGACGACTTGTGTCGCCTCGTCCGTGAACCTTTTTCCGTTTTATTGAGTGCGGTTTCCTTTGTCTAGAGTTACAATAGTGTTATACAGACAGGTGTGACAGTTCAGACCCCCTAGGTTCCCCGGCACTTCGACTTAGGTCACCCCCCCCCCTCTAAGTTTCTTTTTGTTGGGAATAGTGCCTCCCATCCTGCCTGCGGCGGCCGTGCGTCGGCCCACGTCCCATCCTCTCTAAATTTTTAACGTGCCCGCTCGTGTCTTTTTGTCCTCCCGGCGCCCCTTCGTTGGAACGTTTTTCCCGGTCTTTTTTCCGCTCTCCGAGGGTTCGTCATCCCCCCTTTCCTGCCCGTTCGTCGCTTTTCGCGGTTTCTGCACTCACATTTCCTTTGTTGGTCGTCCCCAAAAGAGACCCCTACGCGGTCCGCTCTTCCTTCCGCAAAGGGCGCATCCCCTCCAGACTCATGATCCTGGCCGTTCAACGTTAACTCCCTTTTTCGTATGTTGATTTTCTCCCACGCAAGCGCGGGCTTCGAACCTTTCTGAGGTGCGCATAAGGAGCCTCCAGGTTCCTCTTATTTTTCCCTTGGCCGCTGTGGAAGACCTTTTTCTGACTAGGGCGTCAAGTTTGGTTAAACCCTTGTTGTAGACACTGTCTTGTAGCACATTTTCACTGCACTTTTCTGACACTTGATCCATCTCAGCGGCCCATCCCCTAGAGTCCACTGATTTTAGAGCCTGGCCGAACTCGTTCCCCCCTAATTTGAGTCTCGATTAACCCCCGTGACCTTTAAGGATTGTCTCGCTAAGTAAGTCCTGGGTCCTACAGCGCGACATTCGAAGTCAGAGTCACCCCTTGCCTCCATAAATCGCTGCTATTCCCCCCAGTAGTTCAACTTGACGTTGACCTGGCCCAATCGGGTTTATTTCGCCTGTGAAGACCCATTCACTTCTAGTTGCATGTAGGCGGGACTCAGTGAGTCGTTTAGTATATATCTGATCGGGGCGTAGGTGGCGTTTTCCATGAATCACGGCTTTTCGTTTAGGCGGCTATTCGCTCGTGTTTTTTTACAGCGCGAGACTCCGCGTTTCCCACGATTTTTTTAGCTGTCACGTCTCCACGCCCCCCCTTTTTCCCGCTTTTCCTTCGCTACCTATGGTTTTACGCGGCTAACATCGAAGTGACTCGTTTACCAAATAGCCGTAAGATTCTAATTCACAGCCTTTAGCGGGATCTTCTGATTCCCAAACTAATGAACAGTTTTCTCCCAAGAATCTCACATATCTGGGTATTCCCCTATCCTAGACTCTCCATTCTGTGGAAGTTGTTTAAGATTCGCACTCCCCTTGTCCATGGGGTCGCCACAGACGCATGTAAAGAGAAATTAGATTCCACCTTGACCCTCCGCGCATCGAGCCTAATATATTGTTACGTCCCCCGCCGTCCCATCAGTGTTTGTCAGTATCTGCCGCCGCGGTGGCCTAGAACCTTCTCAGAGAGTATTCTATCCGCGGTAAGCTTCCGTCGTGCTCGCTCCCGCACCCGTCTTTGTACTCCTCTACTTTTTGGTTCTTTTTTCCCTCATATCTTTTGTGCTCGGTCCATACTGTTTTTACTTTCTCTGTGCACGTCCCTTCCCACGCCCGGCGCACTTTTCCCCCTACCTTCGGCGTGTTGTCGCAGCACAAGTTTCGCCGACCATTGGGACGCCCCCCGAGCGGAGCCCTCGGAGAACTACCTGGCCCACAGCCTGATCTGTCACACCTCTGGATGTCCTTATTCTCTCTTCCCAGGCTCTTTCTGTGAGAGCCTTCTTACGAGTTATAACTGCTGGCTTCGATCTGTGTGGTTCCAGCACTTCTATGTTAATTTGTCCGCGCCTTTCAGCCTGTCGCGAGACCCAAAAGACCCAGGTACGAGATGATCTGCCCCACCTTACCGGTCTTGCCAGCAAACTTGTCAGATGACACCCTCCAAGAAGTGGGAGGAGGCGTTGCATGCTTATCCCAAAAGCCCCACACCCCCATGGGGAGAACGAGACCCCCCTGTAACCGGACCCATTTCTGATATCATAGTCTTCAACCTCGCTTTCCTCTCTAAGGGGGCCCGGGTCTGACGACTTGAGTCTGAGTGCCAGGGGCCCAGAAAATCGCCCATAGTTCCTGCCTGTAGACTGGGCAAGAGAGTCTCTCTACCAGATCGGGTAAACTTCTTTAACGCGGTTTCGCGACTATTCTTCCCATTCAGTATAACGCACTACCAAGAGCTTCAGGTACTAAACTTTTGTAGGTACCAAAAGTAACAGTCCATAGACTTGCCCTTACTGTAGACCCTAACTCTAAGGTCATTTGTTTTCTCTTAGTGTTTTTGTGGTAGAGATAAGTTACCTTCTCAAAAAAGGGGTCTTTTTGACAGACCCGATATTGTGCCAACGCCAATACCTGAATTTTCGCCAGAATATTAACTGTAGTTTTTTGAGAGGCTCCTTGCCTTTGGTCCAGGTAGTCTCCTTTGATATCATTCCTTTCCAGGCGGGTTCCCCTTTCAGACCTCCCGGGGCTGCCCTAGATACCACCCACATACAACCTATTGCCGCGCAAATTACTGCTGGGCCCCGTCGCCTTTCCAGTCATAGCCGGTGACGACCCGTCAAGGGTTTAAGCTTCCAGACGGGGCAGTACTAGACTCCCTAGAGTAGGGGGAGTCTTCTTCTCCCGGAGCGGAGTATTCTTTCAAATTGGATCAGACCCGCCGGAGCACCCAAGATAGGATCCTGCATGCAGCGTCCTCCTGAGCTGGCTCGCCACTGAAATTCCCCTTAATGCTCACCGAATCTCGTTCACGCGACGGCGAAGAACTCTACTTTTTTTTCCCGGTCGCGAGACGTGCCTGCGACCGTTTCCGGCCCACCTTGGTTCGCAGGACTTTCGCCCCAACTCCTGGTCCAGGATCCGCTCCGTCAGAACAGAAGTTCAAAGAAAAAAGTAATCGGCTATTTTCTCCTACCACACCCTTCCCCCCAACTCCCCTCCTTGGTCCTCCTTGCCACCGAGACTTTCCGTCAGGCAGAGACGAGCCTACAAGGAAGGAAAAAAAAGTCTGAGAGCTCTCCGAGGAATAACCTTGGCTCATTTGAATCCTGAGTAAACGGTTACCCACCAGAGGGTCTACCTGAAAGTCCCCGCAGATCAGGACCCCCCCTTTAACGACGTACGGGCTCTATGCAACACCCGGAGCACAGCCAGAACCCCCCACCTTTTCGTCCCCCGACCGGGGCCGTGGTCCGGTCCCGAGGATTGCAGTCGGGGCAGTGCCCGAGCGGGATCCCTCTAGAGAGATGGTGTCTAATTCCTCGGTACCGCTCTTCTATTTAACCAAGTGAGCCAGATTTAGTTGCACGGCCTTATAATGAGCGACCCCTTGGGGAAGTTAAAGCTTTCCCCTTCCCCTCTTAGTGAATACAGTCGCAGTCGGTTTTCTATGAAGTAACCTCCTCTCTTCTAGGATTTATTTTATTGGCTGTGGTTTTGTGTTTTCCTTTGAGTTTCGGAAGGGGGACGTTCATGTCTTTCGGCCGCCCCCCTCCGACGGGAACCCCCCCGGCAAGACGTAGCAACTTATGAGGTTTTTCCTTCTGTCCCTGAAGATAATGCTCGTAGAGCATTGCGTTAGCTGTCTCCAGTTCCAGAGGTGTAGCCGCCTGCTGACTTCCCGCCGTTCCCCGAAAAGTGGTTATTCTATCCCAACATGCTCCCCCTGAAGATCCCCCCCCAGATGCATTAACGTCCGCAATAGGTGCAAGGCGAGATTCTGGAACTCTGCTTGTGTGAGGTCTCTCCGCTCCTGGATGCACATCGATCTGCGAACGACGGACCCTTTTTATTTTCGATCTCCGGACGATGGGATAAGGATCGATTTTTCCCGTAGCACTGACACTTTTCCAGCCTCGAGCCCTTCCATCTGATTTAAGGAAAGTTTTGTTTTGAAGCAGCAACACCTATCTTTTGCGCCCCGGAACCCGTTATAGAAGGCGTTTCTCTTTTTCCCTTTGATACCTCGACCCCGTTCTTCGCCTCTCCTCACGAAGGTTTTGCAGACTACCTCTCTGTCTCACGTGTAAGAATACTACGCTCCGTAGAGCGTCGTCTTACTCCCGCGCCCCGGTACTCAAGCGACTCATCAATGGAGCCTTTCATTGGCGCTCTCTCCCCCAGTAAGACCCACTGATTGATCCTGGGCCCAAGGTTTGAAAAGACATTTCCTCATTTTGTTCTAGTTCTTGCTATCTAAGGCCAGGTGACGCAGAGTCAATATAGTTTAATTCTGGTCTCGTCTCTGATTCCGGAAAGCTTTAGGTCTCGATCGGCCTTCTCTAATTTCGCCCCCCCTGTCTAACCGGGCTAGTGATTCTTTTGGTACGGTGCGACTGTCTCCTTTCTCGGACCCGGTTTTTGAGAGAGGGAGGAGTCGACCGTACCTTGATCTGTTCTGGTGCCGTTCTTAAGTTTACTTGGCTTCCGCCTTTTCCAACTGTTTTCCCAGCTGTGTCCTGACTTCAGAAACACGAAACCGTTTGGCTTTATCCCCGGCCGGTCATCTCGGGCAGAGAAGTCTTTTTTCTCACGTCCCTTTGGCCCATAAGGTTACCCCGCCGTTCGCCGAAGCATCATTGGTCGAAGCTCAACACTCGGTCTTGGTCGCGTTGTCCGGTTTTCTCTTCGCCAGGCTCGACCTTTTCAATTCGTGACCGTTTTCGAGATCCGAGATAACCCGGGCCCCAATTGGACGTCTTTGTTTTTTCGCCTTCTCTATTTTTCCCCTCCTCCTTTTATAGAGCCGTACTTTTCTCGGCCCCCCCCCCTAAGATAGACTTTTTTTTCCTCCTTTGTTTTGATCGCGGCCTTCCTTGAACGGTCCCGCTTTCTCGCGTACGCCCCTGCACCTTTTTTTGGCTCCTTGAACTTCGCTTCTGAATTTTCTCCGTCGGCAGCCGGTGGGTCTTGCCTGTTTCTCTTCCGATTCTCTGTTACGTTGCTGGTCCATTTCTTAAGTTTCGAGTTTTCCTTCCCCCCCTTGTCCCGCTTTGGTTTCAGTTCCAGAGTCCCCCTTTTTCCGCCTGTATCGACGCCTCGACCTTTCTCCTCCCCAGTCGCCACTTAACAAATAACGTTTTCTCGCTTCCTTCTGGGAGGCCGGGCAGTGTCCCCCTTTGAAGGAGTTCGCTTGTCCTCTCCGCTCCCTCGTCGCCGGATCCGCCTCGGACTTCAGACTCAGTGTTTTTATCCGCCGCTCTCACCCTGCTCTTTAGCTACGCTAAAGACCCGGCCCCATTTAGCCCTCTATCGCAAACCCGCCTGGAATTCCCTTTTTCCCCGCGTCACGAATGCTTCTCTCTTTTGTCTTGTCGAATTATTCCAATGTATACCCCCCATCCGTAGTCAGACGTTAATTGTCCGGATATTGGGATCGAGGTCTTCGGGATAACCAGCTTCCTTTTTCCGCGTGAATGCGTTTCCCCCGGTCGTTGAGTGAATCCGTAGAGCATGTGGATGTCCCTGTATCGTCCTTACGGCGTCCAACACTAGATGTTTTTCTTCGTTTAGGTGACCATCGCTCAGTGCAGAATTTTTTACTTTCTTCCTTCCCCCTAGAGGCGAATCGTACGTTGTCGTCCAGCGTCTTTACACTTCACCCTAGCTTTCCCCAGACGATCTTTTAGTTAGAAGTCTCCCTTCCCCGGCCCTGATCTTGTCTTCTCCGTGACTGCACACTAATGCTTTCCCTGTGTATATCCCCCTCCCTCCATCCCTGGGTTATCGTTTTTGAGATTGGGTAGCTTAGTTCCTTTGAATACTCCGCGATCTGCTTCCGCAGTTTTCATTTTCCCTTTTTTTTCCCCCCCCCCCCCCCTTTTTTCCCCCCCCCCTGTAAAAAAATTGGTTTAGAACACACCAAGATTCTTTTATTTCCGTACTGCTTCGCCCATCGTCCCTTGAATTGCACGTCGCGGCTCAAGAGATACCCTTTCCTGTCTCTTGTATCCTATTGAGCCTCCTCAGACCTATTTTCCTCGTTTTTTTTCGTTTTAAAGCACTAAGAGTCCCCTGCCTCTCACCCTTGCCTTCCCCCGATCTAAGTGATCAACTGTGAACATCATGATCCCATTGGTTATTGCCTCCACGTCCTGACTGTCCCCCCCCCCTGCTCCTTTTCGCTGTCTTTGCTGCCTTGAACACGAGTAGGTCCACTGAACCTTCAAACTTTCAGGCAGTGGTCACCCACGGATCTCCTATTCTTCGTAAGCAAGCCTCCTTGACCCCCTCCGATCGCTGAACCAGCAAGTCGGACTCCCCCAACTTCGATTTTTCTCACATGACCTCTTTCTCACGTTGGCAACCAGGTTCTTTTCCCTCGGGGACTAAAGGTGTCTTACTGTCCGCTCCTTCTGTGAAGAACGTGGATTTAAACTTTTTTGTACGAGTCAGTTGGTCCACCCTCCCCCGGTGGGTTTCTGTTGAATCGGCGATCATGCGCTCCCCCTTGCGCCCGAGAACCCCTTTAAGAGTTGACAGCCGTATTTGTACGTTATGTTACTCCCCCCCAACATTCCTTCTCTGTTCTGGTTCTCGCCCCCTCCTTACTCTCCTTCCCCAGGTTGAGTCCCCCTTAAAAGACAACAAAGGGGAGTCCGATTTACTCTACTCCTTGATGAATGTTATCATCTTTTTAGATTCTCACTTCCTCTCGCCAGAAAGGCCGGGGCCCTGTATCCCCCGCGCCTTTTTTTCTCGGCGTTTCGTCCACGCCGCTTTCGAGACGAGACCCTCTCTAGTCCGCACCCTTCCTTTCTTTTACACGCTGAGTCCAGCCCCCCGCACTTGCCCTCCCGGGGGCCCTTTTTCCTTCTTCATAATGTAACACTTTTCCCCGGAGAGCTGTTCTGGTCTTTTTTTTCTTCCCCCTCGCTGACCGTTTCTCACCCCCCCCCCCCCCCCCCCCCCCCACCTAAAGAGGCATAGGTAAGGAAAAATGGACTTTTAGGATAGTCGGCTGCCCTACCGCCAAATTTTTTTCATCCCAGATATCTCCTTCTTGGTTGTAGAGTCTGGTCTTCTTCCCCTTCCCTTTTTGATACTCGGTCCCACCTATCATTATCCCCGGTAATGTTCGTCGTTATGTCTAGGGGACCTTTTTCTATATGTCAGCCCCCCCCTAAATATAACTTCCATTGAGTCCCAATAATACAGGAGATTCTCCGCAAAAAGGAAGAGAGTACTATCCCCCCTGTGGAGAGCTCCCTATGAAGCGCTCTCTTGAGAGGTAGAAGTGATCCCTCTCACCGGGACTAGATCCTCGTCTGACCGATATCATAAGGATCTATTACTTTCCCAGAGGCCCGTTTTACCCTCGTTTAGATCCGCATGATGGATCCCCTAGTCTCTTCCTGGGCACCCAGAACATTGGATAAGGAATAGTGCACTGGAGTACGAGAAGCCCCCCGGTTCTCCTTTCCTAGTTAAGTTTCCCCAGGTGTTTCCCCATTTTTCTGACCACCTTGAAGGCTCCATCGTCTTTCCCCCCTGTCCACCTTGAGTTGTAACCTGTCCCCCGGTTCGCCTTTCAGGTCTAAGCGAGTACAGACCCCCCGTGGACGGTGGTTTAGAGGCCATTTTTCAGCGCACTCTGTCCCCCTGGATTAGTTCACGAACATTTGCAAGCCACAGTTACTGACTTCTGCTTCACCTGTACGCCATTCGATTCTCCCCTTTTCAAGGATCGCCGGTTGAGTCCCTGTTGGTTCTTATGCTCTTTGCTGTGCCCCGCGTATCCGTTTTGTCCCCCTCCCTTTCCCCGCGCCGTCTTTCACAGTAGGTGTCCCCTCTATTTTGCTTGTCGAAAACGGGTAGTGCTTTTCGACCCCAGGTGGCGGTTTGCCTCTCCGGAGTGTTATCTTGCCCTCAGGAAGTCCCGCATCTCGCCGTTTCCTACACAACCCGAGACCTTCCAGGCTGCTTCCTGGCTATTTTTCCCTCCTCCTGTTTTAGTCGCTTTGGACTAGGCTTCTCTGCATTGGTCCCTTCTCACTCTACTTGCCCCTTTTCGGCTCCCCCCCCACGGCGTCACGAACGGGCCACGTGATATGCACTTCCCGTAAATTAAGAGGGTCTCTCTCGTGCTTTCCCCCCCCATTCCTCTTAGTCCTTAGATTCGTGCATGAGTTTGGCAGGCAGTTCAATTACCATTTCCTGCGCTCTTTCTCTTTACGTTCAAATGCCCCAACAAAGTAAAGCGGGAGGGCACAGGAGAACGACGCCCGCGCCCGCCCCCCCCCCCTCACCCACACCCAGCACCCCACCCCCCAGAACAGCACCGCCCAACACCGCCCCCCCCGACGCGGTCCCCTCTCTCCCGCAGTAGAGAGAGAAGTCTCTCGCGTTTTCCGATGTCCACGGACGTCATGCGTGAGCCCTTCTTTTTTTTCTACCAGCTCTTCGTATTTTCCCTCGCTTATTGTTGCTGAGGTCGTTCTTTCGATCGAGAACTACCGATCTTCCTCTTCCTCCGGGTCATCCTTTTTTTTTGAACCTCGATGACTGCCCAGACTGTGCTCCTGAATGAAAGTTTAGTGAAGCTTTCGGTCACCCTCCTGATGTCCTTTTCCTCCCCCCTCCGACCAAAATAGTTTTAACCCCGCTGAGCGAGTCACTTCTAGTCCCCTTTCCCTTTTTCCCGTCCGGCCGAGAAGCAAGCCTTCTACGCCTCTCTCCCTGTACCTTGTCCCTTCTTTTTCCTCGACCTGGTCTTTCTCGATTCGTTCTCACGCATTACCCTCTTACTTCCCTTAGTAGAACGCTTGAGCTTTCTTTCCCTCCTCCGTTTAATCTCGGCGGGGGTTTGCCCTGTCTCAGGGGTTCTGAGACTTCCTTAAGTCTAGTTCGGGTCTAATCTCTTCCTTTTCTGGTTCTCGTTTTCGGCTTCCCTTCGGGCTCCCTACTCTTCTTCTCGATCCAGCCGCGACTTGCCGAACGTGTTCGTTCTTTTCCACGGCAATGCTCTTCTTTCCCCCCCACGTGGGATGAGGATCCTAGGCCTCCCCCCAATGGTTTTTGGCGTTGAGTCGTCCTTCCGAGTGGCTCTCTCCTTCTCGGAGGGCTAAAACCCTTTAGAGTCTTACTGTACCGGATTTACGACTTTTTCTCCGTAGAGGTCCCCCAGGGGTCAGACAAAATTCGTTATACCCTCCCCCCCTTAGAGTATTTTTGTCCGCCCAGCCTCCTGGTCCCCTATTGAAGACTCACCCTCAATATCGGCACTTTTTAACTCTGGTGGGGGTCCGAGAGCGGACCGAGCGCCGCCCTCCTCTACCAATGCTTTCCCCGGAGCCCCACCGCTGTGCCCCGCTTTCCTTGTCTTATGGTCGGAATCAGGACTGAGCAAGTTAGTTTGACCCGGGCCGCTCTTCTACTGTATTCCGTCCTCCCCTTTTTCTTTTCACCTTTGTTCTTTTCGTCTGCCGGTTTTAGTCGCAGACCACTTCCTTCTACCCCCTTTCCTTCCCCGTTTTGTGAGCGATAAGTGATAAGAGGTCAAAAGACGATTTAGGAAGGGAGGTGCCCTTTATTTAGGACGTTGCCCCCCCCCCTCTACTCGTCTTTTCCTTTAAATTGAAGGAACTTCTTAGTGCCATGGGCTCCTTCGCCCCCCTCCTTTCCGCCTTCCCCCCAGAGATAGGAGTTCGTCTTTTCTCTTCCGAGGCGGTAATGTGCGCTGCAGGTACCTCCTTCTTCTTCTCCCTTAAATTTCTTTTTCGACCTCCAGATGGTACTCCTGTTGTCTCGTCCTGTCTCGTCTTCTGCCAACTTTTTTTCTTTTGTGTCTTCTCTCTGTGGTTCTGTCCATTTTCCCTCAGACATTTCGCCCCCCTTTTAGCCCGCTTGTTCCCTTGGTAAACCCCTGCCCATCTTTTTCACCGTTTTCTAATCTCCGACTGCTTCAGGGTGGTCGAAGAGTAGGATGCTCTTTTTTTTTCTCCTTTCCACGCTCACGTCTCCCTTTTCCTGATCTGCGTATCTCACCTTATCCTGCCCCTAAGGTCCGAAGGAAGCGCTCCCCCTCAACTGAGTGGGTCATGGCCTCATTTATTTGCTTTTCCCCCTTGACCTCGAACCCCCCCCCCCCTTATCCCTTCGTTCTGACCCAAAAGGTCCACGGGGTGAGATGCTTTAGGAGACTAGCCCCCCTTTTTTGGGCGAAATCTCCCTCTTTTTCTGCGTTCGTACCGCGCGCGTCCCTTTTACCGCCCTTTTTTCGCGAAGAACGAGCTATAACTTTTTTTTTCCTTTTTGAATCTGAGGTCCTTCCCCCTTTCTTTTTTAGGAGAAGGCTTTCCTCCTGTGTATTTTATTGGAAGGTCCCGGCTAAGTAGTAATCCCCACCATGTTGGACGTTCACCCTCTCCACCTTTTTCCCGCCGGATCCTCATATCCTCTTTCTCCCTCTCCCCTCTCGCCAGGTGTGAGGCCTGGTTCGGTAATGCATCTTCCTTCGGTACCTCCGCGAATCGCGCTTTTGGCTTCCTACTTTTCTTCGAGTCTCCAGAAAGAGTAACCCCGAATCCTTTCTTTTGAGGTACCTGCGACATCCCCCATTTTTAGGGCTTCTTCCTTCTCAGCCCCCCATTTTCCCCCCCCGAGCGCTCGTCGTTTTTTTACGTTCCTCTCTCTGTCATATTAAATACTTTCCCTTTGAACGGTTAAGAGAGGTCTATCCTTCAGACTCCTTCTTTTCTTTGACACCTGCAGTCCTTCTCCCCTCTATTTTAATATGCTCCGCCTTTTCCGGCTCCCGGACGTTGGTTGAACTTAAGTAATTGCGTCATCTTCATTTTGTCATCCTTCCCTATCCTTTTTAGCTCGTCCCCTTGAAAGTGAACTCGGACTTTTACCCCCGCTCCCCCGCGTGCACTTTAAAGATGTAATCAGAGAAATTTTTTTTCCCTCCTATGATCTTTTTTTGCTTTCAGGCGAGTGCCCAGCTTCCTTCTCTGATACCTTTCCTTGAAAGGTGGCTCCATTAGCCGCCCCAACCAAACTGTTAGCTTAAGCGTTGGTTTCCCTTCCAGCCTGACACCTAAGACTTCTTTTTGTCCGAGCATCCTTTTGACAGCCCTGTTCTCTACCGCCGTAGTCAGTCACCCTCCCCCCCGCCGCTCGCAAAACTGCTCATCTGATTATGCATGCACTCTCCCTGTCCTTTCTGGAGACCAACGTGCGACTGTCGCCGGAAGTCAGGTCCCCCGTACCGGTTTTCCCGAACCATTTTTCTTTCCTGGACCCGCCCCTTTCTCCTCGGCTTCTTATATCAAACAATTGGTTCAAGCTAAACCTCTTTCATAGGTGGCCTACCCCCTGCGTCGCCTTTTCCCATCCACCCCTTTCTGGTCGGACCTTGTTTCGACGCCAGATTTTCCCCAGGTTTTTTTTTGCAAGAGATTGACCCTTAATATCCGTCCCCTTTCCTTTCCCCCTCCCGCGGAACCTTCTGTTCGAGATAGAGAGAGAAGTAGAAGATGTCTCTTTTTTGCTTGGCTTCTTTTCCCCCCCCTCAGCTGCGCGTGATACTCTTCGCGCCCCCCCTCGTAGTCACTACGGGGCGAACAGAGAAGTTAGATCTTATTTTTTTCTCCTTAGTCTTATAGTCCACGTTAAAAGCCACGTTGCTATACGCTCCGTCGTATACGTCCTCGCCAACCAGCCTTAATATGACTCTCCTTTTCCCCACAGAGGGAGTCAGTCCTGACGTTACTCCGTCTGAGCCTTTTTTAGTTTAGCAGACATCTTTTAAGGTAATTGTTCGCTTTCTTACCCGGCCTACTTTGGAGCCCCCCCCCCCCCGCAGTCCCCCTCCCCGACGCCGCCTCCCCCCCCCCACCCCCCGCACCCCCCCCCCCTCCGCCCCCCCCCACCCCGTCCCCCCCCCCCACCTGACCCACAGCCCGCCACCGAACACACCGCCCCCGCGTCACCCCCCCCCATCCTCCCCCGCCCCCCCCCCCTGCCTGTCCTTCAGTCTTTCATTTTCTCAATAGCAGTGCTTCTACACCATTTCCTCCCCCGTTGTTTTGTTTTTTCTCTCGAGGTCTCCCTCCAGGAACTTTGCTAATTTGGTCCCCGACTCAACCTAGGTTTGGCGACCACTTGATAGGACCCGGCGAGTTGCTGAGCGTTTTCACCCCCCACACCTTCCACTCGCATTCATCGCCCCACATTATTGATTTTTGTTTTTTGTTTCGTCTAAACCTTAAACTCATTGAAGGAGGATCCGTGTATTTGGTTTCTCCCTTTTTTCAAGTCCTTTTCCTGCTGCTACTCTTGTCCCTGGTTTTTTTTTTCGCCTCTCGACTCGGAGCTATAGCCCCCTGAGGGTACCTTTCCGTCTATGCTCCACCCTCAGGATCGCCTCTTATTTCCGCGTCGTGTCCTTTGGGCTCGAGTCGTTGCTCTTTTCTCTCTTTCTACAGAACGCCTTGCTAATCGCAAGATGCCTCGCCCCCTGCTTTCCTTCTCTCTGCAGGCAGACTTTCTTTTTTCTTCTTCCCTTTTTCCCTTGCAACTTTCTTTTTGGTGTGTTCCTTTGTGTGTGTGAACTCCAGAAAGCTGTTTTTTTTTTTTTTTCTTAAATTTCTAGCATTTACTCTTCCTTTTTCTCGTCCCCCTTTTTTTTTGTTTCTCCCCCTTTTTAACCCCGCCACCAAATGACAGAGATTTTTGGTCCATTTGTCTACACTTTTGTGCAGATCTTAATTCAATGGGCTAGCCATATCTATGAGTCGTCCGAGAACACCCTGGCCATGTTGAGGCTCCCCTAGAGTAATCCCGTTTCCTTGATTTCCCTTTTTAAATCCCCCGAGGTTCTCCCCCCGGTCCGCACTGGCCTGGCTTTTCTTTTAATAAACCGTCCCTTTCGTAATAGTCTCTGCCGTGGTCGACGGAGTCCCGGTTGTGGGACCTTTTTTCAAATTTCTGCCTGTATTCTATCTGAGCATGTCTTCTTACCTTAATAAGTACGGCTCATTGTTACTTAGATCTGCTTGTTTCCGCATTCTCCGGCCGTGTGGGTCGTCCCCTCTTTCCCGCATCGAGTCTTTTCCCGCAACCCAAAAGGCCAAGTTCCTTTCCCTGCCCGCTTACGTTAGTTTATTTTTCGTCGACACCGTTCTACTATTTGGGCTGCGATGGTGTTCTGACGTTTACCCTTAGTTTCCACGTTTCGCTTTCCCATTGAGCATTCTGTTTCCTTTTCCTGTCTGTCCTTCTTTCCACCGTTTCCACAGAGATACAGCGGCCTGATTACAGAGGAGGGACTCATCAGAGCTGACGTAACTTCCCCCCACGAATCCCTTTCTTCCTTCTTCTTACCCAACTTCAGTTCCGTAGGGAAGCCCTGTCCGTGGATTTTAACTCATTTTATTTTCCCACTACAGTGACTTTTTTTCCGGTTTGGGCCCCCCGGCCACCCCCTGGAGTCGTCTCAGACCGTCCTAACCCCCCCAAGTCGGCCTTTCATGCCTGCGGGAAATGAGATTGCTCTCGTTCGAGACGCTGCTGTTTCCCCCTGACTCGGTGCGTCCCGTTTGTTCGTACGAGCTCGTATCCGATAGATTTTTGTGTTTTTGCGCCAGCCTTTTACAGAAATTTGGTTGATAAGTCTCAGCTTCCGGTCCCAACGGACGAGTTACGCCTCGTACTTCCTCCCCCGAGCTTAGTTTTTAGTATTCCGCCCAACGGTGGGATCCGCAAGGCGTGTTCTTCAACGCTCGATTTCCTGCAGAGCTTATTTTTTTGTATGACTTACACCTTTCGCGGTGAATTTTACAGCCTTACAGTATCCCCCGCTCTGCTATTTCGTCCCTCGGGTTCAATGGAAGTCGGGCCGCCGTGTATGTTTTCGCTGCCCCGTCGTGTGACCATGATTCCCTCTCGTTCTTGCCGTGGTTAACACGAAGGGCGGTTTCCACCCGCTTTGGCCGATTTACACTTTCGTCCCGCAGACCCACAAATTCTAGGGTTTTTTTGAACCAGCTCGCGAGACGTACTTATTCTGTCCCCCCGTTCTGCTCACACGTTTTGACGGATTGACCGCTATCAAAGGACTCTTCAGTCCGCCCCACCCATCCAGCCGTGTTCCTTAAGTAACGAACCCTACCTTCGATCGAAAGTTTCTTCACTCCGACTCGGGAATCGAGGCTTTACCGGACGTGAAGACATTGGGTCCCCTTTCTTTCTGTGTGACCGACGACTCCTTGAACGGTGCTTTAATAAATCCTCTCCCAGTCTTAAGTTTTGTTCGAGATCTCTAACTTCTGAAGCCGATGAGGCAGGGGTATCTAGAAATTCCATGCTGGGCTCTCGTGGCCTTTAGAACCTTCCCCCGGTCTCGACGACTATTCTCCCCCCCCTTACTACCCAGATCCGGATAGGGAGTTTTTCCTCCCCCTTTCCAAGATACCCCACAGGGATTACCGCTTGATCCTGACGGTAGACTTTGTTATTCATCCTGGAGCCCCCGGACGTGTCCCTCTTGTATCGTAGGAGCTCTTTCTTCCCTTTCTTATGTTTGTCTAATGGGATTGCGTACGTCTTTGTTGACAGCTAGAAACCTTTTTTTCGACACCCAGGTTTCCCGGTTTTATGGCCACCTGTACGTAGATCCACCTGGCCCTATCACGGTCCTCTGCTTCCTCGGAGATAAGTGCCGAGGACTCTTGAACATAGAGAGAGCGTACGCTTTCATTCTCTCCTCGCCTCCCGCGAACTGTCGAACGGCACGCCAGTTTTGAGGCGGTCTTTGTGCTCATGCGGTGGACATTCTCCCTTTAGTTTGTACGCAGTTCACTTCCCTCTGCTCGAGGGGTTTTTTTTGTTCTTTTGTTTTGTTTGGTTTTTCTTTTTTTTTTTTTTTTTGTGGTGTGGTTTTGTGTGTGGTCGCTGTCGTCCCCCTGGCTTAAGGGCCTCTATTCTTTCGTAGTAGTCTGTCCCCGCGGTTGCCCGTCCGACCCTCCTCTATCTCCGTTGTTGTTTTTCCCTTGTGGGCGACCGCTGACCGATACCTACTTAGACTGCTACAGTTTTTCGGCTGCCCGGGTGACGATCGCGTCCTGCTCCGTCACGTGAACTGCCTCGTCTCATCTTCCGGACCACTTACCGCGACAGACTGAGCGGGGGCTTGCCTTTTACAGTTCTTTTTGTCTGCTCGGCGCCTCTACGGAGCGCAGTTCTGAGGTCGCCTCATTTCCGTTTCTCGATTTGTCTTTAGTGAGGCCAGGTATCTCCGTCTGGCGAGAACCTAAGGGTCTGCCCCCTGGGTTTCCATACCACCTTTCGCGTTCGCCCCGTGTTTCTTTTCACGCCCGTAGACGCCGACGTTGCTTCCTCCGCACGGAACCCCTCCATGCCTCCGAACGACCCCTTCCGGTCCCCGGCGCCCGCGTTTCCTCCCTGGTTCTCGCTTGACGGACCCCGTCGCAGACCTCTTTTTCCTTGACGTCTGGACGATCGATAGAGCCCGTGTTGCGAATCGTCGCGCGCCAGCGTCCCGAGGATTTCCGGTAGCGTACCCCTGGTCAGCCCAAGCGGCTCTCCCAGTAGCAGCTCCGCCCAAATTCGCGTGCGCTTGTTCCCACCTCTTTCCGACGCTTTGGCGTTCTCTAATTCGCACCATTTTCTAGTATAGGTTCAATGTCCGGAAGTCACTGAGGAGCCCTTCATTTCCATCCTAGGGAGGAGTCCCCTTATTACGGGTCTTGAGGTGTGTAGACTTCGGTCTCCGGCCTTGAGGTCCGTACTCATGGTCGTTTCTCCGTCTTTTTTGGGACGAGGACGGTCCGTTCGAAGCTTCCTTTCTCTTTCACTTCTGGTGGCCTTCACTGCCCTCTAGACACACGAGGTTGACCCTCAATAGCGGTCAATCGGCCCCAAGCTTTCGCCTC
>Ga0179591_1382112_pt1 | contig 19652 bp, 20 predicted proteins | sample CZOMad2_1_08_16f_FD_182891 | JGI IMG/M metagenome (GOLD analysis project Ga0179591, IMG submission 182891) | Vadose zone soil fungal communities from Angelo Coast Range Reserve, California, USA - CZOMad2_1_08_16fungal (PacBio error correction) | ecosystem: Environmental > Terrestrial > Soil >... | reverse complement strand
GACCCAGATTTGTAGTTCTTGTCTTTCTACCTTGACTTTGACATGGCTGAGCTTCACTGTGGACTTCGCCCCGTTTTCCGCGACGCTCCTTCCTGAAGTGTCCGCGGCGTTTCCACTCAGAGACCCTTTCTCCTGACCGAATTGCATGGAAGATTAAGGACATAAGGTTCTTCTTCGGAGGTCGTCCATCCCCCAGATAGAAAGGGTTTACGCTCGGTGCATTTTTTTCTCCTTCTGGTGGGTTCCCCGGCCAAACTCGATTTTATTTGCATCCGCACATCTTCCCAAAACCTTCTGTCTTTCCCTTATCGTCTGCCCTCTTCTAAATTTGCCAATATTTTGCGAATGCGGACCCTTTCCGTTGCGTGACTAGATGCTTGAGCAGCGCGACATCATTTCAAACCACGCACACTTTTCAATCTTTCCCCAGCCCGTACGGCGGGAGGCTTGTTCCTTTAAAGCCATTTCTTGTTAATTCGGTTTTTGCCTGCAGACGATCCCCCCATATTCAAAACCCCCTTTCCGAGCCTTTTTGTTTTGTGCGGTAAAACCCCCCATACCCATTTTGCAGCGTTGTTTATTTTTCCAGAGGACGATGACCCCGGCCTGACCTTCCCCTGAAGATCCCCCCGCATTAGAGTGTACCAACCCCCGGTTCTTTCATGTATCATTATTTTTGGGAGTGTTCTGCCTTCTTCCACAACCCCCCTTACTTGTTCATTATACCTAGTCTTATTACCATGTTGCTTTCTCGTTTTCCTTCTGCTCAGTGCTGTATTTTCCTTGAAGATTTAGTTACAACCCCTTTCTACTTTTTAACGCCGTGTAGCTTCGTTGATCCCCATTTTTTCCTTTTGGTTTTTCGCGCCTTCCCTTTCCCTTTTCAACGTGCCTCCGTACCGTTCCTTTATATTGGTAGCGGAGGTCTTTCCAGAGCCGATTTGCGATTTCGTTTTCGTGCCTTATCTCCCTAAGCGCATCTGGATCGTCTTCACCCTACCTATGGTGAAGCATTTGCGCTCTTCTTTGTAAAAAGTTCTCTTCCCTTTTGAAATGACAACTCCCAGAGGGATGTTCCTCAATCTACTCACATCTCCCAGGCTGTTATGTACGGACGCTGGAGAACTGATGTTGGTTCAATCCAAGTTTAATGGTCAAGTTTCTGGCGGTCACTTTTTAACGAACCTGTAACTACTAAGTAAACGGGACAAACCAACCTTTTTCACTTTTTTACCGTTAGCTCTCATGGCGGATTTTTCGGCGTGGCCTCATGGTTAGTACTACCTTCCTAAATCTCTTTTGAGATAAGTTTTCACGTTTAGCGCGGCCTGACAACCTAGGACTGCCGATACTCCTGGGAGATCGCTGTTTGCCCCCGGTTGCCCCCTTCTGCGCGTCCCCCGGTCTTCTGTCCAGAGTATGATGTCCCTCAATTTTCTGAGAGTTTAGTGTCCTTCCGAGAAAATCGACCCTCAACGCTTCCCCCTGCCCAACAATTCCCGCGAAAATTTCACCAGTACTACTGGCGTTACATTTCTTCCCAGTACCGTTTCATCCGGACTCTCTTTCGACTTTTCAAGCACTTGCTATCTTGTTGAACCTCAGACTGTCTTCGGATGGTTAGTCTGCAGCCCTCCATGCGACGACATAGTTCCTCGAGAAAGTAATGGGTTCCTCACCGGTCTGTTCTCATCGGAACTGAGTTTGACCTTCTATGCTTCGCCTTCACTTCCCTTAGGTCGTTTCCGAAAACTAGCCCCTTCCATTGGCCCTACTACTTTCAATGGGAGAACGACTTATTCCTTCCGCTGAAAGTCCATCGCTTGACTTCAGTCTTCAACCCAAATTCCTTGAAATTTGTAAAGTCAGTACTATCCGGAAAGTTTCGGTTTAAAAAGTGTAACCTCAATGAGCTGACACACTGAAAAGTGTTAACGGCGGGAGGAAGGACTCCTCCTCCGCTTGAATTTTTTTTATTGCAAGTTTTCACCGGGGGGGGTTCGGGCGTCCTCTCAGATTCCTGTTCATGATCCCCCTGTTGCCTACCCCTCTCTTTCTTTCCTCGCTTTCTGCTACCGTAGGTGACATTTCTTGATTGGTGGCACCAGTCTCTCATCCCACGTTTTTTTTTCGTGGGCGGCCCTGAGGTGAATGTCCTTTTTGCATGTTACTATCATTACCTCCCCCCCGTAGTGGTGTGTATCTCTATGTCCCATGACCCCGTTCTTTACTTCCCCTGCTTCTTTCTTTACAGATGAGAGGCTGGTGCCCCCCACAATTCCTGCCCTCCACGGAAGCATATCTCTGCGGTTCCCCCGATTTTCCCTTCCACTTTCCACCCCCCTCCCAAAGCGAGACTTCTCTCCCCTTGTTCATTTCTCCTCGCCTGAAGTTTTTCCTGGCCTCCCGTTCACAAGTCTCCCGCCTTTTTCAAGGTTTCCGAAGAAAAACTGTGCCCCCCCGACGGCTTGGCCTTGCTGGATGAATCAGTCTTTTTTTTCCCTTCCCCGAAGGATTCTCGTGTTCTCTTGGTTCATCGACAGGCAAGTTCGACCTTTTCTCTGGTATCCCCAATGTCCTTGATTTCCGTCCTATGGTTCTCCCTCCGATTAATGTACCTCGATTCTGAGAGACGAAGTTCCCCTTTGCAGTATCTAGACCCTTTCACCCACGAATTCTCCCCTAAAGCTTCTGTCTGTCAATTGATGGCTATTCCCCCAATAACCCATCCGCTTCTCTTTTCACACTCTCGGAAGAGGTTCCTGGCCCTTCCGAGTTAAGATCAGCCCGTCAAGAAAGTTCTCTTGGATCTAAGCCTCAGGGTCACTTATTGTAAGGCTCTTTTCATTGTCTTTCGCACCGATCTTGCGCTAGTTGACCTCTTCATCGACCCTCCCAAAGACGTTTTCAATCGGAGCCCCCCTTACGACGTGCAGCTCTCTGCCCACAAACCCTTTAACCCCACTCCTTCCCTTTCGCTTGGAATCCCTCGCTCAGGACGCGTTTCCTTTCTCCCTGGAGAGACTCTTTCGCACTTTCGCGTTCCCCACCGTTACGCCTGCGCCGCTCCCCAAAGTTCCTCTGTGGTTCTCCTCAGAATCGAAGCCCTAAACATTTATCTTTTCTAGGGTTAACGTTCTTTCAAGAAAATGCACCCAGTTGGTAACTTAACTACCAATCCGCCGCTTATAGCTTCACCTCCGTTTCTTTTTTAGTAGAAGTTTTTTTTTCCCTTTCGTTTGACTTCCAAGTTTTTTGTCTAAGTTTCATGGTTCCCCCACATCCGGATTACTCCAAGTTTTCCAACAAACCAATCAGTCTTTCTGCCTCGCTTAGATGCATCGCTTCATCCTTCACCTCCCATTTCCCTCAACAATTATCGAATATCCTAGTCCTCCTCCCTGCGATCATGCTATCTAGTCCCTTTTTACTCGGCGCCAGAAAACAACACACCCCACTCCCCTGTTAGTTTGAGCTGAAATTGTCCTCGTATGTTTCTTGTGAAACGCCATCTTCCCTCCCCTTCCAGTTTTACTTCCTTGCAGGTAACCCCTTTTACCATTCCCGACGAATTTGATCATGTGAATAGTGTACACGGTAGATACTTCCGGTCCACCACTCCTGTGAAATAATGACGCCTTTGGTTGTCCTCCTATCTCGTAATATGAATTTGCATCCTTTTTCCGGTATTCCATAGTCTCTTACTTCCAACAGAACGCTTTCACCCCGCGCCTGGTACACCTGTCCTCCCTTAAGACAACACAAAGTCTTAAGGTTTTCTAGTTGGTTCGATAGACGAATTTCCTCTTCCGTACCCGAGCTTTATCTGAAATACGCCTGCCTTTTTAGGAGTTCGTGGGAATCCCTTTAGGTAGTTTTGGTTTTCCGTCGCGTTTATATCAACCACGTACTCACCCCACAGTCCTTACCCTTTGGTCTTTAGTCCCCCTTCGGTTTACCTATGTATGTTTGCACACTTTTCCATCTTTTATATGAACGACATTTCTGCCTGCTTCACTATGTTCTTTCCTTACAATCTCCCCCCCGACCACCGACTACCATAAAATTGAACGATTTTCCTCTTGGACCCCCCACACGCGTTTGCATCCGGCCCCTACTTCTTTTCATCCTCCCCCCCGTCAATTGTCTTACTCGGTTGTGTCCCCTGAGAGAATGCCTCTGTCTGACCCCGTCCTACGCCTAAACTTAGTCCGGTGATCTTTAGCTTTGTGCACCCCTTTTTAACTAACCCGTCCTTTCTTAGTAAAATCCCAAGGTTTCGAAAAGGTCCTCACAGACCCCCCAACTGACTCCCCCTTCTTCTTTTTTCAATAACCGTTTTTTTTGTTGAAGAACGAACTCTGCGATGGTCTCCTTTTCCTTTTTCAGGTCTTTCTCCCCTGAGCTGCCATAGATTATACTCGGGCGAGCCCACTATCCTACCCGTGTCGTTTTTTTTCGAGAATTTGCAAAGTTCCTGTAGCATCATCTTCTACAGAGACACTCACACCCCGCGATCATAAAAGCGTTTTTCTTAGCTTTGTCTGGGTTCTTCTCAGCACGGAGTCTTGTTGGTCCCCGGATGATTCAGGGCGTTCCCCCTTCGTTATGTAGTAAGGATGTTGGTCAACCCTCGAAGGGATTCCCGATTACAGGGCCATTCCTACGCATTCTTTCTCCGGTTGTGGTTACAGCTTCCGGAATTTCCGAAATCTCCCTTAGCCTAGCCCCCCCATGATCGCCTTCTTTGCACTATTTTCCCTTGTAGCTCATCCTTCAACTTTCCCTAAACCCTTCATCTGCCAACTTCGGCGGATGCGTTTTTGTGAAGGGAAAGCTGCGTCGGGTTTTTAAAGTAGATTTAGATCACCCCCCCATTTCAAACCCTTCTCGCTGGGTTTTTGAAATTTGGTAAAAATTTTCCCCCCCATTTTGCCGTGTTTCCTTCTCCCTTTTGTTATTCTCTTTCTTTGGTATAAATACCCACTCAAGTCTTTTTTCCACCTGCTTTGACGTCAACACTCTTCATGGATGCCGGCTTTGGGTTTTCCTGGATAGCCAATGCACAGAAGTTCATTTTTTCCGTTCATCTTACCTCTCCGTATATAAGTTGATCGAGGCTCTTCCACTACACATTCTGCGTTTAATTGGCATTTTCGCGTCCGATGGTAGTCACCTGTACATGAAAAGAGGAGCTGTCTCTAACACTGTGTTAGCTTGATGTTCTCTCGAGACTCATCTCCCAGTGTCCGAAAACCTCCTTTCAATGCCTTTCGAGCAGGAGCTGATTATGAAGAGAAGATGGTTTATACACTTAGGTTTTTTAATTTGCTGATGATCTTCTCCTTTCAGAACCATCTTACAATTTCCTCCTATTGTCCCCCTCCCCGTGCAGTCTTTTGTTGATTCCCCTTTTCAACCCCGAGCAGGTACCTACGCTGCTCACCCCACGTGTCCCCCTTGTTGACCTAGAGATCTGTTTTCATGTAAATTTTCCCGAGTTTCCATTTCCCGCGTGTTTGACGACCTCCACGTTCCAAAGAGAACTAGACCCCCCTGGAATGTTTTTTCCCTGTTCGATTTTGGTACCGGACCAGGTGAGCGTTCGCTTTCCTTTTGGGATCAGTGACCAAAGACCCCGTTTTGCTTCGCCTCTTATCTCACATCTTGACTTGCGATGCCGTTCGCTTGAGAGTGTTTTTCCCTTTTTTTTTGAAAGCAGCTAAAGGTCTTTCTTATGCCCCTAACACGTGCGTGGACTTTTTTTTTTTCAGTTACCAGCTTCCCTCTAGCCACATTTCTTCTGGTCCCTTTGACAAACCCCCAGACCATTGCAACATCGACGGCTTAGGAGATTTACCTCATGCATTTTTAATGCGTCTTCGACCTTCCCCGTCTCCTTTCACCCCCTTCTTGTCCGTTTTGAACTATTCCTGATTATGGATTTGGGGAGAATTCTTTCCCTCCGCAACGGACGGACAGAGTTTCCCCCGGTTCCGAAAGGCAGGGACTTTAGCAGTGTCTTTTGGCCCCCCCTCTCTGGCACCTGTTTAACTGCTAGCACGGACTAGTCTTTTTTTTCCCTCTCACCCCTTCATTCCTTTCCCTTCCGAATTCTCAACGAAATAATTTTTCGACTTCCCGCCGACGCAGTCGGTAAGACCCCTTTCGTGCCTGGAGGATTTCATCAGCCCTTCTGTTCCCTGGCAAAGTCTGTCTTTCACACATACCTTGAGCTTCCCCCTCCCCTTGTGGAAAGGAATTGGTCTTCTTCATTGACTGTTAGCGGAGAGTTTCCTCCTCCTTCAGCACTCTTCTAACTTGTTTATGGGGCTGGTGGACTTTTTTAGAGGAGTCTCATCTTAGGCATGGCTCTTCTTTTCTCGATCCCTTCCAGAGATAAGAGGTGCTTGAGTTCTCACACCCTCTTCCTATGGGCAGTGACCTATCTCCTCCCGTTTGTTGTTTGAGTCCTTTTTTTTTTCCCCCCCAATCCCCCTCACGGCCCTTTTCCCCACGTACGCCCCCCCTTCTTTTAAGCCCTTCTTTCATTTGGAAACAACATTCATTATCCTGGCCCTCCTTCTCTATGTGTTCGAGAGCATCACTAGACCATTCCCCGCAAGGCTCTACTCCTTTCCTCGGATCCTGTTCGCCTCCCCCTTCCCGCAGACCCGTCCCCACAGTTCGTAGATTAAAGTTTTCGGATCCCCCCCTTTGACCCCCAGGTCTCGAAGTAGTGCCAGAAAATTCGTGTTTCTCCCCAGACTTTGGATCGTTTGGCTTTATAGAACCCGTCTTTAATGTTTTTCCTCTGCTGCTTTGATCCATGTTTTAGAACCGATCTCGGTGCCCCAGTTCAGATACTTTTTTCGCCAATTCTTTTCCACAGTGCCACGCCCTTTATGACCGAGGAACTTGTCTTTAGGCTTCTTATACCCCCTAAGCGCTGCAAAACCAGTCGCAGCGTTTTCCTTCATCTTAAGACCCCTGAAGAGTTAGCAAGTTCGATGCACTCTACTTCGATAACTTTTTTTCCGGGTGATGTGCCCGTAGCTTCGCGATAGTTGACCGCCTTTTTCTCCTTCACTATCACGGCCGGCTTCCCCCTCGTCAGATTGAACTCCTCTATTTAGAGAATGTCCCCCTCAACATTCGATAAGAGCTTTCCGGCGAGCGTCCTCCCCTTTTTCGCCTGACATTTATTGCCTCGTAAGCACGGCTTTACTGAACTTGCCCCACCTTTCTTTCAAGATCAACCCCACGAATCTTCCGCAAAAGAGAATTTCAGAAAAGTTTTTTTAGTATATTCTAGTCCTTAAACCGACGCTTCCCAGGAAGACCCCGGTTTCCCCCATATCACCTCTTGAATTGACGCTCCAGCTGGGTGTGTCTTCTTTTCTTTCTGTATTTTGAATTAATATCCCTCTTGTTTTGCTCAGACGTTTAAGGATTTCTTTTGTAAAACAGCCTCTAGCAAACGTTTTTGAAACAAAAATAGTCCTACCAATTTCTCTTATCTTTTTTGCTTGAATATCATAGCTCACCTCGTAGAAATCCCCTCATACTCTGTATAGCTCATTTTTCATAGAGGAGAAAATCGATGTTAGTGTAGCCCAGCAAGCGTAAAAACTTCGTCCTTCCAATTTTATCGTTTCTTCCATCTGTTCTTTTCACCCTCCCTTCTTAATTCCGGCTTCCCCTCTTCATGATTCCCACTCTCTGACTCGATAAATGGTCCTCAGTTTCTAGATCCCATTGAGCTCCTCTCCCAGTTCTTGCAGTCTTTTGGCTCCTCTATTCACACCCGAATCCCATGAAGAGCCTTTTTTGACTCGCTTCGATTTCTCAGACTGTCTTGAGGTAGAAAAGAGGAAATGTATTGCACACTTTTCCAAAAGTCCAAAATTGTGGTCCCCCTGGCCCTTTCCCGTGGCACAAAAAAACGGACTCGGTTTTTTTTAAGTGTTTGTCGACTAAGCTTTGCTTCCTAGCCCCTTTATAGAAAAGATAAGCCCAATTTTTTTGAGTTGGTAAGATTTCTCAGGAGTTTCGATTTTTTAGAGATTAGCTACCCCCCCCCCATTATTCCCCCTCCTTTAACAGTCTTGCATCTTTCTCAGAACTTTTCTAAAGTATTTATTGAACTGTAGTAAGCGGCATACTGCCGCACCCTCCTTCTCCCATTTTTCCTTCATATTAGTCTCTTTTCTCCAATTCCCCCCCCTTTAAATGCCCCTTTCCCTTCCGCAGTAACCCTGCAAAGTTTTCGTTCTTCTCCGTGGAACATCATTCTTTCATCACAAACTCTCCTCCCCATGAAACTGTAAGGAGTTTGGACTCTGTTTTCTTTAGAGAGAATTTTTCCCGACTATGATCGTTCGTTCGACCCCCTGCAGCCCCTTCTTGTAATGATTTCTCCTCTCACCGCTCAGGCCCACCACCGGACTTCGTCATGTTCGACCTTCGTTCAATTCCACTAACAGAGATTTTCAACTTTATTTAATCCCTTTGTTTTTTATAGGGGAAAATAGTGTTGTATTCCTTTTCCTTCACTTCCGGTTCCGGCTTTTGACCTATGTACGGTTTCCGAGCGCGGGCCTATCACTCTACACCTTTTTACATCTCTTTCCCCCCCACCGACCATTTTGTAGTTGCGCCCCCCTTTCAATTCGTCTTCCCCCTGCAACCCAGCTTCGTAAGACGACTTTGGGTATTCGTTTAGGATTTTCCCCTCTTATGATTTTTTTAAAACTTCTATATGGAAGAAGTGTGCTGAGTCCCTTATTTTACAATTGGTACGACCCCTTGTAATGTTTCCGCAGAGTTCATTCCTGAATTCCCCTTTGCTTTTGAAATTCTCTGCGTTTCTTTTCCCCCTAACTCTTTAGCGCTTCTCTCCACATGTCGATGTTTTGAATATTTGTTATAGTGCTCCTCCCCCAGAAACACCACTACCCTTCACCCCGTCCGCCAAAGGCGTCCCCCTTCTGAGAGCTACTCGTCCCGAGTTTCCCTAGAGAAGTCTAGCTCCCCCCCATATTAACCAACCGGGTTTTTTTTTCTTTGCCCCTTCCGGGTAAAAACACAACTTTTCCTCCCCTTTGCCTTTTTGGTGGCCCTTCGTTTTTTTCCCGAGATTGTCTTCTTTCCCCCCCAAGGCTTTATTAATGTTAATGTAAGGCCCTCCCCAAACCCCTGTCCTTTTTTTGGGAAATTTTGTTTTCTTGGAATGGGGTTGCTTGAGACCCGGCCATGATTTCAGTCCAGGCATAAAGAGCTGTTCGTCCCGTCGATTTTCTATTCAATCCTTTAAAGACCCGATCGGTTGTTACTCTTAAAATAAGACGGGATTCTTTTTGAATCAGCCATTTTTTTTCGCTGTGGGCATGCTGACACATTTTCACTTCTACGCGTTTCCTTCTCTTTCCGATTAATTTCTGAGAATCTGCTCTCTGAGTGACCTTTTTTCCCTGAGTTCCCGATTATTTTCTTCTCAGTCGAACTTTTTACCCCCGAATGACGACTTTTGTATGCTTGCCACACGTGTTCTGTTTTCAAAGGACCTGCCTTTGTATTACTGCTGACTTGATTGAGTTTCACGCCGCACTTCTTGTACCATCGGGATCTGCTTTTATCGATCGGCAGAATGATGCTTGGGAAAAGTTAAACGGCATTTCCCTTTTTCTCCATGTGTATCCTGTTTTACGACCCACTTCGAACCCCAAGGGCATTTCAAGTGAGAGCGCATTCAATTCGGATTTCGTGAGATTATTCTTTTCCTGGGAGGGATCCCAGATAAATTTCGTCACGCTGGACGCCCCTGATTTCCCATTTCTATCGAGATTTATCTGTAAACTTAAGACTCCTGCAGATCGGGCCCAAGGAGACTTGTGGGCATGTTTATTAGTCGCGCAATCGGAGTTTTTCCCACTCGACTCTGCTAGGCCAAATTTTTTTGGATCAAGTTTATGCAGTCGAGAACTTCTCCCCTCTAATCGCTCCCATCACCCAACAAATGTTTCTGCTCCAAATTGAATTCATTCCTTTAAATTATGCTTTCCCCCCCCCCTTTGCTTTCTCCTTTTCTTAAGTCTATTTCAGAAACCCTTCGTTTCCACAGATCTATTATGGGTTGTTCCAGAAAAATGCTCGGAATTTCCCGCGGTCCATCATGTTTCGTTCCTCTGCATTTGTCTGACGTTGTCCCCCCCTTGGCCCTTTCAGCGAGAAGGCTTCCTCTTTCTCCCCCCCTGAGTGTTTGTGCGTCACTAGCAACAGGCCCTCATGCTTCCTCCCGCCGAGCCTTCGCCTTCGTTTCACAATATTCCTGCGTCTACCCCTCTAGCGGACAGTTTATGGTCACCCCTTTTATCTTAAAGAATTTTCCCGGAAGCCCATTTGGGAAAGGGTCCTTTCAAGGGACTGATTAGCGTAGCCAGACTTATAAGGGTTCCCCTGTCGATTTTTGGTTTGTTTTTCCTATTACTCTTTTCCTTATCGAGGGCCTCTCATATGAGTGCCCGATAGGTTTTTCTTTTGTGGCCACGGCAAGCCTTCCCTCTTTAGCTATGTTCTTCGAGTTCATTTCTTTGTCTTACCCTCCTTCCCCCCAATTCATCCTTGTTGGCTGATGAACATGCCCAACCTATGTCTTTCCGATGTCCCTTCTGAGCCAGTGAGTTGGCCGGAAAAAATAATGCCCCCTAAGCGCCCCCTGCTTTCCCTCTTCGCCACGGTGAAGAGAGATTCCCCCCAAGTTAACCCGACAAATCCGCCCCCCAAATTTTTTTCTCGGATATCGCCACAGGCCCTAAACTACTTGATCCCCTTTAGGTGCCGACATAACGTTCCAATTCCTTCTTAATGTGCTTTTGCTCCTTTTCCCTAGTGTCAAAGCCCTTCATTTTCCTGTGGTTTAAGTTTTTTGTTCTCCCAGACTGAGGAGCGCTGTTCTTTCTTCTTTCCCCCGGCCCCTTTCTACATTTTTTGAAGCAACCCTGCCGATTCCCAACGAGGTCAGTGGTCCGGCGCTTCTGAATTGCCCCTTTCTATTCACCCTGCCCTCACAGCACATGATTTATGACCGACGAACGTCTTTCTGTAGGCCGCTAGGAGGCCCTCTCCAATCAAGAACTCTCACTTCAGTAGGTGTACCCAAACCTCCTCCTCACCTTGCTCCGCCCTCCATGAACGGCGCAGGAAAGGGAAGCTCCCTTCCGCTCCCAGGCTCCTATTTCCGGGCAGCTGGTTGACCAGTTGTGTCTGATTCTGCGGGCGGCCTTCGCCTGTGATTACAATCCCTCTTTCGACCATACCCCTTGCATTCAAGAGTCGCTAACTCCCCCTGATTAACGAGTCTTTGTCAACCCTCGGAAAACCGCCCAACCTGTTCAGGCACAACGTCGACTCCCCGAGTTTTTGACAGAGCATTTGTAGTCTGACTTCCCTTGATTTCTTTAGGTAAGAAATACCCCAGCGTAGCGATCTTCAACTGAAATATTGTATGCCAAAAAGAGATTTCATCCCCAAAAGTCCCTACAGTTATAGTTACTAGTAAAACCTTCAAAGGCGTCCTTTACCGGGTACTTTGCACCCTTCCCTCCTTCCACGCCGCGATAAACTTCCTTTTTAGGTTGACGTTTCCCCGGTGTTCCTCGCGTGTTCCATCATTTTTTCCCGGTTCCCCACATCAACAGTGGCCCCACCCCATGATGTCCTCTCTTTCTCGGCGCGTGCTCCTTCGAGAAAATTCCTTATTCAATCGTATAGGATAACTTCGTCCCCCTATTTCCTGCCATTAATCCGGAGCCCTCCCTTTTCTGAGAGAAAAGCGTCTTTGCCCCCCCCCTTTCTCTTCCTTCTCCCCGTTTCTTGCGATTTTTTTTCAACAGTCAATCACTTTTCTCCCTCTCTGAAAATTTGAGTGCAATCTCCGATCTTCATAAGTCGTGTTCGCAGAATTGCGCTCCTTCCTTCTTGAAAAATTTCTTGTCCCCTTCCAAATACCAACTTCCCTGAAACCTGTTGCCCCTTCTGCATCGCAGAAATGTCTTGTAATTTACTTCCAAACTCTCATGAACAACCCCCTCCCACGCTGGTCCCCCCTTGTCCCCACCCTGTTTAACCTAATGTTCCCCCCCTCAAAACACGGCTCGCCTTGTTTTAAATGGGGTGAGATCGACCATCCCCTCACCTTACGCCCTTCTTTTCTCCCCCCGCGAATTTGTCTTATCGGGCCAGTACTTAGTTTTTTTTCGAGCCCCTTCCATCAAAATAGTTCCCCCCCCCTTAATTTCCGAAATGGGGTCTAGCAACTTGCCCCCTCGTTGATGGAAATTCTCCCCTGATCCTGACTCCCCCCCTGTGTGAATTTTTCGTATTTAGATATTGACGCCCTCTACCTGTAAGAGTTTTGACACCAAAGGACGTCCCCGCCATACCCTTTTTGATTTGGAAAAACTCTATTTGGTCGACAAGCCATAAGGTACTTCTCACGGCACATTTCCTTCCTACTACCTTGTTTCCCGTAGATCCCGCGCATCTAGTTACCCCAGTATTCCCAAGAGGACATTAGGTGATCTGCCCCCCCGTGCTCTATCAATTCATCCGATTTACCCCCTTTCCTTAGTTCGTAAAAGCATCAACCCTCCCCTCTTTTAAATATATATTTTTACCCAATCCTTTTTGTAGTCTGAGCTAAAACCTCCCCTCTTTTAGTTCTTTTTTCTTTCCATTCCTAGTCCTTCAAATGTTTGATGACAGGTGGTCCGAGTTTCGCGACCCTATAAGTTTCCTCTTTTAGCCGTGTTCAAATACAGTGCATCTTCCCGATGATTCCCCTGTTTAACTACCCACAACAAAGCGACGCTTCCATCCTTCCCTTTTCCGGGGGGCGGAAGATACTTTTTTTCGGTCCCCCGCCTTGGTCCCAGTTTACCGTGATTTCCTATGCCTTGTATGTCGTACGTCCTTTTTTTTTTCGACCAACTTTGAGGGCCTATTTGCATTCACCTTTTGATCTAGTGGCTCCCCCCCGGCAAAAACTTCTCCGGGTCTTTTAAAGTTGCAGGATGACCGCTTCCTCCAAATCTGATCTCCCCTCTAGAAAAACTGTTTTTCAGGGGATGAGGTGTTGAATAATATGGGCCTACTTGACCCGCCCCGAAGTTCCCCCTACCCCCCTCCTTGCGCCGCACCCCCCCACTGAGGTTTTTTTTTGGTGAAGTAACGTCGGTCCCCTTCTTTTCATAGGAGCTGTCCCCCCCCCCCCCCCCAAGATTCACAAAACGGCTTCGGTTGGGTTTGCCCCTTTCCCCACAACCATTTGCCCCTTTTAGTGTGGCATTTGTTTTTCCTCCGTCATTTGATTGCTGAGGTTCTACCCCCCCCTTCTTCTGCCGAAAATGAACCTCTTTTTACCAACTTTTTCTATTCCAGTGATGGGGTTTTTTTCGTTTTCCCGACCTTTGCAAGCTTTTTTATTGATCCAGTCCCCCTTCTTTTTCAAATATCTGAGGACATTTGTGGTCCTGGACCCAATTGCCCTAGTTTTTCCCTTGACTGAGATGAAGCGTCCCCTCCACTAAGCCTTCCCGGGAAGCTTTTTTTGGTATAAGTCTTTTGTTCTCTTAGCCCTTCCTCCTTCAACTGTGCGCACGCTTTTCCCGGTCGCTTCTCCTTTCTTTCTGTACAGAGACGTATTCCGGAGTAATCTCTAGGACTACCCCCTGCTATGAATAGACCCCTCCCTTGACGGCCTCTGGCTTTTTTTCTGACCGTTCGGCTGGGTCCCAGGTCCTTTTGATTTGCCCCCGACTTTTTTATGAGGTTTTCCCCGCGACAAGTGTCTCTTCCAATCTTTTCAAAGTTTTTTGAGGCCCGCAGCTTTTTTCCTCCTTTTCCTCTTTAAACGTTACGGGGTTCCTCGGGTTTGGAAGGACGACTTTTCCCAGACCTAGAACTTTTTTAAGTTTGTTTCCTTTCCTGTTCGCGGTTTTATGCATTTTCCCTAGGGTTGTTCATTTACAGTCTGGGAGAAGTTCCCAATCGTTCTTTCCGAAGGCGTTATCTTATCTTCCCCAATCTTTGAGCCCCCCCCTGTGTCTTTAGAATTTCTCTTTTAAAGATCGCTTTTCTTTTCCAATGACCTCTTGCATTTCCCTTGGGAGGGATAGATACCCCCTCTCGCAGTTTTTTCTCTCCCGGTGCCATTCAATTACCCCCGTCCTGCCCCCCCCTCAGGGCCTTGTCGTCTCTCCGGCTTTTCATTTCTCCCCTTGCATCTTCCCCTTTGGCCAGCACCTGATCTTCCCGATACTGCGTGGATGTTATGTTTTGGGGTTCTTAGCCAAGGCCGCTCGGGGCCCCGAGTGATTCTCCATAATGGTTGCGAGTTCCCGAAGACGCTTTGGAACGTAGACCCTTCCCGATCCAGTTATTCCCCTTTTCTTTTTTTAGGAAACCATCGAGCCCCCTTGCCTTCCATCCCCCCTTGAACGACTGCCGGCGATTTTAGTAGCTGCGCATCCTTTTTGGAACGCCCCCCCCCCCCTGTGCCCTGCTTCTCTCCCGTTTTCCTCTTCAGTGTGGGTTCACTTTTTTTCTTGCCAACAGCCCCTATTGGCCGCCCTCCTCGGACGCGGACGGTCTGTTTCCTTAGAGGTATTCTTCTCAGGCAAAGATGGTTTTCCCCCCTATGCTTGGTTTATGGGTTGCTTATATCTTATTGATGCCATCTCGCGTTTCCTTGCGTCTTCTTCTTTTTTCTCAGGTGTGCATGATGGATTGACACGGCCCTCCCCCTCTTTCCTACGTGTTTTTTCTCGGTGCTTCCTTTCCCCGTTCCTTTCGGGAATTGTGCCCTCTCAATCCCGTTTTTGAGAGAGCATTCCTCCCCGGTCTTTCACGTGGCCCTCTGTGCGCAAAGTCAGGCGTTTTTCTTTCACCACATAATGCTCACCTCCGTTCCTTGCCAGAATTCTCTCCCTGGGCAGCGAAGTTTCCCTGACCTCCACATAAAGAAATTTATATGCTCTCCCCCGGATTAGGATAGACCTTATTTTTCCGTACGTCACCTGAAAATCCCTTCCCACAGTTGCGGCCGACCCTTTGGAAACCTTTCCTCCCCCCTGACCGCCCTTCACGGTGATATCCCCTTTCCCTTCCGGTGGTGTCTTAATCATAGTAGCTGCTCTTTTTTATTTCGTCGTCTCAGACCTTGATATCTCCCCGCGGAGATCGAGTTTTTTCCCCGTGAAGTTCATTTTTTTCTTCGCGCGCTGCTCGACCCAGCCCATTTTATCCTACTTTCGCAATCCCCTGGGTTCCTCCTCCCTTTCTTGTCTGTCGTGCCTTCGTATATAACCTCCCCTATTTGGACCACCCCTCCGCAGGGCTCTGAACTATACGCTGCGACACTTTTTCAGTTGACAGTCGTCCCTTTAGTTCCCCCTGAGTAAGTCGATTCCGGCTTTGTTTCCAGTGTGGATTTCTTATAGAGCTTTTTCCTTCCGATCAAACTCCTCGCGTTCCCCCCATCCCCCCCCCCTCGTTCCGGCATTAAAGCGTTCTTCAAGAAGAAGCTATCGACGACAACCATGCACCCCCTCTCGGGCGCCGTAGTCCCATGGCTCATCCCCCTCCCTTTGCGATCTCTTTTCGCCTGGAGCTGCCGCACCTCACCCGGCGATTAGGTATGCCCTGAGCATCTTCCCCCCCCTCCCCGTTCGGACCTTCTTCAGCATCCACTTTGCCGTAAACCGGTATTTTTTCTTGTTCAAGGTTTTCCTTCCCCCGAGAACCTTGGAACAAGGCAAAGGGAAACCCCCCTTCCTTGACTGAATCTCTATCAATTTACCAGCCAGCTTAGAACTAGGCCCCTTTGAATCCATCAGCAATTTTTGTCTGATCCCCGATGCTCCTGTGTTCAGCAATCACCCGAGTTCTGGGCAAATATTCCCCTTGTCTTCCTCTGATATCCTTGAGCCTAGTTTTTTGGAGTAAATCGCCGTTTCCATATTACAACGAGACATTCTTTTTAGCCCTCCCTCTGCGAGGAATTTATATTTTCGCCCTTTCCCTCTGGGATAGTCCGCCCAGCCCCCCCTTCCTCCCCCCACCTTGTTAGACGCTTCCCTTGATATTATTGAATACTTGTTCAGACAATCAGTCAGGCCCTTTTCTACAGCTTCCATTTCTCCGAGCCAATGGTTATCCTTCTTTCATTTGAAGATTTTTCTCTGGAAGTTTTCCCCTTGATTAGGCCCCCCCTCCCCCCATCATGGTCCCACCTACTAGCATTTTTCCCCATTCGATAGGCTTTCCGTCTGCTCCCATATTCAATTTTTTAATTGCCCACCGCTTCCCCCCGCCTTCTGCCAAAAACAGTGTTTCCAAATGTGTTTACCGTTACTCCCCCAACAACCGGCTCGCGGTTAGATGTTTTGCTCCTAGAATTTCTCAATCCTCCCTTTTTTTCTCCAGCCCGACGCCCATTGTGAGGTTCACTCTTCTTGTTCGGGTTTGCGACATAGTCTCCCTTTCGTCCAAGAATTCCACCGACTGGCCTGTTTCTTTTCCCGGCTACGTTTATGGCAAATGTGTCCCGGCCCCTACTTAAGATCTCATTTGGTCCTTTTCCTTTCCCTCCTTATTGACTGCAAACGTTGCCCCCTTCCCCTCCCTTTGCGACCCCCCTCCTGTCCCTGTACACACCGCTTGTACTTTTCCCCCCAAGCTAGTGCTCTACACACATGAATAATATCAGTACCCGAAGGCAGAGATTTGTACTCGGATGGTTTTAGTAAAGATACTGACTCCGTATCTGATCTTTTCACGATTTCCCAGATGACCCGGGATGATCTCCCGCGGCTAGGTCGGCACTCTCCATTTTTCCAAAGAATCTCTACCCCCTCTCCCCATCGCGTCTTTGTACGCTCTTCTAGGGTGTGGAGTTTTTGAGATTCTTTCATCGCGATGCGGTTGCAATGTCCCCCGACTTTTTTTCAGTCGGGGAATTATCCTGGTCTCTCCCTATAATCCCTTAAGTTTCCCTCGTCTAGCCGGTGCTTGAATCGTCATCACTCTATGAGGACCAGCACGTCCCTCAGCTCGACTTTTCCTTGCTTATAGTGATCGTAGTCTTGTTTCTTTGTATAGAACCGATTTATCTTTTGCCTGTAGAGAAAGATGTCGTGTTCCCTTATGTCGGGCATGGTGGTATCCACGCGTTTTGGGCTGATTTCAGGAGAGCTATTTAAGGGCACAGCCCCAACTGATAATTCTTCACTTCTCAGGATGCCGAGTCTCCCCCCGGTCCAAGCCACTCTTTTAAGAATGGAGTATCCCCCCGTGGCCTTCGTCGTGATTACTCTTCTTTCATCTCGACCTAGACCCACGCCTAAATCGTCCCCCCCCCCCTTTTTTGCGTCTTCGGAGTTTGGAAGAAGGATGATACGGAAGCTCTCTTTTTTAGTCTAAACAAACCCCTGGCCGCAGCTGGGTTTTGCCTAGTTCAATTTACTTTTCGAGTGGGGCATTTCCCTTTGCCACACTGATTGCCGATTGGTACCCCTCAGTTCTGCCCGAAATTGTCTTTTTAATCAAGTCCTTGCCCAATCCACCTTATAGATGGTCTTGCATCGGTGGTAGGGGACCTTTTTTTTTGCCATTTTTCAATCGTAGCTCATTCAGCCGAAGATCTTTCCCCAGGAGTTGTGGACCAGTTGTTCTCTGCGAGAACCGAGTATGCGCCATTCACTGAGATGGTTCCCAGAACATTTCCAGAAATCGGTAGAAGGGTTGCGCGCTAACTTTTTTCCTCTTTGATGTTCCTGAACCGCCCCTCTAAAAGGACCTTTATTTCGAAGGGTTTATCTGTATGTATGCCCCCGAAGATGGATCGGAGTGAAGTGTCCCTGTTCCTATTCTAGCGACGTCTAGCGTCAAATAGAAACTCCCGCATTGGTGTTCAACTTACTTTGCGTCTAGATGGTGTCCCATTCAAGCCGGTACGCTGCATCCCCCCTTATGATTATTGAAACCGACTCCAGCTGCTCCACGCAATAGATTTTCTAACCATTCCCTTGAACTTCGCGAAGATTGAGATTGTCCAAAGTTCCTTTTTCCTTTTTCCCGGTTCGGTTTTTTTGGCATTCCTAGAACGGGAATTCTACTAGAACTCATGTTTCCGGAAACGGGTGTTTTTATGTGCCCCCCTGCTGGTGATTCGTGATCCGCGTAGGGACTAGGAAATTAGGCAGTTGAGGATGAGCTAACAGCTCTTATGAAACCTGGTTTTCTCCAATTTAGCCGGATTTTTTGTGGGCCAGGTTCGTCCTGAGCTCGGGGACAAGGTCCCCCCCCCCCCATAGAATCTGCTGTCCTTTTCCCGTGGGCTTGGTTTCTGTGCTATCGATAAGAGATCCCCCCCTTGAATCTGAATCGCTAGCCTCCCCCACGGACCAGCTCCAAATTTTAAACCCCCTCATCCTGGAGCGAACTTTGGCAATGTCATTGATATTTTTCGACTATTTGGATCGCCTTGACTTTTTCACTCCCCTGCTGCGATTTTTTGGTGAAATTGCTTTCGGATGGTGGGCTGATCGCCATTCCCTTACCCAGACACAATTCGTTCGCGTTTTCTCTTTTAATTCGGCGGTCCGCGATCCTCTCCCCTTGCTTCCTCTCTCCGGCTCACTCACGGACGTCTCGTTCGAAACCCCATCGAGGGCTTTTTTCCACGAAATAAGCACCGTTTTTCCGCCCTCTTTTTCTCCCTACGCCGCCTCCGAAGATAGGTAATCCACACCTTGCCCCCCTTTTTCCAGTTCGAGGCCCGTTTTTCCCAAAGTTGCTTCTTCACCCTCCCACTTGAGCGGCAATTTTTTACCTTGGGTTTTAACTGATGATTTTTCTCCTTCAGAGAGGTTCGGTATCGTAAAGCTTTGACTTTTGTGGCAGCTCGTTGTCCTTGGCTTGTTTCAGATACAGCGTTGTGCACACGTATACATCTTCGACTTCCCCCCCTTTTTCTGGGAGAGTGGTTTTTTCTGCATCTGGACCTTTCCTCCTTTTACGTTGCGACTCTTGTTTTTTCCTTCCCCCTGCGCTTCGTTATGGTTTGACCTTTTCCCCTCCTCTAAGTTTGTTGAGTTCTTCCATGTCCTCACAGCAAACTTGCTTCCCTTTCCGCCCAGAGTTCCCCCCCCCTTTTAGGCTTTTTTCCTGGTGCACCACTCATTCCCCCTTTGAGGGCACTCCTCCTCATCGAGGGTTCCCCCTGTTTAATAACGTCTTATCTTGAACAGCACCATCCCCCTTTTTTCCTTTGCTCATTATTTCATCTTTACGGCCTTCGCTTTTTTTTCCGCTCCTCTCCTCCTTTCCACCCCGCGCACATAGTCGTGCGTGCCTCTCGGGCTTTTGCCGCCAGCCCTCAGGTGATACCTGAACACTGTCTCCTTACGTGAGAATCCGGGCCCTCGGGTGGTGGTCTAACTGACAGGTTTCGAGGCGCTTTTGGACCGACGGAAGTCGTACTGCCATGTTGCTGATGGACGCCCACATTCCGTGACCGATTTCTGAACCCACTCAGATTTCCGTGATATCGCGATATGATAACCCCTCTTTGATTCGTACCATTCAAGCGA
>Ga0179591_1327362_pt1 | contig 19655 bp, 14 predicted proteins | sample CZOMad2_1_08_16f_FD_182891 | JGI IMG/M metagenome (GOLD analysis project Ga0179591, IMG submission 182891) | Vadose zone soil fungal communities from Angelo Coast Range Reserve, California, USA - CZOMad2_1_08_16fungal (PacBio error correction) | ecosystem: Environmental > Terrestrial > Soil >... | reverse complement strand
CCTACCTGCTTTAGGACGGCATTCAGGTGTTCTGCCGAAGCCCCCCTCTTCCTGACCCCCCGTCTTTTACATACTTTAGCGATGCGTTAGCTCCTGGGCTTGATGGACTCTTAACGGACGGACCCCGACAAAGGATATCCCCATTTTTCCCCCTTCCTTGACCCCCCTGCAGGTTCCTAGATCATTAAGTAACCGTTAATTAGGACTTAAATAGTGTCCCCCCTCCGATTGGGAATCTCGGGTTCCGTTGACCTGACTTATTTTATCTTTACTTTTTATTTTTTGGTGCCGCTTGAGCTACAGAAAGTCTCCTCCGACCTCCTCGAAGAATTTAAAAAATAAAGAACCCCCTCAGGTCTTTCGGTTTCAACCGCCCGCGTCCTTTCAGAGCCTATGCCTGATTTTTTTATCATATTAAGTCCCCTTCGACCCCCCTCCCCGAACCCGAGAACGAGTTTTTCCATTCGTTCTGCGAATGGCTAAGCCTCCCCCCACCGCAGCGTAAGGGCTTCCGATCCCCTGAATTTTTTGGCCAACTTTTCCGAGGCCCGATCACGTTCGCTTCCCGATCCCGCAAGTTTTCCCTTTATGCTAGCTCCGGTAGTAGGAGAATGAAATTTTCTTGAGCCGCTCGCCGCTCTCTCTTCAGGGGCGCCTTTTCTCTCCTTGACTGGGATGTGCGTTTTCTGAATGTTTCTATAATAAATCTCATGACGCCCGGTAAGATCAGTCTAACCTCCCTTCAGTCACATCTCCGCAATTTAACCCCTGGGGAGTCCAACCGATCGGTGCCCCCCCAACCCTGGATCACCGACCCCCTTCTGAGACCCCCTGTCCCTCTTGTCCCCCTCACCAGCGAACATGAGGGCTTTTTGATGGAGCGTCCGCGGGCTGACTTTTTTTGTGACTTGGTCAGGTCATTTTTTTTGCAATTGAAGCCCCCTTTACCTCAAAATTTTAGCTCCCATTTTTTCACGATGGTTCACCCTTCGCACAGAATCCTCTACCCCTCTTAAAGGAGAAAGTGTGATTCATGACCTGATTAAAGGTGTTGCTCAAGGAGAATTCCCCTTCGAGAAGTCTAGTGCATTAACGCAATCCCCGGACTTCTGATTATCAAAGTGAGACGTGGCGGTTCTTAGTGTGCTCCCCTTCCCTTCTTTTTTTTCCCGAAGCGTCGTATCTCCCATTCCCAACATTTGACTTCTTCCAGGCCATTTGCAAAAGCTCTTTCTACCTCTTGATGGTCGGCCCTGGGGAGTTTGTATCCCTCAAGATATCGACGCAGATTGAATGGAGATCCTTCCCCCTGATTTTTCCCCCTCTCTGTTGAAGAGAGCTCGAAGTCAATTCGCGCGTTGGCATGTTGTGCGCGGTCTTTCGTGTGCGGTCGGCTGTTTCCAAAGTAACTTAGGTCCCAATTTTTGCGCGGTAACGAATGGACTCCGGTTAATACCGCGTGTTTCCTGGGAATAGAAAAAACATGCTTCAAGCGAAGATGCATCCGTTCCCTTCGGAATCTAGCTCGGGCTCCGCGTTTCTCTCTCTTCTTGATAGCTCGCCCCTTCGAAATATCATTCCCGCCCCGTTTACCTTTCCGTTCATACTCGATCGGCTTCGTCATCAGAAAACCCCTTCTCTCTGAGGTCCCCTCTAATTGGGGAACTGGGCTTTCCCGTTTTAACATACCCCCCCCCCAAGCGGCTGCCGGGTGCTTCGGTCTTGCAATCTACGAAGCTGCCTTTTGGCCACTTAGTAGTGCTTATAAATACCACTCTTTTTTCTCCCCCTTTACGGGCTCAGGTGGTTCTATTTTTTTTTGCTTTCTTTTTTTAATTATTTACTTCCTCGTCTCCTACTAATTTTTTATACACTTTTTCCCTCCTTTATATTTCTACCATACCCCTTAATTCTCGACTCTCTCTAGAAACTTTCTTCCCGATGAAACTCTTTTTTTACCTTCTACGTCCTATTCTCCGTGTCGGAATATTAACTTAATTAAAAATCATATTATATTCGTTAGCCGGCCAGTGTATTAGGCAGGACTTGACTAGGACCCTCACTGTACCCCGTAGTTCAGTCTTTCTCTGCAGGATCTCATCTTAGTGGCAGTCAAATCTTCAGCTCTTTAAGCTTAGATATACTCGGTTTTCTTAATTAAAGGTCTATGGTACTAAATCCTTTTCCCTCCTCCTTAGCTTCCTCTACAAAAGGCCTCTATTCGCTTTTTATCCCCGGATGGGGAAGTCGGAAGTATTCTTAGATGGCCCCCCCTTGTTAAGTCTTAATAAGTACTCCTTATTGCCCTTTAGCTATTTAGTAACTTATTCTTCATTTTTTCCCCCTGCCTACCTTGTTCTCCCCTTATACGTCTCTCTGAGTTCCCCGGGGGTAATTTCGTTTCTAATTTTCCTCCTCTCCCGATCGATAGGTTTTTGCGTTCCCCTTATCCTTTCCTTCGCCTTCTGGTACTTTCAATTTTTGCAAGCTGTTTCCGCCCCTTATTAATCTGGTATATTCTTCAGTCATACTATATCTTATCTATATTATTAAATGGATTTTGATGGTAGGGCTTCTAGGGTAACTTCCTTTTCTTATCTTCCCGTTATCTCTCTCTTTTGTGTCCCTCCTATCATGTTTATTCTTAGGACCTTTATCTTTATCCATCGCTCCCTATACTCCTCTATAAGGGGGAGTATTCATTCTCCTTAGGGTCTTCTTCACTGGTAGTTCCATCCTAGCCTTATCGTGTTATCTTCTTAGGCGACTCCGCGCTCACCTCCTCCCCTCTTCGCCATTACGGTTTTCGTCGTTATTGCTAGATTTGCCAGAGTAAATGGGTTCTTTGCGGTCTATTCTCTGTTTCCCTTTAGATTTTTTCCCCATACCTTTTAAAATAGGACATCTTATTTTCTTCTAAGGGATTATATTTCTTCCTAGCGTCTAGGATGTAACTTGCGACCCTTCTTTTTTAATGGTCCTTTTTTTTTTTTTTTTTATTGTCAATAAGATATAGGTCCCCCTCCTTAACCCGTCCTCTTCAGTAGGTTCTCTCTTCTAGTTGGCTTCATTTAGAAACTTTGTAATATTATTTTTGTTCTTCCTCTATTTTTCTAGTATTCTTCGGGGTCTGAACTCTATCTTATCTTTCTTACATAGACCGTTCACCTAGTCCCCTTAATATCTTTCCTTAATAGGGTACCCTAGGTTTCGGATTCCTAGTTTTCTTTCCTATATTGAGTTTCTGTCTCTACCTACTTAATCGTTCTTTCTCGCTTTAGGTCCCTTTAAACTTCCTTTATTATCTTTTCTTAGACGAGTCTTTAATTCTTTTTACGCGCATTTTGTTTCTCGCTAGTTATTCAATGCTCGCTTTGCGTAGGTATTCTCATTCTTCTTCTCTCCTCACTTTCATCTTTTGCCTTTTATGTTATACTTTATTTCTTCTTCCTGCTTCGACTTTTCGGAAGTTTCAGGCTCCTTTTTCCGGAATAAAGCTATACTCCTTTGGCGTAGTATCTTACTCCTAAGGTCCAATCTATGTTAGATGTACTTTCACTAGTTAAGGTGACTAGCCTCTATCTTTCTCCCTTCGTTTGTTTTTCTTTCCAATTCGAACTACGATTCCATCTTCTCACACTCAGGCTTCTAGCCCAAGTCTTTAAAAATCCCCCACGAAAGTTTTATTACCTATATTAGACTGAACTAAAGCGGCAACACCCGTCACTCCTCTACTAGAACCCCCTTCCTCCCTCCTTTTTTAGTTTCACCTCCCTGGCGGAGTAGGGTCAAGTTTCCCCTCGACTCCCTTACAAGAGTTATGAACCCGCACCGGCGATCCTAGCCTTCGATATATACCCCCTCCTTTTTTTACCTCCCCCCTTCTCTTCACCCTACAACCCATCAAGAGGGTTACCTTACCCGTCTTACGAAAGTCTTACTAATAGCTCTCTTCTTTTCTGGAGCAGTCCCACAATTCTGGTCCAAAAGAAAAGACCCCTTCTTTCAGACCCGTTTATCTTCCCTTCTTTAGTTAGGTACTCAAATACCTTTATATCTTTAAACTAGATATAGAGTTTACCAACCGCACGTATTAATAATAGCTCCCTTTACTTTTATAATTTCATCCAGTTTCTAACTTCTGCGAAGCTTACTCGAGAATCCCGCCGTAGAGGTCTCCTTAAGCCCCCTCTTATTCCCCTTTTTTTTCTTCTCTTACCTCGCGCTAGTATAGTATTTTACATCCTAGACTAGTTCTTAATATAATTCCTCCCTCTCTTGTCCTCTTTCAAAATTTGCTCCCTTCTAATTCAAGTTATCTAGCCAGAGCTACGAATTTCCCCCCCCTTTATTTTTCCCTTCATTCGCATAAGCTTTCCTCCCCCCCTAGTAGGATGTTAGGACCTTTTGACCTAGCCTTGCCTCAGATACCTCTCTGAACCCTTCTATCTAATCCGATAATAACCTAGAGCCTCTCCCCAGATTTAATCTTCTTTTTACTCGATAGCCATATCTCATTATATAGATTAAATAAGATCTTATGACCCGACATATCGTGATCTACCCCCTGAGTCAAGGAGTCCCCCACCCTACCAGAAGGCCACTAGTTCCCCCTCTCCCTCCTTCCCCCCCCCCTTAGTCTATCCTTCTTCGCGCTGTAGTATTCTACTTCTATCTAGATCCCGCTTCCACCTAGTTTATAACCCTAACAGATGATTACCCCCTTAGAGAATGAGACTCCTCCTTTTACACTCTCTCTTTTTCAAGCCTCTCTCTAGATATACTTTCCTAAGGTAATCCAATCCTTCTTTTTTTCCTCGTTACCCCTTACAGTATATCCTATTATAAGATTTCACTCTCCGACACCCCTTTCAGCCCAAATAATATTCCTCTCCAAGGCCACTCCGTAATACCTACTACTCCTTACAAGGGTTTATTCAGCTCTCCCCTTTTTCCCATCATTTATAAACAACTCATTACTAGAGCTTTCTTTTGCTTTTCTCTAGTCTCCCTCCCTTCCTACTAAAATTTCTCAATTTAATTCCTCTACCATTATAGTCTCCTTTGGTAAAGATCTTTCCAAACCTATTTGCCGCCTTCCCCTCCCTTCTCCATTCCTTGACTCTAACTCACTTGAACTCCGTCTCGTTCTCGGTCTATACCCATTCTTTTAGACGACTAAACGGGCTCGGCAGAGGCTCCAAAGTATGCCAATATTTTACTCCATTTTTTTTTTCTTGCTATTACCCGCCTCCCTGGTACCCGTAGCCAACTGTGCCCCTTCGGTTATATTTTCTCTTTTTCTTAGAGAGCATTTTTTGAATATAGATCGTTCCTCTTCTGACCCCCCCCCCCTGAACTAAATTTATTGGGTACTCTAACTACCCCTAGGTACTAGTCCATTAAGAATTCCATCCCCCGGTACGACTTACTCCCCCACACAACTTATACAGTAACCTCGGATCCATCCCCTTAGTTGTAACCCTTCTCCCAAGAACTGCAGATTCTCGCTTGCTGAATACTTTTTTCCTTCTTCCCTCCCTTCGCCAACTTTCGATTCCCTGGCCAAGACTTTTCCACGCGGTCTATCCCTTTTCTCCAGCCGCCGGGTTTCTTCTTGCTACTCGTCTAATGGCTCTCTCGGTACCCAGGGACTTAGCTCTTAAGTCAATCCCTATCCTTTGCGAATCCCGATCCCCCATTCCCTGTTCCTTTCTCAATTTACGAGTAGATGCACCCCTTTTAAGCTGCCACCTGTCTTAGAGACATTCCACAAGAATTATTCCCTACCTGTGGGCTCCCTGAGCCCGCAATTGCCCTTTACGGAAACTTTTTCCATGAGCTAACTTTTCACCCCCCGGCACTGCTCTCCGAGAAGTCCAGAATCTATAGGCCGCCATTCACCACATCTTGCGCCATTCCCGTCCTTCGCAGCTTTCCCTTAATAGCCCCCAAACTCTCACCCTTCATTGTTTCATTGCCATCTTCTAGAGTATCCCCCTCGCTTTTTGCAGCTTTTTATCAACTCGTTCTTGTGTGGCACTGGAGATTCCCCCCTTCTTACAAGCTTGTGCTTCAAATAAGTCTTGCCCTCCACTTCACCCTTGCGCGCGCCTGCCGCCTCCTTGAAGCGTCGCCTCATCTGACGACTCAATTCGCCAAGTGACTCTCGACCCGTTATCCGTATTCGATATAAGCAGCCCACCCTCCTTCTGACCCTTGATTCCAATTCTCGAAACTTCTTCATGTGTCATCACGCCAGGAAAACTCATCGCCGTCTCCCCCCCCCCTCCGTATGTCCCCTAGACTTTCCTTCGTTTTTGTGTGTGATTTTTAACACGAGGACGATTCCTCCCTGTGCCGATTTTTATTTTTTTCCGGGGGCTCAAAATTTAATTATGCTTTTGGATTGATGACTTCCCCTGCTGTGCTCCGTCCGGCCTCTCTTTACATGATGACGAAATTCCCCTTTTCCCCCACGGAGAGACCAATCCTCCATTCACCTTAGCAAGCCTCTGAACTTTTTGCACCTTTTCCAGATCCAATCAAGCATCAGACTTGTTTCGTAGTGGGCGACACTTCCTGCGGGCCTCGGAATTTAACCACACACCCCTCCTCCCTTCTGGAACCTTTTCCTAGCTTTTCAGTTTTGACGGTTCTGGGCTTTTTGCTTTCTCCGAACAATGGGTCCCGTGATTTACTTTTTTTTTTTTTCCTCCCTGCTTTTTTCCCATTGTCTTACCCAGCTTTCATCGATATTCCTTTAGATGGGTAACGCTTCTTTGGCATGGTAACTTCCTTTCTTTGATTAGGTTCTTTGTATTCCATAGACCCTCCTAGAGAAGGGATGGTCCCATCTCCACCTGTCCCCCAAAGACTCCCCGATAGACCCCTCCTTCAATTCCCCATCGGGAATTCATGCTCTATTTTCCTTCTCGTTCCCTTTATTCTTTCCCGAATCTGTGCGGTCCCTCTTCCGGAAAACCGATTCCCTTTTTGTCCTTCCCTGTCCGTTCTTCCGTTCCCCCTTCTCTTTCCGTATTCTAAACGCTCAGGCTTTTTTGCTTTCTTCAGCGCGCCCCCCCCCAGTGTCCTCCCCAGACTAGGCAGCCAATACGTTTTTTCCATCCTTTGTTGAGTCAATGAAGGCCCTTTCTCTTTCGGAGGAGTGGCGGTCCCTCCTGAGAGAGCGTTCTTTTCTGCATATTAGCGCAAACTCTCGTTCCGCGATCAGAAACGGGAGATTTTCTGCGGGTCCCCCCCCCCCCTACGGGGGAACAAACCTGCAGGTTGAATCCTTTCGAGATGTCACCTTGGCAAGATGACGTAGTCAAGAATAGTTTAACTTAGAAGTTTCCAAAGCTGCAGCAGGACATTTTGGGAATCCCCTTTCCTTTTCGACGCTTTTTCTATGCGTTTAAGGGTTCCTTTTTTGCAGATTTCCACAGACCCTCTCCCTATATTGGTAGCAGCCATGACTCGGTCCCAATAAGGGAATTCCTATGGCCCCCCCCAGGTTCTTCCGCTTTTTCCCCATCTCAGAGAATTTTAAACTATCCCTCCGATTCTTTCATTACCTGCAAAAGCCGCAAACCCAACGTAGAGAACTGTTCTCCATTTCGGTCCTCCTCCGCGAAAGACCATCCTCTCCCCCCCTCAGCTCCCCCGAGATTATGAAAGATTCCGACCTCCTCAGGTTTTTGGTAAACTTCCGCTGATGAAAGTTAGAACCGTTCCTTTCTCCACGCCATTGGCTCGCTCTCCTTCTAGTGAGATGCATTTTTCCGTGAATCTGGCTTCCTTAATTGTTCCTTCCATGTGACGGTTGTAGCAATCCTTTTTAGTCTAATCTCCTCGTCCTTGGCCCTTCCCTCTTAGGCCCGAAGGAACAAGCATTTCCACAGCTCAAATTCCCCCACTGACGGCCGAAAACCAAAATATAACTACTTTTTTTTTCCTCCGACGGACCCCTCGTGGGCCCCCTCACAAAAACCCTCTACCCTGCTTTGGCGTGGACTTTTCGACTTTTCGAGGTGGGGACGGCCCCCTAAGTGCCCAAGGGTAAGTTTTTTCATGTTTCCCTATTCAACTCTTTGCGCCCATGGCCCAACGATGGATAAAAATTTTCCTATTCTTCCAGATTAAAGGCAAGTACAAAGTGAGGTCTTACTCCTTGGTTTTGTTATAATTCATTCTATTAAAAGTTTCCTTTAGGCTTTGCTGCTTAGCTCCGCTCCTGCGGAATTCGCTGAGCCTCGAGAGCGATTGGACTTCGTCCCCGAACCTCCTTATTTCATCCTTTGTTCTCTTTCCCTTTAAACTTTGACCTGCCTCCCCCCTGCCAATATGCAAAGCGGCTTGTTTATTATGGTAGGTACCATTTCCTTTCTGCTTTGGTGTCTCTGGAGAAAACATTCCGTTTCGGCTCGATTAGACCTTCCCATGAATTTAGTTACCTCGGATTCTCCCTTCCTTTTTTCAACGGTTTGTAGGGGAAGAGTATCTCCTTTAATCTTTTTCACCCCCAAATCCCCCCCAGGTTATTTTAGCGGGCGGTACAGATTTTCTCTTCCAACTCCTTCATACTTCTGGCTGAGAGATTTACCCTGTTCCCCCAGCTGAGATTTTTGTTAACTCTCTTTTTATTTTCCCTGCTCTCTGTGGCCTTATCTCTTTAACGAAAAGGGATAGCTCTCCAAGCTTTTATTTTCTCCGTCCCCCTTTTATCGTCTCCGCAAGGTCGCAGGTTTTCGGCGTACTCCCCCACAAACCCCCCTTCCTTCTGTGATGGAAACAGTCTCCTCTCCCGCTCTCCCTCTTTCCATCTTTCGTTTTTATACACAGCTGCTGGCCTTTTCCCTTGCTCGGCGTCTGAATTCTTGCCCCTAGTAGAGTATAAAAACTAAGTATGACTGTTCTTTCGTTCCCTTTTTTCTAGTTACGGTCTTATTCTCCACCTTACGAATTCCCAATTCCTCCCGGTAATACCCGGACGTCCCCCTTTCCTCTAAATTTATTATTCTTAAGATTAACTAGAATCTATTAGAGGAAGCGCGCTCTTGAGACCTAGGTTTAATTCGTTTGTCAATATAAGATGTTCGTATAGTATACCGTGTTCTAATTTTGTTCCAATCCATCTTTATTCTCCTTTCATATAGCTTTGCCCGTTTAGTAGTCTAAAAGTGCCTCCTTTATATTTTATATAAAGTTTCCCTTTATCTTTAGCTGGACTCTTCCTAATTTAGTGGTATCTTTCTAATATTAGTTGGTATTAAAGATTTTCTAGCTAATGTTATTAACCCTTTCTCTGGTAATACATCTTTTAAGTCATAGTCTTTTTAATTCTAACTCACTTTTCTGTTTTTTTCTAAATAGGGTAGGTGCAAGTACTTCCTTGTCCCTTAGATTGGCTTCCACTTTTTATTAAGTAAGTATTAATGTATGCTTTAGCTTCATTAATTATTAGTATATTTTTTTCTAGCATAGCATTCGGATCCTATACTGTATATCTTTTACCATGTGGGTCATGCCCTCGCCCCTGCCTCCTCAATGTTCTAGAGAGTGGTTCTTGGCGTACTAGCTCCTTATTTTTCCTTAGCTATAAGTTATCTTATATTTTTTTGGTTCCTTTTTTCCTGTTATAAAGACCTCTCTTAGCTCCCGTAGATCTTACCTCACTTCACCTTTCTCCTTGCCTCCTTCTTCCGGTTTCCTCTCATGGAGTTTAGGACCTAGGGGCTTCTATTTTCAAGGCGTTGATATTATTTTTTCCTTCTTCTCCTTCCTTATCTGTTAGATCTTTTTCCCCTCTTTTGATTTGGAGATCCCATTAGATATTTTTCTTCCCCCTCTCTAGTAATTCTCTGCGTGATTAGGCACTCTAGGGGTGAGTTCTAATTTTTTCCTCTCCTTCTTTGTATCTTTAGGCGAACTCTCTGTTTTACCTAACCACTAATAGGCCTTTTTTCCTTCCTCCCTCGTTTAGTTTAGCCTTTCCCCTTTCTTCACGTGCGTTAATTTCGGTCTATTCTATGGATATCTTCCTTTAGTATTTCCCATCACCTCTTCGGGCTTTCCGGGATTAGATCGACCCCTATTTATAGGATGTAAAAGTGATTATCTCCTAGCGTCTCCTCTTTTTCGCGCTTAAGATAGAGTTTTTCCCTTTTTTACCGGCTTAAACGTTATAGCCCTTACTCTAGGCTTCTCTCTTCTCGCTATGGTTATATTTATATGGTATTAAAAGTAAAAAATGCTTTTTCTCTTCTACTTACTCCCGGTTCGGTTATCACTATAGCTCTTTCTTTCCTGATACTATTCTTCTAGAACTAATCAAGTATTCTCCCATCCCTTTTCTCTTCCTATTATAGTTTGTACTGTTTTGTCGTTTTAAAGTTCTTTTAATAACTCTTTCCTCCTTCTCGATTTCTAGTTCAAAGCGATTTAAAGGAAACCCTCTTTATTATTAGTTCATATCGGTCTTAGCCCCCCGCCTCACTCGACAGGTTCAGTTAGGCGATTTTTTCCTTTGCGTAGTTCTTGCCGCTTTTAGTATACTCCTTTGTAGTAACGGTCCCTTTATCCTTTCCTCCTTCGTTCTACTCTAGGTAGTCCTTGCCTTAGGACCTGGTTTTCGCTTTAGTTCTACTCCTCCCGCCTGTCTTTCTTGTATCTTTATCTAAGTGATAGAAAGTATGATTTGATTGTTTCCAATAGTGTTCTTAAGGGGAACGTCTTTATCTCTCCTTTTTCCCCCCCTCCTTCTCGTTTTGGCTCTCTTCCTAGTTCCTTTCCCAGCTATAATAAGCTTCCCCTTTCTTCCTAAGTCCCAAGATTGCTTCCTTAGATAAACCTTACTACCCCCCCAGAAAGACTTAAGTCTAGCTTCTCCCACCGTCAATTAGCAGACATCTCCTACCTCAATAGAACGCGTTTCCTCCTACCTATAGAATTCGTCTTCTCCCAGTTCCCCTACATACTTTTTATAAAGACGCACGGCGAGCCTCGCCCCTGCTATTCCCTCGCTTTTTTCCTACCCCTCAAATTACCCTGCTCGGGCTAACACCAACTATAAGAAAGATTTTACTCTTTTTTTACCCTCACTCCTTCTCTGATCGGAATTCTCTCTCGGAATGAGAAAGTCCAATAACGTTATTCCCCCCTCAGAAAACCTTTCTCCCACACTTTCACCATTAATCTCAGTCTTCTCTCAAGTTAGGTAATCCCTTCCTCCAATCCTTTCTCGTTTCTCCAATAGAGCCTCTTTCCCCCACCGTATTAAGACTCTGCAAATAGCTGTAATTTTATACTTTCGGTATACCTTTTATCATCTAGAAGCCCACAGAATATATACTTAGAGTCCTTCCCCGGTAAGCTTTTTACTATATACTCTCGTATTAAACAGAGATAGTATAGTATCCCTTTCCATCCTAGAAAGGGCCTATACCTTCCCCCCTTTCTATTATATTTGGAAAATATAGCTCCTTCTCTATGCCTCTTTGCACTCTCCCTCAACCTTTCCCCACTTCTAAAATCCCCTCCTCCCCTTCGCCCCTAAGGGATACCCCTAACCTATTTCTTAGGATTTTCCTCGGACCTAGCCTTACAGAATTTTAACCACCCTTTTCCCTTTACTCTAATAAAGTATCCCGTAGTGCCCTATAGATAATCCCTCCTTCCCTGATAGTAGCGGGTATAGCTCATATAGATTCTATATCCCCCCCTTCCCCTCAGAGAATTTAACGGATAGGATGCCCTCTTATTATCCCGTAATATTCACGCCTCCCTCCCCTCTCCTATACAAATAATTCCTTCCCCCCCCCCCCCCCCCCGATTCTCTTTTCTTTTTTCTACTTAATACTACAGGAGGGATAATAAGTCTTTCTTTCACCTTATTAACCCCGGAGACAGAGAAGATAGCTTGAAGTATTCCATAAGGAGCTAGTTACCATTCCTCCCGGGATCCATCCTTCTTCCAAGGCGGTTTTCCGAGTACCCCCTACAGATATACCCCTTATAATATTAATCTCCCTCACACCCCTCTTATAGCCCTTCCCCCCTAATAACTTTTACCTAAGCTAAGGGCAATCCCTTTCAATACTACGTAACCCCCCCTTCCCCCGGGGTTAGCCACTTCTCCCCCCCTATCCCTATTATCAAAAAGCTCTTAGGAATTATGTTTTTTCGACCTTACTTTAAAAGGATTCTAACTCTGAATGAATAAGACCTGTCTCCTCCTCTTTCCATCTTTCCCCATTCTTCGCTTCCCCCCGAATTAGGAAGATCCTGCAGCTCCCGAACTTCTCTCGTTCCCTCTTAAATAGAAAGTCCCTCAGGGAGACCAGACTGTTCCCTTTCTTATTCCCCTCAACCTTCTTTCTTATTTACCTTCCCCCTCCCACGGTCCTAGACGACCTTCTTACTCTACCACTCCCCCCATCTCCGTTGCCGATGATTATCCCCTTAGGCTTATAGGGTAATATTAAGAAAATATCCCCGATTTCAGCCTTCTTTTCTCTTACTACGTTAAGGATATTAATTAATTTCCCCCCTTAGATTTTCCCTCCCTTACTACGTAAAAGGGATACAGTAGTTTTTCTACCCAGAAGGCATCTTTTCCTCCTTGCCCGCCCGCCTGTATCGCACTCCTCGGCAATCAGCTGTTATTCCGACTTTCCCTGGGCCCCGCCTATTCCTCCTAGGATCCGACTGTCCGCCTCACCGCCTCTTTGGACTAGTACTGAACTTGTCGACGATGTTTTCAAAAAGCCTTTTGTCCATTGGCTGACTGTTTGTAAATGGAGTGTCACGACCTTCCCTCCACTTCTGCCTTCTCCCTCCGCGAGACACAACGGCGTCTCCAGATGGTATTTTTTCTTTCGCGGACAACACCAGTACTTAATTCCTGTCTCTTTTTGTTCCTGCCCCCTCCGAGTTTACAATCCCCCTTTTGCAGCTACGGAAATTTTGAAACCGAGAACCCCTCCCGTGTGCCCAAACTGCAGCCACTTGGTAAGTAGAAGCTTCTTTCGACCCCCTTTTCTTAGTAATCGTCCCTCTACTCCGACGCGTTCGATCTTTTCTCCTTCCTCGAACACTTTTCACCCTTCCACGAGAGTACCAAGCGCTTGGGAAGATTGCAGGCGTAGCCATTTCCTTTATCCTGTGATCTCTCACGCGGATGGCTAAAGGAGTGAATGTGCTCCCAAGAAGGCTGTCTCCTCTTCGCGAGATCATGAATTCTATGAGTGCAGAGGAGATAATTGCTCTTCCTTGAAAATTTCTAATCCGAAACCACCGTGAAGCGTGAGAAAGAAACTCTATCTTTTTCTTCTCCGATCAGTCTTAGCCAATAGGGGGCGAAAGTTATGCCACCATCTTCTTTTGCCATTTCAACTTTTTACTTTAAGGTGGAACTGAGGATGCCACAAAGGCACGAATAGATTGCCGTTCCACAACCTTTTAAGAATTGACACCCTCCGAATGTAAGCGTTTTGTGGGATTTTAAAAAGTTTCTTTTTTCAGCCTTATCTTATCTTTTCAAATCTCCATTAGACTAATAACAATTAATCTTTTTTTGCATGATGGGGATCTGAATCTGACGTTCGAGATGAAACATTCTCTGCCCCCCTACCTTATCCCAGCCCGTACCGGAGAGTAGAGAACTCCCGATCCCGCACCAGCTTTCCCCATGCCAATGGAATTCTTCTCTGATAAGTCATCGTCTTCTCCCTCTTTCCTTAGGTTCCCAGTCGCATGGAGCGCCAGTTAGAGTCGCCCCCACCCTACACAACTGCGAAAGGTTTCGTCTGATTTAGCAACCACACATTTTCCAAACTACCCCCCACGCGGTGGCGCTGCTGGTCTTGAGAGCATAGAGAAGTTAACCTTTCCCAATTTCTTGTTGGTTCAGGATTTGCACCATTTACTTTGACCTCATTCTTTATCTTCCCTTCCCTTTAGATGGGTACCGCCCCTTTGTTCCCGCAACTGGTCGCTCGGAGTTCTGAGTTCGGCCTCTTTTTTTTCGACCCTCGGCGCCCTTTTTTTTCAAAGCTTTTTACCCAAAAATGGAAATCTGACTTTCGCCTCTCGATCAACCTCAGGAAATTCAACCCCTTTCATTCCTTGCTCCTTGTACTCCTTACCTAATTTCCCTTTACTATATGGTTTTATGGAAGTCCTCGATGCTTTCTGTTTCTAAACTGTGCCACCTGCCCTTTCCGTCCGTCCAGTGTCTGATTCCCGGAAATTTCTCAAGGCTACAGTATCGAATCCTTCAGGATTCCCTTCTCTTCTTCGTAGATCGCCAGTGCAGACGCCAAAGACATCCTCACACTTCCACTACTTCTTGTTGAGAGATCTCCTCTTACTCGAGTTCGGAGCGCTGCCAGAAGGCCAGGGTCTCTCCCCACCTCGCTTCGTTAGTCGCTACCTCCCAAGCGCTCTTCTCACCGTAGATCTGGGACATAACCCTGGACTGCCTTCAAACCCGCGTTTTTCCTTTCCGAGAGGGACATGCCGGCACGACTCAGAGAAGTACAAGCATAGCCTTAGAATTCAACTTCTTTCAGCAGTAAATCCCCTGGGGTTCATTTGCGTCTGTTGGTGCCCCCTGATCGACTTTTTTTATCGTTTCATCGTTTATGTCTTTTTTTTCTTTTCTCGACGACGACCGTAGAAGACACCCCTTCCGACCTTCCCAGCCCCCCTTAGATGACAAGGCTGAGGTCCCCCCCTCCTGAAGCGGTACCCAGCGCAATAGAAGGGGACGTTTCAGCCCGACATACGCTCGGAAATTTTCTACTCCCACCCCCCGTTGAGCCCGCCCATTTCGGAAGGCTCCTACCGATGCCACCGCGCTTAACCAGCGCGTCCCGGCCTCCGCTGCCTCCGTTCCGAGGTTTGTTTGTTCGCGATTAAAGCGACTTCGCTACATCTTTCTTTCTCCGGCTTTTCGTTATCCTCTGAGCGTGCGCTTAGTGGAAGTCGCGTTTCCTTGATCCGGTGAGCGCTCCTCCGTTCTTTTTTCGTTTTCTATTCAGGGGGTCTCCCATTTCATTTTTCTTTAATAGCGAAGGTTCAGATTCCCGTACGCTAGGACCGTCCCTACCTTTTTCCCTTTCCCAGTTCTCTCCAAGCGAGCTCTCATTGACCCTCAAACCTGCTGGTCCGAAGGACGTACGCGTTTTTTTTCAGCCCCCCAGCCGACGTCATGGCGGATGTGAGGATCTTCTGTCGTTCTAGCGAACGTTGTCGGTCATTGGCATTGCCCATCCTCCGACAGAAACCGATTTGTCGTCCTCTTTCTGGTTCAAACTTGGAGTGGCTTCTGCTAAGCAGTATCTTTTCTTTTTTTTTTCTGCCCCGATTCACTTTTGTGAGCCTTCCTCTCATTTCCCTTGAGAATTTACTGGAAACGCATCTCAGGCGCGCTCCCTCCTCTAGCCATTTCCGTGGTTTGCAAGGCTTAGTTGAAGCCCCCTCAAGATAGCGATTCTACCATGCCCACATCCGCGGCCTGTCCTTCCTAGCTGCACGCGATTTCTAATCTCGATGGTCCCTAATGTTTTTTCCTCATTCAAGTTCTTTTTCCGTGGTGCTCTTCGCGAAAAGCTCGCTTCTTTTTTCTCCTCCCAGATTTTGCTATTAATGTTGGGTAAAGTAGATCCTCCACTTCTCTTGACAACGGGTTGTTTTGAGCGGGGACCGCCTCTTTAGCTCATAAACCCTTTTTGCAATTCTTTCGCGGAGGTTACATAGAGCTGGGCCACCTTCCAGCTCTTCAGTACTTGTTTTCTCTTTCTCCCCTGCGTCTCTCAAGTTCTCCCTACGGTTTTGCCTTCCCTGACTTTCTCCGCGGGAACCAGCGTTTATGGCTCTTCCTAGTATATCTTCCCGCTTCAGTTCAGATCTATAATTCTTTTTCTCTTCGCGCAAGTTTCAGTCGCTCTGCGTCGTAGTCCCCCTCCCACACCCCGTCTATGGGTAGGCTTCCGGTCTCTCCCAAAGCGGCTGTTGGCCCAGGGAATCTTCCAGTTTTTTAATACCCAAGCTTTCCGGCATCTTTTCCCGATCCCTAGTCGGCGTTCACGTTTTTCTCTGGCACTAGGAGAAGTAAAACTAATTGACTCCTGGATTTGCGTTTTCCTTTGGTTCTTTCGGATCTGATACCAGAATAACTTTTAATTCCTTCCGTAGAAGAATAAACCCGTTTCCTTTCCCCTCCCCATTTAGCTAGTCCTCTTACCCAATAAGAAGAGATTCCTTTCGCTCCCTCTCCCCTTTTTTTTTTCCGATCGGGGTTTTAGGTGCCGTTTTTTTGAAGTATTATTTTTTCTACCCGTGTCCCTATTCAGGTAATTAAACCAAGATCTTTTATATACTTTATCCCTCCCTTCCTAGGACTGCTGCCTTTTATTATTCCCTAAACGGGTATAGAACGTCCGTTAAGTTCTTGCTGCAGCCTCTCTCCTTCCCTCATTCTAGCGTACCTTTTGTAACCAGATTTACATAGGCTAGACATATACTTTTCCTTTTTTTTCCTCCCTTTCTAGTTGGTCCCTTCCAGTCTCTTCCGCTGCTAATATATCTCCAAATCCCTTTAGCTTCTTTTTCTAGTGAAGTAAACAGGGCTTGCTGGGTCTTAATAAACCCCTTTTCCTTCTTAAGTAAGTATACTTTGCCTTATTTTTCTTCTTTGAGTTAGCCTTTAGCGTTCTCCTTCTTAAGTTCATCTGTATAATCGTATATCTGGGGTATTTCAGTTCCTTCCTCCCTATTCTGATTTTTTCTTTAGGAGCGTTGAACTAGTCTTCCTAAGTTTATTAGCTATTCTTCTTTTTTCCCCTGTTCTTTTGTAGCTCTATCCCTACACCCCTTTTCTTATCACCTACCTGTATTACAGTGATATAGCGTCGTCTCTAACTCAGTGTTATATAATAATGGCTTATAGGACACTAGATTTTAGGGTTTTCTCTTCTTTGATTCGCGGTAGATTTTAGAGGTATCCCTCTACGTGAGTATTCTTCTTTCTCTATTCGTATACCCGAAAGACTTTCCATATATACATACCCGCCCTATATCAGTTCTTCATTATTAGTCCCTAGCAGGGCTTCTTCCTTTTTCTTTTATAAACTTTGATAGTCCTGCTTAGGCGAAGGCTAGGTCGCGGTACCCTAAATCTACTATAGATTTGTGATCCCCCCCTTCCGTTTTAGTACTCTTCCCTATGAGGTTTAATTTCGGTCTATTTCCGGCTAGATAAATTATCTTTATCTCTCGACCCTCTTCCAATAGGACATCCTATTTTTAGGGAAGGATTATTAGTCCCCTTCTTTTTGAACCTTTCCTATCCCCTTCTTCTCTTTTCGAGCGATATGCAAATTTTCTATTGATGTCCCCTTTTCCTCCCTACGCCCCTTAGATCTCTTCATAGTATAGTGGTCTAGATTGAGAAAACTCTTATTTCTCCCTTATTTCCAAGAGTTAAAGCCATTGGCTCCTTAGTTATGTAATCCGGTGTTCTACCCTTTTCCGATTCCTCCTCTCAACTATCCTTTCTAACCTATTTAACACTTATCTTTTTTCCTTTCTTTTATCGAGGGTCCCTCGTTTTCAGTCGTCTAGGGTCTTCTTTCCTACACTTTCGGACGTTTCTCCTTCCCATCTCATATCTCTTAATTGCTTTCTTTTTCTCCGATTCCCCTTTCAACCCTCTTATAGGTGTAGTATCGCCGATTCATTAGTTTATTTATAACCCGCGCACTCGTCTTCTTTTCGTGTTAGAGTCGTTCGGTCTGCTTTTTTTTCGGCTCCTTTAGCTAAGTTTTTTTTTACTTGTTTCCCCGCTTCTAGAGGTCTCTACCTCTTCCCTCCTCTTTTTTTTTGCTGTTTTGTTGTGACTTCCGTGCTTGTTTCTGAGGCTTGTTTTCGTGTGTTTTATTTCTAAGGTATTTTGATTAATAGGTATAAGGCTTCTAAGTTTTGGTCTTATGGTTGATCTAATAGCCTTTTTCTCTAGTTATTGGTAGCGTCTTATTTCTCTTTTTTTTTCTAAATAGTAGTTTTGGTCCTTTTCCCCTTTTTCCCCCCGCCTCCTCCGTTCGTTTTTTTTTTTTAGACTCGATAGATTCTATTTAGAAAATACTCTTGCTTGACTATTTTTCTCTAACAATCCGTCTATCCTCCTCGTCCCCTCCACCTCCGATTAGCTTATATATTATTAGACTTATACAAGTCTTCTCACACTCTTAGCCTCCTCCTGAATTCCCCCGTTAGCTATAACTAGACGCGGGAGTATTCCCAAGTTACGACTATAATACCTCACGAATTGCCTCTGACTAAATAGCTATATACACTCCTTAGTTTCGCCTTTTCTTTTTTTAACAACCTTTCTCTCTACCAACTACCTCATCGGGTTATTACTCGTCTTACAAGCTAACGCATATCGTTAAGGTCTCTTCTTTTCCCGGCCAACCGTAGGACACGACGAACTTTAGGGGAAAGACTCCCCTGTTTGGTAGGCTATTAATCTTAATTGATTTCCTAATTCTTCTTCTCAATATTGTTCTAGATAGAGTAGTATGAAACAATATAGAGTTAATCTACCGCACCCTCGCAACTCCCTTTATATCCTGCTATATAAATAAATCCCCCCATTTTTCCCTCCCAGCACTATACTTTAGCAAAGCACTAGAAGTAATCTCTAACCGGTTCTCTTCAAGAAGGTTCCCTCTAAAGTTGCATACGTCCAGCTCTTTATCTTTTCCTCCCAGACGTCCATAATATACTCCCCTAAAATATCTTTCCCCTTTAGTGGTCCCCAATTTCCCATCTCTTTTTTTCTCAGTGAGTAATCTCTCCCCGGACTTCTTCGGGCATCTAAAACTCGACCCTTTCTCCAAGGGCCCGACCTCGGAGTTAGGGACGTCCTACTTGCCTCCTACTCCCTCGTTTTAACCGGTTCTCCATCCAAGATACTTCCCTCTTGCTTATAGCTAATAAAGACTCTACTTATTTGGTCCTTTTTTTTACTCTCTCCCTTATATAGCCTCCCTACGATCCTTCATATACTACATCCTTGATAACTAAACCATTTTTTCCGTCCAATTAGTAATATCCCCCACGCCCCCTCGAAGCCCTAGGGTCACCCCCCTCCAACTATCCCAAATTTTCTCGATCTTTTCTTCTACTTCCTCTCTCCGGAGGATAAGGTATTTATCTTAATTCCCCCCAGCTTTGATTTTCCCTGAGAGCAGAGACTCTAGCTAAGGAAAGGATGCGCTAGTTAAACGCTCCTCTGATATCTCTTATACGGCCTTTAAAGGTCTTTGGGTTGTTTGTTGGTGCCTCTTATTTTACTCGCTTAAATCCTCCCGACACTCTCCTAGCCCTACTCATCCACTCCCCCAACCCTCACTGATTCACCTTAAACCTGTTAGTAAGCCCAGCTCAGCCCCCATACCCTTCCCCCTCCCACAGCCTCATAGAGGACTTTATTCTTATACTATTAGAAGTCCCCCCTCTTACTTATGTATAAAATACTCACCTTATCTTCTAAGCGAGAAGATCTTTCTTTAAGTACTCCATTCCATACATAGGAGCTCCTGCAGCTAAAGACTGAAATAAGGTCTATACAATATCTCCTCCCATCC